>Ga0214472_10007436_pt1 | contig 11462 bp, 10 predicted proteins | sample RVTome_6_FD_207662 | JGI IMG/M metagenome (GOLD analysis project Ga0214472, IMG submission 207662) | Soil microbial communities from uranium-contaminated site in the Upper Colorado River Basin, Wyoming, United States - RVT140D175 | ecosystem: Environmental > Terrestrial > Soil > Contaminated >...
CGCGCTGGTCGAGCTGGCGGTGCTGCCGCAATCGACCCTGCCCGGGCGCTCGGCGAGCGACCTGCTGCTGCGCACGCGCTACGGCATCAATCTGCTCGCGGTATCCCGGCAAGGCCAGCGCTCCACTGCTCCTCGTGTGGCCGCTGTAGCGCGATGCCCACGGGTCAGTCGATGCGGCGCAGGCTGCGCTGCTCCGCGTTTTTCAGCACCCGCACGCACGGCTGGTAGCCCTCGTAGACCACGCCGTGGATCTCCATGCGCTTCTGCGAGCGGAGCAGGCTTGCGAGGTAATCGGCGATGTCGCGGGTGATGGCCTGCCCGGGCACCAGCACCGGGATGCCGGGCGGGTAGGGCACGACCTGGTCGGCGCACACGCGCCGCGCGAGCTTCTTGTTGACGCGCTCCTTGTCGTCGAGCAGCGGCATCAGCTCGCCGCCGCAGTAGAAGGCGTCGCGCGGCAGGTAGCGCAGCTTCGTGAAGGCGGGGATCTCCGGGGTGCGCACCAGGCGCCGCGGGGCGCGCTTCTCGCGCGCGATGCGCATGAGGGCGTCGTACAGGCGCGAGACCTTGGAGCGCGTAGTGCCGATGGTGAGCAGCAGCGTCAGGGTGTTGAAGGTGCTCTTCTCGGTCTGGATGTTGAAGCGCTCGAAGAGCACCTTCTGCAGGTCGTCCACCGTGTAGCCGCAGCCGGAGATGTCGACGGTGACCTTGGTGGGGTCGAGCCGGATGCCGTCGTGCCGCAGCTCTTCGGGCAGCAGGTCCTCGAGCTCCAGGCTCCTGAACACGCCCGTCGAGTTGATCTGCGCGCGCAGCTCCTTGGCGAGAGCGAGCGTGCGCGAGAGCAGCTTGTAGCCCTCCATCACCGCCTGCTTGCGCGCCACGTCGAGGCTCGCGATCAGCCCGTACTGGGGGCTGGTCGAAGTGTGCATGTTGAAGTTCTCGCGGAACAGGTGCTCGCGGAAGTCCGGGTCGTTGACGTGGATCATCGAGGCCTGCGAGAAAGCCGAAAGCACCTTGTGCGTGGACTGCGTGGCGTAGTCGGCGCCCGCTTCCAGTGCCGTGGGGCGGAACTCCGGGTGAAAGCGCGCGAACCCGTACCAGGCCTCGTCGATGATCACCTTGATGTTGCGCGCGTGCGCGGCCTCGATGATCGGCTTCAGGTCGTAGCGCAGGCCGTCGTAGGTGCACGAGGTGAGGATCAGCGCCTCGGCGTCCGGATGCCGGCGGATCGCGTCGAGCACCGCCTTCTTCGGCACCGGGCCGTACAGGCCGTACTTGCGGTTGAGCGCGGAGTCGAGGTAGACCGGGTGCGCCCCCGAGAGCACCACGCCGTGGTGCACGCTCTTGTGGCAGTTGCGGTCGAGCAGCAGCTTCTCGCCGGGCGCGAGCAGCGTCTGGAAGATGACCTTGTTGGCGGTGGAGGTGCCGTTGGTGGCAAAGAAGGTGCGCCGTGCGCCGAACGCCTGCGCCGCCATGTGCTGCGCCTCGGCGATCACGCCCTTCGGGTCCATCAGCGAGTCGAGCATCGGCACCGAGACCGAGAGGTCGGCGTCGAACACGTGCTCGCCCATGAAGTCGTAGAAGTCGTTCACCCAGGGGCTGCCGCGCAGGCTCTCGCCCGAGGAGTGCCCCGGCGTGTGCCACTGGTCCTTCGCCATCCAGACGTAGTTCTTGAGCTGGTCGTAGAAGGGCGTCTTCGCGCGCTCCTGGATCTGCGCGTTGAGGATGCGGTAGATGCCGCGGTAGTCGCGCTCCTCGCGGTAGAAGTAGCCGTCCACCGCCTCGGTGAACAGCGCGTCCACCACGTCGTCCTCCTTTTCCTGCGCGATCAGGATGTAGACCGAGAGCTCGGGGCGAAAGCGGGTGATGCGCTGCACCAGCTCGAGCGCGGAAACCTGCAGCGTGCGGCGTTGATGGCTGGCGCCATGGCCGTTGGGCTTGCCCAGCGTGTAGAGCGTGTCGTCGACCAGCACCGCCTGGATGTCGCCGTCGGACTCGATCGCGGCGAGCGCTTCCTTGGCCGTGGCGACGCCGGAGAAGGTGATGCCGTTGGGGTTGTCGAGCGCGCGAGCGGCGGCGTTCAGGCCCTTGACGAACTCGCGCAGCACCAGGTGCTCGTCGTTGATGACGAGGATGCGGCTGACGGGCTTGCCCATCAATGCCTACTATAATCGCGCATCGAGCCGGTGGCTCAGGGCTTCCCGTTCACTTCGCCGAAAGACAACAACGATGCTGCGTGCGGGGGATGGCGCAGGCTACTTCAGGCCCTTGACGGCTTGCGCGAGGCGGCTCTTGTGACGGTCCGCGGCGTTGCGGTGCAGGATGCCCTTGGCGGCCACCCGGTCGATCACGCGCTGCGATTCGCGCAGCACCCGCGCGGCGCCGTCCCGGTCGCCGGCCGCGACGGCCTTCTTCACGTTCTTGATGGCGCTGCGCACCGAGGTGCGCAGGCCCATGTTGTGGTCGCGGCGCACGACTGCCTGGCGGGCGCGCTTGCGGGCGGACTTGATGTTGGCCATGTGCTCGATCCGATCCTCGAAAGGGGCGGGATTCTAGCATGAACCTGCTGCGCACCCTGGCCACGGTGAGCAGCCTGACCATGGTGAGCCGGGTGCTCGGCTACGCGCGCGACTTCTTCATCGCGCGCCTGTTCGGCGCGGGGCTCGCCACCGACGCCTTCTTCGTCGCCTTCCGAATTCCCAACCTGCTGCGGCGCATGTTCGCGGAAGGGGCCTTCTCGCAGGCCTTCGTGCCGATCCTCGCGGAGTACCGCACCCGCCAGACGCCCGAGGAGACGCGCGCGCTGGTCGACGTCATCGCCACCGCGCTGTTCCTCGCCTTGCTCGCTGCCACCGTGGCCGGCATGCTCGCCGCGCCGGTCCTCGGCTACCTGTTCGCGCCGGGGTGGTACCACGCCAGGCCCGAGCAGTTCGGCCTCACGGTGCAGATGCTGCGCATCACCTTTCCCTACATCCTGTTCATCTCGCTGGTGGCGCTGGCCGCGGGGGTGCTCAATACCTGGAGCCGCTTTGCGGTGCCCGCGTTCACGCCGGTGCTGCTGAACGTCTCCTTCATCGTTGCCGCCGCGTTCTACGCCGAACGGTTCGACCCGCCGGTGCTGGCGCTTGCCTGGGCGGTGTTCGTCGGCGGCGCGCTGCAGCTCGCGCTGCAACTGCCGTTCCTCGCTCGCATCGGCATGCTGCCGCGCTGGCGGCTGAATCTGCGCCACCCGGGGCTCGCGCGCGTGCTGAAGCTGATGCTGCCCGCGCTGTTCGGCGTCTCGGTGAGCCAGATTTCGCTGCTCATCAACACCATCTTTGCCTCGTTCCTGGTTGCAGGCAGCGTGTCGTGGCTGTACTACGCCGACCGGCTGATGGAGCTGCCGGCGGGCGTGCTCGGCGTCGCCGTGGGCACCATCCTGCTGCCCAGCCTGTCGAAATACCATGCCGACGCCAACCGCGAGGAATACGCCCGGCTCCTCGACTGGGGCCTGCGGATCACGCTGCTGCTGGCACTGCCGGCCGCGGTGGCGCTCGCGGTGCTGGCGCTGCCGCTCATCGCGATGCTGTTCCAGTACGGCCGTTTCACCGAGGAGGACGCCTGGATGACGCGCCAGGCGCTCGTCGCCTACAGCATCGGGCTGGTGGGCATCATCCTGGTCAAGATCCTCGCCCCCGGCTTCTACGCGAGACAGAACGTCGTGACCCCGGTGAAAATCGGCATCGTGACGCTCGCCGCCACCCAGGCCATGAACCTCGCCTTCATCGTGCCGCTCGCCCACGCCGGTCTCGCGCTCGCGATCGGGCTGGGCGCCTGCCTGAACGCGGGGCTGCTGTACCGGTTCCTGCGCAAGGACGCGATCTACGTGCCGCAGCCGGGCTGGCCGGCGTTCCTGGCGAAAATCGGCGTCGCCGCGACGCTCATGGCGGTCGTGCTGCACTTCGCCATGGGCGAGCCGGCCTGGTGGCTCGCCGCGGGCTGGCAGCACAAGGTGCCGGCGCTCGCCGGCCTGGTGCTGCTCGGGGCGGCATGCTACGGCGCGTGCCTGCTTGCGTTCGGCCTGCGCCCGCGGCACTTCGCGCGCCGGGGCGTCTCCTGATGGGCGCGCCGCTCGAGGCTTTCGCCCAGGTTCTCGACCGCGACGACGCGCGCATCGACCTCGCACGCGCCTGCCTGATGGTCGCGCAGGACGCCTACCCGGGCCTGGACCTCGAGCGCTACCTCGGCACGCTCGAGCGCATGGCGATGCGCCTGCGCGCGAGCATCGGGCAGGCCGGCGGCGCCGAAGAGCGCGTGGTGGCGCTCAACCGCTACCTCTTCGAGGAGCTCGGCTACCGGGGAAACGCCGAGGACTATTACGACCCGCGCAACAGCTACCTCAACGACGTCATCGACCGCAGGACCGGCATCCCGATCACGCTCGCGGTGCTCTACATGGAGCTCGGCCGCCGCGCCGGCCTGCCGCTGGCGGGCGTCTCCTTCCCCGGGCACTTCCTCGTGCGCCTGCGGCTGCGCGCCGGGACGCTGGTGCTCGACCCGTTCTCGGGCGGCGCGCCGCTCTCGGAGGACGAGCTGCGCGAGCGGCTGCAGCGCGTCATCCCCGAGGGGCTGGTCGACCGGCGCTCGCTGGCCGAGCTGCCGCTCGAGGAGTTCCTCGAGCCGGCGACCAACCGGCAGATCCTGGCGCGGCTGCTGCGCAACCTGAAGGGCATCTACCGGGAGCGCGACAAGCCCCAGCAGATGCTGGAAGTCCTCAACCGGATGCTGGTGGTGGCGCCCGAGGCGAGCGCCGAGCTGCGCGACCGCGGCATCGTCTACCAGCGGCTCGAGTGCTACCGCGCCGCGCTCCAGGACCTTTCCGCCTACGTCGAGCGCGAGCCAGACGCCCCCGACTTCGACGACGTGCGCGTGAGGCTGATGGAAGTCTCCGCGCTCTGCGCGCGCCTGAACTAGGCCAACCCGGAAATCGGGGTCAGAGCCCGATCTCTCAGCTCCAGCGCCCGCCGCTGCACCTCCTCCTTGAGCCGCGGCTTGTAGCCGAGCGCGAAAAACACCTCGGCGGCGAGGAAGATCGGCGCGACGAAGATCTGGAACAGGTTGTCGGCGAGCGCCGGCCGGCGACCCTCGAAGACATGGCCGGCGAGCTGCAGGATCCAGCCGCCGAGGAACAGCACCGCAAACCAGGTCCAGCCGTGGACGGCGCCCTGCGAAGCGATGCGCTCGCCGAGCCATACCAGCGCTGCCGTGAAGACGAGCATGGCGACGCCGAGCGGCACATCGAGCAGGAAGTAGTAGGCGAGCACCGCGGCGGCGAGCAGCATTGCCGCCGTCAGCCCGACGCCGCCGATCTCGACGCGCAGCCAGGCAAGCGGGATCAGGAGCGAGAGCATGATTGCCGGCACGCCCACGAAGTGAGTGGCCTTGTTGCGCCGATCCTGGTGGTAGGCGGCGTAGATCGCCATCTGGTCCGCGAGGCTCTTCATAAACACACTATAATTCAGCGTTTTAACCTAGTCCATGGTCGTCACGCACGGCTCTTTCCAGCGCGCCCGGGGCCAGTGTGCGCTGACCATCGGCAACTTCGACGGGGTGCACCGGGGACACCGCGCGCTCCTCGAGCGGGTGAGCGCCCGGGCAGGCGAGCTCGAGCTCTCCGCCTGCGTGCTGACCTTCGAGCCGCATCCGCGCGAGTTCTTTGCCGGGGCGGCGGCGCCGGCGAGGCTGACGCGGCTGCGCGACAAGCTGGAGCTGATCGCCGCCGCGGGCGTGCAGAGAGTGCATGTGGCGCGGTTCGATGCGAGCTTCGCCGCCCTCCCGGCGGAGCGCTTCGTCGACGAGGTGCTGGTGAAGGGGCTCGCCATGCGCTGGCTGCTGGTGGGCCGCGACTTCCGCTTCGGCGCCGGGCGGGCAGGAGACTTCGCCCTGCTGCGCGAGGCGGCCGGCCGCCACGGCTTCGAGCTGGAGGCGATGTCCGACGTGCTCGCCGAGAGCGAGCGCGTGTCGAGCTCCGCGGTGCGCGCCGCGCTGCAGGCGGGGGACCTGGAGCGCGCCGAGCGGCTGCTCGGCCATCCGTATACGATCAGCGGCCGCGTTGCCCACGGCGCCAAGCTGGGGCGCGGCCTGGGATTTCCGACTGCGAACATCGTGCTGCGGCGCCCGCCGCCGCTCTCCGGGATCTTCGTGGTCGAGACGCGCGAGCTCGGCCCGGGCGTCGCGGCCGTGGGGCGGCGCCCGACGGTGAACCCGGTCGAGGTGCCGCTGCTCGAGGTGCATCTGTTCGATTGCACCGGCGAGCTCTACGGCCGGCATCTCGAGGTGCGCTTCCTCGAGAAGCTGCGCGACGAGGAGAAGTACGACGGGCTGGAAGCGCTGAGAAGCGCGATTGCGCGCGATGCACGGCGCGCGCGGGAGTACTTTGCGAGACATGGCTGACTACAAGGACACGCTGAACCTTCCGGAGACGTCCTTCCCCATGCGCGGGGACCTCGCCAAGCGCGAGCCGCAATGGGTGAAGGACTGGCACGACCGCGGCGTCTACCGGCGCCTGCGCGCCGCCGCCAAGGGCCGCCCGCGCTTCGTGCTGCACGACGGCCCGCCGTACGCGAACGGCGACATCCACATCGGCACCGCGGTGAACAAGATCCTGAAGGACTTCATCGTCAAGGCGAAGACCCTGGCGGGCTTCGACGCGCCCTACGTGCCGGGGTGGGACTGCCACGGCATGCCGATCGAGGTACAGATCGAAAAGAAGCACGGCAAGAACCTGCCGCCGGAAGAGACCCAGCGCCTGTGCCGCGCCTTCGCCGCCGAGCAGATCGAGCGCCAGAAGCGCGACTTCCAGCGCCTGGGGGTGCTCGGCGACTGGGACCACCCGTACCTCACCATGGCCTACGGCAACGAGGCCGACGAGATCCGCGTGCTCGGCAAGCTGCTGGAGAAGGGCTACGTCTACCGCGGCCTCAAGCCGGTCAACTGGTGCTTCGACTGCGGCTCGGCGCTCGCCGAGGCCGAGGTCGAGTACGAAGACCGCAAGGATCCGGCCATCGATGTTGCCTTTCAGGTTCTGGAAGAAGACAAAGCCAAGCTGGAACGGGCGTTTGGTGTCTCCCTGGAAAAGCCCGCCTACGCGGTGATCTGGACCACGACGCCCTGGACGCTGCCCGGGAACCAGGCTCTGAACGTCCATCCCGAGCTGGTGTATGAGCTGGTCGACACGGAAAAAGGACTGCTGATCCTTGCGGCGGAGCTTCGGGAGGCCTGCCTGAAGCGACATGGATTGAGCGGAAGAACGCTCGCCTCGTGCAAGGGAGGCGCGCTCGAAGGCATCCGCTTCCGCCATCCGTTCTACGAGCGCGAGGCGCCGGTCTATCTCGGCGATTACGTGAGCACCGAAACCGGCACCGGCGTGGTGCATTCGGCGCCGGCCTACGGCGTCGAGGACTTCGAGTCGTGCCGGCGCTACGGCATGAAGGACGCGGAGATCCTCACGCCGGTGATGGGCGACGGCAGGTTCGTCTCTTCGCTGCCGTTATTTGGTGGCCTGTCGATCTGGGACGCGAACTGGAAAATCGTGAAGCTGCTGGAAGAGCGCGGCGCGTTGCTCGCCCTCGAGAAGGACCACACGCACAGCTACATGCACTGCTGGCGCCACAAGACGCCGGTGATCCTGCGCGCGACCACCCAATGGTTCGCCGCGATGGACAAGCCGATCGATGGAGAAACGCTGCGCGAGACGGCGCTGCGCGGCATCGAGAACACCCGCTTCTTTCCCTCGTGGGGGCAGGCGCGCCTGCATGGCATGATCGCCAACCGCCCCGACTGGACGCTCTCGCGCCAGCGCCAGTGGGGGGTGCCGATGGCGTTTTTCCTGCACCGCGAGACCGGCGCGCTGCACCCGCGCACGCAGGAGCTTCTCGAGGAGGTGGCGAAGCGCGTCGAGCAGGGCGGCATCGAGGCCTGGCAGTCGATCAGCGCCGAGTCGCTTCTCGGGAGCGAGGCGGCGAGCTACGAGAAGAGCCGCGACACGCTGGATGTCTGGTTCGACTCCGGCTCCACGCACTTCACGGTGATGCGCGGCTCGCATCGCGCCGACACCGGCTTCCCAGCGGACCTGTACCTCGAGGGCTCCGACCAGCACCGCGGCTGGTTCCATTCGTCGCTGCTGGTCTCGTGCATGCTGGACGGCGTGCCGCCCTACCAGGGCCTGCTCACCCACGGCTTCGTGGTCGACGGCGAAGGCCGCAAGATGTCGAAGTCGAAGGGCAACGTCATCGCGCCGCAGCAGGTCTCGAGCACGCTGGGGGCGGAGATCCTGCGCCTGTGGGTGGCGAGCACCGATTACTCGGGCGAGCTGTTCATCTCGAACGAGATCCTCAAGCGCGTGGTCGAAGGCTACCGGCGCGTGCGCAACACCCTGCGCTTCCTGCTCGCCAACACCTCGGACTTCGACGCGGCGAAGCACGCCGTGCCGCTCGCCGAGATGGTCGAGATCGACCGCTACGCGCTCGCCATGACCGCCGAGATGCAGGATGCGGTCGCCGCCGACTACGCGCGCTACCAGTTCCACCTGGTGGCGCAGAAGCTGCAGGCGTTCTGCTCGGAGGATCTCGGCTCGTTCTTCGTCGACGTCCTCAAGGACCGGCTCTACACCTGCCCGGCCGGCTCGCGCGCGCGGCGCTCAGCGCAGACCGCGCTGTGGCACATCACGCACAGCCTGGTGCGCCTGATGGCGCCGATCCTGTCGTTCACCGCGGAAGAGCTGTGGCAGGCGTTCACCGGCAACACCGACGACAGCGTCTTCTTCCACACCTGGCACGAGCTGCCGCGGCCGGCCAACGCGGCCGCGCTGCTCGCCAGGTGGCGGCGCCTGCGCGAGCTGCGCAACCCGGTGCGAAAGGAGATCGAGGCGCTGCGCGGCGCCGCCGCCGTCGGCTCCTCGCTCCAGGCGGAAGCCGATTTCCACGCCGGCGGCGAAGACTACGAGGCGCTCGCGAGCCTCGGCGAGGACCTCAAGTTCGTGATGCTGACCTCGGCCGCCCGGGTGCATCGCGCCGACGGCGCGCTGCGCGTCGCGGTCGTGGCGAGCCCGCATGCCAAGTGCGAGCGCTGCTGGCATTACCGTCCCGACGTCGACGCCGAGAGCCTGTGCGGCCGCTGCCGCAGCAACCTGCAGGGGCCCGGCGAGACCCGCGTCCATGCGTAGCGCCTGGCGCTGGTTCGCGCTCGCCGCGGCGATCGTGCTGGTCGACCAGGTCACCAAGTTCCTGGTGCTCGCCTACCTCGCGCCCGGCGAGCGCCGCGAGATCACCGAGTTCTTCAACCTGGTGCTGGTGTTCAACCGGGGCGCGGCCTTCAGCCTGCTCTCCGATGCCGCCGGCTGGCAGACGCCGCTGCTCATCGCCTTCGCGCTCGCCGCAACGGTGATCGTGAGCGTGCTGCTGGTGCGCTCGCCCGGGCGCCGCATGCTGAGCGCGGGCCTCGCCATGATCCTCGGCGGCGCGCTCGGCAACCTGATCGACCGGCTGGCGTTCGGGCAGGTGGTCGACTTCCTCGATTTCCACGCCTTCGGCTGGCACTGGCCGGCGTTCAACGTCGCCGACTCCGCGATCACGCTGGGCGCCGTGACCATCATCCTCGAGGGCTTCCTGCACCATGAAAAGCGACCTGGGGCTGCTGCTTAAGTCGCTCGCCTTCGCCGCCCACAAGCATCGCGACCAGAGGCGCAAGGACGCCGGGTCCTCGCCCTACATCAATCATCCCATCGCGCTCGCCGACCTGCTCGCCAACGAAGCCGGCATCACCGAGGTCCAGGTGCTGTGCGCGGCGCTGCTCCACGACACCATCGAAGATACCGAGACCACGCCGCAGGAGCTGGAGCGCGAGTTCGGCGCCCGGATCGCGTCCATCGTCCTGGAGGTGACCGACAACAAGATGCTCAGGAAGCTGACCCGCAAGCGGATGCAGGTCGAGCATGCCGCGAGCGCGAGCCGCGAGGCCAGGCTGGTGAAGCTCGCCGACAAGACCTGCAACCTGCGCGACGTCAACGCCCGGCCGCCGGCGGACTGGGACCTCGAGCGCCGGCGCGAGTACTTCGACTGGGCGAAAAGCGTGGTCGATCGCCTGCGCGGAACCGATCCGCGCCTGGAGGCCGCCTTCGACGCCGCCTACGCCCGGCGTCCGTGAGACAATCGGCCATGGAAGTCCTGCTCGCCAATCCGCGCGGCTTCTGCGCCGGGGTCGAGCGCGCCATCGAGATCGTGGAGCGCGCGCTCGCGCAGCACGGCGCGCCGATCTACGTGCGCCACGAGATCGTGCACAACAAGACCGTGGTCGAGGACCTGCGCGCCAAGGGCGCGGTGTTCGTCGAGGCGCTCGACGAGGTGCCCGCCGGCGGCATCGTGATCTTCAGCGCGCACGGCGTGTCGAAGGCGGTGCGCGCCGACGCCGAGCGCCGCGGGCTGAAGGTGTTCGACGCCACCTGCCCGCTGGTCACCAAGGTGCACCGGGAGGTGTCCAAGATGCTCGAGGCGGGCTACGAGATCGTGATGATCGGCCACCGCGGCCACCCCGAGGCCGAGGGCACGATGGGGCAGGCGGCAGGCGGCATGCATCTCGTCGAGACGGTGGCGGACGTCGCCTCGCTCGCGCCGCGCAACCCGCAGCGGCTCGCCTACGTGACGCAGACCACGCTTTCGGTCGACGACGCGGCGGCGGTCATCGGCGCCCTGCGGCGGCGCTTTCCCGGGATCCGCGGCCCGAAGCGCGACGACATCTGCTATGCGACGCAGAACCGCCAGGATGCGGTGAAGTTCATGGCGCCGCGCTGCGACGTCGTCATCGTGGTCGGCTCGCCCAACAGCTCGAACTCCAACCGGCTGCGCGAGGTGGCGGAGCACATGGGGGCGAAGTCCTACATGGTCGACCGCGCCGCCGATCTGCAGCCGCAATGGCTGGCCGGCGCCCAGCGCATCGGCGTCACCGCCGGCGCCTCGGCGCCGGAAGTGCTGGTGCAGGAGGTGATCGACGCGTTGCGCGCGCTCGGCGCCCGCACCGTCGTGTCGCTCGAGGGCGTGGTGGAGAAGGTGGCCTTCACGCTGCCGCGCGGGCTCGCGGCCGAACCGCCTCAGCGCGCGGGCTCCGGGGGCGCTTCGTAAGGATCGAAGGTGACTTCGATCAGCTTCTGGCTTTTCACCGCGCGGCCGTTCCTGATCGCCGGGTCGTAGACCAGGCGCTGCGTGGCGGCGATCGCGGCCTCCTCGAACTCGCCCGGCGGCTCGGCGCGCACCACCTGGACGCTGTCCACCGTGCCGAGCTCGCTGATGAACACGCGCAGGCGCACCACGCCGCGCAGCTTCCAGATGAGCGCGTCCTCGGGATAGATCAGCGGCACCGTGACGCGCGGCCGCGCGGGCGTATCGACCTCGCGGGAGGTCAAGTAGCGCTCCGGCGGGGTGGCTGGTTTC
>Ga0214472_10007437_pt1 | contig 11462 bp, 9 predicted proteins | sample RVTome_6_FD_207662 | JGI IMG/M metagenome (GOLD analysis project Ga0214472, IMG submission 207662) | Soil microbial communities from uranium-contaminated site in the Upper Colorado River Basin, Wyoming, United States - RVT140D175 | ecosystem: Environmental > Terrestrial > Soil > Contaminated >...
ATGCAGGGATGAACCCTGGCGTTAAGGAATCTCGGCGCGGTGCGGAGCTTTTTCCAGTTGGTAGCACGGATCAGCACGGAGAAACGTTAGTTTATCGTCCACACGCGGATTCTTGTCACTTTTGTCCGTGGCATCCGTGGTTTCCGTCAATGGGGGGAATTGTACGAGAATACGTGATGCGACGGGCCGTATCAATCGAACAAGGGGTGCGCCGCCTGGTTTTTGCGTGAATCATCCCAACAGTTTGGCGGCCGTTTCCGCCAGGGTGCGCCCTAAGCCGGTCACCCGAGCCTGCTGTTTGTCGTCGCTCAGCTTGCCGTCACTGTCGAAAGCCTGGTGAGCTTTGGAAACCGCGATCTGATCGGGCAGCACGATGCAGCCGAGATTGCCGAGGATCGAGCGGACGTGGACCAGACCACGGAGACCGCCCAGACCGCCCGGCGAGGCGCTCATGATCACGACCACCTTGCCGCGGAATGCGGTCAAGGCGAAGGCGTCTTCCCCTTCGTCGGGACGCGACACCCAGTCGATGGCGTTTTTCAACACTCCGGTGATGGAGCTGTTGTACTCCGGCGAGGCGATCAGCAGCCCGTCGCTTTCGATCATCAGCCGTTTCAGTTGCTTCGCGTTTTCCGGCTTGCCGCTTTCGGCTTCCAGGTCCTCGTCGAACAACGGCAGGGGAAAGTCGCGCAGATCGATGACGCTGACCTCCGCCCCCGCCTCGCGCGCCCCTTGGGCGGCGATCCGCACCAGCCGTTTGTTGAACGAATCCTCCCGCGTGCTGCCGGCCAGCGCCAGGATTGAGGGTGCGCGATTCATTAGAATGCCTTGCGATTGCTGCGAATCGTTTTAATTGCTTGTGATCTACGATGTCGTTCGACGGCTTTTTGGTTTTGTGCCTATTCGTCATCCAACTCGTCGTAAGCGACGTTGAACACTTCGGGAGCGTAGAGTGTACGTGGAGTAACGTTCGGCAAGTCCTGAAGGATTCCCGCTTCGATCAGCCGTTGGACATCCGCTTTAGCCGTCGGATAGCTCACGCTCAAGCTGGACGGCAAATCGGCCACCCGCACAAACGGCGAGTAGAAAATGTTCTCAACAATCTGGTTCAATCTGACCGAACCGCCAATATTCGCTACGCGCTGCATGAAATCCTCCCGTACAGCCCTCAATCGCTCACAGCGTTTGATCGTGTCCTCTGTTTGTTGAACTGTGCCTTGAACACAGAACTCAACCCAATCGTGCCAGTTGGCATGCGTGCTTACATGGAACAGGTGGCCGATATAGTCATCGCGGTTCTTGTCGAAGTATTCGCTCATGTAGAGCCAAGGTTTTGACAGGCCGCAGCGCTGCTGCAACATGATCGCCAAGAGCAGACGCCCGACGCGACCGTTTCCATCCATGAATGGATGGATCGTCTCGAACTGATAATGAACCAGGAAGCAATCGACCAACGGGTCGACCGCTCGATGTGAAGGTATTTTTCAAACGGGTCGAGACACTCCATGAGTCGTTCCGGCGGAGGAGGCACAAACCGAGACGTGGCGCCGATGGCGACCTGCACCTTACGGAACTCACCGGGCGCGCGATCTCTTCCACGCACGCGATCGAGCAGGATTTCGTGCATATCCTTTAGCAGGCGAGTCGAAAGCGGCAACTCGCTGTTGCTGCCGTGCAGCAGCGCGCGGCGATAATTGATCACCTCTCGCTGGTCGTTCACGCGGTCCGTTTCGTTTGTCGATTCCTTCGGCTCCAGATCGAACAGCAGCAGTTCTTTGGCGGTTGCGTACGTGCCCTCAAGGCGCGAGGATCGAATTGCTTCGCGGTCCGCCAAGGGACGCAACAAGATCGCTGGATTGGGAAGATTGCGTCCCAGCCCTTCCAAAATCCCCAATCGGTGTTTTGCTTCGGCAAGCAGTGGCCATAAGTCGGTGGGAAACGTCCAGTCCGGGGGAAGCGGATTTGGAACGAACGCATGTTCCCCGTTGCCGATCGGTAAAACCGTTCCCGGCGCATTGGGCTGAAATATGGCCGGGTCCATGAAGTTGACGCCTCGAATTACGCTTTCCACTGCGATTAAAATTATCCGGCCAATATTTTAATGCAATGCGGCCCATTGAAGTTTTTGCGGTTTATTGACGTAACTCATTTTATAATAATCACTTACGTTCTAAAGCGAATGCCTAACTCCCCTCCGCCGCCAACTTCCGTAGCACCGTTTGCAGGATGCCGCCGTTTCGGTAGTACTCTAGTTCGACGGGGGTGTCGATGCGGACGGAGGTGTCAAATTGTTTGACCGAGCCGTCGGCGGCGGTGGCGTGTACGGTGAGCGTGTCGCCGGGACGCAAGGTGTCGTTCAGGTCCGGTATGTCAAACACCTCTTCACCGGTCAGTCCCAACGACTGCCACGACTGGCCTGCGGTGAATTCCAGCGGCAGCACTCCCATGCCGACCAGGTTGCTGCGATGGATGCGTTCGTAGCTGGCGGCGATGACGGCCCGGACGCCCAACAGAAAGGTTCCCTTGGCGGCCCAGTCGCGGCTGCTGCCGGTGCCGTATTCGGCGCCGGCCAGCACGATCAACGGCACGTCCTCTTCCCGGTATTTGATGGCCGCGTCGTAAATGGTCATCTGCTCACCGTCGGGCAGATGGCGGGTGACGCCGCCCTCGGTGCCGGGGGCCAGTTGATTGCGAATCCGGATGTTGGCAAACGTGCCGCGGGTCATCACGCGGTCGTTGCCACGGCGAGATCCGTAGCTGTTGAAATCGCGCGGCTCGACGCCATGTTCGATCAAGTACCTGCCCGCGGGGCTGTCGGCCGCGATCGAACCGGCCGGCGAAATGTGATCGGTCGTCACCGAATCGCCCAAGGCGGCCAACACCCGGGCGCCGCGGATCGGTAGGATCGGATCCGGCGCCGTGGGCAGATCGATCATGAAGGGGGGTTCCTGGATGTACGTGCTGCCCTCGTCCCAGGGGTACAGGTCGCCGCCGCCGACGGCGATTTCGTTCCAGCGCTCGTTGGAGTCAAACACGTTGCCGTAGCGGGTTTCAAACATTTCGGGCGTGACGCAGCGCTGGACGGCCTCGTCGATCTCTTCGGCCGTCGGCCAGATGTCCTTCAAGTACACCGGCTGGCCGTCGGTCCCGTTGCCCAGCGGCTCGTTGACCAGATCGATGTCGGTCGTTCCCGCCAGCGCGTAGGCGACGACCAACGGCGGGCTGGCCAAATAATTTGCTTTGACCAGCGGATTGATGCGGCCTTCGAAGTTGCGGTTGCCGCTTAGCACTGCCGAGGCGACGAGGTCTTCGCTGGTCACCGCCTGAGCGACCGGCGCCGGCAGCGGGCCGCTGTTGCCGATGCAGGTGGTGCAGCCGTAGCCGACCGTGTGGAAACCGAGTTTTTGTAGCTCGACGGTCAGCCCGGCCTTGTCCAGGTAATCCGTCACCACGCGAGAACCCGGCGCAAGGCTCGTCTTCACGTGCGGGGGCACCTTGAGGCCTTTGGCCACGGCGTTGCGGGCCAGCAGTCCGGCGCCCAGCATCACCGTGGGGTTGCTGGTGTTGGTGCAACTGGTGATGGCGGCGATGACGACCGCCCCGTGCGTGATCTCCGTCCAGTGGCCGTTTTGATCCACCTTGGCGCTGCGTTTCAAGGCGGCTTCGTCCAGCGCGAACCCGCGGTCGGAGATCGGCGCTTTCAATGCGCTTTCGAACGATCGCTTCATGGCCGTCAACGGGACGCGATCCTGCGGACGTTTCGGTCCGGCCAGACTGGGCTCCACCTTGCCCAGGTCTAAGCTGAGTGTTTTTGTGTAATGAGGAACCGGCGCGTCGTCGGTACGGAACAAGCCCTGGTGTTTCGAGTAGGTATCGACCAACTCGACTTCAGCTTCCGTGCGGCCCGTGCGGCCCAGGTAGGCCAGTGTTTCCGCGTCAATCGGGAAAAAGCCCATCGTCGCGCCGTATTCGGGCGCCATGTTGGCAATCGTGGCCCGGTCGGCCAGCTTCATGGTCGATACCCCGGCGCCGTAGAATTCGACGAACTTGCCCACCACCCGCTCGCGTCGCAAGATTTCCGTTAACGTGAGTACCAGGTCCGTGGCGGTCGCGCCGGTCGGTAAACGGCCGGTCAGTTGGAATCCGACGACTTCGGGCATCAGCATGTAAATGGGCTGGCCCAACATGGCGGCTTCGGCCTCGATGCCCCCCACGCCCCAACCGAGCACGCCCAGCCCGTTGATCATCGTCGTGTGACTGTCCGTGCCGACCAGCGTGTCGGGCAGCGCCACCGGTCCTTGCGGCGTATCGCGGACGAACACGCACTTGGCCAGGAACTCCAGGTTCACTTGATGGACGATGCCCACCGCGGGCGGCACGACGCGGAAGTTGTCGAAAGCGTCCTGCCCCCAGCGCAAAAACTCGTAACGTTCGCGGTTGCGCTGATATTCGAACTCGACGTTTTCCGCCAGCGCCGCTTTCGACGCGAAGCGGTCGACCTGCACCGAGTGGTCGATCACCAGGTCGACGGGGATCAGGGGATTGATCTTTTTGGGATCTCCTCCCAGACGGTGCATGGCGTCGCGCATCGCCGCCAGATCGACCACGGCCGGCACGCCGGTGAAATCTTGCAGGACCACGCGCGCCGGCTTGAAGGGGACTTCCACCGCGTCGGTGACACTGGGCTGCCAAGCGGCCAGGTTCCGCACGTCGGATGCGGTGACGACCTGCTCGTCGCAATTCCGCAATACGGCCTCCAGCAGGACGCGAATCGAGTAAGGCAGTTCGGCGACCTTTGTGAGGCCTAATTCATCGAGCCGTGACAAGCGGTAGAACCGTACCGCCCCGCGGGGGGTGTCGATTGTATCGAGTGCGGAAAACGGATCGGCGGGGGTTTGGACCGAACTCATGGCTGGATGACCTTTTCGAACATCGTGAAGTGAACGCATGTGTCGCAGAACTCCAAACTGGAACTCCGCAAAGGACCGGAACACGCGACGTAACGGATTTTATCTGATCGCGGTCAATTTGTCTGGTCGTAATGGGACGCGTGGCGCTCGGAAGTCCGTGTCGTGGGCTTATCCCCTTGGATCGGCTGACATTTGACCACCCAAGGGTACATCGTAGAGTTGCAGTATCGGTCCTTCCATTTTTCAAAAGAATGCGCGCAACAGGTCCATCATATGACTCAACCAAAAACAGACAACTTGCTTGCGCGACTGGCCGGCCTGGACGATACGGCCACGGAAACGAACCCCTGGGCGGACATGGAGGCCCGCCGCCCCGACCACGACGCGTCCGACGAGCGGCTGGAAGCGATGTTGGACCGCATCGCCGACTTGGCCGAAGGAAAGGTGCCGGAACCGGAACCTGAACCGGAATGCGCCGAGGAGGCCTATCAGGGTTTTGTCCCGATTGAACCTGAGAGCTTCGTAGAAGCCAAGCTGACCGAGAGCGAGGTCGAGGAACTGATCCTCAAATACCTGTTGTCGCGCGGCAGCGGCACCGGCCGCGAGTGCGCCGATCAGGTAAAGATCACCTTCAAATTGGTGGAAGGGTTGCTCACGCGGCTGAAGTCAGAGCAACTGGTCGTCTATCGGGACACGGCCCCGATGAATGACTACCACTACCAACTGACCGACATGGGACGCGAACGAGCCCGGCGCTACGTCGAGCACTGCACGTATTTCGGCTCTTCGCCCGTGTCGCTGGAGGATTACATCGCCAGCGTCGCGGCCCAATCGCTGACCAACCAGCATCCCACGGCCAAAGACCTCGAAACCGCGTTTGCGGACTTGTTGATTAGCCCACTGATGATGAGACGCCTTGGTCCGGCCATCAATTCCGGCCGGGGAATGTTTCTTTACGGTCCGCCGGGCAACGGCAAAACGAGCATTGCCGAACGGGTCACGAAATCGTTCGGCCAGCATATCTGGGTGCCGCGGGCGATCGGCGTCGACGGAGAAATCATCCGTCTGTACGACCCCAGCAACCATCGGGAAACGCCGCCGCCGCCGCCCGGCGGGCTGCTGGACAACCGCCGCGTCGACAAGCGGTGGATTCGCATTCGCCGCCCCACAATTGTCGCCGGCGGCGAACTCACCATGGACGCGCTGGAAGTGATGATGGACACGTCGACCGGCATCAGCGAAGCGCCGCTGCAATTGAAGAGCAACTGCGGCACGCTGGTGATCGACGACTTCGGCCGGCAGAAGATGAGCACTGACCAATTGCTCAATCGCTGGATCGTGCCGCTTGAGCGGCGGTTCGACTTCCTCAGCCTGCCCAACGGCAAGAAGATCGAGGTCCCCTTCGACCAGTTGATCGTGTTCTCCACGAACCTGGAGCCCCGTGACCTGGTTGACGACGCGTTCTTACGGCGGATTCCCTACAAGATTTCGATCAACGACCCCAGCGAGGCGGAGTTCCGAGAATTGTTCCGCCTGATGGCCGCTAAGCTGGGCATCGAATACCGCGAAGAGATGATCGACTACCTGATCGAAACCCACTATAAACCCCACTCCCGCCCCTTCCGCTGCTGCCACCCCCGCGACCTGCTGCTCCAAATCGTCAGCTTCTGCCGCTTCCAACGCCTCGAACTGGAGATGTCCCGCGAGTATTTCGACTTCGCCGTCGAAAACTACTTCGCGATTATGTAGGCGGAGGGCAGTAGGCGGAGGGCAGTGTGCCACTGCCGGCTTGTCCCGCAGTGGCGGAATCAAACGGGTCAGGCCGTGTGCGTTCGCGCGCCGCTGGGGACTGGTCCGTTTTTCGGCCAAGAAAAACCGTGCAATATTGAGATAGAGCAATATTGAGATGCAGACCAACGAATCATCGCCCGGCTACGCCGTCGGCGAGAGCACGTGGTCGGTGATGTAGCGGAGGATGTCGCGGATAGAAATGATGCCGGAGACGGCGCCATCTTTCATGATCGGCAGGTGGCGGTAGCCGCCCACGTCCATCTTGTGCAGGGCAAAGGCGATTTTGTCCTGTTCCTCAAGCGTTTCCGGCGCGACGGTCATGAAGTCGGAGATCGGCTTATCACGCAAGCTGGCCGTTTGCGTGCCCAGTTTCAGCAACACGTCGCGCTCGCTGAACACGCCGGCCAGCCGGCCTTCTTCCACGACGATTGCGCAACCGACCGAATGGCTCACCAGGCGATCTAAGACTTCCGCCACGGTCGCCGTGCTTTCGACGATCAGCGGCGCCGCGGGCGGCAGCATGTGAATTCGATCGCGCAGCAGCCGCTCCTCGATTTCCGTCGCCGGACGCGGTTTGCTGAGATAGTCCAGCGGCTGGTGGCACTGTTCGCAGGCATCGGCGCCGTCGATATTGTCGGTGCCGCAATAGGGACACTCTATCATCCTACGCTCCAGGTATCTCCGCCGCGGAACAAGTTGGCCAGTTCCCCCTCGCCGTGTTTGGCCCGCGCGTCTTCGATTTGCTTGTTGAGCAATTCGTCGTAGCGAGGCCTTTCGACGGCGCGGAACACGCCGATCGGTTCGGGAAACTCAGGGTGGCGCATGCGGCTGAGCAAGTAGGCCAGGCTCGGCTCCACGGCTTTTTCATCGTGGAACAGCAGGTCGTCTTCGGTGATGCCTTTGCCCAATTCGACGATCTCCGGTTCCATGCCGTTGAGCCGGATGCCGCGATCGCGTTTCTTGCCGAAGATCAGCGGCCGACCGTGCTCCAACTCCAACACCGCGTCGAATTTCGTCTCGCGGTCGGTGGCGTAACTGAAGGCGCCGTCGTTGAAGACGTTGCAATTCTGATACACCTCGACGAACGCCGTGCCGCGGTGCTCCGCCGCACGCTTGAGCACCATGCCCAAGTGCTTGATGTGTACGTCGATACTCCGGGCCACGAACGTCGCTTCGCAGCCGATGGCGATCGACAGCGGGTGCAGCGGGTTGTCGATGGCGCCCATCGGCGTGCTCTTGGTCACCTTGCCCAAGGGCGACGTGGGGGAGTATTGCCCCTTGGTCAATCCGTAGATGCGGTTGTTGAACAGCACGATGTTGATGTCGAGATTGCGCCGGATGGCGTGCATCAAATGATTGCCGCCGATCGACAGCGCGTCGCCGTCGCCGGTGATGACCCAGACGAACAAATCGGGCCGGGTGGCCTTCAGACCGGTGGCAATCGCCGGCGCGCGGCCATGGATGGAATGGATTCCATAGGTGTTCATGTAATAGGGGAACCGGCTGGAGCAGCCGATCCCGGAGATGAACACCGTCCGCTCGCGCGGGACGCCGATGGTGGGCAGCACTTTTTTCATCTGCGCCAGGATCGAGTAATCGCCGCAGCCGGGACACCACCGCACGTCCTGGTCGCTGGCAAAATCGGCCGGATTGAGCACCGGCAGGGAAGTTGGAGTTTCTGTACTCATCTCAGGTTCGTTCTTTACAGGGAGGCCAACAATTCACGGATCTTTTCGGCTACTTCCGACACGGCAAACGGTTTGCCTTGGACTTTGTTCAGCCCGACGGCGTCGATCAAATACTCGGCGCGAATCAAGAGACGCAACTGACCCAGGTTCAACTCGGGTATCAGCACCTGCTGGAAACCACCCAGCAGTTCTCCTAGGTTGGCGGGAAACGGGTTCAAGTACCTTAGATGCGCGTGGGAAACCGACCCGCCTTCGGTCTGCACCCGGCGTACGGCGGTCTCGCAGGCCCCGTAGGTTCCGCCCCAACTGAGCACCAGCAATTTGCCCGAGGCCGGCCCGCTGATCGCCTGCGGAGGAACATCATGGGCGATATTCGCGATCTTGCGTGCCCGCAGGTCGATCATGTGTTGGTGGTTCAGCGGATCGTAGCTGACATTGCCCGTGCCGTCCTGTTTTTCCAGCCCGCCAATGCGGTGCATCAGCCCCGGCGTGCCCGGCAGCGCCCACGGGCGTGCCAGCCGGTCATCGCGGCGATACGGCTGAAATGGCTCGCCGTTTTCGGCCGGGCCGGGATGTTCGATTGGCATCCGTTTCAATTCATCGGTGCTGGGGATCCGCCAAGGTTCGGCGCCGTTGGCGATGTAGCCGTCGGAGAGCACCATCACCGGGGTCATATACGAAGCGGCGATCCGCCAGGCCTCTTGCATGACGTCAAAACAGTCGCCCGGCCCGCTGGCGGCCAACACCGGCAATGGGCATTCGCCGTTGCGGCCGAAAATCGCCTGCATCAGGTCCGCTTGTTCCGTTTTGGTGGGCAATCCGGTGCTGGGGCCGCCGCGCTGCACGTTGATGATAATCAGCGGCAATTCGGTCATGACGGCCAGCCCGATGGCTTCGCCTTTGAGCGCAATGCCCGGTCCGCTGGAGGTGGTCACCGCCATCGCTCCGCCGAAAGCGGCGCCGATGGCCGAAGTAATGGCCGCGATTTCGTCTTCGGCCTGAAAGGTGCGGACGCCGAAATGTTTGTATTTCGATAGATCGTGCAAGATGTCGCTGGCCGGCGTGATCGGATACGAGCCGAGAAACAACTGTTTGCCACTTAGTTTCGCGGCGGCAATCAGCCCCAGTGCCGTGGCCTGGTTGCCCGTCACGTTGCGATACGTGCCCGGCGGCAGTTTCGCCGCGGCGACCCGGAACTGGCTCTGGAAGGCTTCGGTCGTATCGCCGTAATTGTAGCCGGCCAAGAGGGCCTGGCGGTTGGCTTCGGCGATTTCCGGACGCTTGGCGAATTTCGATTCGATGTACCGCAGCGTCGGCTCCAGCGAACGATCGTAGAGCCAAAACACCAGCCCCATCGCGTAGAAATTCCGGCAGCGGTCGGTTTCCTTGACGCTCAATCCGTCAACGGCCAGCCGGGTCAGCCGCGTGATGTCGACTTTGTGCAGTTGATACCCGTCGAGGCTGCCGTCTTCCAGCGGATTGGTTGTGTAACCCGCCTGCCGCAGGCCTTTTTCGTCGAAGGCGTCCTGATTGACGATCAAGATCCCGCTGGGGACCAGATCAGCAATGTTGGTCGTCAATGCGGCCGGATTCATGGCCACCAGGGCGTCCACCTGGTCGCCGGGCGTGTAGATTTCGCACGAGGCGAAATGAATCTGAAATCCGCTCACGCCCGCTTTGGTGCCGCGGGGCGCACGGATTTCGGCCGGAAAGTCGGGAAACGTGGCCACGTCGTTGCCGGCCAGCGCCGAAGTGTTGGTCAACTGCGTGCCGGCCAATTGCATGCCGTCGCCCGAGTCACCACAAAATCGCACGGTGGCGGATTGCAGATCGCGGGAAGTTTTCGAGATGCCCGGGGACGTGGCCATGATGACTCGGGGTTCCTTGGTTATTTGCATTATTGGGGGGTACGCGGCATGGGACAATTGGCGGGGCGAGGACGCGAGCGTTACGAACCTTCTCGTTCTTGAGTCATCGGCTGTGTGACCGGGGGCAGGTTATAGACAGAGCGCGGAAAGAACTCGACCAGGTAATGGACGATGCCACGAACGGACACCAGCCCCGTGGGGCGACCGTCGTTGTCCACAATCGGCAGCCGGCGATACCCGCCCTGGGCCATCTTGCGCACGGCAGTGGCCACCGTGTCGCTTTGGCGGAGCGTGACCGGATTGGGAACCATGACACTTTCTATCGGCGCGTCGAGATCGCCGCCGGCGGCCAGCAGCCGCAATGCGTCGCGCTCAGTGAAAATGCCCAGCAGTTTCTCGTTTTGGCAGATCAGCACGCTGCCGCCACGTTTTTTCTGCAAGGTATCAAGAACCTGGCGGATCGAAGTTTCGGGCTCAACTTCCAACGGCACGTCCAGATTGACGTGATCCACGGACTCCGTGCTGAGATGCGCCTCGATTTCCACAGTCCACGCGCGCTTGAAGCGGTGCCGCAATATCAGGGTACGAGAAAAACCAAACACGCCTGGTGAGTTGCCGGCGGAAGTCGTCGTGTCGCGTGGTATCGCCCCCGCGGTCTTCCGCCACGTGCTCCTGCAAACCCTACGTCCCAGCCAGCGGTGCGGCAAATCTCGTCGAGTGCCCGGCAAATCCACCGGATAACCAGTCGTTTAAGCTCAAAAATAGAATCTACCACTTTGTGCCGGTCAGATAAACTGCAAAAAGCCTGCAATTAGACCACAGTTTGGACGTCACAATTTTAGGCGGCCAATCGGTAATGGCCTGAGAGCCTGTGCCGGGAAAGCGCCAACGCTCCCCCCAAGATGACGGTTTCAGGTAGTTTCCGCGTCGGTATCGGGGCCGTCGGACGGCGATTTCGGCGGGCCGAAAAAACGCGCCAAATCGATGCCGCCCCGCTGTTCCTCTTCCAGCAGTTTCAACCGACTTTCCATTCGTTCCATGCGACGCACCAACTGCGGCAAAATCAGCCGCGAGTCATCGACCGGGCGCGGGCGGGGAACCGCCGGATAATTCAGTTGCCTTTGCAGCGCCGCAAACAGCAACAGCGGGTCTTTGTGGCGATTGGCCAGTGCGATCTTGCCCTCCTGCACACCGAACAACACCGG
>Ga0214472_10007438_pt1 | contig 11459 bp, 7 predicted proteins | sample RVTome_6_FD_207662 | JGI IMG/M metagenome (GOLD analysis project Ga0214472, IMG submission 207662) | Soil microbial communities from uranium-contaminated site in the Upper Colorado River Basin, Wyoming, United States - RVT140D175 | ecosystem: Environmental > Terrestrial > Soil > Contaminated >...
GTCCACTGCGGCCTGCGTCCGGATGGGCGACTCGAAGAGAGGCGCGGGCGTGAAGTCGAGCTTCATGCCCATCGGCTCGATCGGCACGAGTATGTCCGAGAAGAGTATCGCCGCGTCCACGCCCAGTATGTCTATCGGCTGTATGCTGACCTCCGTGCACAGCTCGGGTGAGTGGCAGAGCTCCAGGAACGTCACGTTCTTCCTGACCGCCATGTACTCCGGCATATAACGGCCCGCCTGGCGCATCAGCCATACGGGCGTTGTATCTACCGGCTCGCGCCGGCAGGCCTTCAAAAACCTGTAGTCGGTGGACATGTAAGAATCTCCATAAATGATAAAAGTGCTTTGAATAAGTTTATGCAGCTAAGTCGTCCAGATAATCTTCTTTCTTGCTCCAAAATAACGGTTTTACACCATACGCTTCAAATGCATCATACGTACCACGACTAACCTTGAAATCCACGTCATTTATAATGCCATAAGCAGTAGCATTCTGTGGCCTTACATCTTTAATGTCATTCCATGAGAATATAAATGAACTTATATTCTGCCGGGTAGGCTTGTTTATCGCCTTCAAAGTTCTTTCTGGTTTATTATGCGATGCCGGGATGACAAAATCTAAATAATGGTCATATCCACTCTTACCTGTGAATTTTAGTGAAGGTATGTATCTGACGTTGTTCTTTAGCAAGAATTCCTCTACATCTTCCTTAAATATGCTGGCAACATTTGTCCTTGCAAGGACAAACAAATCGTTGACTGCAAGAATTGCCTGTAATAGATTATGCTTCTTTTGTGGGAAGTTTTTTGATTGTGCTTCTACTACAAGTTCTTCATGAACAGACTTTACACCAAAACCATTCAAAATGGTTTGCAATGTTCTCATCCTGTTTTCGGTATTGAACTCGCAACCGGTTTTTCTCAAGTCGGAAATTGTATAACCATCATCAGATAATAAGAGATTATTTCCATTTTGTTTCACATAAATTTGTATGTGATCATTATGTCTATCTAAAAAAGGCGTAGTAATCTCGCATACTCCACCAATTTCTTGAGCTTTAATATTCTTTCGTAACCATTTGGTATAGGATTCAACCAATTCTATGCAGTCATGATTTGTCATGGTAATAACGCCATCCCAATGGCTGGTGGTTCGACAACATTACAATATGTAAGAAACCCTTCAAGGGTACTATGCAGGTTTGTAGTATTGTCAAATATATTGACTGGCGCTGGCATAGCCCATTTAGCATCGTAACCCTCAACATACAAATGCAAGTGCGGGCAAGCTATTTCTGCTCCATTATAATTTGCAAAAATTACAGGGGCATTCGTAACACTTGGGTTAGTATGTGGAGGACCAGCAACATCAAGTCTGGCAAGAACAATAGAAGTCTTATATCTTTCCATGTATGTACACTTGGCTAATATCATCCTGCTTCGGTTCACGTCCAACAAAAACGCTTCTCTATTGTCCAAAGAAACTATGGGTACAGTTATGTCTGAACCAAGGCTGGGAAAACGAAATTCTTGAGCAGCGTCTTGCGCTTTTTTTGCTAACAAGAAAAGCTCATCAGCCTCATTTTGAGAAAGCATGACAACTCCGAATAAAACAGTTAAATGCGGGCGCAGTTAACTGCGCCCCTGCAAAATAAAAATAGAATCGGTGGGCATAGCCCACCCTACTATTCCCCTCTCCCTAATTAATCCCCTTCCTTTGTCCCTCCCCACCTGCGGGGGAGGGCAGGGTGGGGGCTACAGGAGAGGGGACTCAGAGGTGAGGGCTTCCATTACTTCCCCGCCTCCAGCCTTTTCTTCGTCCTGGGCGGTATGTAGCTGCAGAACGGCTCCTCTTCGAGGTAGTCCCCGTATACCGCGTCGGCGCGGGCACGGCAGCCGCCGCACACGTTCACGTACTCGCACTCGCCGCACTTGCCCTTGTAGCCCTTGAAGTCGCGCAGTTCCCTGAACAGTTCGGAGTTGTCCCATATGTCCTTGAAATGGGTCTTCTTCACGTTGCCCGCGGACCTGGGGAAGTAGCTGCACGGGTAGACCTCGCCCTCGGCGGTGATGAGGCAGATGAGCTGCCCGGCGAGGCAGCCCTTCGAGCCGCCGGTCGAGAACTTGAGCGTCCGCCGCTCCAGCTTCTCGTCCTTCTCCGCGAGCTTGTTCATCTGCGGGACGATGCGGTAGTAGTGCGGCGCGCAGGTCGGACGCACGAGCATGTCCGTCTCGTCCTTCTCCATCTCGTAATGCCACTTCAGCAGTTCCTCGTAGTCCTCCTTGGATATCAGCTCGGACATTATCTCCTCGCCGCGTCCGGTCGGGACAATCATGAACATGTACCAGGCCTTGGCGCCCAGCCGCTTCGCGACCTTCATCACGTCGGGGATCTCTTTCTGGTTCCTCTTGGTGAAGGACGAGTTTATCAGGAACTCTATGCCGTGCTTGTTGAAAAGCGCGGCCGCGCGCTCGACTCCCTCGAAGGCGCCGGGCTGGCTTCTGAAGTTGTCGTGGGTGGCGGGGTTGGAGCCGTCCAGGCTCATCGAGACCATCCGGATGCCGGACGCCTTCATCTTCAGGCATATCTCGTCGGTGACGAGCGAGCCGTTCGTCGCTATGCACATCCTGAGGCCCTTTTCCGTGCCGTAGGACGCAATTTCGAAGAGGTCTTCCCTGAGCAGCGGCTCCCCGCCGGACAGGACAACGACCGGGCTGGCGAACGACACGACGTCGTCTATGAACTTTTTGGCCTCGTCCGTGTTGAATGCGGTGTCGAACGAGTTCATGGTGGAAGCGGAGCGGCAGTGGACGCAGTTCAGGTTGCACCTGCGGGTCACTTCCCATGCTATCCACTTCGGTACGAATTCCTTAATCATCTGTCTCTCCTGCTTAATCTCAAGTGCATATCGGATTCACTATAGCACAAACGGCATAATGCGGGCAACTGTATAATACCCCGCCGTCAACGGGCCTCGCGCCCCGCCGCCTTTTCTATCGACTCCCTGGTCTTGTCGAGCGAGCCGCCGGGCGCGACCGGCGGGAAACAGGCCTTCTCCGAGCAGACGTAGAGGACGGGGCTTCCTTTGTACTCGTACCCGAGTTTCGCGACCCTCTCCATGTCCTTTACCGGGTCGAGCGCCACCACCACCCTGTCGGGGTTTTCGAACATATACGACTTCTTCACGAGGTCCATCGTGCCCTGGTCTGCCTCCGGCCCTATCACGATGAACTCGTACGATGTCTCGGTGCAGCTGCTGACGGCCTGCGCGAACGGCGCGGCCCAGAACGAGTGTTTTGCATAACCGGCCACGTACGGCATCAGCGTGTGCCTTGCGGTCTCTTTGTATGCCATGTCCCCGGTGATGTGGTACAGGTCTGTCATCAGCCGCGCGGCGGCGGCGTTCTCTATCTGGGGCTTGCTCCTGTCCGCGAGCATACCTTCCGGCTTCGAGCTGTACCAGGAGTCGAAGAAACCGTCCTTCTCGCCGTCCCAGAACTTTCCGGCCATCGAACCGGCCACGTCCATGGCGAAGTGCAGGTAAACCGGGTTGCCGGTCGCCTGGTAGAGCGTTTCCGAGGCTAACGCGGAGTACACGCTGTCCGAGAGCAGGAGCGTGCCAGGCGAACTGTCCGGCGTGTGGCGGACGGACTTGCCGCCGGGGCCAGCGACGCCGGTCATGATATAATCCACCAAGCCCTTTGCTACAGCGAGGTAATGCATGTCGCCGGTAGCCCTGTATGCCTCAAGGTATCCGAGCGCGGCCTTCGCGTTCGCGTCCGCGTATATCACGCCGTCCACAGGCGGCGCGCCCGCCGCAACCCTTGCCTCGTAGCCCAGCGCATAGTACCGCTCGTCCGCGGCCTGGCTCCCGAAGAACGCGCCGGTCTTTTCGTCCTTGAGCGCGCCTTCCATGTATCCCGCTACCGACTCGCCCACCCTGCGGTAACGGGCGTCTCCGAGCGTCCGGTACGCATGCATGTACACACCGAGGAGGTCGCCGTTAGTCGCAAGCATCTTTTCGTAGTGCGGGCTCTTCCAGTCTATCGAGGTGGAGTACCTGAAGAACCCGCCCTCTACCTTGTCGAGCAGGCCGTCAGCCATCCTGTCCAGCGTCAGGGTCAATGCTTTCTCCGGCGAGTACTCCTCGGAGCCGCTCGTCTTCGGGTAGATGTACAGCGCGAACTGGAGCACCTCCGGCATCGGGAACTTATCCGGCCCGCCGAACCCGCCGTACTCGGGGTCCACGAACAGGTTGACCGCCCTCAGTACGTTTACCGGTATCTGCGCGCTCAACTGGGCGGCATTGCCGCCCTTCCCGGGCCCGGCCTTTGCCTCCTCCACCGCCTTCTCCCTGGACTCCAGCCTGGCGAGCACCGCCTCCCTGTCCTCCTTGAACGTCCGGTCCACGGTCTGGAGAAGCACTAACAGCTCGTCCGCCGATATCGTTGTCCTCCCGGCCAGCACCCGCCCCTTGGGGGTCAATATGGCTACCGAGGGCCAGCCGCCCTGGTTGTACCTGTCGTTAATATCCGGCCTCTTGTCGGAGTCCACGTAGACAGGGACGAACCCGGTGTTCAAAAGCTCGACCACCCTAGGGTCTTTGTATGTGGTCTCTTCCATCACCTTGCACCAGTGGCACCAGCTTGCCGAAATGTCGAGGAATACCAGCTTGTCCTCGGACGCGGCCCTGCCGAACGCCTCGTCCCCCCACTCGTTCCACCTTATCTTGATACCGCCATCATCCGGCTGTCCGGCCTGCATGACGGCGGGCTTAACGGCCGGCCGATAAACCCTGCCGGTCTCGACGCAGCCCGAGAGGGCCGCGAGCGAGGAGAGCAGCAATAGATATGCGGCGGATGAGGCAGTTATCCGGGACATGAAAATCTCCTTGGTATTTAAAAGCCAGGAACAGCATTTCGCGTAATATAGCTACCTGCGTTTGCACATCGGGGACACCGGCGTTCAATTGCGAAGTTCGTTTCTTTAGCGGGTAATTGGTTTCCCCTCACCCCCAACCCCCTCTCCCGGAAGGCGAGGAGGATTTTAAAACAGAAGCCCGGAGGCTTTATCGGAGCGGCCCAAAACCCTGGAGCCGTCCAGGGCACACATCACGCGGTGCTGATGGCACAGAGAGGTTTGCCACCTGGACATGGTTGGCGACTGTTTTGGCCCGATGATAATGACTCCAAAAATACGATGGTGCCTCGCGGGCACCCCTACCCGGCCTTTCTGTCCATGTAGCTCTGGAGTATAACCTGCGCGGCGAGCTTGTCTATGACCTTCTTCCGCTTAGCGCGCGACACGTCCGCCTGTATCAGCGTCTTCTGCGCGAGAGCGGTGGACAGCCGCTCGTCCCAGAGGCTTATCTTCAGGTCGAACGTGCGCTTCAGCTTCTCGACGAACTCGATGACCTTCTCCGCCTGCGGGCCGATGCTCCCGTCCATGTTCTTCGGGAGCCCGACGACTATCTCGCCGACCTCGTACTCCTCGATAAACTCCCGGAGAGCGCCCAGGTCTTTCTCGTAGTTCTGTCGCCTTATGGTATCGAGCCCCTGCGCGGTTATGCCGAGCCCGTCCGATACAGCGACACCGATGGTCTTGTCACCGACGTCCAGCCCCATCATCCGCATCACAGCCTGCCCGAGCGTACGATGCCCCATACAAGCCACAGGCCAAGGACTCCGGCGAGCAGGTAACCGGTCAGGCCGAGGAACGGGTATCCAAGGACAAGCCTGCCCTTGCCGGAATGTATTATGACGGACGACCCGATTATGATGGCGGCGATTATCATCGAGAAGGACATCCTGTTGGTCGAGCGGTCGAACTCGCGTATGAACCGGTCGAACCCGGCAATCTCCATGTTCATGTGGAGGTCGTCCTTGATGACCTTCCGCATTATGGTGCGGAACTGGCGCGGCAGGTTTCCCAGGAAGTCCGATATGTCCATCGCCTTGCGCCTGAGCCTTCGCGAGTACCGTCCGGGCGAGTACTTCTTCTTTATCAGCTTGTACGTATAAGGCTTGGCGACGCCTATGAAGTCGAAGCCGGGGTCGAGTTCGCTTCCGAGCGCCTCGATGGTGAGTAGCGCCTTGTTCATCGTGATGAGCCCTGGCGGGAACTTCAGGTGGTGCTTGAGCGCGAGCCGCGTTACGCGGTCGATATACAGGCTCAGGCTTATCTGGCCCAGCGTCTTTCCGTACAGCGGTTCGAGCAGGTCCACGAGGTCCTGCTTGAAGTCGTGCCTGAAACGGTCGAGGTCGATGTCCTCGGTCACGAACCCCATCGTTATGTAGTTCTGCACGAGCCCGTCGAAGTCCTTGTTGACGAGCGCGAGGAACGTGTCCGCGATAACCTCCATGTCCTCCTCGGACAGCCGCCCGACGATGCCGAAGTCCACGAGCCCTATCCTGCCGTCCGGCAGCACGAACATGTTGCCCGCGTGCGGGTCGGCGTGGAAGAACCCGTCCTCCAGCACCTGCTTGAAGAACGCCTCGGCGCCGTTCCTTGCGAGCGAGCTCCTGTCGTACCCGCCGGTGTCGAGGGCGGCGACGTCGGATATCCGGATACCGGACAGCCGCTCCATGGTGAGCACCTTCTGTCTGGTGTACTCGCGGTATATGAACGGTATGTACATCGACGGGCTGCCCTTGAAGTTCTCGGCGAACCGGACGGCGTTGTCCGCCTCCACCACGAAGTCCAGCTCTTTTCTTACGGTGCGGGCGAACTCCTCGACTATCGCGACCGGGTTGAATATGTTCGACTCGGGGACGTGCTTTTCGAGCAGGTGGGCAAGCCCCTTGAGGATGGATATGTCCTGCTCCAGGCTCTTCTCTATCCCCGGCCTGCGCACCTTGACGACGACCTTCTCGCCGCTTGTAAGGACCGCATTGTGCACCTGGGCTATGGACGCGGCCGCGACCGGCGCCGGCTCGAACTCGCTGAAAAGCACGTCGAGACGGGCGCCAAGTTCTTTTTCGACGATACGTTTTGCGTCCTCGTACCCGAACGGAGGCACCTCGTCCCGGAGCTTCTTGAACTCGTCCGCGAACTGGATGGTCACAAGGTCCGGCCTGCCGGAGAGCACCTGGCCCAGCTTGATGAAAGTGGGGCCGAGTTCCTCGAACGCGCGCCTGAGCCTTACCGGGGCGGTATCCTCGGCATGGACCGCGACGTACTCTTCGCGCGGCATCCTCCTGCGGCGAAAGGGCACAAGCCTCTGGAGGCCCATCTGCGTAACCAGATGTCCGAAGCCCTGCCCCATGAAAACCTGGGCGATGTGGCCCATGCGGCCCAGGTTCTTGTACTTCCTGCCGAAGATAAACGCGCGAAAAGACATTATGGAAGGTTATTCCTCTTTGACCTCGGTATGCGCCTCGTTCTCGAGCTTCTTCACCCTGAGCGTCAATTGCTGCACCTTCTTCGTGAGCTTCTCCAGGTCGTCGCGGGTGGCTATGTTCGCCTTCTCGTAGCCCATCGCCACACCCTCGGAGAGCTTCTTGTCGAACTCGGAGCGGGACGACTTTGCCTTGTCCATGAACTCCTTGACGAGCTTCGCGCCCTCGCGCTCGTTCAGCTCGCCCTTTTTCACCAGGTCGTCCACAAGCTCCTTCACCTTCTCCTGGACGCCGAGACCGGCCAGAAGCGACTTCCTAACGATGTCGTAGAGCATGCCTTACCTCCGTATAATATGGACAGCGGTTGGTAATTATTATGCGCCTGTCAGCTTCCGGCCATGGAACTTACGACCTCGACCGCCTTTTTGATGGCCTCCGGGAGCATGGATGCGTCCTTCCCGCCCGCCTGGGCCATGTCCGGCCTTCCGCCGCCGCTCCCGCCGGTAAGCTTTGCCGCTTCCTTAATTATATCACCGGCCCTGAATCTGTCTACCAGATCTTTGCTCACCATGCACACAAGCGACACCTTTTCGTCCCTGGCCGAGCCGAGCACGATTATGCCGGAACCCATCCTGTCTTTCAGGCCGTCGCCCATCTCGCGGAGCGCCTTCATGTCCATATCCTCGACTACAGAGGCGAGCAACTTGACCCCTGACACGTCCACGACGCCGGACATGAGGCCGCCCGCACCCGCCTGGGATACCTTGGACTGGAGCTTTTCGAGCTCCTTCTCAAGCTCCCTTGTACGCTCGGCCATACGTCCGACCTTGTCGGCAACCTTCAGGTCCGCGGACTTCACGAGGCCCGCGACCTCGCGGAGTTCGTCCTCGATGGAGCGCACAAGCCTGTATGCGCCCGCGCCTGTCTGGGCCTCTATGCGCCTCACGCCGGCGGCGACGCCCGTCTCCGAGACCAGCTTGAAAAGCCCGACCTCGGCGGTATTATCGAGGTGCGTGCCACCGCAAAGCTCGGTCGAGAACTCGCCCATCCTGACCACCCGGACGGTGTCGCCGTACTTCTCCCCGAAGAGCGCCATCGCGCCTGTCGACATGGCCTTCTCGACAGGCATCTCCTCCACGCCGACCCGGGCCGCTTCCATTATCTTCTCGTTCATCAGTTCCTCGACGCGTTCCTTCTCGTGCGCCGTAAGCGGTGCGAAGTGCGAAAAGTCGAACCTGAGCCGGTCCGGGCCGACAAGCGAGCCAGCCTGTTTGACGTGGTCGCCAAGCACGTACCGGAGCACCGAGTGCAGGAGGTGCGTCGCCGTATGGTTCCTCGCGATCGCCTTCCTAACGGTGTCGTCCACCGTGGCCGTGAGCGTGTCGCCAGCCTTGATGCCGCCGCGAAGTACCCTGCCCTTGTGTACTATCATCCCGCCGGCCGGCTTTACCGCGCCTGTAACCTCGAACCTGCACGACCCGCTCACGAGCACGCCAATGTCGCCCACCTGGCCGCCGGACTCGCCGTAGAACGGAGTCCTGTCGAGCACCACCTCGGCAAGCGCGCCTTCCTTGACCTCGTCCAAAAGCTCGTCGCCCACTATTATCGCGGCCACCGTGGCCGTGTCCTCGGTGGACTCGTATCCGCTGAACACGGTCGCGCCCGTCTTTTCGAGCGCGCGCCGGTATACCTCTCTTACCCGCTCTTCGCCGAACGTGGCCTGTGATGCCTTCGCCTTGGCCTTCTGCTCCGCCATCGCTCGCTCGTAGCCCTCAATGTCGAGCCGCATGCCAGCATCCGATGCTATGTCCTCGACCAGGTCCATCGGGAAGCCGTAGGTGTCGTAGAGCTTGAAAAGCTCCTCGCCGGGCAGGGTGCCGGAGCCTGTTGACTTTGCGTCAGCCACCATCTTGTCCAACAACCTTCCGCCGTGTTCCAGCGTGCCGATGAAACGTTCCTCCTCCACCAGCACGAGCCTGGCGACGTACTCCGTGTTGTCCTTAAGCTCAAGGTATGTGCCGCCCATCATCTCGGCGACCTTGCCGGTCAGCTTGTAGAGGAACGGCTTGTCCATGCCGAGGAGCTTCCCGTGCCGGGCCGCGCGCCTCATCACGCGCCGGAGGACGTAGCCCCTGCCCTCGTTCGACGGCATGACGCCCTCGGAGATGAGGAAGCTCATCGCACGCAGGTGGTCCGCGATGACCCGGAGCGATACGTCCTTGTCCGCGGACTCGTGGTACTCTATGCCCGCGACCTCGGCAATAGCGCCGATAAGAGGGGTGAAGAGGTCGGAGTCGTAGTTGTTCCTGACGCCCTGCACGACCGCCGATATGCGCTCAAGCCCCATGCCGGTGTCTATGCTCGGCTTGGGGAGCGGGTTCAGCTTGCCGGATGCGTCCCGGTCAAACTGCATGAACACCAGGTTCCAAATTTCCAGGTACCGGTCGCAGTCGCATTTTCCTATGCCGCAGTCCGGGCCGCACGCCATGTCCTCGCCCTGGTCTATGAGTATCTCGGAGCACGGGCCGCACGGGCCGGTGTCCGCCATCTGCCAGAAGTTGTCCTTCTCGCCGAGCCGCAGTATCCGCTCCACGGGGACTCCTATCCTGTCCCGCCAGAGCGCGAACGCCTCGTCGTCGTCGGTGTACACCGTCGCCCAGAGCTTCTCCTTCGGGAGCTTGTATACCTCGGTCAGTAGCTCCCACGCGTACTTTATCGCGTCTTCCTTGAAGTAGTCGCCGAACGAGAAGTTGCCGAGCATCTCGAAGAAGGTGTGGTGGCGGGCTGTGCGTCCGACGTTCTCGAGGTCGTTGTGCTTTCCTCCAGCCCGGACGCACTTCTGCGACGTCACCGCGCGCACGTACTCGCGCTTCTCCTCGCCCAGGAAGACGGACTTGAACTGCACCATCCCGGCGTTCGTGAATATGAGGGTCGGGTCCTTTTCCGGCACCAGGGAGGACGACCTGACGTGGGTGTGGCCCTTGGACACGAAATAGTCTATGAATGCCTGCCTTATCTCGTTCGCGGTCAATGCTTGGTTCTCCTTGTATATTATGGCGTGCCCGCCGTAAACAGAACGGACGGCGGTTGATTATTATAGTTATTTTACGGAAGAAAAGCAACTTCTGATTGCCATCTTAATAATACGGTACTTGCGTGAAGGCCGGGAGTTTCAGGCCATATCATCCAGCCGGACAGACACGTCATGGCCGGGTTGGACCACCCGCCTATAGAATATTTGGCTTTTTCAGCAGATGCAGGTATCCTATAATAATATCGGACCTTCTAAATATGGAAGATGGACCGCGCGGCGGGCCCGGATGTATAATCAGCCTTGTCACCCTGGCCCAGCCCGTGATGACTGAAGGGCGGCTAAAGGCGTTTGTCATGGACCACCGATGCTGCATATGACCATGCGAAACCAGGACAACCATACAGCAAGACGCGCGCTTCCGTCCGCGGCCGGGTTTGCCGCCATAACCCTCGCCGCCGCCGCTGTCATGTGCGTGCAGATAATTTCCCCCGGCTATTACTACAAGATAATCGAACACGCGGTCATGGCCCAAAGATACGTCCCGCGTTTCGTCGAGTCGTTTTCGCTGGGCGTATATTACCCTGGCTGGATGGGCGGAGATTTCAATGGCTATGGCTCGCCGATATTCGTATTTTACTCCCCCGTCTTCTATCTGCTTAGCGCCATCCTGTCAACCGCTGGACTACCTGTAACGCTTTCCGCATCGTTTGTGGACCTCGCGTTCCTTATAACCGGCGGCGCCGGCGTATACGTACTGCTCAGCGAGACCCACGGCGAGCGGGCGGGGCTCTTCGGCGCGTTCTTCTACATGCTCCTGCCTTCGCGCGTGCTTGACCTGTACTACGCCAACACCCCGGCAGGCCGGCTCGCGCTTGCCTGGTTGCCGTTCGTGCTGCACTTCGCAAGGGCTTGTGCCGGGCCGAAGCCGGGCAGGGCCCCGCTTGCCGGCATGGCATCCTCCTACACCGCGCTGATACTCACACACCTCGCAACGGCTTACATCTTTACCCCGTTCGTGCTGGCATACGCGCTGGCGGTCTCGCGGGGGCAAAACTCCTGGCGAGGCCTGGCGCGCGTCATTGCCGGG
>Ga0214472_10007439_pt1 | contig 11458 bp, 9 predicted proteins | sample RVTome_6_FD_207662 | JGI IMG/M metagenome (GOLD analysis project Ga0214472, IMG submission 207662) | Soil microbial communities from uranium-contaminated site in the Upper Colorado River Basin, Wyoming, United States - RVT140D175 | ecosystem: Environmental > Terrestrial > Soil > Contaminated >...
GGGTGACCTCCTGGCGGATCGGGTCGAGCTGGCTCTTCCCCGGATAGCCCAGCAGGATCTCCACCGCGACCTTGTCGCCATCCACCTTGATGCTGCGCACCGACTTGCTGCTGACGTAGTCCTTGCGAGTATTGGGGTCGATCAGCTTCTTCAGGGCGTCCTGAACCTGCTGCTCCGTGACTGCCATGGCACGCCTCGATCAAAGTGTAGGGCGCGATTCTATTCCGGTTGCAACCACTTCCGCCAACGGGTCTCTCCCGCAATGTGCCCCGGATGCGCAGCCGCCGCCGCGACGTGAGACAAAGCATGCATTTTCGTGGCTAACCCTTCATATTTGCTACAATTTCGCGCGTCAGCTTCCACCCATAACCATGAATCGCCGACGCCTCTTTGTCACGACGGCCCTGCCCTATGCGAACGGGCCATTCCATATCGGCCACATCATGGAGTACATCCAGGCCGACATCTGGGTGCGATTCCAGCGCATGCAGGGCCACACGGTGCATTTCATCGGCGCCGACGACGCGCACGGTGCGCCCATCATGCTCGCCGCCGAAAAGGCCGGGAAATCGCCTGAGGTATTCATCGCCGAGGTCGCCAGGGGACGCAAGCAGTATCTCGACGGCTTCTATATCGAGTTCGACAACTGGCACTCGACGCACTCGAAGGAGAACACCGAGCTATCGCAGGATCTCTATCGCCGGCTGAAGGCAAAAGGGCTCGTTTATCCGAAGACGATCGAGCAGTTCTACGACCCGGTCAAGGGGATGTTCCTCGCCGACCGCTACATCAAGGGCGAGTGCCCGAACTGCGGCGCAAAAGATCAGTACGGGGATGCCTGCGAGAACTGCAGTTCGGTCTATTCGCCTACGAAGCTGAAGAATCCCTACTCGACGCTGTCGGGCGCCACGCCGGTGATGAAATCATCGGAGCACCACTTCTTCAAGCTGTCCGATCCGGACTGCAGGAAGTTCCTGCGCGAGTGGATCAGCAAGCCGGGACGGCTGCAGTCCCAGGTCGCCAACAAGGCCAAGGAATGGCTCGAGGGCAAGGACGAAAAATCGCTTGCCGACTGGGACATCTCGCGCGACCCGCCGTATTTCGGAATTCGAATTCCGGACATCCAGGAGGAGAAGTACTTATATGTCTGGCTGGATGCCCCGATCGGTTACTTCGCGAGCCTGAAGAACTATTGCGAGCGCAAGGGCGTCGAGTTCGACGCCTTCGTGAAGCCGGACCGCGGCACCGAGATGATCCACTTCATCGGCAAGGACATCATTTATTTCCACACCCTGTTCTGGCCGGCGATGCTCCAATTCTCGGGCCTCTACAAGACGCCGGACCAGGTCAACGTGCACGGCTTCATCGGCGTATCGGGCGAAAAGATGTCCAAGTCGCGCGGCACCGGCATCGACCCGCTGCGCTACCTCGAGCTCGGCATGAACCCCGAGTGGCTGCGCTACTACATCGCCGCCAAGCTCAACGGCAACGTTGAGGACGTGGATTTCATTCCCGAGGATTTCATGACTCGGGTGAATAGCGATCTGATCGGGAAATACATCAATATCGCTAGCCGGGCAGCTGGCTTTGTTTCAAAGTTGTTTGCCGGAAAACTCTACAAGTTTTCAGCTGACGAAATCAAACTACAACACAGTTGGGTTGTTGCCGTAAATTCCAAAGATGTTGTCGCCGAGGCTTACGCAAGCCGCGAATTCGGAAAAGTGATCCGCGAAATCATGCGTGTTGCAGATATTGCGAATCAGCGGTTTGACCAGCGGAAACCGTGGGAATTGGCAAAAGAATCCGACAAGAAACTCGAGGTACTCAAGGAACTGCACCGAGTGTGCACTGAAGCACTGGATGCATTTTTCGTGCTGACCGTCTATCTGGCGCCTATTATTCCAGCGGTCGCATCGAGAGTTGCCCGAGAACTATTCGGACTTGATCGCGAGCTGACGTTTGAAGATTGCAAGTTTCGTCCGGAAAGTATCGGTGCCTATAAGTACCTCATGATTCGCGTCGAGGAGAAGCAGCTCGACGCGCTGTTCGAAGCTGAAAAGGAAACTCCGATGGCAACCACCCCACCCTCACCCCTTCCCCCTCTCCCCCAGGGCGAGGGGAAAAGTACGGGCGCTGGCGCGCAGATAACAATTGATGACTTCAACAAACTGGATCTGCGGATCGCCAGAATCGTGACAGCCGACCCTGTCGAGGGCGCCGACAAGCTTCTGAAGCTCACGCTCGACACCGGAACCGGAACTATGACCGTTTTCGCGGGCATCAAGAGCGCCTATGATCCAGAACGACTCCAGGGCCGCCTCACCGTCGCGGTCGCCAACCTCGCCCCGCGCAAGATGAAATTCGGGGTCTCCGAAGGCATGGTGCTCGCGGCCTCGGGCGACGGTCCCGGAATATACTTGCTGTCCCCCGACTCCGGCGCCCAACCCGGCATGCGCGTCAAGTAAATGCAGACCGCGATCAACCGCACCTTCATCTGCAGCGTCGTCTTTCTCGACGTCGTCGAGTACTCGAGAAAGCCCGTCGCCGAGCAGATCTTCTTCAAGGAGCGGTTGAACACGCTGCTGACGGAGGCCCTGGCGAACGTCGCGCCCAACGACCGCATCATCCTTGACACCGGTGACGGCGCGGCGCTGTCCTTCCTCGGCGATCCGGAGGACGCGCTCTACGTGAGCCTCTCGCTGCGCGAGGCGCTGCAGAAGCCGCAGCCGCCCGGTCCGGAGCTCAAGATCCGGCTCGGCATCAACCTCGGCCCGGTGCGGCTGGTGAAGGATATCAACGGGCAGCCCAATATCATCGGCGACGGCATCAACGTCGCGCAGCGCGTGATGGGCTTCTCCCAGCCCGGACAGATCATGGTGTCGCGCTCCTTCTACGAGGTTGTGTCCTGCCTGTCCGAGGGATACGGGCGGCTGTTCAACTACGAGGGATCACGCACGGACAAGCACGTGCGCGAGCACGAAATCTATACCGTTCAGGCGACTACCGCGTCGCTGCAGCGTAGCGGGGCCGCTGCGCCGAGGGACCGGCCGGGCGGCAGCGGCGCAAGGATGCTGGACAAGCTGTCGCAAACCGCCGTGGTGGTCGGCGACAACCTGCGCCGTAAGCCTCGTCTCGGCACCGCGCTGGCAGTGGCCGGCATACTCAGCGTTTCCGTGGCACTGCGGCTCGCGCGCGAGCCCGCCGCGGCGCCGGTGCCGCCGCCCGTGCCCGCTTCGACCAGCGCCGTTGCGGCACCGGCACCCGCGAGAAAGGCGGAGACGCGGGGCGCGCCTGCCGCCGCACCTGCGAAAACGGCCAGGGCTCCCGCCCGGACCGCCGCGGCCCCGGCGAGGTCCAAGCCGGCGACTCCGGCGGCGCGAGTACCCTCGGCGCCGATCGGCGACGAGGAGCCGGCCGCCGTTCCCGACCCGGTGGCGTCGGCGGCGCCACCGGCGACGATCAGCTTCGCGATCTCGCCTTGGGGCGAAGTCCATATCAACGGCAGGAGGCACGGCATTTCACCGCCCCTGCGCAACGTCGAGCTCGCGCCGGGCCGGCACCGGATCGAAATCCGGAACGCCGGTTTCACGCCCCATATCGAGATTGTGGACGCCCGGCCCGGCGGTCGGATTAGAATTAGGCACAAGTTCGAGAACTAGGGGGGGAAATGGCGTTCTTCCGGTTGATGCTGGCAGCAGCGATCGCCGCGGCCCTGGCCGGCTGCGAGTCCGCTCCGGTCAAGGCCATCCAGGAGGAATTCCGGAACCTGTTCCAGACGCACAAGGGCGCGCCCGATCTTGGCAACGGCATCAAGCAGTACGAGGAGGCGAACTATTCCGAGTCGGCGCGCCTGCTGCAGTCGAGCCTCAAGCAGGGGCTCGGCCGCAGCGACCAGGTCAAGGCGCACAAGTATCTTGCGTTCATCCACTGCGTATCGGGCCGCGAGCGGCGCTGCCGGGAGGAATTCCGCGCCGCGCTCAAGGTCGATCCCTCGTTCGAGCTCGCGGCGAATGAGGCCGGCCATCCGATCTGGGGCCCCGCGTTCCGCTCCGTGAAGAGCCAGCAATAGCGGGATAACCCGATCGCGCTGCCGACCGGACGCAGGAATCACGCAGAGTGAATTCGATATCCGCCCGTCGAGGCTTGATCCGCGATCTTCCGGCGCCGGTGCGGTCGGCATCATGGATCCCCGCACGCTAGGCCGCTACGAGCTCATCGCCGAGCTCGGCAAGGGGGCCATGGGCGTCGTCTATCGCGCCAACGACCCCCTGCTCGACCGGCAGGTCGCGATCAAGACCGTCAACATGTCGCTCGATCCGCAGGAGATGGCGGAATACGAGGGGCGCTTCTACCAGGAGGCCAAGGCCGCCGGCAGCCTCAACCATCCCAATATCGTCACCATCTACGACGTGGGGAAGAGCGGCCATCTCGCCTACATGGCGATGGAGTTCCTGCAGGGCGAGGAGCTGCGCGCGCTGCTCGCCACCGGTCAGCCGCTGCCGGTCGACCGCGCGGTCGATATCGCGGCCCAGGTGGCGGAAGGGCTGGCTTTTGCGCACCAGCACGGCGTCGTGCACCGCGACGTCAAGCCCGCCAACGTCATGCTTACGGCCACCGGCCGCATCAAGATCACCGATTTCGGCATCGCGCGGATGCGCTCCGCGGAAGTGCGGACCCAGACCGGCATCGTGCTCGGCTCGCCGCGCTACATGTCGCCCGAGCAGGTCGCCGGCAAGCGCGCCGAGCCGCGCTCGGACATCTTTTCGCTGGGCGTGATCCTCGATGAAATGCTGACCGGCCGGCCGCCGTTCACCGGGGAGGACGTGACCTCGGTCATGTTCCAGATCATGAACCTGGTGCCGCCGCCGCCGAGCTCGATCAACGCGCGGGTGCCCGAAGTGCTGGATTATATCGTCGCCAAGGCGATCGCCAAGGTGGTCGACGACCGCTACGCGAGCGCCGAGGAACTTGCCAAGGACTTGCGCGAGGTGGCGAAGCAGCTCGATACGACCGTCCACATGCTCACGGCGACCCGACCCCCCGTGCGACCGAGGGTCGACACCGACGCGGCCCAGGCGCTCGCGCAGTCGCTGCCGGACACGCGCCGCTCGGACGCCGAGGTAACGACGCTGGGCGCCACGCCCGCGCCGGCCCTGGGACTGTCCAGGGCCTTCGATTCCCTGGATGCCACCATGCGGCTCGCCATCAATACCGGCATGGCGGAGACGCTCAAGGAATACTCCGACAGCGGAAAATACCAGCCGCTGGCCACTCCCCCCTCGGAGCCTGACGCGATTGTCGGCGCGCTGCGCCGGGAACCGGGCTGGACGCAATGGGACAAGGTCATCTTCGCCGCCAGCGTCGCGGCCGCCACGATCGTCGGCGCCATCATCGTCTTTGCTTAGAGCCTATCTCAACCATAGGCGCGTGATGCGTTGTGGCCAGGACGGGATGGATGCTAGGCGCACGGCGCAGGCGATATGTCGATATGGTCAAGCCGGGCAACAACGCAGACGCCCGTCCTGGCCGCAACCCGGAGGGACGGGGCGATCTGGGCGCATTTTGTTGTCGGTAGCCCTTGCAATATCGACATATTGCTGCGGGCTATCCTCCTAAAACTGCATCCCACATCGCCTCCGTCGCACACGTGCCTATGGTTGAGATAGGCTCTCGAATTCAAAGCGTCGAAGCGCTCGCCGTCGAGATTCCGCTCAGGAAGAACTTCGGCGGCAGCACCTACTCCGTCCTCAAGCGCTGCACGGTGGTGACGCGCCTGCGCAGCGACGCGGGGCTGGCAGGCGAAGTCTATAACGGCGACAACCGCAGCCACGGGCGCGAGATCGTGCGGCTGATTCACGAGGCGCTCGCGCCGCGCGTCGTCGGAATGGACGTTCTCGAGGTCGAGCGCGCCTGGCAGGCGATGTTCGAATTGACCCACACCAGCGCCGACCGCAAGCTTCTGCTCGAAGCGATCGCATGCGTGGACTGTGCGCTGTGGGACCTCGTGGGAAAATCGAAAGGAAAAAGCGTATCGGCCCTGCTCGGCGCCGAGCGTGAGCGGCTGCCCATCATTTCCATCGGCGGCTACTACCTCGAGGGCAAGACCCTCGCCGACATCGGACAGGAGATGGAGCAATACCGCGCCGCCGGCATGGCGGGCTGCAAGTTCAAGGTCGGAGGCCTCGCGCCGCCAGCGGATGCCGCACGGGTGGAAGCCGCGCGCACGGCAGCAGGCCCGGAATTCAAGCTCCTGGTGGACGCCAACCGCGGCTGGACCGCGCAGGAGGCGATCCGGTTCGCACGGCTCGTCGAGCCCCTCGACATCGGCTGGTTCGAGGAACCGTGCCACTGGTACGACGACGTGGCGCTGATGGCGCGCGTGCGGTCGGCCACCCGCATTCCCGTCACCGCCGGGCAGTGCGAGATCACCAGCCATGGCGTGCGCCGGCTGGTGGAGGCGGGTGCGGTGGATTACGTGAACTTCGACGCCTCCGAAGGCGGCGGCGTCACCGACTGGCGGCGCGCCGCGGAAATATGCCGCAGCGCCGGCGTGCGGATGGCGCATCACGAGGAGCCGCAGATCGCGCAGCACCTGCTCGCCGGCGTGCCGCACGGCACCTATGTCGAGTGCTTCGCCGACCCCGACCGCGACCCGGTGTGGCAGGCGATGTGGGCCAACCGCCCCGCGATCAGGAACGGGATGATGGAAGTATCGAAAGCGCCCGGGTTCGGGATTGAGCTCGACTGGAAGCTCGTCCAGAAATATCGTGTCGCATAACAAGCGCGGGCCAACAATGCGCCGGCTGCAAGCGCTGCTGCTCGGGCTCGCCCTGTCGGCAGCCGGGCCGGCCGTCGCGAATTACGACACCCAATGGGTCGAATTCCCCGCGCTCGAGGAATTCAGCGGCAATCCTGTGCGGTTGAGCGCGCTCATGTACCGTCCGCTCGGGCCGGGACCCTTCCCCGCCCTCGTGCTGATGCACGGCTGCGGCGGCATGGTCACCAATCAGGGCTACATCACCGCGTCGTACCGTCACTGGGCCGAGCTGCTCGCGCTGGAAGGGTACGTCGCCTTGCTGGTGGACAGCTTCACCCCGCGCGGCTACCGGTCGATCTGCGAACTGCAGGAGCGCCCGATACGCGAGAGCCGGGAACGGGCCGATGACATTTACGCGGCCCGTGAGTGGCTGGCGGCGCAGCCCTATGTGGCCGGCAGCCACATCGGGGTGATCGGCTGGTCCAACGGCGCAAGCGGCGCGCTCTACGGCATGCGGGAAAGCCGGCCGCGCCGCGGCATCCGGGCGGCGGTTGCGTTCTACCCGGGTTGCCGGACGCTGGCGCGGTCGAAAACGGCGTACCGGCCCTATGCGCCGCTGCTGATCCTGGCGGGCGAAGCGGACGACTGGACGCCCGCGAAGCCGTGCGTCGAGCTGGTTGATATCGCCCGCAAGCAAGGCGCCGCGATGGAGATCGTCACCTACCCGGGCGCGCACCACAGCTTCGACCGGATCAACTCGCCGGTGCGCTATCGCCCGAACGTTCGCAACCTCAACCAGCCCGACCGCAAAGGGGCGACGGCGGGCGAGCAACCGGAAGCGCGCAAGGACGCGATACGGCGGACGCTCGAGTTCTTCGCGCTCCACCTGAAAAACTAGGTCCCTAGCTGACAATCAACGCGGCGCGCCCCGCGATCGCGTTCTTCCGCAGCAGCTCGTGCACCTGCTCCGCTTCCTCCAGCGCAAAGGTGCGGTTGACCACCGCCTTGATCCGCTTGTGCTTCACCAGCTCGAGCGTGCGGATGATCTCCGAGTTGTTCACGTAGCGCGAGCCGTGGATCTCCTGCGCGTGGCGCATGAACTCCTGGGGATTCACCACGAACGAGGGATCGGCGCCGTAGACCGATTTCGGCTTGGAGCCGATGATCACCATGCGGCCGGCGGGAGCGAGCGAAGCCAGGCACGCCGTCAGCGTTTCGCTCGTGCCGACCATGTCGATGGCCGCCTCCACGCCGCGCCCACCGGTGAGCGCCTTGACCTGGTTCACGAGATCGCCCCGCCGCGCATCGATGATCTCGTCCGCGCCCAGCTCGCGCGCGAGCGCGAGCTTCTCCTCGCCGATCTCGGCGGCGAGCACGCGGCCGCCGCAGAGCCGCGCCATCTGCAGCATGTGGATGCCGACCCCGCCGCCCGCGCCGATGATGAGGACGTTGTCGCCGGGGGCGACCTGCGCCTCGGCATGGCAGGCGTGATACGGCGTCGCGATCGCGTCGGCTGCGACCGACGCCTCGAGATCGGTAACGCCGTCGGGTATCGCGACGAGGTTGCGCTCCGGCAGCGCGACGTACTCTGCGTAACCGCCGTCGCAGCCCTGCCCGACGTTACCGCGAAAGTTCTCGCACAAGGTCTCGCGCGCACTGCGGCAATAGCGGCAATGCCCGCACGTGAGGTAGTAGTGATTGGTCACGCGGCTCCCCACCTTGAACGTCTTGACCTCGGAACCGACCTCGACGATTTCGCCCGCGATCTCGTGCCCGGGAATTCTCGGATAGGACTGGATCCGGCCCGGCGTCGCAACCATGATGACGACGGTCAGTCCCGCGCCGCAGACGCGCACCTTGATCAGCGCGTCGTTGGCGCCGATCCTGGGCAACGGCATGTCCTTCAGCCTCAACGGCGCGCCGAACTGCTCCAGTACCATCGCCCGCATCTTTCCTCCTGAAAAGCGTGAATCGTGAGTTGTGAGTCGTGATTCGACCTCTCAATGCTACTCGCAACCGCGCGTTGAACGGCGATGACTATTTCGTCCGTTCGAACGCGCGGAGTTAAACCGGCGCCACGCCTCCGGATTTAACGCGACTTGGCGGCTATTTTCTGGTGGCGCTGATCGCGGTCAGGATGCCCTGGATGATCGCGGCCGGAGTCGGCGGACAGCCCGGCACCGCCACGTCCACCGGGATCACGTTCGACACCCGACCGCGGCTCGCGTAGCTCTCGCCGAATATGCCGCCGGTGCAGCCGCAATCCCCGATCGCCACGACGAGCTTGGGATCCGGCGTCGCGTCATAGGTCCGCTTGAGCGCCGTTTCCATGTGGCGCGACACCGGCCCGGTCACCAGCAGCATGTCCGCGTGGCGCGGGCTCGCGACAAACTTGATGCCGAGCCCCTCGAGGTTGTAGTAGGGATTGTTGAGCGCATTGATCTCAAGCTCGCAGCCGTTGCAGGAGCCGGCATCCACATGGCGGATGGTCAGCGCTCCGGCGAAATGTTCAAGGACATCGGCGTGCAGCCGCTGCGCGGTGGCACGCAACGCCTCGTCGGGTTGCGGCGGCGCTTCGGTCTTGATCCCCGTGACAACGATCTGCTTCAACAATTGGTACATACCAAACTATCCGAATCGACAGGTTTTACAAGATTAACAGGATTTGCAGCAGTAAAACTTCACCACGAAAAATCGACGATGAACATACTCGTCGCCCTGCGAAGAAAGAAATAATCCTGCAAATCCTGTTAAGGAAGCTCTGATCAAGCGGGATTTGTCATTCCCGCGAAGGCGGGAATCTAGAATACTCAGAGCGTTACTGGGTCCCCGCCTTCGCGAGGACGACTTGATCAGAGGTTCCTTAATCCTGTCCATCTTTAAAGATCGTGGCCGCTGTAGGACAGGTTGAAGGATTTGTTGATCAGCGGAAAATCGGGAACGATGTTGCCCAGCACCGCGCGCTCGAGCAGCGGCCAGTTCTGCCACGACGGATCGTGCGGATGGAGCCGCCGGATGCGGTTGCCGGCACCGGTCTCGAGCGCGATCAGCACTTCGCCGCGCCAGCCCTCCACCCAACCGATGCCGAACGCGTATTCCGGTGCGGCCGGGACCGGCGCAACGATGTCGCCGGTTGGCAGGCCGGAGAGTATGAGGCCGAGCAGGCGCAGCGACTCGGCGATCTCCTCGAAGCGCACCGTGACGCGCGCCGCCACGTCGCCGTTGCGGTGGGTCGCCATGCGGGTATCGAAATTGTCGTACGGAACCGGTGGAAATTGCACGCGAAGGTCCCACGCTACCCCGCTCGCGCGGCCCGCCAGTCCGGTCAGTCCCATCCGGTCGGCGAGATCGGGCCTGATCCGGCCGCAGGCGATGAAGCGATCCTGCAGGCCCGCGTGCTCGTCGTAGATGTTCTTGAGCAGTGCGACGGCCTTGCCGAGATCGCTGATTTCACCGCGCATCCGGCCAACTCCCTGAGTGTCGATATCGCGCGCCACGCCCCCGGGAACGATGGTATCCATCAAGTAGCGGTGGCCGAACAACGACTGGCTCACGCGCAACCAGTCTTCCCTGAGCCGGGAAAATTGCGCAAGTCCGAACGCGAGCCCAGCGTCGTTGCCGAGAAAGCCCAGGTCCCATAGATGCTGGCCGACGCGCTCACGCTCGAGCAGCAGCGCGCGCAGCCACAGCGCTCGCAGCGGCGGTGTGACCCCGGTGACGCCTTCCACCGCCATCGCGTAGGCCCAGGCGTACGCCACGGTGGAATCGCCCGACACGCGTCCCGCGAGCCGGGCGCCCTCGGCGAGCGTCATCGACTCGAAGCGCTTCTCGATGCCCTTGTGCTTGTAGCCGAGCCGCTCCTCCAGGCGCAGGATACCCTCGCCGACGATGGAGAAGCGAAAATGCCCCGGTTCGATGGTGCCGGCGTGCACCGGCCCCACCGGAATCTCATGTACCCCCTCCCCCTCGACGCGGACGAAGGGGTAGTTGTCTGCTTCGCCGCTCCCGGTGACGACTGACGACTGACGGCTGACGAAGTCCTTGCGGAGAGGGAACGTGTCCGCCGGCCATGCCGTATGGCGCAGCCACTTGCGCTGATCGGCCGCGTTTCCGGCGTTGACCCCGAATAGATCGTGGACCGCGCGCTGCATCCGGTTGGCACCGGGGAAAATGTCGGAGACATCGGGAAAGCTCTCGCCCTCCAGCGGCAACGTAATGACCAGCAGCCCCGACTGCACCGTCAGCGCCGCGTGCACGGAGAACGCCTTGCCCCGATCGCTGTTGTCGGCAGCCCACAACGCAACGAGCCGCCCGCCCTTGTCACGTACCTGCTGGCAGGCGGTTCGCCATTGCCTCGCGTCAACGCGCCCGTGCCAGACCGGCATCGCGTTGGGAAGCTGCGCCAGTTCAAGCTGGAAGTCCTCGAGCTTCATGCGGCCACCACCGTCAGGTACGGAATTTTGTCAGCGTTCCTCATTCATCATTCATCGTTCATCATTCCGCGCTCATCCAATGAGCGCGGCGGCCTGCCGGTACCACTCCGCCAGATACGGCGGAATGTACAGACCCAGCAGCAGCACGATCGCAAGGTGCACGAACACCGGGATCAGCGCCGGCGGGTGCGGCAGGCGCTTCGCGGTCGCGGTGCCGAACACCATGGGCTGGACCTTGCCGAAAATCGCCGCGAACGCCACACCGAGC
>Ga0214472_10007440_pt1 | contig 11458 bp, 16 predicted proteins | sample RVTome_6_FD_207662 | JGI IMG/M metagenome (GOLD analysis project Ga0214472, IMG submission 207662) | Soil microbial communities from uranium-contaminated site in the Upper Colorado River Basin, Wyoming, United States - RVT140D175 | ecosystem: Environmental > Terrestrial > Soil > Contaminated >...
CCGCGGGCGGAACGGGCTCGTCTCCGGCACAACCGGCCCGTCGGTCTCCGCCAGCGAGCCGCCCCGGTAGGCATCCCAGACCGCCATCACCGTGTCGCGGTGGGGCTTGATGCGGCAGTGCTCGTCGCGGTTTCCCATCTCGTCGCAGTAGCCGAGCGGGACGCACTTCGGCACCAGGAAGCTGCCGAAGAAGGGCGAGACCCTGAAGACCTCGTGCCGGATCTGCTTGAAGAGCTGCCTGATCTCCCACTGCGCCATGGTGCAGAGACGCAGCCCGGACATGTGGATCAGCTGACGCAGGTTGACCGTCATGATCAGGTTCGTCTGCATCGCGTTCGGGAAGATGAACCGCGCGTCCTCGGCCGGGACCTCGGCCTGCAGCAGCTGGCCGTACAGGTCGAGGTTCTCGTCGATCGCGCGCTGGAAGCGTCCGGCGAGGTCATCGGGCAGGTCGCCGTTGGCGATCGAGTCCGGGACCGTGTAGTTGTCGCGCTTCTTGAAGCTGACGTAGCGCTGTGACTGCTGGTCGAAGGCCGTCCCCGCCCGGTGCCGGACGAGCTGGTGGCTCAGCGTCCGCGTCACGCCGCTGATCGCGAACGTGAAGTTCACGTGCTCGATCGTCGAGCCGTGCCCGGACTCCATCACCTTGCGGACCAGGCTCTGCTGCTTGTCGTCCGCCACCTGGCGGCTCACCGCCTTGTCCCAGATCTGGTCGGGCAGCAGCTCGCTGTAGCAGGTCCGGCACGCGGTGTAGATGATCGGGAGGTAGTACTCCTCGACGATCTCGCGGGTCGGGAAGATGAGGCGCGCGGACAGGGCGGTAGGAGTCGCTGGCATCGCCGCGATTCTGCCACCGGCGCATGTCGGCCGCACCGCCGTTTCGCACAACATGTGGTACTGGGGCCACTGAGATGTGCACATGTGGTGCACAAACCCGGGCCGAGCGGCCCGTGCTCAAGCCACACTGGTCTTACGACCGAGGAACGGCGAAGAGTGGGCTCGGATAGGCATCTAGGCGGTCGTCCTGCCAGCGTGACTTGCGAAACGACGCGCCACAGGCTATTCGTGCGTCACAACGCCAGTCTGGCTTGAGTTGACGCCCCGGAGGCGGCCGGCGCGAAGCAGCTTCGGTCACGCGCGCGGTCGCTCCCTATACTCGCGAACCGTGAGCGAGCGACCGGTCACCGTCATGTCGCGCGGCGAATTCCTGCGAGCCACCGACGACCTTGTCGCGGCCGGCGACGCGCTCCTCGCCGTGCCCGACTGGGACCGGTTCCGCGACTGGCTGCTCACCTCGGATGCGCTGCTCGAGCGCGTCTGGGGCCGGATGGACCGATACCACCTCGCCTGGCTCAACGTCGGTCGCGACAGCGCCCCGCCCGGCTCGAGCCTGGACGACGACGGGGTGCGCCGGTTCATCGGAGAGGTCGTCAGCGGCAAGCTGGCAGTGCTGCGTACGATGAGGGGGGCGGTCGAGCGGCACGGGTGGGTCCTGCTCGCCGCCGACGACGCGCACGAGGAGGGCGAATGAGCTATCGCATCGCGCCGGGTGGCCTGGCTGCCGTCCTCGCGCACCCGGACGACGAGAGCTTCGGGTGTGCGGGCGCGCTGGCGCTCGCGCACGACGCCGGCCGCACCACGCGGCTGCTGGTGGCCACCCGTGGCGAGGCCGGGACGCCGGACGGGTCGTCCGACCCGGCGCTGGCGGAGGACCGCGAGGCGGAGCTCATCTGTGCGGCGCGCGCCATCGGCCTGGACGAGGTCTCGCTCCTGGAGGGATATGCCGATGGAGGCGTCGCCGACCAGCCGTTCGACGTGCTGGTCGAGGAGATCGCCGGATGGCTCGCCGACCGCCGGCCCGACGCCGTCATCACGTTCGGCCCGCACGGTGTCACGGGCCACCCCGACCACGTCGTCGTCGGCAACGCGACGCGGTGGGCCGTCGAGCGCCTGGCGGAGAGCGGCATCGCGCCCCACGCGGTCTACGTCGTGAGCCCGATCTTCGATCCGGGTGACCACAGGTTCGACCTGTCGCCGGAGGAGGGCGCGGCGACCCATCGCATCGACGTCACCGCGGTCGCGAAGCGCAAGCTCGACGCCCTGGCCTGCCACGCCAGCCAGACCGATGCCCGCGAGGAGATCGCCAGCCTCAAGGCCGCATTCGACGCAGGCCGCCCGCTGTACGAGGGTTACACGCGCGTGCGCCCCATCGTCCCGGCACCGCACCCGGTCTTCGACAGGGTCCTCCTCTAGCTGCAGTTCCCACGCGCCTGATGGCGTAGCGTTGCGTCGTGAGCCGGGAAGCCGAGGATCTGAACCGCCGCCTGCTGCGCGCCCGCGATGCCATGGACCGCGCCTACGCCGAGCCGCTCGACGTCCGCGCCGTTGCCGCGGTGGCCCATCTCTCCGAGGCGCACTTCAGCCGCAGCTTCCGCGCCGTCTTCGGGGAGACGCCGCACCGGTACCTGCAGCGTCGCCGCGTGGAGCGCTCGATGTTCCTGCTGCGCGAGACCGACCGCAGCGTGACCGACATCTGCCTCGATGTCGGCTTCACCAGCCTGGGGACCTTCAGCCGCACCTTCCGCGAGGTCGTCGGCGAGACGCCGTCCCGCTACCGCGTCGGGCATGGACCGATCGTGGCACCGAACTGCGTCCAGCTGTCCGCCATGCGGCCCTGGGGCGGCGGCGCCTTGGATGGATCCAGCAGTCTTGGAGAAGCCAGGGTGGCGGCGGCTCCGTAGCATGCGGTCACACCCATCGGGACTCGCAGCGGAGAAGACCCACGATGATCACCAGGCTGAACGTCGCCTCGATCTATGTCCTCGACAAGGAGGAGGCGCTCGACTTCTACGTCAACAAGCTCGGACTCGAGGTCGGCAACGATGTCCGCCAGGGCAACTACCGCTGGCTGACCGTCCGCGTGCCCGGCGAGCGAGGCACCGAGATCTCCCTCGAGGAACCGGGCCCGCCGCTGCACGACGAAGCCACCGCCGCGCAGCTGCGCGAGCTGATCGCCAAGGGCGCCCTCGTCGGCCTCGTCTTCAACACGGACGACGCCAGGGGCCTCTACGAAACCCTCAAGGCGCGTGGCGTCACCGACTTCACCCAGGAGCCCACCGAGCACTTCTACGGCACCGACATGGGCGTCCGCGACCCCTTCGGCAACCCGATCCGGATCCTCCAGCAGGGAAAGGCCGCCGAGGAGGCGACCGCCTAGCTCAGCGGGGCCCCGCGTGCGACGCGTCGTGCCCCGACAAGCAGGAGGCCAGCGATCACAGCCACCCCCAGGCCCATGGCTGCCACGCCGGCGTACCCGATCCCGAACCCGTTCGCCTGCGCCACCGCGCCCGCCACGAAGGGGCCGATCCCCAGCCCGGCCGAGAGGGCGGTCGAGTAGCCGCCCAGCCCGGTGGCGCGCAGCTCGGCCGGCGCGCGCTCGCTGATGACGACCTGGATCATCATCAGGGTGAAGGCGAGCGCCAGGATCCCCGTCATGAAGACAGCGGCGATCCCAAGCGGCCCGGTCTGCAGCCCGAGCAGCGAGGTGATGACGGCGTACACGGCGCAGCCCGCCGCGGTGGCCAGGGGCGGCACCGCGCGTCGGTCGATCAGCCGCCCCAGCGGCACGCGCGAGAGCCCGTTGGTGATCGACTGAAGCGCCAGCAGGAGGCCGATGGAGCCCGCCGCCAGGCCGATCGAGGTCCCGAACAGCGGGAAGAGGCCGCTCACCGCGCCCCACGGCAGCCCGATCCCGAAACCCGCCACCCAGCACCCGACCACGATTCGATCGCGGGCCAGCGAGCCGACCAGGGCGGGCAGCCCGCGGAGATCGATCCGGGTGCGGACGCCGCCGCGCATCAGGATCGGTCCGACCAGGGCGACGAGCGCCAGGGCCGTCGCGACCAGATAGGTCTGCGCGATCCCGAGGTGCTGCCAGGCCAGGCCGCCCACCGCCGGCCCTGAGGCGATGCCGGTGTGGGTCCCCAGCGTCAGCCAGCCGAAGGCCGATCCCCGCCGCGCCTCGTGCGCGCTGCCGGCGACGTAGGCGCCGATCGCGGGCAGGAAGAGCGACGAGGCCAGGCCGGACAGGATCGCCCAGGCGTAGAGCGGCAGCGTGCTACCGGTGAGCTGCGCGCCAATCGGGACGAGGTTCACGGCCGCGCTGCCCAGCACCGCCACGATCAGCGTGCGGCGCGTCCCCCAGGCATCGGCCACGACCCCGAACGGAAGGCTGAACACCGCGCCGAGGCCGAAGCGGATCGCGGCGATCGTGCCGGCCTCGGTCAGCGAGCCGCCGAGCGACTCGACGTGGAGCGGAATGGCGACCCCCGAGGCCCATTGGCCGAGGGTGAAGGTGAAGGTGGCCAGGTAGGCCGGCCAGAGTGGCCGCCCCTGCAGCCGCGCCGTCACGCCCCGCGCAGGCCGGTCAGCAGGGCGACGGCGTTGTCCCCCAGCGCGTCGACCACGTAGCCGCCCTCCTGCAGCACGACCATCGGCAGGCCCAGGCCGGCAACCATGCGCCCGATCTCGCCGTAGTCCGAGGTGCGAAGCGCCAGGTCGCCGATCGGGTCCCGCTCGAACGTATCGAATCCTGCCGAGATGACGAGCGGGGCGTCGGGATCGAAGGCCACGATCATCCGCAGCGCCTCGGCCAGCGCCACCGTGTAGCCGTCGAGGCTCGTCCGCGCGGCGAGCGGCCAGTTTCGGGTCAGCCCCGCCCCGTCGCCCGTCCCCCGCTCCCCGGAGTAGCCCGAGAAGTAGGGATAGGCCCGCGCCGGGTCGGCGTGGAGCGAGAGGTAGAGCACGTCGCCCCGCTCCCAGAAGATCTGCTGCGTGCCGTTGCCGTGGTGGTAGTCGATGTCGAGGATCGCGACCTTCCGGGCGCCCCGCTCGCGTCGCAGCCACTCGGCCGCGATGGCCGCGTTGTTGAAGTAGCAGTAGCCGCCCAGCATGCCCCGGGCGGCGTGGTGTCCCGGCGGCCGGCACAGGCCATAGGCGAGCGACGCGCCCTCCACCACCCGCCCGGCGGCGGTCAGCGCCACGTCGACCGCCGCCAGGGCGGCCCCCCAGGTCCCCGCCACGATCGGCGTGGCGGTGTCGAAGAGATACGCGCCGAGCCGGTGATGCGCTCCGGCGGGGAGGGCGCTCGCCGGCATCGCCCCGCGGTACGCGGCAAGGAGGAACGTGTCGGGGAAGAATGGCCGCGAGCCATCGGCGCCGTTGCCCACTGCATCGGTCCAGGCGTGCTCGAAGACCTCGACCATGTCGGCGTCGTGCACCGCCAGGATCGGCTCTCGCCCATGGTCCTTAGGCGCCTCGAACGCGAAGCCGCCGTCAGCCTCGAGCGCGGCCTCGATGGCGAGCACCCGCTCGGGCGCCTCCCAGCAGGGGATCTCGACCCCGCTGGCAAGCTCGATCAGCCCGACGTGGGCGAGGTGCGCATCGGACCGGATGACGGGAACGGGTTCGGACACGGACGAGTGCGAGTGTACCGATGCCTCCCTACTGGACGGCGCCCTTCGTGCCCCAGCGCTCGAGCTCGGCCTCGAGGTCGAGCGGCAGGACGACGCCGGAGTCGGCGTACTCGCCCCACGCCTCGCGTGGCACCTGCCACATGATCTCGAACTCGTTGCCATCGGGGTCACGGCCGTACAGCGACTTGCTCACCCCGTGGTCGCTCGCACCGCCGAGCGCGCCCGCCTCGGAGAGTGCCTTCGCCGCGGTGGCGAGGTCCTCAATCGTCCCCACCTCCCAGGCCAGGTGGTAGAGGCCCACCGAGCCGCGCGGCGGCCGCGGGGCCGCGGCGCCGACCTCGAAGAGGCCCAGGTCGTGATGGTTGCCGCCGCTTGGCGAGCGCATGAAGGCGGCGCGCATCCCCTGCGGCCGCTCCAGCTCCTCGAAGCCGAAGACGCGGTGGTAGAACTCGGCCGCCTTGTCCGCGTCGCGGACCCAGAGGACGGCGTGATTGAGGCGGGTGACGTTGAACATCGGTCTGCGGAGCTCCTCGCCACGACGGGCGGCGCAATGATGGATTCGTTGCTGCGACAACTAATGGTAGCACCCGGTCCGCATCGGTCCGAGCGGCTGGTTCGGCCCTAGAATGGCCGCACCGTGTACTACCTGCAGCGCGGCCAGGTGCCGCACAAGCGCCACACCCAGTTCCGCAAGCCCGACGGCGGCCTGTACGCGGAGGAGCTGTTCGGGGTGGAGGGCTTTTCCGGCAAGGCGAGCCTCCTCTACCACCACACGCCCCCCACCCAGACAAACAGGATCGAGAAGGTTCGCGAGGTTGCGCTCGAGCCCTGGACCGATGACGAGGCCGGTCCGCACCGGCACCACCTCGTCAACTCGGCCGGAGTGCAGCCTGCCGGCGACGCGGTCACCGGTCGCGTCCCGCTCTTCTACAACGCCGACGTGACCTTCGGCGTCGTTCGTCCCGCGTCCGCCATGGAGCACTTCTACCGCAACGGCGAGATGGACGAGATGTTCTACGTCCACACCGGGCACGGGACGCTGGAGACGGTGTTCGGGCCGATCGAGTACTCACCCGGCGACTACCTCGTCATCCCCATCGGCACCACATACCGGGTCATCCCGGCGAACGACGAGCAGCGGATGCTGTGGCTCGAGTGCCCGTCGCACATCGAGCCGCCCAAGCGCTACCGCAACGAGTACGGGCAGATGCTCGAGCACGCGCCGTACTGCGAGCGCGACATCCGGCCGCCGGCCGAGATGGAGGCACACCGCGAGACCGGCGACTTCGTGGTGGAGGTCAAGAAGGGCGGCCGAGTGACCGCCTACCACTACGCGTTCCACCCCTTCGACCTGGTCGGCTGGGACGGATACCTGTACCCGTTCGCCTTCAACATCGCCGACTTCGAGCCGATCACCGGTCGCGTCCACCAGCCGCCGCCGGTGCACCTCACCTTCCAGCCCCGCAACTTCGTGATCTGCTCCTTCGTGCCGCGCAAGTTCGACTACCACCCGCTCGCCATCCCGGCGCCGTACAACCACAGCAACATCAACAGCGACGAGGTCATCTACTACGTCGCCGGCAACTTCATGAGCCGGCGAGGCGTCGAGATCAGCTCCTTCACCGTCCACCCGGCCGGGATCCCGCACGGGCCGCACCCCGGGACGGTGGAGGCGAGCATCGGCAAGGAGGCGACCGAGGAGCTGGCGGTGATGATCGACACCTTCCACCCGCTGCGCCTCACCCGCCAGGCGGGCGAGCTCGACGACCCGCGCTATCCCTTCTCGTGGCTGCCCCCGACCGACGCCGATGCCGCCGCGCACGCCGCCGAACTGGCCGATCGCGGACCCGAAGCCTTCCCGGACTAGACCGATGACCGAGCCCACCGCCATCCCGATCAACCTGTTCGAGAACGACCGTGAGCTGATCCTGGTGGCCCCCATGCCGGGCGTGGCGCCAGAGGACATCAGCGTCGACGTCACGCCCGACGGCCACCTGACACTCAGCGCCCGCCAACATGGCCCGGGGCAGGAGCGCATCGACTACATCCTGCGCGAATGGAGCTACGGCCCCTTCGAGCGAACGATCGAGCTACCGCGCCCGGTTGATGCCTCGCGCGCGAACCTCGCCTACGGCAACGGCGTTTTGACCGTCAGCTTCCCGAAGGCGACCGCCACGGCGCCAGCCATGCTGGCCCTGGACCGAACCGGCCATGCCCGCGGCATGTCTGCCGGGCACCCCGGAGAGCGCGGGGGCGCGGCTTGAGACTCGGTGCTCGCAGCGGGTGATCCTCTACTTCATGCGGCACGGCGACGCCGGCCCGTACACCGGCGCGGACGACGACGTCAGCCGCGAGCTGACCGCCGCCGGGGTCGACGCCCTCCAGACAGGCGCGCGACTCTGGCGCAGCCTGCACCTCCGCCCCGATGTCGTGATCGCCTCGCCGCTGGCCAGGGCTCGCCACACCGCCGAGCTGTTCGTGGCGGGGATGGGTCTCACCGATCCGCCGGTCATCGACGACCGGCTGAGCCCCGGCGCCGGATGGAGCGACCTTGCCCGGGCGATGGCCACCTATCCCGACGCTCGTCGCGTGATGTTCGTCGGCCACGAGCCGGACCTGTCGGGCGCGGTCTCCCTGCTGACCGGCGCGGCGTCCGTCCGGCTGCGGGCCGGAGGGATTGCCTGCGTCGAGTTCCCCGGCACCCCCGAGCCGGGCGCAGGTGAGCTGGCCTGGCTGCTCGACCCGGATTTGTACCGCGGCGCGGCTCCGGCCGGCAGCCAAGCCTGACCGGCGCGGTCGAGTCCCTGGCCGGGGTTGAGTCGTGGGTGCGCCGCGGACCCGTGCCCGGTGGCATCGCCGACGACCTCCAGGCGGTCCAGATCATCTACCGCGTCCGCGTGACCGGCGGAACGCTCACCGATGAGCTCGACGGGACGACCGATGCCGCCGCCTGGTTCAGCCGCGACGAGCTCTCGGAGTTCCAGGTCGTCGAGCTGGTCGAGGCGGGCCTGCAGCTCCTGGACAGCGGGTGAAGGCCCGGATCTCACGCCCCGCCAGTTCCTGGCGTTTCATCTGCTGAGTCCGTATCGAGGCCGATCTGAGATGGCCCTCTCCGCCCCCGCCGCCGACGACCGCCCGGTCACCGCGGTCCGCACCACCGGCATCTTCTGCCGCGACGGCTGCCCCGCGCCCGCCCCGCATCCCCAGAATGTCGAGCGCCTGCCGTCCGCCGGCGTGGCGCTCTTCTCCGGCTACCGAGCCTGCCTCCGATGCAGGCCCCTGGACGCGCCTGGCGTCACCGTGACCGATGCCGAGCTGCGGCGCGCCAGCTTCCTCCGACCGATCCTCTCCGCCGCCGGGCGCGTCCACCGCCATCGGTCAGGCGCCCGCGCCATCGTCACGACCCTGATCGACACGCCGCTCGGCCCAATGCTCGCCGGTGCCACCGACGACGGCATCTGCCTGGCCGAGTTCGCCGACCGCCGGATGCTGCCGACCCAGCTCGAGACGCTGCGGCACCGCCTGCGCCGGCCGATCGTGGCCGGCAGCCACCCGCAACTGGATCGGTTGCGGACCGAGCTGGCCGAGTACTTCGACGGCGCCCGGCGCTCGTTCGACCTGCCGCTCGTCGCAGCGGGAAGTGCCTTTCAGCAGCGGACCTGGGCCGAGCTCCGTGCCCTGACGGCCGGCGCCACGGTCAGCTACGAGGAGCTCGCCGAGCGCGTCGGACGGCCGAAAGCACAGCGCGCCGTGGGAACCGCCAACGGGGCGAACCGCATCGCGGTCGTGATCCCCTGCCACCGTGTGGTGCGCAAGAGCGGCGAGACGGGCAACTACGGTGGCGGGCGCTGGCGCAAGGAGTGGCTGCTCGCCCACGAAGCAGCGCTGGCCGCGACCCCGCCTGGCGGCGCCCTATCGGCGGATGTCGGTCCCCATGGCGTGGTAGCCGCCGTCGACGTGGATCAGCTCACCTGAGGTCATGGTCGACCAGTCGGAGAGCAGGAAGCAGCACATTTGGCCGACCGCGGTCGCATCGGTCATGTTCCAGCCCAGCGGGGCGCGCTTGAGCCAGGTGTCGGCAATCTGGTCGAAGCCGGGGATGCTCTTGCCGGCCATGGTCCGGATCGGGCCGGCCGAGACGGTGTTGACCCGGATCCCGAACTCGCCCAGGTCCCGCGCCAGGTAGCGGGTCGTCGCCTCGAGCCCGGCCTTGGCTACCCCCATCCAGTCGTAGATCGGCCAGGCGAATCGGCCATCGAAGGTGAGGCTGACGACCGATGCGCTGCCCGCCGCCTTCATCGGCTCAAGCAGGCCCACGGCCAGGGCCTTGAGCGAGAAGGCCGATGTCTGGAAGCCGAAGGCCACGCTCTCCCAGGGGGTGTTGAGAAAGTTGCCACCGAGGGCATCGGCGGGCATGAAGCCGATGGCGTGCACCACCCCGTCGACCTTCCCCCAGCGGCGCATCACCTCGGCGCGGACCGCCTCGATGTGCTCGGTGTTGTTGACGTCGAGCTCGAGTACGTCGGGGGTCGTCGGCAGCTTCTTCGCCACCCGCTGGGTGAGGCTCATCCCGCGCCCGACCCCCGTCAGCAGGACCTCGGCTCCCGCCTCCTGCGCGACCCTCGCGATGCTGAACGCGATGCTGTCGTCGGTGAGGACGCCGGTGATGAGCAGCTTCTTGCCGTCGAGCAACATGCGGGCGATTGTACCGGGCGGTCCGTGGCACGCGATACTTTGCGGGTGACCACCACGATTGCCGAAACTCTCCGTCACAACCGCTGGGCGAACGAGCGGCTGCTCGAGGCGTGTCGAGAGCTCACGGAAGAGCAGCGCGCCGCCACGGTGGACGGCACCTACGGCGAGCTCGGCTACACGCTCGTCCATATCGTCCGGGCGGAGAGCTGGTACCTCAAGCTGCTCACCGGCTGGGAGCCGCCGGTGCGATGGGAGATCCCCGGGCCCTGGCCCGGCATCGATACCCTCCTCGAGCGCTCTCGATTCACGGGCGATCGACTGCTGGAGGTGGTCGATCGGCTCGACCCGGATGCGCCGCTCTCCATCGATGATGACCAGGTCCCGACATCGGTCGTGCTGGTGCAGGTGATCAACCACGCCACCGAGCACCGGGCGCAGGTCGCCACGATCCTCACCCAGCTGGGGATCGAGCCCCCGCCGATGGATGGCTGGAACTTCGGCGGCTTCGGAGAATGACGGCGCGATGATGGTGCATCTCTACGACTACGAGGTCCCCGTGGCGGATGCCGCCGCTGGTGTACCCGCCGTGCGCGAGTCTTTGGCCGGCCTCGGCGATGAGGACCGCAAGGCGCTGCTCGGCGGCCTCTTCAAGCAGGAGCGCATGCCGGGCACCATGGAGCGCCTCTCGACCCTCGTCACCGACCTCGACGCCAGCTACGCCGACCTGCTGACCCTGCTCGACAACTCGGCGCGCCCTCGCCGCTTCGTGGCGATCGACGAGGCGAAGACCGTCCTGGACCGATACCTCCCGCCCGCGGCCATCGCCGGCACGCACGACTGGGACGTCGCCCGCCTGCACGAGCCGTACGGCGACGGCACGTACCACGGCAAGTTGCTGAAGCGGGTCCGCAAGCAGCTGCGCAGCGTTGGCACCCGCGAGGCGCTGACCACGCCATTCCTGCTCCGCCGCGAGTGGGGCCGATGAGCCGGCGCTCCTCCCGCCGTGGCCGTCCGTATCAGCCACTGCCCGCCCGCCGCGTCAACTGGGGCGCACGGCTGGTGATTATCTTCGTCGCCTTCGTGCTGGTGGCCGGCTTCGCGATCCTCAGCTTCTCCCGCTGAGCGGGGCCGCGCGCATGTGCGCCCAGCGCACCTAACGGCCAACGAGCATTGCCACGAAGGCAGCCTGACGGCCGAGTCGTGCGTGATTCCCCCGGCTCGCAGCCCGGATTGGTGTGAAATGGCACCAAGACCGGCGGAACTTGGCTGTTATGTGCGCTGAGCGCACA
>Ga0214472_10007441_pt1 | contig 11457 bp, 12 predicted proteins | sample RVTome_6_FD_207662 | JGI IMG/M metagenome (GOLD analysis project Ga0214472, IMG submission 207662) | Soil microbial communities from uranium-contaminated site in the Upper Colorado River Basin, Wyoming, United States - RVT140D175 | ecosystem: Environmental > Terrestrial > Soil > Contaminated >...
TCCGCGCGGCGGTCGTCCACGACACTTACACGGCGCACCAGGCGGTGGAGCACGACGACATGAACGTGCTGTGCCTGGGCGCCCGCGTCATCGGGCCCGCGCTGGCACAGGAACTGATCGCCACGTTCCTGGAAGCGAGGTTTTCCGGCGAAGAGCGTCACCAGCGCCGCCTGAACAAGATCCTGGCGATGGAACAACGTCGAACCCAGAACCGAACATGAACACGAACTGAGCAGCGAGAATTCAGAAGCGTGAACGACAGATGCAGCTGGGACTGATCGGCCTGGGGAAGATGGGCGGGAACATGGCCCGCCGGCTCGCGGCCGGCGGCCACCAGGTGGTGGCCTGGGATCAACGCGCGGACGCGATCGAGGCGATCGCGCGCGAGGGCGTGGCACCAGCCGGATCGCTCGACGATCTCGTCGGCCGCCTCACGCCGCCGCGAACGATCTGGATCATGGTGCCGGCGGGCGCCGCCACGCAGGACACAGTCGCCGCCGTGGCCCGGCGGCTCGATCGGGGCGACACGATCGTTGACGGCGGCAACACACATTTCAAGGACGACATCCGGCGCGCGCGCGAGCTGGCGGCCAGGGGGCTCGATTACGTGGACGTCGGCACGAGCGGCGGCATCTGGGGCGCGCGCCGCGGCTACTGCCTGATGATCGGCGGCTCGTCGGGCACTGTAACGCGGCTGACGCCGCTGTTCCGGACGCTCGCACCCGGGCAAGGCGCGGTGCCTCCAGCCGAAGGGCTGCGCAGCGGCACGACGGCGCACGAAGGCTTCCTGCACTGCGGGCCGGCGGGCGCCGGCCACTTCGTCAAGATGGTTCACAACGGCATCGAGTACGGGCTGATGCAGTCGTATGCCGAAGGATTCGACATCCTGCGGCACGCATCGAATGAAGAGCTGCCCGACGGGCAGCGGTACGAGCTCGATCTCGCGGAAATCGCGGAGGTCTGGCGGCGCGGCAGTGTGATCGGCTCGTGGCTCCTCGACCTGGCCGCCATGGCGCTCGCGAAGGACCCGGGACTCGATCGGTTCACCGGCCATGTCGAGGATTCGGGCGAAGGGCGATGGACGGTCGCGACGGCGATGGAAGAGGAAGTGCCGGCCGCGGTGCTGACCGCCGCGCTGTACGCGCGGTTCCGCTCGCGGACTCCGCATACGTTCGCAGACAAGGTCCTGTCGGCGCTCCGGGCCCAGTTCGGCGGCCATGTCGAGCCCCCCCGCTGATCCGTGCGTCCTCGTCATCTTTGGCGCGTCGGGCGACCTTGCGCGCCGAAAGCTCCTCCCGGCGATCTACAACCTCGCTGAGTCGGGCCTGCTGCCCGAGCGCTGCGCGATTCTTGGCGTCGCGCGCCCGGCGATTTCCGAGGACGCCTACCGAACGCAGGTTCGCGAGAGCGTCGAGCGCGAGGAAGGCGGCCCGCTGGACGCCGCGATGTGGCAGCGGATCAGCGATCGCCTGCATTACATCGCCGGCGAGCTCGACGACCAGGGGCTGTACGACCGGCTCATGACCGAGCTGGACCAGGTGCGGCGCCGCCACGGCATCCCCTCGAACTACCTGTTCTACCTGGCGGTACCTCCTCAACTCTTCGCCACGGCGGGCCGTCGCCTCGCGGCGGCCGGGCTCGCCGACGAACGCGACGGATGGCGGCGCATTGTCGTCGAAAAGCCGTTCGGCTACGACCTCGAGAGCGCGCGCCGTCTGAATGCGGAGCTGACCGGAGGCCTGCGCGAAACGCAGATCTATCGCATCGATCACTACCTGGGAAAGGAGACCGTTCAGAACATCCTCGCGTTCCGGTTTGCCAACGGCATCTTCGAGCCGATCTGGAATCGCCGCTACGTCGACCACGTCCAGATGCAGGTGGCGGAGGACGAGGGGATCGGCAATCGCGGCGCCTACTACGACAGGGCGGGCGCGCTGCGCGACATCGTGCAGAACCACATGTTTCAGCTGCTGTCGCTCGTCTGCATGGAACCCCCGGTGTCGTTCAAGGCCGAGGCGGTGCGCGACGAGAAGGTCAAGGTGCTCAACGCCGTGACGCCCCTGGCCGACGCCGATGTCCGCCGTGACGCCGTCCGAGCCCAGTACGCGGGGTACCGCCAGGAGCCGCACGTCGCCGCCGGCTCCCGAACGGACACGTACGTCGCGCTGCGGCTGATGCTCGACAACTGGCGGTGGGCGGGCGTCCCCTTTTATCTCCGTACCGGCAAGCGTCTTGCCCGCCGCTCCACCGAGGTGTCGGTCCACTTCAAGCCTGCCCCTTTCACCCTGTTCCGTGAAACGCCGGTCGAGTGCACCAATCCCAACGTCCTCCTTCTGCGAATCCAGCCGGAGGAAGGCATCTCGCTCGCCTTCGATGCGAAAGTTCCGGGGCCGCTCGAGCGGCTCGAGACGGTGACGATGGACTTCAGCTATGCGGCGCACTTTCACCTCGAGCCGAGCACCGGCTACGAGACGCTGCTCTTTGACGCGATGGCGGGCGACCAGACGCTCTTCCACCGCATGGACATTGTCGAGGCGGGCTGGCAGATCGTCGAGCCGATCCTTGACGCCTGGGCGCGCGACACGGGCTCGCCGCTGCCGGTCCACGAGCCGGGATCATGGGGACCGGCCGAGGCCGATTGGCTTCTCGAGCGCGAGGGCCGGCGGTGGCGATCGTGATGCTGGTGGCGGGCGCCAGCAAGGCCGCCGCCGTCAGCGCGGCCCTGGACGGACCAGAGGATGTGAAGCGGTGGCCGGCGCAATTGCTCCGCGCCGCGGGCGACTGCGTCGAGTGGTTCATGGATTCCGATGCCGCTCGGCCGCACGCCGCGCCGCCCGCGTAATCATCGTCGTCGACACGACGATCGCGACCAGGCCCACGACGAGCAGCGCGTAGTACTCGGGACCTCGCGGCGGCGCCACGCCCGCGGCGAGCGCCGCGACATCCCCGACGACCTTTCCGTAATACGTGTACATGAGAATCGCGGGAATCATCCCGACCAGCGCGATCGCAAAGTCCTGGTACCGCACGCCGCTCAGCGCCAGAGCGTAGTTGAGGATGTTGAACGGCACGAGCGGTGAGAGCCTGAGGAGAAACATCAGCCAGGCCCCCTGCCCCGCGATCGCCTCGCGCACCGCGGCCACGCGGCGGTCGCGCGTCACCCGCGCCATCAACCGCGTACGCGACAAGGGCTGGCCCAGCACATAGACGGCAGACGCCCCAAGCGAGGCGCCGATGAAGACGATGATGCTGCCCCGCCAGACGCCGAACAGCGCGCCGGCCGCAACCGTCAGGAAGAACGCCGGCGACAGCGTCACGGCGGCGGCGATATACAACAGGATGAAGAGGACCGGGCCCCATGCGCCCAGCTCGGCGAGCTTGAGGACGACCGGCGCAAGCCAGTCCATCACTCGTGTGTCGGCGGGATGTCAGTCGCCGGTGGCCCGTCGTCGCCGCCTGGCGGCTCCGGCCCGCCTTCGCCGTCTTGCGGCTTCGGCGAGGCAGGCTCGGCCCCAGACGCGGCCTCGCGCGGTGCACTCTTGTCCGGGCCCTTCGCGCGTCTGGATCTGCGCCGCCGGCGCGCGAACACGCGCGACAGCCGCTCGAGCGCTTCCCCTGCCTGCTGCAGGCCGACGACGATCTGGTCCGCGTCGGTCCACGCCGCCGGATTCATGCGCTCGGCCAGCGCAAGCAGCGCCTCGCGGCGCCCAGAATCGGAGGTGCGCTGCGGAATCCGATCGCGAACGATCGGATACCAGCGCGCCAGGAACGCGGTCTGCTCGTCGGGCGTCGCGCCCTCAATCGCTGACGGAATCGAGGGACGCCCGCCTTCCCCGCCTTGCGGCCTCGGGTCGCCTTCGGCGCTGCGGGGCGTGGGCCCGCCTTCGCCGCCTTGCGGCGGCTTCGGCGTGGCAAGCGCGCCAGGCTCAGCGGCGGCCTCATCATCCGAGCGGCGGCGTTTGCGAGGCCGGCGGATCTCGGGCGCGGTCTCGACGATCTGCTTGTTGTCGAGCACGGCCTTCCAGTCGAACGCAATCTCGGGATAGTTCGCTTCGATGTCGCGCAGGATCTCGGGTTCCAGCGACTCGCGCCCGACGCGCACGCCGCCGGGACTGCGGAAGACGTACAGGATTCGCGAGCGCTGACGCGTGCCCTCCCGATACCAGTGCATGAGATAGGTGGTTTCGTACCCGCGCTTGTCGCGGATCACGCGGAGGAACGGCACGACCTACTTACGCTTCTGCGTCCTCGGCGATCCGGAGGACTTCTTGCGGGCGCCGGCGCTGCGCGGCGTGCTCTTCTTCGCGGCCGCCTTGCGGCGCGCGCCGCCGGCAGCCGCGCGTGCAGGCCGCGGCGCCGGCCGGCTCGCGCGGGCACGGCTCGAAGGAGCGGGCCGCGGCGCGGCCGCGCGCGCTCTGGGCTCGGACGATCGCTGTACCAGCGTGAACCGCATCTGGTCGCCGAGCGCGTTGAACGCCCAGAGCTCGGCCACGGGGATCTGCAGGTCGGCGCAGAGCCGCTTCGCCGTGTCGACGTTCGATGCGGGGACGTAGAGGTGGAACGGGGCGCGCAGCTTCGAGAACGCCGCCCACTGTGACATCGCCTCGAGGTTGTTCACCGACTCGGCGGTCTCGACTTCAACGGTGCCGAGGAGCTTGCGCCCGCGATCGGTCGACTGCAGGACGAGATCGGGGTACCACGGCGCCTGCGACGGCCCCACCAGCACCGGAACCGTCTGCTCGTGGCCAGGATTGATGGCGACCTCACATTTTCGCTTGTATTTCGCCTGAAGCAGGCGAATGACCCGATCGTGCTCGAGCTGCTCCCGAACGGGCCGCACGAGGATGGGGCTCAACGGGTCCACTCCGGCGTGTGCAAACCGGGTGAATATAGCACACGATGCTTGCCTGGCTGCCTTGACGGGTGATCCGCCGGGCCCCACAATGGGCCGTGCCCTCGGGCCCCGACACCACGGCTGCTCGTGTGCTGATTGTCGATGACGACGTGAGCGTGACGGACACGTTTTCGCGGATGCTTCGCCTCGAGGGCTATCAGGTGTGGGTAGCGCACTCCGCGGACCAGGGGCTGCTGCTGGCGCAGGCGCACAGTCCGCACGCGGTCATTCTCGACATGAGAATGCCGCTGACGAGCGGACTGCAGTTTCTGCGGGCGATTCGAGAGATCCCGGGACTGACCAACACGCCGGTGGCGATCGTGACCGGCGACTACTATCTCGACGATGCGCAGAAGGCCGAAATTGAGGCGTTGGGCGCGGAACTCAAGTACAAGCCCCTCTGGCTGGAAGAGCTGGTCGAACTGGCACAGCAACTCCTCGACACTGCCGTCCAAGAGTAAGTGGTCACCTCGCGCTTCCTGAAGGCCTGCAGGCGGGAGCCGGTCGACGCCACGCCTGTGTGGTTCATGCGGCAGGCCGGCCGCTACATGGCCGAGTACCGCGCGCTTCGCGAGGGGCACTCGCTGCTGGAGATCTGCCGGAATCCAGACCTCGCCACGGAAGTCACGCTGCAGCCGGTGCGCCGCATGGAAGTCGACGCGGCGATTCTCTTTTCAGATCTCCTGCTTCCGCTCGAACCGATGGGCTTGCCCTTCGATTTCGTCAAGGGTGAAGGACCGCAGATCGAGCGGCCGATCGAATCGCCGGCCGACATCGATCGCCTCCGCGATTTCGACCCGCGCGAAGCGCTGCGTCACGTCCTCGACGCCATTCGCCTGATCCAGCGCGAGCTTGCCGGACGCGTGCCGCTGATCGGATTCGCGGGCGCGCCGTTCACACTGGCGTCGTACGCGATTGAAGGGGGCCACTCCAACAACTTCGCGCGCACCAAGGCGCTCATGTACGGCCATCCCGACGCCTGGCACCGCCTCTGCGAGCGCCTCTCGACGGTTGTCGCCGACTACCTGACGGCGCAGATCGACGCCGGCGTCGATGCCGTGCAGGTGTTCGACTCGTGGGTGGGCGCGCTCAACGCCGCCGACTACCGGGAATTCGCGATGCCGCACACGCAGCGGATCTTCCAGGCCATCGGCGGCCGCGTGCCGACGATCCACTTCGGCACGGGCACTTCGGCCATCCTCGAGGAACTGCGCGCCGCCGGCGGCGACGTGGTGGGCGTGGACTGGCGCATTCCGATCGACCTCGCGTGGCAGCGCCTCGGTCATGACTGCGCCGTCCAGGGCAACCTCGATCCCACCCTCCTCCTCGGCCCCGTGCATCGCATGTTCGGCCAGACCGACGACATTCTCGCGCGCGTAGCCGGGCGCGCCGGCCACATCTTCAATCTCGGCCACGGCATCCTGCCGTCGACACCCGTCGAGCACGTGCAGATGCTTGCGCAGTACGTCCACAGCTCGTCGCGACGGCGATGAATGGACGGGCCCGAACCCGAACCAGAGCCAGAACCGTTCTGCGTTCTTCGTTCTGGGTTCCGGGTTCGTGTTCCAGGTTCGGGCTCGATGCTCGGTGCTCGGCGTTCGAAGTTCTGGGTTCGCCGAACGTGCCGAGGCGAGCGGCTGCGGCTCACACGCCAGGGAACGCCGAACGTCGAACCTCGCACATAGAACCCCGAACCCGAACCTCGAACACGAACCCGGAACGTAGAACTCAGAACGCAGAACGGCAGGTTCGGCAGGTTCATGTTCAGCGTTCAGGTTCATATGATGGTTGATGTCGCGGTAATTGGCGGAGGCATCGCCGGTCTTGCCGCCGCCTACGAGCTGCAGCGGCGGGGACTGACCGTCCGGCTCCTCGAGGCGTCGGCGCGGCCGGGCGGCGTCATCCGGACCGACCGGTTCGACGGGTGGGTGATCGATGGCGGTCCCGATGCGCTCCTCGTCCAGAAGCCGGCGGCCGTGAGCCTGTGCCGCGAACTCGGGCTTGGCGATCGCCTGGTCTCGACGCTCCTCCCCCGCACGGCGTACGTGCTGCGCGAGGGACGGCTGCGTCCGCTCGCCGAGGGATCGTTCCTCGGATTTCCGATCGGGCTCGCGGCCCTCATCGGCTCGTCGCTCTTCACGCCGGGCGGCAAACTGCGGATGGCATGCGAGGTCCTGGTGCCGCGGGGCGACGCCGACGATGAGTCGATCGCCTCGTTCGTGCGGCGGCGGTTCGGCGAGGAGGCGGTGGACTATCTCGCGGAGCCGCTGCTCGCCGGGATCCACGCCGGCGATGCCGAGCGGCTGTCCATGCGCGCGCTGTTCCCGCGGCTGCTCGACGCCGAGCGCCAGTCCGGCAGCGTCCTGCGGTCGCTGCGTGCGCTCCACGTGGCGGCGTCACCCCGCGGCGCGTTCGTGTCGCTGCCCGGAGGCGTCGGCGAGCTCGTCGACGCGCTCACTCGCGCGCTCCACCCGGGGACGGTGGCTGTCGGCTCTCCGGTGACCGAGCTTCACCGCACCGGTCTCTATGCCGTTCGAGCCGGCGCGGCCAGTCTGGACGCGCGCGCGATCGTCCTGGCCGTTCCGGCCTACGCGGCGGCCGCCCTGCTGCGCGCATTCGACACGACGCTGGCCGGGCTCTGCGACGGGATTCCGTACGCCTCCACGGCGACGGTGGCGCTCGGATATCGGCGGGAGCAGGTACGCCATCCGCTCGAAGGCACGGGCTTCGTCGTCCCACGCGTCGAGCGATGCCCGCTCCTCGCCGCGACGTGGGTCACGTCAAAGTGGCCCGGCCGCGCGCCGCTGGATCACGCGCTTCTCCGCGCGTTCCTCGGCGGCGGACGCGACCCGCATCGCTTCGACCGATCGGACGAAGAGCTGATCGCGATCGCCAGAGGCGCCCTGGCGGACACGCTGGATATAGAAGGGGATCCGATCGTCACCCGGCTCTACCGCTTTCGCCGGCAGAGTCCGCAGTATGAGGTCGGTCATCTGCAGCGAGTCGCGGCGATCGAACAGCGGCTGTCATCGGTGCCGGGTCTGTTCCTGGCGGGCAGCGGCTTCCGCGCGATCGGCATTCCGGACTGCATTGCCGACGGGCGAGAGATGGCGGCGCGCGCCACGGCGTTTGTGACCACAAAGGCCACAAAGACGACGTAGCCACGAAGGTCACCAAAAACCACTCGCACGAAGGTCACGAAGGTCAGAGGCCGGTCGGTTGGGCCGCGATGCGGCCCGGCGTGGATCCGGGAGTGAAACAGCAAGCCTTGGTGCTTTGTTGATTGGCTTGCTGTTCCGCTCCCGGATCCACAGCGTCGGCCTGCGTTGCAGGCCGACACCAACCGACCGGCCCTTCGTGTCCTTTGTGTTGGGTGCTGTGGTGAGCTTTGTGGCTAGCGTCTTCGTGATCTTCGTGGCGTAAGATGGGACGGATGCGTTGGTTCGTTTCCGTCGTGATCGTCGTGGCCGCTGTGGTTTCACTCAACGCGCAGAATCCGCGCTCTAGCGGCGCGCTCACGCCACAGATCGAATCGGTGCTGCGCGCGATCAAGGCGGCGGACAAGGGGCTGCTGGCGGTCTCGGAGGAGGACGGCCGCTTTCTGCGGGTGCTCGTGGCGGCGCGACACGCGAAGTCGATTCTCGAAATCGGCGCGGCAAGTGGCTATAGCGGGATCTGGCTCGGCCTGGGGGCGCGTGAGAGCGGCGGGCGCGTCGTGGCCATCGAGTACGACCCGCAACGCGCGAGGGAGGCAGCCGACAATGTGCGCAAGGCGGGGGTCGGCGATGTCGTGCGCGTGATTCGGGGCGACGCGTTCGCGGAAATCCCGAAGCTCCCCGGCACCTTCGACCTGGTGTTTCTCGACGCCTGGAAGCCCGATTACAAGAAGTTCTTCGACATGGTGTTCCCGAGGCTCACCCCGGGCGGCGTGTTCGTGGCGCACAACGTGGTCAACAAGAAGAACGAGATGGAGCCGTTCCTGCGCACCATCCTCACCCACCCCTCGCTCTACACGACGATCGTGTCACCGTCGGGCGAGGGCATGTCGGTTTCCTACAAGACCCGGCTCCCGGCAGATCGTGCGATCCTGCGGTGAAACCCGTTCACATCATCGGCGTGCCTCTCGACCTCGGCGGCGGCCGCCGCGGCGTCGACATGGGACCCTCGGCGCTGCGCATTGCCGGCGTCGGCGACCGCCTCGCGGCCCTCGGCTACACGGTGGAAGACAAAGGGGACCTCGCCTCCCCGACTCCCGAAACCCATCGCCCGGCCGACGCGAAGAAGAAGTACATCCGCGAAATCGCCACGGTCTGCCAGGAGCTCTATGGCGTCGCGCTGCAGTCGCTCGAGGCGGGCGCGCTGCCGGTGGTCCTCGGCGGCGATCACAGCCTGGCGGCCGGGTCGGTCGCGGCAAGCGCCGCGTGGGTTCGCCGCATCTCCTCGTACCCGCTCGGCCTCATCTGGGTTGACGCGCATGGCGACATGAACACGCCCGAGACGACCACCAGCGGCAACGTGCACGGCATGCCGCTGGCGGCGCTCCTCGGCAACGAGCCGGCCGAGCTCGCCGCGATCGGCTCGTCGCCCTCGGTGCAGCCGGCGAACACCGTGCTCGTCGGCATCCGCAATCTCGACGAGAAGGAGAAGGCGCGGATCCGCGAGTCCGGCGTTCATGTCTTCACCATGAAAGACATCGACCGCGACGGCATCGCGAAGGTGGCCGAGCGCGCCCTTGCGCTCGCCGCCGAGGGGACCGGCGGCCTGCACGTATCGTTCGACATGGACGTGTGCGACCCGGCGATTGCGCCCGGCGTCGGCACGCCGGTCAAGGGCGGGCTCGACTACCGCGAGGCGCACATGGTGATGGAGCTGGTCGCCGACTCACGCCGGCTCGTCGCGCTGGATCTCGTCGAAGTGAACCCGACGCTCGATATCCGCAATACCACCGCGGAGTTCGCCACCGAGCTCGCCCTGTCCGCGTTGGGCAAAGGCATTCTCTAGCCTGCTACCACCTGCCCGCTGGATCGCAAGTTGCTTCGACAGGTGGGGTGACGCGCACGCGCCGTGTGGCCGGCCTCGCCGCGATCCTGGTGTTCGCGGGCATCTCCACGTGGCTCTTGGCCGCGGAAGCTCGCGGTCCGCTTCCTTCGGGTCATTACAATGCAGCGCGTCCCGCTGACTGGCCGGTCACACCGGCGCATGGCGATGCGATCCGCCGCGATGCGCTGATGCGCGCCGCCGTTCGCGTGTCGGGTCCGCTTCGCGCCTCCGCCGCCGGCTTCGGCGAGGCAGGCCGCGGAACCCGGCCTGCTGCGGCGCGGGCCTTCACGGCCCGCGATCCGGCGGACCGTAAAGGTCCGCCCCGCAATCGAGAATTTCGGGGACCCGCCGAACCGCTGACGTGCCGGTATCTCGCCGAGGTACCCACCGGCACCAGCGCCAAGTTCGATTGCGCGCTCGACGGCGGGGAGATCATCAAGGTGAAGTACGGCCGTAACCCGGAAATTCATGCCGAGGCGGCCGCGACCCGCCTGCTGGCCTCGCTCGGTTATGCCGCTGACGAGGTGCAGGTAGTCCCACGCGTCCGCTGTTACGGGTGCCCCCGCTTCCCGTTCTTCACCACGCAGCTGCTGTCGCTGGCGCGGATGCCGCTGCTGCTGGCCCCGCACGGATACGACGGCGCCTACACCGATTTCGAGTGGCCCGCTGTCGAACGGCGCCTTCACGCGCCCGCCATCGAGACGCCCACCACGGACGGATGGGCGTGGTTCGAGCTCAAGGCCTCACACGCGCCGCAGGCCGACCTCGATGCTTTCCGCCTGCTCGCCGTCTTCCTCGCGCACTGGGACAACAAGTCGCAGAACCAGCGGCTGGTGTGCCTCGACGACCTGCCGTCCCGGCCCGATCAGCCGTGTACGCAGCCGTTGCTCATGATCCAGGACCTGGGCGCCACGTTCGGTCCCACCAAAGTGAACATCGCCAACTGGCGCGACATGCCGGTGTGGGCCGATCGGCCGACGTGCACGGTCTCGATGCGATCGCTCCCCTACCAGGGCGCGACATTTCCCGAGGCGCGCATCAGCGACGCCGGCCGGACGCAGCTCGCGCAGGCGCTTTCAGCGGTGCCCCCGAATGCAATCGAGGCGCTGTTCAGGGACGCACGCTTTCCGGAGTTTCAAAGCGGCACCGACGACCGGCGCGATCTCGAGGCGTGGGTCGCGGCGTTCCGGCACCGCGTTGATCAGATCGTCGCCGGCGGACCGTGCGGCTAGTCGTTGGTGGTGAGCGGTTGGTGGTTAAAAGCACTGACATCCAACCGCTCCCCACTCACCACTCACCACTCACCACTAACGAGCCAGTATCTCCTCCATCTCGTCCATCACCCGGTTCATCGTCTGTATCGTCTGATTGAGCGGTTCGTCGGTCGTCATGTCCACGCCGGCGGCCTTGAGCAGATCGATGGGGTACTTCGAGCTCCCCGACCCGAGGAACGCGAGGAAGCGCGCCGTGGCGTCCGCATCGCCGGCAATCACGTGCGCGGCGAGCGCCTCGGCGGCGGTGAA
>Ga0214472_10007442_pt1 | contig 11456 bp, 12 predicted proteins | sample RVTome_6_FD_207662 | JGI IMG/M metagenome (GOLD analysis project Ga0214472, IMG submission 207662) | Soil microbial communities from uranium-contaminated site in the Upper Colorado River Basin, Wyoming, United States - RVT140D175 | ecosystem: Environmental > Terrestrial > Soil > Contaminated >...
GCCGCCGTGGACGCCGCCAAGCGGGCCATCCAGCGCGCCACCGCGGTGAACCTGGCCGACCTCAAGCGCGGGCTCTCGGGCCTGGCCACCATCGGGTCCACCGCCCCCTTCGTGGGGCTCTTCGGCACCACCTTCGGGATCATCAACGCCTTCTCGGGCATGGCCCTCACCGGCTCGGGCGGCATCGCCGCCATCTCCGCCGGGATCGCCGAGGCCCTGATCACCACCGCCTTCGGGCTGTTCGTGGCCGTGCCCGCGGTCTGGGCGTACAACTACTTCGCGGGCAAGGTCGAGGGCTTCAACGTGGAGATGGACAACAGCAGCTCGGAGCTGCTCGACTACTTCATCAAGAAGGGCGCGTAGGAGCCGGCAGCCGTCCCGGAGGAGCATCGCGATGTCAATGAACGTCGGAGGCAGCAAGGGCGGGGTCATGGCGGACATCAACGTCACGCCCATGGCCGACATCATGATCGTGCTCCTCATCATCTTCATGGTCATCACCCCCATGCTCCAGAAGGGAGTGGACGTGAGGCTCCCCACCGCGGGGAACACCAGGGAGAAGAAGGACGAGCCCAAGACCATCGTCGTGGCCGTCAAGAAGGACACCAGCACCTTCCTGGGCGGGGTGCGGGTGGAGAGGCAGACGGACCTGGTGGCGCAGCTCAAGGAGCGGCTGGAGGACGTCGCCGAGGGGAACCGGATCGTCTACCTGAAGGCGGACGCCGAGCTGCCCTACTCGGAGGTCATGAAGGTCATGGACTTCGCCCGGGAGGCGGGCGTGGAGGAAGTGGCCCTCATCGCCGAGCAGAAGGCAGGGGGGGGATAGGCCATGCCGGACTTCAAGAACCCCAACCCTCCCTTCGAGCCCGCGCCCGCCTACGACGTGGTGCCCAAGCCCGTGGCCGCGCGCCCGCGCCACCGCAAGTGGATCGTCCATTCCCACGAAGCCACCAAGCCCGGGCACACCGACTCCATGTCCGAGATCAACATCACGCCCCTCATCGACGTGATGCTGGTCCTGCTCATCATCTTCATGGTGGTGACCCCGCTGGCCCAGAAAGGCCTGGACATCGCGCTGCCCCAGGCCAGCCCGCCCCAGCCGCTGAACGCGCCGCCGCCGCCGAGCAACCAGGTGGTGCTGGGCATGGAGGACTCGCCCAGCGGGGCCGTGATCACCGTGAACAAGAGCCCGGTGGCCAACCTCGAGGAGCTCGACCAGAGGCTGAAGGACATCTTCCAGACCAAGTCCGACAAGACGATCTTCGTGAAGGCCTCGGGCAAGATCCTCTACGGCAAGGTGGTCGAGGCCATGGACATCGCCCGCGGGGCCGGGGTCGAGCGGATCGGGATCATCTCCGAGAAGATGATCGAGCAGTCGGGAGGCGTGGTGGAGGGCGGAGCCGGAGGACAGTAAGGGCTTACTTGCCCGGCGCTGGGCTCGCCGCCGCCGCCGCCTCCTCCTCTGCCTCCGCGGCCTCCTTCTTCATCTCGAGCCCCTGCTTCTGCAGGGCCAGCGCCTGGTCCAGGTACTGCTGCTTGAGCTGCGGGTTCTTGGCCACGTTCGCCTTCACGCGGTAGAGCAGCCCCTTGAAGATCACGGCCTCGAAGTAGTCGGGCTTCAGCGACAGCGCCTTGTCCACCATCTCCAGGCCCTTGTCGGCGTACTGCTCCTTCTGCTCGTCGGTCAGCATGGGGTCGCGGTAGGCCTTGTCCCAGAAGAAGGTGGCCAGCTTCTGGTAGCCGGAGGCGTCGTCGGGGGTGAGCGACGCGCAGCGCTGCAGGACCTCGATGGCCAGGTCGAACTTCGACCGTCCCTCCCAGAGCGGCTTGTTGTAGAAGGCGGCCAGGGCCCCGCAGGCCTTGGGGTCGTTGGGGTTGAGCTCCGCCACGTGCTTGTAGGTGCGCTCCGCCTCGTCGACCTTGTTGAACTTCTCGTACAGGTTCGCCTTCGCGTAGAGGTTCTTGGCGTCGTTCGGGTTCTCCTGCACGAGCTGCTCCGCGTACCGGTTGGCCTCCTCGAAGTCGCGGTAGGGATCGTCGGCGTAGATCGAGGTCAGGGCGGCCAGGGTGTTCAGCTTCACCTTCTTGAGGCGCTCGTCGGCGGCCTTGTTCACCTCCAGTGACTTCTTGTAGTTCTCGACGGCGGCTTCCAGGTGCGCCTGGTTCTCGGCGCCTTCCTTGCCCGGGCGGTAGAGCGCCTGGTGCGAGCTGCCCAGGTAGAACCAGCCCTCGGCCAGGGCGGGGTCCAGCCTCACCGCCTTCTCGTAGTTGAGGATCGCCTTCTTGTAGTTCTCTTCCTTGTAGTCCTTGTTCCCGTCCTTGAACGCGCTCTTCGACTGCAGCTTGGCGCAGCCCAGCGCGGGCACGAGGACGGCGAGGGCGAGCACCGGGAACCACATCTTCATAACGCCGTCTCCTCGGAAGGGGCTGGGGGCGGAGGGCTCTTCCACCCGCAAGGGGCCGGATTATAGGCACCCCCCAAAAGCCAAGTCAAGGAATGCGCGCGCGCCTTGACGCTCCCCGGGGGGATTCCTAAACTGATCATGCCACAGGAGAAGAGGCCGCGCGTGATCCGTTTCGAGGACATCTACGAGACCGTCCGGCGGCATCACCCCGAGGCCGACCTCGAGGTGATGCGCAAGGCGTACATCTTCTCCGCGGTCGAGCACAAGGGGCAGACCCGCGCCTCGGGGGAGCCCTACCTCGTTCACCCCCTCGAGGTGGCGGCCATCCTGGCCGACATGCGCATGGACCCCGCCTGCGTGGCGGTGGGCCTCCTGCACGACGTCCTGGAGGACACCCTCACCGATCCCGAGCGCATCAAGGAGTACTTCGGCGACGACGTCCTCCACATCGTGGAGGGCGTCACCAAGATCAGCAAGATCCCCTTCTCCACCTCGGAGGAGCGCCAGGCCGAGAACTTCCGCAAGCTCCTGCTCGCCATGGTGGACGACATCCGCGTCATCCTGGTCAAGCTCGCCGACCGCCTCCACAACATGCGGACCCTGAGGTACCTCCCCGACGACCGCCGGGTGCGGATCTCGCGCGAGACCATGGACATCTACGCCCCCCTGGCCGGCCGGATGGGGATGAGCAAGATCAAGAACGAGCTGGAGGACCTGGCCTTCCAGTACCTGGAGCCCGAGTCCTACCGCGACCTCACCGCGCAGGTGGAGGAGCGCCGCAAGGAGGCCACGGAGTTCATCGAGAAGGTCAAGGGCACGGTGGCGGAGAAGCTGAAGGCGGCCGGCCTGGAGGCCGCCCTCGAGGGACGCATCAAGCGGTTGTACTCCATCCACCAGAAGCTGCGCCGGCAGCGGATCAGCCTGGACCAGGTGTACGACTTCGTGGCCCTCCGCATCGTGGTCCCCACCATCCCGGACTGCTACGCGGTGCTCGGGATACTGCACAACCTCTGGCGGCCGGTGCCTGGGCGCATCAAGGACTTCATCGCCATGCCGCGGCCCAACGGCTACCGCTCGCTCCACACCTCGGTGATCGGGGACGAGGGCCACCCCTTCGAGGTCCAGATCCGCACCCGCGAGATGCACCGCATCGCGGAGGAGGGCATCGCCGCCCACTGGAAGTACAAGGAGGGCCGCAGCGGCTTCGACAAGGACGACGAGGCCTTCGCCTGGCTGCGCCAGCTCCTGGAGTGGCAGCAGGAGGTCAAGGACCCGCACGAGTTCCTGAACTCCCTGAAGCTGGACCTCTACCCGGAGGAGGTCTACTGCTTCACGCCCAGGGGCGAGGTCAAGACCCTGCCCAGGGGCGCTTCGCCCGTGGACTTCGCCTACGCCATCCACACCGAGGTGGGCCACCAGTGCGTGGGGGCGCGGGTGAACGGGAAGATCGTGCCCCTGCGCTACAAGCTGAGGAACGGCGACATCGTGGAGATCCTGACGTCCGCCGGCCACCACCCGAGCCGCGACTGGCTGGCCCTGTGCGTGACCAACCGGGCCCGGTCCAAGATCCGCCACTACCTGAACACCGCGGAGAAGCAGCAGGCCCTGGAGATCGGGCGCAAGCACTTCGAGAGGGAGCTGAAGCGGTTCGACCTCACGCTGAAGAAGGTCCTGGCCGACCCGGGGAAGATCGAGGCCGTGGCCCACGAGCTCGGGACGGGGGCCAAGGCCGAGGACCTCTTCGCCGCCGTGGGCTACGGGAAGGTCTCCATGCGCCAGGTGCTCAGGCACCTGATCCCCGCGGACAAGCTCGAGGCCCCGGCCGCGCCCGAGCGCCCGCGGCCGCTGGCCGACGCCATGAAGCGGCTGCTGCGGGTGGGGGACGAGCGGGTGAAGGTGAAGGGGTCGGACGACCTCCTCATCTACCGCGCCAAGTGCTGCAACCCCATCATGGGGGAGCCCATCGTCGGCTACATCACGCGGGGCAAGGGGGTGTCCGTCCATTCCCAGACCTGCCCCAACGTGGTCAACCTGATGTACGACCCCGAGCGGCGCATCGCGGTGGAGTGGGAGCGCGGCGCGGAGGGGGCCTACGAGGTCCGCATCTCCGTCCAGGTGGAGGACCGCCCGGGCCTGCTGGCCGCCATCACCAGCGTGCTCGCGTCCATGAACACGGACATCCGCGACGCCGACGTGCGCACCTTCGACGACCGCACCGCCCACATCGAGCTCACGCTGCGCATCCTGGACCTGAAGCACCTGGAGAAGGTCGTGAAGTCCGTGCGCGGCGTGAGCGGGGTCATCGGCGTCGAGCGCCACACCGTGGCCCGGTAGTCCCCGCGCCGCTTGAAGTGGAGGGCCGGTTGTCGTTAGGCTGGGCCCATCACACCTTGAAGCGAGGAGACCCCTTGACCACCCGCAAGCACGTAGAGACGTCCTCCGCCCCGAAGCCGATCGGCCCCTACTCCCAGGGCGTGATCGCCGGCGGCCTGCTGTTCGTCTCCGGTCAGATCGCGATCGATCCCGCCTCCAGCCAGATCGTGCCGGGAGGGATCGAGGCCCAGACCGAGCAGGTCATGAAGAACCTGCTCGAGATCCTGAAGGCGGCCAAGATGGGGCCGGACAACGTGGTGAAGACCACGGTCTACCTGGCGGACCTGGCCGACTTCCCGAGGATGAACGAGGTCTACGCCCGCTTCCTCGGCCAGACCCCGCCCGCGCGCTCCACCATCCAGGCGGCGGCGCTGCCCAAGGGGGTGCGGGTCGAGATCGACGTGATCGCCGCGTTTTAGTCGAAAGGATCGGGGGGGTAACGTACTGGGAAGCACCCCCCGCGGGCTTCGCCCTCCCCCCCATCCGCTCCGCGCGCGAGTGAATCGCGCGCTTCGCTGCTTCTCGGTTGTTGCCGAAGGCTATGCAGCGGAGGGAGGCGTGGACTTGCGGGACGGTGTCGGCTTCAGTACCTTGCCCGAGCGAAGGCACCGGGTGCAGACCTTGACCCTCTTCTGCACCCCGCCCACGACCGCGCGCATGCGCTGGAGGTTGGGATTGAACCGGCGGGCCGTCACGTTGTGCGCGTGGCTCACCCGGTTGCCGAACTGGGGGCCCTTGCCGCAGATGTCGCACCGCTGAGCCATGCGTCCTCCAAGAGGGCCCCTTACGGGCCGGGCAAAACAAGGATTCTAATCGTCATCCCGGGTCCGGTCAAACCCGCCGGCGTACCGTCCGCCGCGGCCCCCCCGCTTTTCGTGGCTCGCGTACCCATGCTATAGTCCCCGCCGTTCCGGGCAGAGCCCTCCTCGCCCCGTTCCCGTCTCCATGGTCCAGTTCAACTTCAGCGAACGGACCATCAAGGCCAAGGTGGTCTATTACGGCCCGGCCCAGTCGGGCAAGACCACCAACCTTGAGCAGATCCACCGCATCAGCGACCCCGCCGGGACGAACCGCCTGATCTCGCTCAACACCGCCCACGACCGGACATTGTTCTTCGACCTGCTCCCGTTCAGCCTGGGGGCCGTCGCCGGCTACGACTTCAAGATCCAGCTCTACACGGTGCCGGGGCAGGTCCAGTACAACGCGACGCGCCGCGTGGTCCTGGCGGGGGCGGACGCGGTGGTCTTCGTGGCCGACTCCCGTCGCGCGGCGGCCGCCGACAACGAGACGGCCTTCGAGAACATGAAGGTCAACCTGCTCGCGAACCGGCTGGTGCCGGAGAGGATCCCGCTGATCCTGCAATACAACAAGCGGGACCTCTCGGAGGTGGCGCCCGAGGACGAGCTGGACCGGGCCCTGAACCCGTGGGCCCGCCGGACCTTCCTCGCCGTGGCCTCCGAGGGCCGCGGGGTCATGGAGACCTTCGTGGCCGTCATCCAGGAGATGCTGGCCAGCATCGCGTCGAAGTACAACCTGAAGGACAAGGGCCTCGACCCGGCCACCGTCCCCGACGTCGTGACCGAGGCCTTCGGGGCCGTCCTGAAGCGGGCGGCGCCGCCCGCGGGGCCGCCCCCCGAAGCTCCCCCCCCGCCCGCGCGGGTGGTGGTCACCCAGACCACGGAGACGCTCGCCGCCCCGGCCGGCCCCGCGGTGGCGGCCGCCGACGCCGGCCTCATCTCGGAGGAGCTCCTGCACCGCTCCATCCGGTCCAACGTGGAGCTGGCCGAGGCCCTGGCCGGCCTGGTCCGTGACATGAACCAGGGCCTGGGGACCATCCAGTCCCATGCCGAGCTCCTGCTGATGTACCGGGACGGCGCGCGCGAGAAGCGCGCGGCGGCGGTGAGCAGCATCCAGTACGAGGCGGCGCGGCTGCGGCGGATCGTCCAGGGCCTAGGCCAGGCGGGGGCCTCCGGCGCGGCGACCCCGCTGCCGCACCCGGCCGCCGCGACCCCGCCCGCTCCCGCGGCGCCGTCCGCCGCGTCCGCCGCGCCCCCGGCGCGCGCCCCGGACGCCCCATCCCCGCCCTCGAGGGGCGACCTGGCGGCGATCCTGCAAGAGGTGATGCGGGGCCTCGTGCAGACCTTCGACTCTCTCGGCATCGGGGTGGACTTCCGCGTGTCGCCCGGCGTCGCGCTGCCTCCCTCGTGCTCGGCGGCGGACCTGCGGCGGGCCCTCGCCCGGCTGGTCGAGGGCGTGGTCACGACCATCAACCCCGCCTCCGACCTGGCCCTGCGCTGCGAGCGCAAGACGGTGCTCCTGCGCACGCGGGAAGGCGAGGTGCGGAAGGAGTTCGTGATGGTCGGCCTGGCCCAGGCGGGTACCCTCAGCGCCGAGGCGCAGCAACGCATCGTGCACGGCTCGGACAACGGCGCGCTCGGCCAGGCGGCCCGCCTCGTCCGCGGGCTGGGCGGCTTCGTCCGCTTCGCCCCGCTCAAGAGCGGCGGCCTCGAGACCCGGGTCTTCCTGCCCGCGGCCTGACGGCGGCCGGAGAACAGCGGACCCGTCCCGGCCGTGCCCCGTACTACCATCGACCCCTGCCTGCCTCGCGGATGTTCACGCATCCGTCCGTGGCGTGGCGTTCTCGCGTCGTAGCGTAAACGCCGGCGCCGAAAGATTCCTGGAGGTGACGACGATGTGTAACTGCTCCGTGCGGAGCGCGCCTCTCCTCGCAGGCCTGCTCGCGGTGGCGGTCTCCGGCCTGGCGCCGGGCGCCGCTCGCGCCGCGGGCTTCGCGATCTTCGAGCAGGGCGCGCGGGGGATGGGCTTCGCGGGCGCGTTCACCGCGCAGGCCGACGACCCTTCCGCGATCTTCCACAACGCGGCGGGCATCGCGTTCCTGACGGGACGGCAGGCGTACGCGGGGGGGACGGTCATCGCGTCCACCTCGACCTTCCGCGGCGCGGATCCCTTCCCCGGCGCCGGGGTCACGGAGAAGGGCGACATGGGGCTGCGGGTCCCGCCCGTCGCCTACTACACCCACCAGTTCTCGGAGCGCCTGGTGCTGGGGGCGGGGTGGACCGCGCCCTTCGGCCTGCAGACCCGATGGGCGGACCCCGACTCCTTCACGGGCCGGTTCATCTCCCAGGAAGCCGACCTCAAGGCCTTCTCCCTGAACCCCACGGTGGCCTACAAGGTCGAGGACCGCCTCGCTGTGGGCCTGGGGCTGGACGTGCGCTTCTCGTCGGTGAGCTTGACGCGCCGCGTGCCCGTCATCAATCCCTTCACGCAGAAGGTCCAGGACGGCGCCTCGGTCCACCTGCGAAGCGGGACGGAGACGGGCCTCGGCTTCAACGTCGGGATCCTGGCCCGCCCCTCTCCCGACCTCTCCCTGGGTGCGTCGTACCGCCACCGGGTGAAGGTGGACTACCGCGGCGGCGCGACCTTCTCCGCCATCCCCACCGGGAGCCCGGAGCTCGATGCCCTGGTGGCGGCCGACCTCCCGTTGGGCAACGTGCCGGTCACGACCTCCATCGTGTTCCCCGCCATCGCGTCGGTGGGGGCCGCCTATACCTGGAAGGACTGGACGATCGAGGGCGACGTCAACTGGTACCAGTGGTCGACCTTCGACCGCGTGTTGCTCGTCTTCGAGACCCGCGGTGACTTGAGCCAGGCCATCGCCCTGGACTACTCGAACTCGTGGCAGTACCGCCTGGGGGTGGAGCGGCCACTCACCCGGATCTGGACGGTGAGGGGCGGGCTCTTCTATGACCAGAGCCCGGCCCCCGCGTCGTCGGTGTCGCCGCTGCTGCCCGACGCGGACCGCTACGGCCTCGCCCTGGGCGGGAGCTGGAAGCCCGGGCGCTTCTGGGTGGACGCCGGCACCTGGCTCGTCCTCGGCAAGAGCCGCTCCACCGAAGGCCAGAGCCGCGACCGCTACGACGGGACCTACCAGAGCCGGCGTCTGACCCTCGGCGTGTCCTTCGGCTACGCGTTCTAGGAGGAGGGAGAGCCATGAGATCCGTCTCCGCCGCCGTCCTGGCCGTCCTCGCCTCCGTCCTCCTTCCCGCGCCTCTCCGGGCCCAGGCCAGCCTCAGCGTGTACGTCTCGGTGGGGGACAGCCTGGCCGCGGGCTTCTCGAACGGCTCGCTGGTGGAGACCCACCAGCGGACCTCGGTCCCCGCGCTCATCGCGCGCCAGGCGGGTGTGGCCGGCTTCGAGCAGCCGCTCGTCGCCGAGCCGGGCATCCCCGCCGAGCTGGCGCTGGTCAGCCTCGTCCCGTCGACGGTCATCGCGCCCAGGCCCGGGGACCAGGGCGCGCCGCTGAACCTCGCGCTGCCCCGGCCCTACAACAACCTGGCCGTGCCCTCGGCCACGGCGGAGGACGCCCTCGTCCGCCAGACGGGCGGGTTCCACGACGTGGTCCTGCGCGGCCAGGGATCGCAGGTGGCCCAGGCCGCCGCGCTGGCCCCCACCTTCGTGACGCTCTGGATCGGCAACAACGACGTACTGGGCGCGGTGGTGCAGGGGCGGGCCGTCGAAGGGGTGACGCTGACGCCGGTCGCCAGCTTCAAGAGCGCCTACGAGCAGGTCGTGGCCGCCCTCCGGGCGAGCGGCGCGTTCGTGACCGCCGCGAACCTCCCCGACGTGACGACCATCCCCTTCGCGACCACCCTCCGGCCTTTCGTCGTCGATCCGCTGACGGGCGCGCCCGTCCTGGCGGGCGGCCAGCCGGTCCCGCTGCTCGGGCCGACCGGCCCTCTGCCCACCGGGTCGCTGGTCACGCTGGCGGCCTCCGCGCTCCTGTCCGAGGGCGTGGGGATCCCCGCCGCCCAGGGCGGGACCGGCCTGCCCCTTCCCGACGAGGTCGTCCTCGACCCGGCCGAGATCGGGGCCATCCGCGACCGCGTGAACGCGCTCAACCAGGTCATCCGCGAGACCTGCCAGGCCGCCTCCGTGCCCGTTCTGGACGTGCACGCCCTGCTGGACGAGCTCGTCACCCGCGGCCGCGACGTCGGCGGCGTGTCGCTGGGCGCCGCGTTCCTGACCGGGGGGATCTTCAGCTACGACGGCGTACACCTCACCGACCTCGGCTACGCGGTGGTCGCCAACGAGTGGATCTCCCTCATCAACGCCAGCGGCGGCCGGGTGCCGCTCGTGGACCTGGCCCCGTTCCTCGGCGTCGTCCCGCCGGGCGGCGGAGGAGGAGCGGCGGCCGCGCGGGCGGGGTGGAGAGCGGCGGCCCCGATCCGGCTGGACCCGCGGGCCTACGCCGCGTTGCGGAAGGTCTTTCCCCGGCTGGACGACCGCTAGACCGGCGCCGTCCGCAGCAGGGCCTCGATGCGCCGGCGCACGTCGTCGGGCATCCGGGGCCGCTGAGACTCGCGGCACAGCCGCGAGAGGTCCTCGAGGTCGCGGCGCAGCGCGCCGCAGGACGCGCAGTCCTGCAGGTGCTGGTCCACCGCCGCGCAGGCGTCCGCGTCCAGCACGCCGTCGGCGCGGTCGGTGAGCCGCCTGTAGAGCTCGTCGCACTTCATGCGCGGGCCTTGCGGAAGTGGTCCGACAGCAGGGCGCGCAGGCGGAGGCGGGCCCGATGGAGGTGCACCCTCACCGTCCCGGACGGGATGTCGAGGATCTCCGCCACCTCGTCGGTGGTGCGTCCCTCCACCTCCCGCATCTCGAACACCATGCGCTGCATGGGCGTCAGCTCCAGGACCGCGCGCTCGAGGGCGGCCACCGTCTCCGCCCCCAGGAGGATCTCGTCGGGAGGCCGGGACCAGGAGGGGCTTTGGGAGAGCCGGTCGTCGTCGGGGCCGATGACGATGCTCTCCTCGTCGGGCAGGGCGGCTTCCTTGCCGCGCCGGCGCAGGAGGTCGATGGCCTTGTTGTACACGATCCGGTGCAGCCAGGTGCCGAGGCTGGCCTCGCCCCGGAAGTCCGCGGCGCGCTCCAGGGCGGTGGCGAAGGCGTCTTGCAGGGCGTCCGCCGCCAGGTCCGGGTCGCGGGTGACGCGCAGGGCGAGGGCGTACAGGCGGTCGCCGTGGTCCACGAGCGCGCGGGACAACGCCTCCCGGACGTCGGGGGACGCGGGGCGGGTGGCGGCCATGCGGGCCACTCTAACCCGCGCGGACGGACGAGGTCCATCGCTCTACCGCGCCGGGACCGCGACCTCGTGCGCGGCCAGCAGGGCCTGGAGGTCCTCCAACGGCATCGCCCCCACCCGCCGGTCCACGACCTTCCCATCCCGGAACAACAGGAGGGTGGGGATCGAGCGCACGCCGTAACGCTCGGCCACCTCCGGATGCTGGTCCACGTCCAGCTTCCCGACCGTGACCCCGTCGCCGGACAGGCGGGCGATCTCGTCGATCACCGGCCCCATCTTCCGGCACGGCGGGCACCACGCGGCCCACAGGTCCACCAGGACGGGGCCCCGCGCCTGCATCACGTCCCGCTCCCAACCCTCCGCCGTCAGCTCGCGCACCTTGTCGTTCATGGTCCTCCGGCTCCTTGTCCTTTCCTGTCCTCTCGGGACCCCACTGTCCTGTTTCGTGCCACTTGGACGGTCGTGGCGGAAATTCGTTACATCCCGGCGGCGGCTAGGCCAGCTCCACGCTCTCGCCGTGGCCGGGCACGTGGGTCGCGAAGCCCCGCTCCTGTGCGATGCGGGCCCCCAGGGCGCGG
>Ga0214472_10007443_pt1 | contig 11455 bp, 7 predicted proteins | sample RVTome_6_FD_207662 | JGI IMG/M metagenome (GOLD analysis project Ga0214472, IMG submission 207662) | Soil microbial communities from uranium-contaminated site in the Upper Colorado River Basin, Wyoming, United States - RVT140D175 | ecosystem: Environmental > Terrestrial > Soil > Contaminated >...
AGCTGCAGCTTCTCGGCGGACGGCTCGCGGATGCTCTACGTCCGCAAGGGCAACCAGGACTACTACTGGAAGCGCTACAAGGGCGGTCAGTACCCGGACATCTGGCTCTACGACTTCACGGCGAGGAGCTTCAAGCCCGTGACCGACTACATCGGGCGCAACAGCTACCCGATGTGGGTGGGCGACACGATGTTCTTTGGCTCCGACCGCTCGCCCGACGGCGTCACCAACCTGTGGGCGCAGGACCTCAAGACGGGCGCGCTCCGACAGGTCACGAGCTACACCGACGTCGACGTGATGGCCCCCTCGACGGATGGCAAGCGCATCGTGTACGTGCAAGGCGGCTACCTGTACCTGCTGGACACCGGCGGCGGGGCGCCACGCAAGGTCTCGGTGCGGATCCCGTCCGACGACTGGCGCCTGCAGGACCGCTTCATCAACCCTTCGGACTACATCCACTCCGTGGACGTGGCGGGGGACGGCAAGGCGATCGCACTCGCGGCGCGCGGCGACGTCTTCCACATCACCCTCGCCGACAAGGACGCGCTGCCCAGGAACCTCACCGGCACGCCGGGCGTGCGCGAGGACACTCCGCGGCTCTCGCCCGACGGGAAGCGGGTCGCCTATTTCTCGGACGCGACCGGCGAGTACCAGCTCTACGTCCGCGACGTGGCGACGGGTCAGGCGACGCAGGTTACGGTCGATCTCGACCGCAAGCTCTACCACCCGAGCTGGTCCCCCGACGCGAAGAAGATCCTGTTCGGCGACAAGGACTTCTCGCTCCACGTCGTGGACCTCGCCACCCGCAAGCGGACGAAGATCGACGCGTCGCACGTGCTCGACAACGACGAGTTCACCTGGGAGGTGAGCGACTACGCCTGGTCGCCGGACAGCCGCTTCGTCGCCTACTCGCTCCCGCGCGAGAACCGCAACAACGCGATCTTCCTCTACGACACGCTCGAGGCCCGCAAGCTCCAGGTCACCGACGACTTCTACGAGAACCTGAACCCGCGCTTCGACGCCGCCGGCGGCTACCTCTACTTCCTGTCCTACCGCAACTTCCAGATCGGGATGGATCCGTTCGAGGACAACCACATCGTGGCCAACCCGGCCCGCGTGATGGTGGCGCAGCTGCGCAAGGGCGAGAAGCCGCCGTTCGTGAAGCGCCCGGCGACCGAGCCGCCGCCCACCGCGACCGCGGATGCCTTGAAAGCCCCGGAGAAGCCGGACGACCCGGCCCGCTTCCGCGTGGACCTGGAAGGCCTCGCGTCGCGCGTCTACGCGCTGCCGGTGGACCCCGGCAACTACTTTCACCTGATCGCCGGCAAGGGCTACGTGGCCTGGTCCTCGGTGCCGCTCTTCACCGAGGACGAGTACGAGGAGTTCTACCGTCCGGGCGGCGCCAGCAAGTGGACGTTCCACGTGTTCTCGATGAAGGACGACAAGTCGGTCGCCCTCGAGGACAAGGTCGCCGAGGCGAGGTCTTCGGTGAACGGCGACGAGCTCGTGCTCCGGAAGGAGAAGGCGATCTACACCACGTCTTTCGCGAAGGCGTACGAGTCGAAGAAGCTCGGGACGGAGGTCGATCTCTCGGGGCTCGTGTACCGCGTCGCCGCCCGGGAGGAGTGGCGGCAGATCTTCGCCGACGCCTGGCGCTGGTACCGCGACTTCTTCTACGACAAGGACATGCACGGCCGCGACTGGAAGGCGATCCGCGCCAGGTACGCGCCCTACGTCGAGGAGATCCGCACGCGCCAGCAGCTCAACTGGGTGCTCTCGGAGATGGTCGGCGAGCTCTCCGTCTCCCACACGTACGTGAGCGGCGGCGACACCGGTCCGCAGCTGAACCCGCCCGCGCCTGCGGTCTCCGCGGGGCTCCTGGGGGCGGACCTCGTGGCCGATCCGAAGGCCGGCCTCTACCGCTTCGCCCGCATCTACCGCCCGACTCCGTACTTCACCGAGATCGAGACGCCGCTCGGCCGGCCGGACGTGGACGTGAAGGAGGGCGACTACCTGTTCGCGATCGACGGGCAGGCGGTGCGCGTGCCCGACAACTACTTCCGGCTGCTGCAGGTGGGCAAGAGCGACGAGGTGACGCTCAGCGTGGGCCGCGACCCGCAGGACAAGGCGCCGCGGAGCTTCCGCGTCAAGCCGGCGAAGTCCGACCGCGAGGCCCGCTATGCCCGCTGGGTGAGCGACAACGTCGAGAAGGTGCTGAAGCTGTCGAACGGTGACGTCGGCTACATGCACGTCACGGCGATGGGCGGCCCCGGAGTGATGGAGTTCGACAAGTTCTGGCGCGCCTTCCGCTACAAGAAGGGGCTGGTGATCGACGTGCGCGGCAACGGCGGCGGCTGGACCGAGTACTTCCTGATCGACAAGCTGGAGCGGATGCAGGTGGCGTTCAACGTGCTCAAGGGCATGGAGCCGTTCCGCTACCCGAACACCGCCTCGCGCGCACACTTCGTGCTCCTCTCCAACGAGGACAACGGCTCGGACGGCGAGGCGTTCGTCGAGCACTTCAAGGCGCGCAAGCTCGGCACGGTGGTCGGGGTCCCGTCCTGGGGCGGGCTCGTCGGGATCGTGAACGGACAGCGCACCATCGACAACGGGCGCGTCGAGCAGTCGAATAACGCCTTCTACGGACGCGACGGCAAGTGGCTGGTCGAAAACCACGGGGCCGACCCGGACGTGCTCCAGGACAACGACCCGGCTTCCGTCGTGGCCGGCCAGGACCTGCAGCTCGAGAAGGCGGTCGAGGTCGCGCTCCAGAAGATCCTGGAGCAGCCCTGGCAGTTCCCGCCGGTGCCGCCGTACCCGAACCGCTAGTGAGCCCTCTCACCCCGCGGCGATTGCGCGTCCGGGCCTGATCCGTCCGGTCGCTCTCATATGATGGCCGGGTGAGCCCCGGGAAGACCGAGCTGCCCTTCGCCCCGGCGGTGCGGGAGTGGTTCTCCGAGACGTTCCCGGCCGCGACCCGCGCGCAGCAGCTCGCGTGGCCGGCGATCGAGAGCGGCGCGAGCACCCTCGTCTTCGCACCCACGGGCTCGGGCAAGACGCTCGCCGCCTTCCTGGCGGCGATCGACCGGTTGCTATTCGCGCCGGTGCCGGCTCGTCCCGACCGCTGCCGCGTGCTCTACATCTCCCCGCTCAAGGCGCTCGCGGTGGACGTCGAGAAGAACCTGCGCGTACCGCTCGAAGGGATCGCTCGCGTGGCCACCCGCCGCGGCGAGGCCGTTCACGTGCCGGTGGTGGCGATCCGGACCGGCGACACGCCCGCGGAAGACCGGGCGCGGATGCTGCGCCACCCGCCCGACATCCTGATCACGACGCCCGAGTCGCTGTTCCTGCTGCTCACCTCCCGGGCGCGTGCGTTCCTGGCGCCCGTCGAGACGGTGATCGTGGACGAGATCCACGCCGTCGTCGGGACCAAGCGTGGCGCGCACTTGGCACTCTCGCTGGAGCGGCTCCAGGAGCTGGCGCGAAAGCCGCCGCAGCGGATCGGGCTCTCGGCGACGCAGCGGCCGCTCGAGGAGGTCGCGCGCTTCCTGGGCGGCGGCGAGGGCGTACGCAAGTGGACGCCGCGGCCTGTGACGATCGTCGACGCCGGCGCGAAGAAGGCCTTCGACCTGCGGGTCGAGGTGCCGGTCGAGGACATGTCCCGGCCCGGCGACGCCGCGCCTTTGGCCGCGGCTCCGGCTCCTGGCGCGTCCGAGAACGCCGCCGAGCAGCGCAGCATCTGGCCGGCGATGCATCCGCGCCTGCTGGAGCTCGTGCGCGCGCACCGCTCGACGATCCTGTTCGTCAACGCGCGCCGCCTCGCCGAGCGGCTCGCCACCGCCCTCAACGACCTCGCGGGGGAAGAGATCGCCCGCGCCCACCACGGCTCGATCGCGCGCGAAGAGCGGCTGCTGATCGAGACCGCGCTCAAGGCGGGCGCGCTCAAGGCGCTCGTCGCCACCTCGACGCTCGAGCTCGGGATCGACATGGGGGCGGTCGATCTCGTGATCCAGATCGAGACGCCGATCTCGGTCGCGAGCGGCATGCAGCGGATCGGGCGCGCGAGCCACCAGGTGGAGGCCGTCTCGCGCGGGGTGCTGTTCCCGAAGTTCCGCGCCGATCTGCTGGCGACGGCCGCCGTCACGCGGGCCATGAAGCAGGCCGCGGTCGAGGAGACCCGCGTTCCGAGGAACCCGCTCGACGTTCTGGCGCAGCAGCTCGCCGCGATCGCCACGCAGGGGGAGTGGGAGGAACGCGAGCTCTACGCGCTCGTGCGCCGCGCAGCCCCCTACTCCGAGCTCGGCCGCACCGCCTACGAGGGGGTCCTCGACATGCTCTCGGGCCGCTATCCCGCGGACGAGTTCTCGGGCCTGCGCCCGCGCATCACCTGGGACCGCCGGCGCGGCCTGGTCCGCGCGCGCGAGGGCACCCAGAAGGTGGTCGTGGCCAACGCGGGCACGATCCCCGACCGCGGGCTGTTCGGCGTCTTCCTCGCCGGGGCCGAAGCGCCGGGCCGCCGCGTGGGCGAGCTCGACGAGGAGATGGTCTTCGAGAGCCGCGAGGGCGACGTGTTCGTGCTGGGCGCCTCGAGCTGGCGCATCGTCGCGATCACTCACGATCGCGTGCTGGTGCAGCCCGCCCCCGGCGAGCCCGGCGAGATGCCGTTCTGGAAGGCGGACCGCGGCTCGCGCCCGGTCGAGCTTGGCCTCGCGATCGGGAAGCTGACGCGCGAGCTTCTGGCGCTGCCGCGCGCGGAGGCGCTCGAACGGCTCGAGCGCGAGCACGACTTCGACGCGCGCGCCGCGCGCAACCTGGTGCAGTACCTCGACGACCAGCGAGCGGCCACGGGCAGCCTGCCCGACGACCGCACGCTCGTGCTCGAGCGCACGCGGGACGAGATGGGGGACTGGCGATTGTGCCTGCTCTCGCCCTGGGGCGGCCGCGTGCACGCGCCGTGGACGATCGCGCTTCAGGCCTGGCTTCGCGAGCGCGGCGAGCTGGAGCTCGAGTCGATCTGGAGCGACGACGGGATCGTGCTGCGCATGCCCGCGCGCGAGCGGCCGCCCGAGGCCGCGGAGCTTCTGCCCGAGCCCGACGCGATCGAGGACTTGGTGGTGCGCGAGCTGCCGGCCACGAGCCTCTACGCCTCACGCTTCCGCGAGGCCGCGGCGCGCGCGCTGCTGCTGCCGCGCCGGCGGCCGGGCCAGCGCTCGCCGCTGTGGATGCAGCGCAAGCGCGCGCACGAGCTGCTGCAAGTCGCCGCTCGCTATCCCGCGTTCCCGATCGTGCTCGAGGCGGCGCGCGAGTGCTTGAACGACGTGTTCGACCTGCCGGCGCTCGTCGACCTGGCTCGGCGGGTGCAGAAGCGCGAGATCCGCCTCGTGACCGTCGACACGCAGGCCCCCTCGCCCTTCGCCTCGTCGCTGCTCTTCGGCTACGTCGCCAACTACCTCTACGACGGCGACGCGCCGCTCGCCGAGCGGCGGGCGCAGGTGCTGAGCGTCGACACGGCGGAGCTGCGCGAGCTCGTGGGCGGGGCGGAGCTGCGCGGGCTCATCGACCACCAGGCGCTCGCCGCGCTCGAGCTGAAGCTCCAAGGCCTCGCCTTCGAGCCGGGCCGCGGTGTCACGAGCCCCGACCGCCTCCACGACCTGCTGCTTCGGCTCGGCGACCTCTCGAAGGTCGAGGTCGCAGCGCGGCTCGCACCGCCGGGCGAAGCGCCGGCTGCCGCCGCGGCCGAGGCGTGGCTCGCGGAGCTCGTCCGCGACACGCGTGCGATGCGGGTCGAGATCGCCGGCGAAGAGCGCTACGCGGCGGTCGAGGACGCCTCTCGCCTGAAGGGCGCGCTCGGCACGACGTTACCGGCGGGCCTGCCCGACGCGTTCCTCGAACCCCGGCCGAACGCGCTGCGCGAGCTGGTCGCGCGCTACGCCCGCACGCACGGCCCGTTCCACGCGCCCGACGTGGCGCGCCGGCTCGGGGTCTCGGAGACGGCCGTGGATCAGGCGCTCCAGGACCTGGCTCGCGACGGCCGGGTGCTGCACGGAGAGTTCCGCCCGGGCGGCCGCGGCCTGGAGTGGACCGGGGCCGACGTGCTCGGGACCCTGCGGCGCCTCTCGCTCGCGGCGCAGCGCCGCGAGGTCGAGCCGGTCGAGCCCGAAGCGTTGGCGCGCCTGCTCGTCGACTGGCACGGTGTGGTCCCGGACGGGGCGCGCCGCGGCCCCGACGCGCTCCTCGACGTGGTCGAGCGCCTGCAGGGCCTGGCGCTGCCCGCGTCGCTCCTCGAGCGGGACGTGCTGCGAGCGCGCCTCCCCGGCTACCGGCCCGAGGATCTCGACACGCTGCTGGCCGCGGGCGAGGTGGTGTGGGTGGGCCAGGGACGCCTCGGCGAGAGGGACGGCCGCCTGGCGCTGTTCCTGGCCGACGCCGTGCCGTACCTGCTGCCGCCGCGGCCCGAGCCCCCGGCTAGCGAGCTGCACGACCGGATCCGCGCGCATCTCGCCGCGCAGGGCGCGTCGTTCTTCGGGGAGATCCACGCCGCCGCCGGGGGCGGGCTTGCCGAGCCCGTCGCCGAGGCGCTCTGGGACCTGGCCTGGGCCGGCGAGGTCACGAGCGACGCGCCCTCGGCGTTGCGGGCCTTCCTCGCCGCTCGCGCGTCGCGCCCGGAGCGCCGTCAGCGCCTCTCGGGCTTCCGCTCGCGCCGGCAGATTCCGGCCTCGGCAGTGGGTCGCTGGAGCCGGCTGGCGCAGGCGCGCCCCGGCCCGAGTCCGACCGAGCGGCTGAAGGCGCTCGCCGAGCAGTTGCTGCGCAGGCACGGTGTCCTCACCCGCGATGCCGTTGCGTTCGAGGCGGTCCCGGGCGGCTTCCCGGCCGTGTACCCGGTGCTGCGGACTCTCGAGGAGGCGGGCCGCATCCGGCGCGGCTACTTCGTGACGGGCCAGGGCGGCCTGCAGTTCGCCGATCCCGGAGCCCTCGAGCGGCTGCGCGCGCGGCGCGACCGGGATCCCGACGCACCCCAGGCGGTCGTGCTCGCCGCGGCCGACCCGGCGAACCCGTACGGCGCGGCGCTGCCGTGGCCCAAGCTCGCCGAACCCCTGGCCGACGGCGAAGAGGCACGGCCCGGGGCACGCCTCGCGCGCGCGGCGGGCGTGCAGCTCGTGCTGGTGGACGGAAGGATCGCGGCGATCCTGAGCCCGCGTGCGCGGCAGGTCGTGCCGCTGCTGCCGCCGGGCGAGCCGGCGCGCACACGAGTGGCTGCCGCCGCGGCGATCGCGCTCGCGGACTGGTGCCGGGCGACCTCGCGCCCCGCCCTCGGCTGGGCGATCGAGGGCGGGCCCACGCTCGCGGACGGCCCGCTGTCGCCGTTCCTGCTTGCGGCGGGCTTCGTGCGCTCCGGGCCGGGCTTCCGCCTGGAGTCGAGGCCGCAGCCCCAGACGGACGAGGAGGACTGAGGCGTGACTGTATTCTCCGGGACAGGGACCTACATCCCCGGCGAGTTGGGTATCCGACACGAGGACACGGTCGTAGTCACCGAAACAGGCTGCGAGAACCTGGCCCCGAAGTGGTCGGGGACGCCTGAGGAGCCGGCGGTGGTGTGAGAGATCGCCCGCAGGGCGCCCTACGGGACGATCTGGAGGCGCTGAGTGTACCGCTGACCAACCCGCAGAGGCCCGAAGTCCTCGAGGTCGATCGTCAGAACACTGTAGATCCGAAGGCGCTCCGCCACGGCCGCCACCACTCCGTCGACGATCCCGATCTCCGGGCCGTGGAACTTCTGATCGAGTTCCATCGCCCGGACGACGTCGTCCTCCGTGGTCGGCTGAAAGTCGAGTGTCGTGGCGGGGTCGAAGAGCTCGTCGACGAACTGGCGCATCGCGGGGCGATTCGCTCGCAGGAAGTAGTCGACCTCGACAAGCACCGCCGCGGGAACCACGACTCTCGACGCCGCGGCCAAAGCACGCGAGTAGGCAGGCCAGCTCGGGCGGCCGTCCGGTCGTCTGGCTATTGCTCGAAGCAGACCGCCCGTGTCCGCGATCAGCGGATCAGCCATTACTCGCGGAGGTCCTTGTAGAGCTCGGACTCCTCACCGAGTAGAGGGTCCGTCGAGACCAGGAGCGTGACGTTCGGGGGCCGACGAAGACCGCGGTAGTAGCGCGCCGCCGCGACGCGCAGGCTGCGACGGACGAGTTCCGAAGGGGACACGCCGTCCGCCTCGGCGCGCTTCAGCGCCTTCACATCCTCCGGGTCGAGCCGTACCGTCTTCGCTGTCTTGCGCGGCATGACCAGAGCATGCGGCGCTATGGGGATTGCAGGCAAGGGGAAAGCCCTGGCGCGTGCGCACCCGAGGGAGCGGGGGCGCAGGTGATACCTAAGGCGAGCTGGGCATCAGACACGAAGACACCGTCGTGGTGACGGAGAACGGCTGCGAGAACCTCGCCCCGAACTTGTCCGGGACGCCGGAGGACCCGGCGGTGGTCTCTAGAGGATGCCGCTCTTCGCCACCCAGGCGACGGCGGCGGCCCGCGACGGCAGCCCGAGCTTCGTCCGGATGTTCGAGATGTGGCGGTGCACCGTGTGCCCGCTCAGGAACAGGCGCTCGGCGATCTCCTTGTCGCTGAGGCCCTCCGCCACCAGCCGGAGCACCTCGATCTCGCGTGCGCTGAGCTTCGACTCTGAAGCGTCTCCCGCCGCTGCGGACGAGCCTCCCGACACGCCCTCCGACCGACCGTCGCCGCGTGACAGGTCGCCGAGGACGCTCTCCGCCCGGGTCACCTCGTTGGCGGCGCCCGGTCGTGAGCTCCGCGAAGAGGGCCCGCTGGTAGACGTGCGCCGGGCCGTCCAGGCTCAACCCGCTCGGCGAGAAGCTCGCGATCGCGCCGCGACCCTCGTGCGTGCGCCGCTGTCACTCCAGAAGCTCGTCTACCTCGACGGCCACAGGGCCGTGCTCTACCGTTCCCGCATGAACCCCTCGCTCGGGAGAAACTTCGAGGCGATGGACCCGCTCGAATGGCTGGCCCGCCTCGCCGACCACATCCCCGACCCCGGCCGACATCGCACCCATTTCTACGCCCACTGCGCCAATCGCGTGCGTGGAAAGCGGCCCGGGGAGGAGGAGCCGCTCCACACAGACGAGGCCGAGCCAAAGACGCGGCGCCGGTGCTCGGCCAGCTGGGCACGGCTCATCGCCAGGGTCTTCCAGGCCGATCCGCTCGTCTGCCGACGCTGTGTAGGGCCGCTCAAGGCGGTGGCCTACATCACCGACGCGCTGGCGATCCGGCAGATCCTGGACCATGTCGACCTCAGCCCGCCCGAGAAGCCGCCTCCCTAGATCCGCGATCTCGTCCGCGTGCCGGTCGACGAGGAGGGGCGAGAAGATCGAGGTTCAGCCGGCCTGACCGTCGAGGGACACCCCGATCTCACCCCGCACCGCGGCGAGGTGTCCGCGGCCAGCGAGCTCGCGGCCATGTCGCCCCGCGCCCAGCCCGCAAGGACAGGGCCCGACATCCGCGGCACCCTCCTCCCACGCCCGGCGCAAGGGTTGGAGACTGCCCCGAACACTCTCGCCGGCACTCCCGCCCTCAGTCGCCGCCGATTGAATGGCCTATCGATTGGCCTATCGATCGGTGGGCCGGCTCGAAACGCGGCGCCTCCGCGCTGCCGTGGTTCTCGTGGTAGGGCTCGATGAGGGCGCCCGTGTTGGCCGGGGCGGTGATGACCCCGTCCATGAACAGCTTGACGTTGCGGACGGAGATCGAGGGCGCCAGGAGGCTCAGGCCGGCCTCGAGCGGATGCATGTGGGCCGTCCACGAGGCCAGGCATCAGCACTCGGCCCCCGAGGTCGACGACCTTCGTGTTCGTGCCGATCAGGGGCTCGACGCCGGCGTCGGAGCCGACGTAGACGATGCGGCCCCCGGCCACGGCGATCGCCTGGGCCACGGATTCCCGGGCGTCCACGGTGTAGACGAAGCCATGGCGATACACGGCTTCGGCGGGAGCCTCCGCGGAGGTCAGAGGAGTCGCCGCGAGCAGGAGGCTCGAGAGCAGGGGGCTCGAGAGCAGGGGGCTCGAGAGCAGGGGGCCGGCGAGCCGCTTTTCCGCGAGGCGTCGCGGCCGCGACCGGACACTGTCGCGCGATAGGCGCGTGTCGCGGGCGCGGTAGACCTCGCCCATTCCTCCCGCGCCCAGGAGCGCGGTGATCTCGTGCGGCCCGACCTTGGTTCCAGCGGCCAGAGGCATTTCGCGAACCAGGAATCGGCTGGGCGACCTGTCACCGTACGCTGACGCCGCGCGGGCGGCGGAAGCGTCTACGCCTCCAGCGCGTCCTCCGCGAAGACTCTCCTGCCCGCCAACGCCGTCACGAAGGCCCAGGCCGCGAGGCCCCACAGCACGACCATCACGGTGATCAGCGGCCAGCCGTCCCAGGATCCGAATCTCACCGGTGCGAAGGCCGCCCGGTCCATCAGGTGGGTGGCCATCATGAAGCCGATCATGGACACGAGGCCCAGCCGGCTGAGCACGAAAGCGCCCAGGCCGAACCACAGCAGCGCGGTGGCGAGCTGGACCGGGCCCTCGCCGAGGCTGGCCATGGTCGCGAACAGGAGCGCGAATGCGAGAAGGGCAGCCCAGTCCCGCCGCAGCACCAGCCGGAACAGCATGACCACGAAGGTGAAGACGAACGAGAGCAAGATCGCCCGCGCGGGATCGAACACGATCTCGGCCAGCAGCCGGCGGAGCGTGTGGAGCACCGCATATACCTGCGGCAGTTCCGGCGCCGGGACGGAGGCCCCCGACCACACCGCGCACAGCCGGGGGAGCGGCGCGGCGGCTTCGGCCAATACCGCGACGCCGAGGCCGATCAAGACGTCGCGGCCGACGAGCGGGTCCCGAAACCGCCCCTGGAGCAGCCGGGTCCAGGCGATGAGCGCCTGCGGCCAGCGCCGCCTGATCCAGGGCTCGAGCGCCATGTACGCGAGCCAGACGAAGGCGCCGTAGAACAGGCTCCAGCTCAACCCGGACACCACCAGCCTGAACTCACCACGGCCGGCGACGTGGTCGGCCTTGAGCGCCCAGGTCGCCAGCACCACGACGAAGACGAAGGCGGCGATCCGGTTCGCACCCGGAAGGTCGCCACGGCGCCGGAGCATGTTGCGCCGCGCCAGCAGGGGCGCACCAAGCAGGATGCTCAGGGGAAGCAGAAAAGCGATCAGCTGGGCGATCACTGGGGGGGCTCCGTTCCCGCCCGCCGCCGACTCGCCGGGCGGCTTCACCCAGCCAGGAATGGTGGTGAAGAAGACAGGTCGGTTTCCGTAGCTCGCCGCCTCGATCCGCAGCGGGATGGCGTCGTCGCCCTCGTAGGTCCCCGTCCAGGCGGCCCGCGCGTGGGCGAAGGGAGGCGTCCACTCGGGAGTCGCGGGTTTCAGAGCGGCCGGGTCGAACCCCGCCTCGCGCAGCAGCG
>Ga0214472_10007444_pt1 | contig 11455 bp, 8 predicted proteins | sample RVTome_6_FD_207662 | JGI IMG/M metagenome (GOLD analysis project Ga0214472, IMG submission 207662) | Soil microbial communities from uranium-contaminated site in the Upper Colorado River Basin, Wyoming, United States - RVT140D175 | ecosystem: Environmental > Terrestrial > Soil > Contaminated >...
CACGAGACCGTGCTCGAGCCGGGCGACGTGATCTTCCTGCCCAGCTACTGGTGGCACGAGATCCGCGTCGACGAGCCGGCCGTCTCGGTGGCGTACACGATCGAAGCCGGTGCTTGGGCGCGGCGGATGTTCGCCCTCCATCACGCGCTGGCCGAGGCCCTCGCCCCTCTCGAGACGGGCGACGCCGAGGCGACGGGACGTGGCGCTGGGGCGGCGGCGCTCGTCACGGCGACGACGGCGGCGCTGCTCGGCGAGGAAGGTCTGGCGCCGACCGTGGCGGCGCTGCGCTACGAGTACACCGACTGAGCGATCGCGACGCGGGCGGGGAGAGCATGGCGGACGAGCTCGAGTATCCCGACGATGGCGTGGCGCGTGTCGAGCTCGTCTGGGGCGAGGGCTACATCTCGCCCGGCGGCGTCGGCGAGATCCGCGAGACGCTCGCCGGCATCGACGTCGCCGGCCGCGACGTCCTCGATTTCGGTTGCGGCGTGGGCGGCGTCGACGTCGCGCTCGCGGCGGAGCTCGGCGCCGGCCGCGTCTTCGGCGTCGACATCCAGGAATCGCTCGTCGACAAGGCGCGAGAGCGGGTGCGGCGCGCCGGGCTCGACCGTCAAGTGCAATTCGAGCTGGTCGCGCCCGGGCCGCTCCCGTTCGCCGACGCGTCGTTCGACATTGTCTTCAGCAAAGACGCGATCTACCACGTCGCGGACCGGCCGCGCCTGTTTGCCGAGCTCGCGCGCGTGCTGCGGCCGGGCGGCTGGCTGGCGGCGGCCGATTACCTGCGCGCCGACCGCGAGCCCCTGCCGCGGCTCGCCGATTACCTTTCGGCGTGGGACCCGCCCGTCGTCCTCGGGAGCCTGGAGACCACCGCCGGGCTGCTGGCGGCCGCGGGCTTCGTCGACATCGCCGTGCGCGACCGCTGCGAGTGGTTCCGTGACCGCATTCGCGAGGACTTGCAGAGGATGCGCGGGTCGTTGCGCGCCGCGATCGTCGCCACGGTCGGGAAAGCCGGCTACGACGACTGGCTCTCGGTGCGCGAGCGGATGCTGGCGGCGCTCGAGGCGGGCGAGTTCCGGCCCGGCCACTACCGGGCGCGCAAGCCCGGCTCCGGTTCCGCCCACTGACCGGCGCCGACGCGGGCGGCGAGCGGACGCATCATCAGGGCATAGAAGAGATCGAGGTAGCGCCGCGCCCCGGCGCGCTCGAGGTCGGTCATGAAGCGCCAGAAGCCGTAGGTGCGGGCGAAGGTCATCAGGCGCTCGGCATAGAGCTCCCAGGTGTAGCGCTCGCGCACGCGGGCGACGGCGCCGCGCGAAACGCGCTGCCAGTCGTCGGGGTCGCTGGCGCTGGCGGCGAGGAAGTCGGCGATCTTGCTCGCCGCCTCGTCGCCGCGGTTGGGATCGATGTGGAAGCCAGACACACCATCGACCACGATCTCGGCCGGGCCCCCGTAGCGGGTGGCGAAGGTCGGCAGCCCGCTCGCCATCGCTTCGACGACGGTGAGCCCGAACGCCTCGAACAGCGCCGGCTGGACGAAGGCGCCACGATGGTCGGCAACGACGCGGTAGAGCTCGCCGGTCAGGCTCTTCTCGAGGCGCAGCCCGAGCCAGCGCACCTGGCCGTCGAGGCCGTGCAGGTCGAAGAGCCGGTGCATGCGCTCGATCTGCTGCCGTTCCTCGGCGTCCTGGCTCGAGTCGGCGCGGATCGATCCGGTGACGACCAGCAGGTTCGCCACCTGCCGCAGCCGACCGTCGCGAGCGAACCACTCGACCAGTCCGGACAGGTTCTTGATGCGGTCCAGGCGCGCCATGGAGAAGAGCAACCGCTTTTCCGGCGCGGCGAGATCTCCGCGGGCATCGTCGCGCGCGCCGCCGAAGATCAGCGCTTCGATCTCGTCGTGCAGCGAATGCAGCCGTCGCTCACCGTCGTCCCAGGGGAAGAAGATGCGTGCGTCGGCCCCCGGCGAGACGACGTTGAAGCGCGGATCGCGCACGTCGATGCCGTCGAGCACGCGATAGAGGCCCGGCATGGTGAACTGGGCGTGGCTCTCGTACTGGCCGACCGTGGTCGGTGTGCCGGCGATCTCCTGCAGCGTGCTGGCGATGACGAAGTCCGACGAGTTCATGGCGATGAGATCGGCGGTGAACTGGGCGGAGAAGTGGTACTGATCGTCCATCTCTCGCCAGTAGAGGTCGGAGAGCAGGTATTTCGACTTTTCGAGCGCGTGGGCGATCGTGCACTGGGTGACGCTCAGCCGCCGCGCCAGGAGCGTCGCGACGAGGTTGCCGTCGGAGTAATTGCCGACGACGAGGTCGGGGCGGCCGCCGAGCTCGGCTAGGACCTCGCGCTCGACCTCGGCGGCGAAGCGTTCGAGCCAGGGCCAGATCTCGAAGCGCGAGATCCAGGTGGGATGGATCCGGCCTTCTTCGTCGTGGAACGGCACGCGCAAGATAGTGGCGTGGTCGGTGCCCGCGATCGGCTCCCGGCGCTCGCCGCAAGTCGTGCCTTCGCACTCGGGAATGAGGCGCGAGACGACGAGGATGCGGGGCGCCACGTCGAGGCCCTGCTCGTCGAGCCGACGCCGCATCTCGCGCTCGAGGGCGCGCACCTGGTCGAGGATGTAGACGACCTGGCCGCCGGTGTCCGGCCGGCCGAGCACGTCGGACTGGCCGAACCATCCGTGCGGCGAGAGAACGACCACCGAGAAGACCATCGGGATGCGAGCGAGAAAACGCTCGACCGCCTGCGGATCGGGCGCCTCGAGCAGCTCGCCGAGCAGTGCCAGGGTGTCGCGCGCGGTGGCCGCGTCGCGGCCCCATCCCGGCTGAAAGCCGAGCTCCCGCAGCGCCGGCTCGATCTCGCTCCAGCCCGCTGCATCATCGTGCTCGGCGATCTCCTCGAGCGCGCGGCGCACCGCCAGGCGAAGGGTCTCGACCGTGCGAATACGGTCGGAGAGCAGGAGCTGCCGGCCGCGCGCCTGATGCAGGCGCAGGAATTCGAGCAGCCGCCGGTCGCCGTCGCCGTTGGCCGCGAACAGGCGGCCGGAAAGCGTGCGGCTGAGGAACTCCGCTCCGCGCCCGATCCAGCGCGCCTCGGCGGGGCGGGGCAGCTCGCGGCGGAAGGGGGACATGTCGAAAGTCGGGCTCCACTCGGAAGTGGGCCGCGCGCCGAGCACGAGCCGCTCCTTGAAGAGCAGATACTCCTGCGGCGAGACGGGGTCGAGGTAGCCGCTCTCGAGCTCGCCCGCGACGTGCTGCCACTCGCCGAGAGCCGGGCGCAGCGCGAAGAGGACGCGGCCGTCGCCGACCGCGGCCTCCTGCGCCAGCGACACGGCGCGCTCGAGCGGCGTGCCGGCGATCTGGGCGTCGCTCACTCGCTGCTCGTCGAGCGCCGTGCGCAGGTCGGTGGGCAGTAGAAGCGGGCGGCCGATCGCCGCCAGGCGGCGCAGGAACGGCACCGCCCAGCCCGGCTCCTGCCGTGACCATTCGCGGAGCGCTTCGATCAGCGTCTGGCTGCGGCTGCGGATGTCGCCCTGGCTCATCGTCCGACCTTCTGCGGCACGAGCCCCAGCGCCTCGAGTCCTTCGAGGATACCGGCGGCGTGCGGCGCGCGCGCGAAGTAGACGCTGGGATCGTCGGCGAGGTCGGCGAGCTCCTCGGCGTGATTGCCGACGACGATCGCGGGCGTCGCGCCGGTCAGCATGTCGCGGTCGTTGCCCGAATCGCCGGCGACGACGATCGCCTCGAGGTCGATGCCGAAGCGCTGGGCGACCCAGCGGATCGCCTGGCCCTTCGAGCAGCGAATGGGCAGCGCATCGAGATGCCTGTCGTGCGAGTAGACGAGGTTCGCGGCCACGCCGCGCCCGCGCAACATCCGCCGCAGACGCGCCAGTGAGAGCGGGAGCTCGCCCTCGACGTCGAAGCTCACCTTGTGGTGACGCTGCTCGCTCTCGGGCTGGAGCCGAAACTTCCCGCCTCCGGCCGCGAGCAGGCATTCGAGCACCTCGTCGGGGCGCCAGCGATAATCGAGATGACTCGTCCAGGCGCGATCCTCGACGTGTCGCGGACCGTAGCGGATCTCGGCGCCGACGGAGGTGACGAAGATCTCGGGCGCCGGCACGCCCCACTCGTCGAGGATACTGCGGGCGCTCTCGAAACGGCGTCCCGTGGCGATGCCAAGGCCCCAGCTGGCCGCGGCGAGGCGCTCGACGAGGGCGGCGAGCGACTCGCGGTCGCCGAGCAGGGTGCCGTCGATGTCGGAAACCAGGAATCGCTCGCGCAGGTTGAACGGCGCCTTCTGCGCCGCGGGCGCGCCGCGCGGCGCCGCGTCGAGGAATCGCTCCGTGCGCTCGAGGTAGCTCTCGACGTGCGCCGGCCAGCGGAAGTGGCGGCGGGCGCCGACGGGCCCGTTGCGCGACCAGGCGAGCCACTGCTCGCGATCGGCGAGCGCCTCATCGATGGCCCGGCCCAGCGCCGCGGTGTCGGACGGATCGATCAGCCGGCCATGGCCGCAGACTTCGAGGATGTCGCTCGGCCCGCCGTCGTTCGTCGCCAGCACCGGCAAGCCGCTGGCGGCCGCCTCGATCAGCGTCAAGCCGAACGGCTCGGTGAGGGCGGGATTGACGAAGATCCCGCCGCGGCGCGCCGCCAGGCGGTAGAGGTCCGGTACGTCGTCCGGGGCGTGCGCCTTCGGGTAGGCGACGTGCCCGTACAGATCGTGGCGATCGATCGCCCGCAGCAATGCGGTCAATTCACGCCGCGGCTCGGATTTCATCTCCGCGATGTCGTCGCGGGTGCCGGCGACGACGGCGAGGTTGGCCCGGTCGCGCAAGCCCCGCCGCGTCCCGAAAGCCTCCACCAGCCGCGTCAGGTTCTTGCGCGGGTCGGGGCGGGCGATGGCGAGCACCAGGGGCCGGTCGGGATGGCGCAGGAAGCGATCGACGGCGGCGGCGATCGGCGGCTCGGGCTCACCCGGCTCCGGCGGCCGGAACTTTTCGAGGTCGGTGCCGGGCGGGATCACGACGATGCGCCCGGGGTTCTGATTCTCGTAGAGGGCGTACTGCTCGCGCGCCTCCTGCCGGGTGCTGGCGACGACCATCGCGGCGTGCTCGAGCGCCACCTCCTCCGCCTCGATGCGTCGCGCGATGCGGAAGCGCTCTTCGATCTCCTCGACGTCGAGTCCCTGCTCGAGCAGGCGCGCGCGCTTGACGCGGCCGAGCGAGTGGCCGGTGAAGACGAGCGGCGCCGCCTGCAGACTCTCGAGCCGCGCGCCGACGTGCCCGGCGTCGGCATAGTGGGCGTGGATCAGGTCTGGGCGCCTGCGAAGCCGCCGCAAGTAGGCGAGGACGCGGTCGGCGAAGAGGTCGAGGTGCGGCCACAGACTCTCCTTGCGCAGGTAGCGACGCGGGCCGAAATCGAGCCGCACGATGCGCGCACCGGAGGCGATCTCCTCTTCGCGGCGCGCGTAGTCGGCGGCGACGCGCGGATCCTCGATCCGCCGCGTGACGAGGTCGACACGATCGACGCGGGCGTCCGCGGCGAGGGCGCGGGCGAGCTCGACGACGTACTTGGTCTGTCCGCCGGTGTCGGCGTCGCGGCCGAGCTCGAGCGCTTCGCCGCGGATCAGGCCGTGGGGGCTGAGCATCAGGATGTAGAGGCCGGGAGCCTTCACGACGCGCTCTCCCAGGCGCGGCGGAACGGGGCGTGGAATCCGTCGTCCGCGGGCAGCGCGCCGCGCAGCGTGCAGACCGCAGCGGCGAGCTCCGCCGCGCGCGTCAGCGCGAGGTGCTCCGGCCAGCCACGGCGGATGCCCAGGATGAGCACCGCGGCGAAGGCGTCGCCGGCGCCAACCGCATCGACGAACCGGCGGCGGTCGAGGGCGGGAGCCGCGATCCGCTCGCCGGCGCCGCCGGCGGCGAACAGGCGCGCGCCGCGCTCGCCGTCGGTCACCACCAGCCTGCCGGCGACGGTCGTCGCCAGCAGCCTCGCCGCGGGCAGGTCCGGCTCCGTCTCCGCGCCCTCACCGGGCGCCAGCTCGGCGAGCTCCTCGCGGCTGACCTTGAGCAAGGCGGCGCCGCGCGCGAGGTCGAGCGCTCGGGCGGCGGGCGTCCACGGCGGGCGCAGGTTGACGTCGACGACGAACGGCGCGCCGGCGGCGGAGCGCACGGCGAGCAGCGCCTGCCGGGAGGTGGCTTCGCGCGCCGCGAGCGTGCCGTGGTAGAGGAGGTCGGCCTCGCTGCCGTCGAGCGCGACGAGCGCCTCGGCGGCGTCGATGGCGTCCCAGGCGCGACGGGCGAGAATGTCGAAACGCGGGCCGTCGCCGTCGAGCGAGACTTCGACCCGGCCTGTGGGCAGCGCCGGATCGCGCTGCACGCCGCGGCGGTCGACGCCGCGCCGCCCGAGCTCGGCGAGCGCGCGCTCGCCGGCTTCGTCCCCGCCGACGCGGCTGACGAAGAGCGGAGATTCGCCGAGCGCCGCGAGATGCGCCGCGACGTTGAGCGGCGCCCCGCCGAGCACCTCCTCTCCGCTCGGAAAGTGATCGAAGAGGATCTCGCCGAAGATCACCGGGCGGGCAGTCACCCGCCCGTCGCCTCCTCGCACCGGAATGCGCGCCTGGCGCGCGCGACGGTTCTCATCGCCTTCGATGGTATCGGATCGGCGTCGCGGCGAGCGGACCGCCGACGGCTCGGGCCCGGCTCAGGGCTGCCGGCGCCAGCGGCGGTGCATCCACACCCACTGCTCGGGCACACGGCGGACCTGCGCCTCGATGGTGTCGCTCATCGCCTGGGTGGCGGCGCGAGCGTCGGGGGGCAGCTCGAGCGCGGGCTGGATGCGCGCGCGGTGCGAGCCGTCGGCGAGGCGCGCGACGAAAGTGGGGAGCACGGCGGCGTCGAAGCGCAGCGCGATGTCGGCGGCTCCGGACGGCGTCCACGCCGGCCGGCCGAAGAAGTCGACCCACACGCCCTCGACGCGCGTGTCCTGGTCGATCAGCATGCCGAGCGCGCCGCCCGTGCGCAGCGTGCGCAGCAGCTCGCGCGCCGCGCCCGGCGAGCCGCGCACGATGGTGCGCGTGCCGAAGCGGGCGCGGAAGTCGAGCAGCGCCTCCTGCTGGCCGGGGTCGTCGAGCTCGCGCGCCACCACCGCCATGCCCAGGCCGCGCGCGTTGAGGCCGGCGGCGAGCAGCTCCCAGTTGCCGCAGTGGCCGGTGAGGACGAGGATCGGCTGTCGCGCGGCGCGGGCGCGCTCGACCTCCTGCCAGCCGTCGATCGTCAGATGGCGGCCGATCTCGACGCTGCCGCGCCCGCCCAGCCACAGGCACTCGCCGAGCATGGCGCCGAGATGGGCGAAGGAGGCGCGGCCGATCGCCTGGCGCTGGCGCGCGGAGCGCTCGGGCAGGGCCAGCGCGAGATGCTCGAGCGCGTGGCGGCGATCGCGTCCGGCGAGGCGCCAGGCGAGGTGGCCGAGAGCGCGCCCGACGCGCTGCGCGTCGCTCCACTCCAGCCGGTCGAGACGGGCGGCGAGAAACTCGCGAGCGTCGGCGAGGAGCGCCGAGCGCAGCGGATGGCGCGCCGCTGCCGTGTCAGGGGTCGGCGGCACGCGAGGCTCCGCCGGCGGCGAGCCGCGCCACGATCGCCGCCCAGCTGCCGCGCGCCACGAGCAGGCGCTCGACGAGCTCGCGCACGGCGCCGCGACCGCCGGCCGCCGCGGTCGCATAGTCGACTGCGGCGCGCACCTCCGCGGCGGCGTCGGCGGGCGCCGCGGAGAGGCCGGCGACGGCGAGCGCCGAGAGATCCTGCAGGTCGTCACCCATGTATGCGACCGCCGCCGCATCGAGGCCGCGGCGGGCGAGGAGCTGGCCGAGAGCGGCGCCCTTGTCGTCGGAGCCCTGGATGATCTCGGCGATGCCGACCTCGGCGGCGCGGCGCTCGACGATCTCGCTCGAGCGCGCGGAGAGGAGGCCGACCGTGATCCCGCCGGCCTGCGCCAGCTTGATCGCCAGGCCGTCGCGCACGTCGAAGCTCTTGAAGAGCTCGCCGTCCGCCGAAACGTGCAGCCGGCCGTCGGTCAGCACGCCGTCGACGTCGAGCACCAGCCACTCGAGCCGGCGCGCCTTGCGGTCGAGCTCGGGGGTCCAGCCGCGGTTGCCCGGGATGGTCTCCATCCTCGCCTCAGAAGAGCTCGAGGCCCCAGAGGTCGTGCAGGTGGACGATGCCGGCGAGCGCGCCACCCTCGGCGCAGACGAAGAGCGAGGTGATGCGCAGCTCCTCCATGCGCGCCAGCGCCGCCGGCGCCAGCTCGGCGGGAGAGATCGTTTTCGGCTCGGCCTTCATGCACTCGCCGGCGGCGTGCTCGAGCACCGCGTCGCCGCGCTCGAGCAGCCGGCGCAGGTCGCCGTCGGAGATGACGCCGACCAGCCTCTCCTCCGCGTCGACCACCGCCGTGATGCCGAACCGCTTTCTCGACATCTCGTAGATCGCGTCGCGCATCGGCGTCGAGGTCGAGACGGACGGCACCTCGTCGCCGGCGTGCATCACCTGGTCGACGCGCAGCAAGCGCTTGCCGAGCCGGCCGCCGGGGTGGACGCGAGCGAAGTCCTCGCGCGAGAAGCCGCGCGCCTCGAGCAGCGCCATCGCCAGGGCGTCGCCGAGGGCGAGCGTCGCGGTCGTCGACGCGGTCGGCGCCAGGTTGAGCGGGCACGCCTCCTTGTCGATGACCGCCGCCAGGTGGACGTCGGCGGCGCGCGCCAGCGGGCTCTGCGGATTGCCGGAGATGGCGATGAGGACGAGGTCCAGCCGCTTGACCGTCTCGACCAGGCGGAGGAGCTCTTCGGTAGCGCCGGAGTAAGAGGCGGCGAGCACGACGTCGCCGGCGACCAGCATGCCGAGGTCGCCGTGGATCGCGTCGGCGGGGTGGAGAAAGAACGCCGGCGTGCCGGTCGAGGCGAGCGTCGCGGCCACCTTGCGCAGGACGATGCCGCTCTTGCCCATGCCGGTGCAGATGACGCGGCCGGTGGCGGCGCGGATCGTCTCCACGGCGCGGTCGAACGCTTCGTCGAGCTGGGGCAGCAGGCCGTGGACGGCCGCCGCCTCGATCGCGATCACCTCGCGCGCGACCTCCCTCGGGGTCCTCGGCACCGGGCGGGAGTATAGCCGCCGGCCGAAGTCAGCGATCGCGCAACGACTCGACCGTCCGCCGCAGCGCGAGGAGCTCGGCGAGGAGCCGCTCGGCGCGCTCCGGCGGCAGCTGCGTCTCGCGATCGGAGAGCGCGATCGGCGGATCGGGATGCACCTCGAGGAAGACGCCGTCGGCGCCGGCGGCGACCGCGGCGCGGGCGAGCGGCTCGGCGAAGTCGCGCTGGCCGCCCGAGCCGTCCGCCGCCGCCCCGGGCAGCTGCAGCGAGTGGGTGACGTCGTAGATGACCGGGATGCCGTCGCGCTGCATCCAGGCGAACGAGCGCATGTCGACGACCAGGTTGTGGTAGCCGAAGGAGGCGCCGCGCTCGGTGACCGTGACGTTCGAGTTGCCGGTGCTGCGCGCCTTCTCGACGATGCGCCGCATGTCGTCCGGGGCCATGAACTGGCCCTTCTTGATGTTCACGCCGCGCCCGGTGCGCGCCGCCGCGACGACGAGATCGGTCTGGCGGCAGAGAAAGGCGGGGATCTGCAGCACGTCGCAGACTTCGGCCGCGGCGTGGCACTGCCCCGCCTCGTGCACGTCGGTGAGCAGCGGCAGTCCGGTCGCCGCCTTGACCGCGGCGAGCACGCGCAGCCCCTCGGCGAGTCCGGGCCCGCGGAAGGTCGCGATCGAGCTGCGGTTGGCCTTGTCGAACGAGGCCTTGAAGACGAGGGGCAGGTCGAGCCGGTCGCGGACGCCGGCGAGGAAGCGCGCCACCGCGAGGGTGGTCTCCTCGCTCTCGACGACGCACGGCCCGGCGATCGCGACGAACGGCGCGCCGCCGCCGACCTCGACTCCGGGCGCCAGCGCGACGCGCGCCGTCGTCACGCCGGCTGCTCCGCCACCGCCTGCCGCGACCCGGAGGCCGACTCCTCGCGGCGCCGGTGCTCGCCGAGCGCAGCGCCGATGTAGGAGACGAAGAGCGGGTGCGGCTCGGTCGGCTTCGACTTGTACTCGGGGTGGAACTGGCAGCCGAGGTACCAGGGGTGGTCGACGAGCTCGATCATCTCGACGAATTTGCCGTCCGGGCTCGTGCCCGAGACGACGAGCCCGTTGCGCTCGAGCGTCTCGAGGTACTTCTGATTGACCTCGTAGCGGTGGCGGTGGCGCTCGGAGACCTGCTCGACGCCGTAGATGCGGCGCGCCAGCGTGCCCTCGCGCAGATTGCACGGGTAGGCGCCGAGGCGCATCGTGCCGCCCATCTCCTCGACGCCGAGCAGGTCGCGCAGCTTGTAGATCACCGGGTGCGGCGTGTCGGCGTCGAACTCGGTGGAGGTCGCCTCCTTGATGCCGCAGATGTTGCGCGCGTACTCGATGGTCATGCACTGCATGCCGAGGCAGATGCCGAAGAACGGCACGCGATGCTCGCGGGCGTAGCGGATCGCCCGGATCTTGCCCTCCGAGCCGCGCGAGCCGAAGCCGATCGGCACCAGCAGGCCGTCGACCTCGAAGAGCTCGCGCGGCCAGGCGCCGGATTCGATCTCCTCGGCGTGGATGTAGACGAGGCGGACCTTGGCGTCGTTGGCGATGCCGCCGTGGACGAGCGCTTCGTTCAGGCTCTTGTAGGCGTCGGGGAGCTCGACGTACTTGCCGACGATGCCGATCGACACCTCGTGCCGCGGATTCTTGACGCGGCTGACGATCGCCTCCCACTTCGCGAGGTCGCGCTCGTAGCGCGGCAGGGAGAGCATCTCGAGCAGCCGCTCGTCGAGCCCTTCGCGGGCGAACATCAGCGGCACTTCGTAGATCGTCGACACGTCGCGCGCCGCGATCACCTGCTCGGGGCCGACGTTGCAGAACAGCGCGATCTTCCTGCGCACGTCGTCGGGGAGCGGCCGGTCGACGCGGCAGAGCAGCAGGTCGGCCTGGATTCCGATCTCGCGCAGCTCGCGCACCGAGTGCTGCGTCGGCTTCGACTTGAGCTCCTCGGCGGCGGCGATGTAGGGCACCAGCGTGAGGTGGACGTTGACCGCGTTGTTGCGGCCGAGCTCGAGGCGGAACTGGCGGATCGCCTCGAGGAACGGCAGCGACTCGATGTCGCCGACGGTGCCGCCGATCTCGACGATGACGACGTCGTTGCCGTCGGCGAGCTTCTTCATCGCCGACTTGATCTCGTCGGTGACGTGCGGGATGACCTGCACCGTCTTGCCGAGGTAGTCGCCGCGGCGCTCCTTGGCGATCACCGTCTCGTAGATGCGGCCGGTGGTGTAGTTGTGGTTGCGGCTCGTCTGGGTGTGGGTGAAGCGCTCGTAGTGCCCGAGGTCGAGGTCGGTCTCGGCGCC
>Ga0214472_10007447_pt1 | contig 11454 bp, 13 predicted proteins | sample RVTome_6_FD_207662 | JGI IMG/M metagenome (GOLD analysis project Ga0214472, IMG submission 207662) | Soil microbial communities from uranium-contaminated site in the Upper Colorado River Basin, Wyoming, United States - RVT140D175 | ecosystem: Environmental > Terrestrial > Soil > Contaminated >...
ACATGCGAGCGCCGAGGCGGTCGCGGACCGGATGCGGATTCACTACCGGTTCCGGCTGCGGCCGCACCCGTTCGTCCCCGAATCCGGGTGGCACGTCATCGAGCAACAGGCGTTCTGCCGGATCGAGGATGGCAAGATCGCGACGCTCGACATCCTGTGCTCGGGGTTCCGGCCGGAGCCTGAAGTCGAATCCGGCGTGCAGCACACATTCGACGCCGGGACGATGGGGTGTGCGGATGGACTGTCCGGCGAGTTCGGCCGGCGCATCAAGTCGATCGCGGTGGGCGACGTGCTCACCGTCGTTGCGCGCGACCCGGCGGCCAAGGAAGACCTGCCGCCGCTTGCCCGCATGATGGGACAGCAAGTGCTTTCGGTCGATCCAAACGAGGACGGAAGTCTCTCGATAACAGTGGAGCGTGTGAAATGAGCGAGACAATGTTGTTCAACTGCACCAACGGCAAGGAGAGCCCGGAGCGCGCGATCCTTCCGTTCGTCGCCGCCAACATCGCGGCCACCGCGGGACAGGAAGCGGTCGTGGTCTGCACGATCGATGCGGTCTGGCTCGGCACCGAAGGCGGAACGGCCGGCGTGGAGTCGCCGGGGCTGCCCGCGTTGTCGGATCTGCTCGGCGAGTTCGTCTCCAACGGGGGCGAGGTGTGGCTCTGCGGAGCGTGCACCAAGCCGCGCGGGATCACCGAAGACAAGGTGGTCAAGGGCGCGAAGATCGTCGGTGCCGCGAAGGTCGTCGAAGAGATCATCAACGGCGCGAAGGCCGTGGCGTTCGCGTAACGACGAATCGTGGGCCCCGAGCCGTCGGCTCGGGGCCCAATCCGAGCGAGGGCTACCAGTCGCGCAGCACGAGGCGCAGGATGAGCGGCGCCAGCAGGGTGGCGGCGAACGCCCAGGCGCGAAGGCCTCTCAGCGGCTTGGGCGGGCGCAGGCCGGCCGAAAGAATCTCGTCGGCGTGCGGCGCGCGGACGACGTTCCACGGCGCGAACGCCCCCTGGGCTTGGACGCCGTTGCGGGCGCGGAGCAGGATGCCTCGCGCGCGGCGCGCGTTGGACGCGCGCATCGAGCGTCGCTGCATCATGAAGAAAACCTGGGAGCGTTTCGGGAGCGCCATCTCTTGTCGGAACGCGATCGCCAGGTTCGGGATGTCGAGTTCGTTGTAGACAAACAGCGGAAGCGCCGAGCCATCGCCCGAATACAGATAGCCGTGGCGGCCGCGCGGTTCGGGACGTGGCCGCGAACCCACCGTCGCCCAGCCGTCGTCATGCTCGGCGGCATCTGCGGCGACCGGCGGCACCTTCGCCGCGCCTTGAGTCGGAAGCTGATATGGCACCGGCGAGCGGGCAGGCTCCCACGGGTTGCGTCCGTCCCGGTCGAGCGCGTCGGCGAATGCCGCATGCGGAAGCGCACCCTCGATCGCGAACCGCTCGTTCTTGCAGAACGGCTCGAGCGGCCGGTCGTCGACGGTGACGAACTGCACCGACTCGCGCGGGACGACGAGCGGTTCGGTCCATTCGGGCAACGCGATGCTGACGTGATTCGCTCCGACGGTGACGACGGATGTCTCCCGTTCGCCGCGCGACAGGAAGAAGACTCCCGTGCAGATGCCGAACAGCGCGACGCCCACGCCGCAGACGATCGCAACCGGCGACGGTCCTCCGCCGCCCATGAACGTCAAGATGAACTCCAGGATAGTGAGCGCGCCGAACACCACAACGCCGCCGAACAAACCGCCGATGATGAACATGATCCCGAGGAACTTGGCGCTGCGGAAGCCTCGCGGAGGAACCAGTTGAATCGTGCCGCCGAAGGCCGCGGCGGCGAGATGGGGCGGCATCGGATCGGCCGGTTGAACGGGCGCCGGAGCCGGGACCGGGGCGGGCGGCATCGAGCCGGCGCGCAACGGCACCGGCGACATCATGTCGTAGCCTTCTTTCCCCCAGGTCATCTCTTGATGTATCGGCCCAAAGGCGGCGCACTTGAACGCCGGCGCGTCATTTGCGCGTCGGCGCGCCCGGCCGCGAGGATGAGGCCCGCCACCACGACATCGAGGGAGCCTTCATGAACCTGCAAGGAAAGACCGCGCTGGTCACGGGCGGTGCGTCGGGCCTGGGCCGCGCGACCGTCGAGACGCTGCACGCGGCCGGCGCGAACGCCGTGATCGTCGATCTGCCGCACGCGCCCGGCGATCAACTCGTCAAGAATCTTGACGAGCGTGCCGTGTTCTCCCCTGCCGATGTCACCAATGCCGAAGAGGTCCAGGCCGGGATCGCCGCGGCCGTCGAGCATTTCGGCGGGCTGCACGTCGCGGTGAACTGCGCCGGCGTCGGCTGGGCGGCGCGCACGCTCTCCAAAGACGGCCCGCACGATCTGGGCGTGTTCACCAAAGTGATCGAAGTCAACCTGATCGGCACATTCAACGTGATCCGCCTGGCCGCCGCACAGATGGCCGCGCAAGAACCGGACGGCTCCGACGAGGAGCGCGGCGTCATCGTCAACACCGCCTCGATCGCCGCGTTCGACGGCCAGATCGGCCAGGCCGCCTACAGCGCGTCCAAGGGCGGCGTCGTCGGCATGACACTGCCGATCGCGCGCGATCTGGCACGGATGAAGATCCGCGTGTGCACCATCGCGCCGGGCACGTTCGACACGCCGATGCTCGCGGCGTTGCCGCAAGAGTCGCGCGACGCGCTCGCGGCTGCGATCCCGAACCCGTCGCGGCTCGGCGATCCGCGCGAGTACGGCGCGCTGGTCAAGCACATCTGCGAGAACGCGTTTCTGAACGCTGAGACGATCCGCCTGGACGGCGCGCTGCGAATGGGGCCCAAATGAACATCGACGCGTTGTTGCCGCAGGTTCGCTTGGACTTGGAGGCGCTCGTGCGTATCCCATCGGTCAGCGCCGCCGGGTTCGATCCCGCGCACGTGCGCGCCTCGGCCGACGCCACGCGCGCATTGTTCGAAGCCGAGGGGCTCGCAACCGAGCTGCTCGAGATCGACGGCGCGCATCCCGCGGTGCTGGCGACGTATCCGGCGCCGGCCGGCGCGCCGACCGTGCTGCTGTATGCGCACCACGACGTGCAGCCGCCGGGCAACGAATCGATGTGGACGTCGCCGCCGTTCGAGCCGGTCGAGCGTGACGGACGCCTGTACGGTCGCGGCACCGCCGACGACAAGGCCGGGATCGCGCTGCATCTGGTCGCGCTGCGCGCGTTCGGCGGCTCGCCGCCGGTCGGGGTGACCGTGCTGATCGAAGGCGAGGAAGAGACGGGCTCCGAGCATCTCGGCTCGTTCTTGTCGGCCTACGGCGAACGGTTGCGCGCCGATGCGATCGTGCTCGCCGATAGCGGCAACTGGCGCATCGGCGAGCCGGCTTTGACGACCTCGCTGCGCGGCTTGGTCGATTGCGTCGTCGAGGTGCGGACGTTGGATCATGCGGTGCACAGCGGTATGTACGGCGGCCCGATCCCCGACGCGCTCACCGCGCTGTGCCGGCTGCTGGCGACGCTGCACGACGACGACGGCGTTGTGGCCGTCGGCTCGCGCGCCGTCGGTTCGGCCGATGCGCTGGACTTGACCGAGGATGAGTTGCGCGCGCAGGCCGGCGTGGTGGCCGGGGTGCGCATGATCGGGGCCGGAGCGCTCACCGAGCGCATCTGGACGCGCCCCGCGATCAGCGTGCTCGGCATCGACGCGCCGACTGTGCAGGCCGCATCCAACCAGCTCGTTCCCGTCGCCCGCGCGAAGGTGTCGATGCGCATCGCGCCCGGCGACGATCCCGGCCGTGCCATGGACGATCTCGTCGCGCATCTCGAGCGCAACGCGCCGTGGGGTGCGTCCGTGACCGTCACGCGCGGCGCCGGCGGCCGCCCGTATGCGCTCAGCGCCGACGGCCCCATCTACGACGCCGCCCGCGATGCCATGACCGAAGCCTGGGGCCGCAAGCCCGTCCACATGGGTGTCGGCGGAACCATCCCCCTCGTCGCCGCCTTCGCCGACGCATATCCCAACGCCGCAATTCTGCTCACCGGTGTAGAGGATCCCGACACGCGAGCGCACGGCGAAAACGAAAGCCTGCACTTGGCAGAGTTCGCCAAGGCATGCCACGCCGAGACGCTCCTGCTGCAACGCCTCGCGCTGTAGCGTCCTATGCTGACGACCCCAAGTCTCCAAAAGAAGCAAAGAGAATCGATGACCCGGCCAAACTCGCAGGGACAGAGCGCTAAGCGTCCGAACCGCGCCAACTGTTCGCTGTGCTCGCTCAGGAGCCTTTAACGAGGCAACCGTTGCAAAAAATGCACCATCTGCGGCTGAGACTGGATCCGCTCGGGCCAGTGAACCTGTGCAAATTTTGCACATTCCCTGGTCAGGTGGCCTCCCGAGGCCTCTCCTGACGCCCAGGTATCAAGAAATTCGGGCGTCGGCTGCGGTATTTTCATGGTATGCTGGACCGTGATGATTCCACGTGCCGGCCTTGCGGATCAGATTCGAGAGGCGCTCGCCCGAAGCCCTGTCGTCGTGCTTACCGGCCCGCGGCAGGCGGGCAAGACGACCCTCGCGCGCGAGTTCCTGTCCGAGGACTCTCCCAGCTACTTCGACCTTGAGGATCCCCTCAGCCTCGCGCGGCTGGAGGAACCGAGGACGGCCCTCGAGCCCCTAGAGGGGCTGGTGGTCATCGATGAGGTGCAGCGCCGACCGGATCTCTTCCCGGTCTTGCGTGTCCTCGCCGATCGCCGCAACCACCGATCACGCTTCCTGATCCTGGGGAGCGCGTCGGGCGATCTGCTTCGCCAAAGTTCGGAGAGTCTGGCCGGACGCATGGAACGGATCGAGATCGGCGGCTTCACGATGGCCGAGGTCGGCTCAGAGGCAGCCGCCAGACTCTGGCGCCGTGGCGGCTTCCCGCGCGCTCATCTCGCGAGCACGGAAGCCGACAGCGTCGCCTGGCGGAAACAGTTCATCCAGACGCTGCTGGAACGTGACTTGCCGTCATGGGGCGTGCGGATCCCGGCGACGGCCCTGCTTCGGTTCTGGACCATGGTCGCCCACTACCACGGTCAGATCTGGAACGCCGCCGAGCCGGCGCGCGCATTGGGTGTGAACCCATCCACGAGCCGCCGCTACCTGGATCTCCTGACCGATGCGCTGATGGTCCGTCAGCTCCAGCCCTGGCATGCCAACCTGGGCAAGCGGCAAGTCAAGTCACCGAAGGTGTATGTGCGCGACAGCGGGTTGCTGCACCAACTCCTCGGACTCGGCGCAGAGAAGGCGCTGCTCTCTCACCCGAAGGTCGGCGCCTCGTGGGAAGGCTTCGCGATCGAGCAGGTTCTCGTCGCCGAGCCTCATGACGAGGCCTTCTTCTGGGCGACGCACCAAGGGGCGGAGATCGACCTCATCCTCCGACGCAGCGGGCAACTCCTCGGCATCGAGTGCAAGCGGGCCGATGCCCCGCGGGTGACGCCTTCGATCCGTATCGCGCTACAAGACCTGCATCTCGAACGCGTGGCGGTGATCTATCCTGGGACGAAACGCTTCGCCTTGGCCGACCGCGTTGAAGCTGTGCCGCTCCGTACGCTCGCGGAACCAGGACGACTGTTCGAGGGAGAAGCTGGGTGACGACGTGGACGAATGGGCCTCCTCGGTGCGAACCTCCTCACGTTGTTAAGAGTTCGGGCTTGAAGTCTTAATATCATTCTTGGTTATTCAGACTTCATCATCAACGGGCGAGACCAGTGAACGCCGCAACCGGCTCTTCGCCCACGACCGATACCTCGAGATCCTCAGCGAGGGAACGGAAGTCTCATGAGTCGCTGAGTTCGGGCGCTCGTCCGTCATCCGGCCTCACTTCGCATCGGGAGATGTGTGTTGGAGAAGTTGAATCCCCGCGGGATGCCGGCGTCGCTTCTGGTCCTCGGCTCTTTGACTGTAGTCGGATGAAGTGAGCGGGCACCGGTCGTTGACACGTTCAATTCATCCGCGCCGGACCCCACCGGTTCGACGGCGGTGCGTCGCCTGCCCCGCCGTCGTCGCAATCGCCTTCGGGGGTCGTGTCCGATACTTCCTGTGCAGGAAACGCGTCATGTGCTGCCGGCATCCTGATCGACGGACGGCTGCGGGTGGGCTCATGAAGAGCCCATTGGTGCCGCGCGCTGTCGCCCTGCTCGTGTGGGGTTTCTGCTTGGGGCATACCCCATGTACGTCTTCCTGGCTCTGGCGCTTGGACCCGGGGCCTCCACCGCGGAGGTCATTTTCATGGTCGTCGCCGGACTCGGCTGGGCGTCGATGGTCTGGGCCTTCGGGGCGATCGTTCTTCCGTCAATCGGCCGCAAGCCGATAGCCGCGGTCGTCGCGATGGTACCGGCTCTCGGGCTCGCCCTCATTCCGCCGTGGGCTTGGCGGAGCGCCGATCAATGGAGACCCTCATTTGAGCGCGCCGATGACGGATAATGTGAGCGCCGATCGGAGGCGGAATGGGACCTACGAAGGTCGTGCGAGGCGGAACACCGTTGACCTGTGCTCACTGCTCCGGCCAAACCTTCTGGGAGCGGTCGGCGTTGCTCAACACGCCGGGGATGACGTGGCTGGGGCTCGATTGGCTCAACGAAAGCGCGGAGGTCTTCGTGTGCGGCACCTGTGGCCGGCTGGAATGGTTCCTGTTCGTCCCCGACCCCGATAACCCCGAGCCGGTCGCCATCACATGTTTGTCGTGCGGGAAGCTCATCCCACCCGCGACCGACACATGCCTCGCCTGCGGATGGACCTATGCACTCGGCGAAGATGCGGAAGTCCGTGACTAGCTCAAGGCCGATCCGCAGCCTTCTGCTCGGCTGTGTCGCGGCGCTGCTGCTTTCGGCATGCACGGCCGCGCTGACCGAGGCGGTGGATCCCTGCCTGGAAGCCGAGGACGTTCAAGTCTGCCGATTCGACCAGTCCCTCACGCCGGCGCACCCGTGCTGGCCGCTGCGGCTGTCCGAGATTCGGGACGTGATTGGTGGAGACTTGGGGAGCCTGCCGGGATCGCGGGAAGACGAAGGTTTGTGCTTCGGTGCGTACTTAGACGACCTGCGGTTCTCATACACCGCCGGCCCGGACGCGCTCGCGGCGTTCGCCAGCTCGACGGCCGGCTTGGCCGATGAGATCGCGACCCTTGGTGAGAACGCGTTTTGGGACCCGGCGGCTCATACTCTTCATGTAGCCACCGGTTCTGGCTATTTTCGTATCGAGGTGCCGGCGGTGGAGGATCCTCGAAATTCGGCGGTTCGCTTGGCCGGGATTGCCTTGGAGCGGATCAGGACGGATCGGGAGGTGGGATGATCATGGCGGTCGCGCACGAAGACAACAGGGTGGTGTTCTGGCTCGGTCTCTCCTCGTTTTTGGTGGCGGCAGTGAGTTATGCACTCGTGTGGTCCGGAGGGTTGCTGGCGCTTCCCGTATCGACGTTGCTTGCGATCGCCGCACTGTGGAGAGCTTGGAGCAGGCACGAGCGGTCGTCATGGACAAGGGCGGGAGTGGTTGCAGCCGCGATCGTTCTTCTCGTTGGGATTTTTACCTACGCCGGCGCTATCGTGACCACGTGAGAGCATCCGGGGCAGGGATCTATGCCGATGACCTCTGATCCGGCGTTGAAACCGCTCGACCGTCTCGTGGGTGACTGGATCACCGAGGCCACCCACGCATCCGTTCCCGGCGTCGTCGTGCATGGGACTGCCGACATCGAATGGCTGGAGGGAGAACGGTTCCTGATCCACCGCGCACGCAGCGATCATCCGGACTTCCCCGATTCGATCTCGATCATCGGGTTCACCGAGCGGGATCGCGTCGACGGCGCTCCCAGCCTCGATCCGGCGACCGCCGGCGAGTCGCACCTTTGCATGAACTACTTCGACTCGCGCGGCGTGTTCCGCGTCTATGAGGTGAGCATCGACGACGAGTCGTGGCGGCTCTGGAGGCACGCACCGGGATTCTCGCAACGGTTTGCGGGCATGTTTGCCGATGGCGGCGACGCCATCGCCGGTCGCTGGCAGCTCTGTCGGGACGAGATCAACTGGGACGACGACCTGGAGATCACCTACCGGCGCCGTGCATGAAACGTGCCGAGCTGCTGTCCCAAAGATCTCGGGGGGATGGTGCACGAAGAATGATGTTCGATTGTCAGCCGGTTCTGGCCGGTCGGCTGGTGCATGCTCGGCCTTTGCGGGGGGACGACCTCGACGCGCTGTGGGCGGTAGCATCCGATCCGCTGATTTGGGAGCAGCATCCGGCGAAGGAGCGCGGCACGCTCGACGGGTTCCGGACGTTCTTCGACGAATCTCTTGCCTCGGCCGGCGCGTTGCTGGTGACGGACGCCTCGAGCGGCGCGGCCATCGGATCGTCGCGGTTCGACCGCTACGACGAAGGCCGGCGCGAGGTCGAGATCGGATGGACCTACCTCGCCCGCTCGCACTGGGGCGGTGCGTACAACGGCGAGCTCAAACACCTCATGCTGCGACACGCTTTCCGGTTCGTAGACTCGGTCCTGTTCTACATCGACGTGAACAACATCCGCTCGCAGCGGGCGATCGAGCGGATCGGCGCGCTGCTCGAATCCGGCCCGGACGAGCGGGACCGGCTCCGGTACCGCATTACCGCAACGCCGCGACCGACGCAGTAATCGAGGGCATGCGAAAATCGCGGCCGGTGGCCGCTTGATCGGAATCGGTGGATCGGGCGACGGCGCGGCTACGGAGGCGATCCCGGCGGAGCCCGGTGGCGGGGATTGCTCACATAGCTGCGGCCGCGCAGGGTGTAGGTCATGGTCGCGTCGGGATGTATCGCCACCGTCCACGGCTGGTCATGCAGCCGTCGATGATGGCGGCGGCAGTGCAGGGCCATCTCGTCCACGGTTTGGCCGATGCCGGGCACCAGATGATGAACGTCGGTCCAGGCGACCGGAACGTGGCAGCCGGGGAAGCGGCATCCGCCGTCGCGGGCGATCAGCGCGCGGCGCATCCGCCGGGTAACGCGCGTCGCCTCTTCGCCGACGGCGATCGGTCGTCCACCGACGGTGAGTACGGGAACGATCGTGGCGTCGCACAGCAGCGTCTCGGCAGCAACGCGAGTCAGCCGCGCCGGCCGGCCGGTCGTTGATTGCAGCAGCCGCATCGCGCCGTCCGCATCGCCGTCGAACGCCAGCAGGTCCACGGTGGCGAGCAGCCGCGGCTGGGGTCGCGTCCTGAGTGCCGATCTCGAAAGGCTCTGCTCGCAGATCGCCAGGAACGCGTCGAAATGCTGCCGCGCGCGTCCGGGACCGCCTTTGTCGGCATGCTGGGGCCGCTCGGCTGACGCATCGAGCGCGGACAGGTAGACGGCCGTCGCCTCGGCGTCGGCCTCGCCGTAGAAGCTACTCCCCCCGTCCAACCGCGGCTGGACGGCGAAGAAGCTCGATCGGACCGCGCGATCTTCGCGCGCCGTCGCCAGATCGGGCCGCAACCGCGCGGCCGCGTCCGAGACCAGCCCCACAAGCCGGTCGGGGTCGGCCGCGACCAGCGACTCGGCATGGCGCGCGATCACGTGATCGATCTCATCGATCCGGTCGGCCGGAACACGCTCGATCTCGCGAAGGATCGCTCGTACCTGGCTCCAGGACACCACGCCACGATCGAACGCGTCCGTCAAACGTGGCAGACGGTCCATCGTCGACGACGCGCGCATCATCCCGCTCGCCTCCCACGGCATCAGCCGCGCATGCATCGTGAGCGCGAACTCCATCGGATGTCCATCGGACACGCCCCCCGATCGACGGATCATCCGAACGGCCTCGGCGATCAGCGCATCCGCCTGACGCAGGAGATCCGCGGGCGTGCGAACAGGTATCTCGTCAAGCATGCGGGCATCCTAGCAACGGGGTGTGACAAGAACGTCTGATCAGCTTGTTGTCAGGGACGACCGGCCCGGAAATAGTTCCCGGAGGGTTCGACACATCCGCTACTGTTCGAGCATGAGCGAGTTCAGGCCGGGCCCTCCGCCACCCGAGGCGTATTCCCGGGTGACGAATCCGGAACGGTTCAGGCCACTCCACAACGCTGCGCTGTCGCTCCTCGATACGGTGACCGACGGCTACGACGTGGAGCGGCGAGAGAGGACCGAGGAGGACGTGAGCCTGCGCTACCCCAACGCGCGGCCGACGATCCTGCTCACGCCCTCGATCCCCACGGCCGCACCGCTCGCGGTGGCCTTCACCAGCTTTCCCGGCCTTCTCGTGCGGGCCGGCCGGTGGGCTCGCATCGCAATCCCCCCGTGCGGATGCGACGCGTGCGACGAAACCGCGGAGTCGGCGATCGAGGAGCTCGCGTGGCTCGTCGAGTGCGTCACGCACGGCCACTTCCGCGAGTCCATCGACCTCCCGCTCGACGGCGACGCATGGCATCAATCACAGTGGGGACCCCCGCAGGGCAGGCGATCGGGCGGCGGGTCGAGAATCTCTCGTGACAAGGCCGTGGCGATGCTGGGCAGCGGGCCGGCCACCCACGAGTGGCACCCTTGGCCACTTCGGTAACCCAAAGAGGGCAAATCCGGCAGAGGGTGCGGCCGGGGGCAGTTGAGTGCGCGAGCCGAACGTCACTCATAACCGGCGGCGCTGCCGTGCGTTGACATGGGTGGGGGGCGACAATACGCAAACCGTGAAACGACAACTCCTTATCTTCCTGGCGATCGCGGCCACCCTGGCGGGGGCCGCGGTGCCGGCGCGCGCCGCCGACGACCGGCTGGAGAAGGCCCGGCGCGAGATCCGCAGCCGGCAAGACACCTCGCTGGTCGGCTTGCTTCGCGCGGCCGACGACAAGCGCCGCGCCATCGAAGAGTCGATCGCGCGCATCGAACGCGACATCGCCGACGTGCAGAAGCTGATCGACCAATACCAGCCGGAGCTCGAACGCGCGCAGATCGAACGCGACTTCGCGTCCCAAGCCGTGATCGCCGCCGACGGCGCGTTCAAGAACAGCCGGAGCCTGCTCGGCGCGAACGCGCTGTCGATGTATGCGACCGGCCAGCTTCCCGAGATGTTCACGCTCATGGGCACCGGCGACATCTCGGACTACGTCACCGCGCGCGTCTACATGGACACCGTCGTCGCGTCCAGCTCGAAGGTCGTTGACGGCTTCCGCCGATCGCGCGACCGGCTCGAGAACGAAAAGCTCCGCGTCGAAGAGCAGACGAAGACGATCGTGGACCGCTCGACCAAGCTGGAAACCGAACGCGACCGCCTGGTCAAGCTCGCCGCATCCAAGCAGCGAGTCGCCGCCGACCTGGACGCGGCAAGCCTCGCCCGCGAAGAGGCGCTCGCCGCGATCGCCGCCGACCCGACCGGCATCGACAGCGTCCTGAAGTCCTACGGCTCGGCGACCGAGGCGATCCGCACCCTCGTCGTCGCGGCACAACGCGGGCAGCCGGTGCAGGACCCCGACAAGGC
>Ga0214472_10007448_pt1 | contig 11453 bp, 10 predicted proteins | sample RVTome_6_FD_207662 | JGI IMG/M metagenome (GOLD analysis project Ga0214472, IMG submission 207662) | Soil microbial communities from uranium-contaminated site in the Upper Colorado River Basin, Wyoming, United States - RVT140D175 | ecosystem: Environmental > Terrestrial > Soil > Contaminated >...
CGTTCGGGGGCGGCTCACGCCCGTCGAGCCAGACCGTGCGGATCTGGTCGTCCTTCTCGTAGCGGAGCAGCACTCGGTCCGGCCACTGCACGACCTCCATGTAGTAGGGGTCGTACTGGATCGCAGGCGACGAGGACGGGACGCAGTCGTACTTGGGCGCGATCGCCTCGTCGAACACCTGCCGGTACGCCTGCGCACGCTCGTTGAGCACCGGAAAGTTGTCCGGCGTCCACGGCTGGTTGGGTCCGTTGATGGGGCGCACGCGTCCACCTCCGTCCCAGACACCCGCGACGTCGGGAACGACGCGCGGCAACTCCTCGTCCTGCGCGGCGAGCGCGCTCGGCGTGACGACGAGGGCGCCCAGAAGCGTCGCCGCGGAGACCGCGCGGAGGGTGCGTCCGCGTCGGGTGGCGCCGTGGCCGCGGCTCATCAGCGGCTGCCCTGGGTGGCCATGCGCTCCTCGTAGCGCGCCCCGCTGAGCACGGCCGCGAGCGCGTAATTACCCTCGTGACACGAGTACTCGTAGAGCAGGTCGTCGAAGCGCTCCATGGGGATCTCGCCGCCCCACGCGTCCGTGTAGTTGTCCGGGTCATCGACCGTGAACTCGTAGAGGATCGTGTCGTCGTCCACACGGGTGAAACGCTCGATCACCTTCGTGCGCTCGGTCGGGATCACACCCTGGAACGGGTGGTCGGGGTTCAGGTTCGTGGTTTCGACGACGAGCGTGTTTCCCTCCCACCGCCCCCACGAGTCACCGAAGTACGGCGTCACGTGCGGGGACAGAGGCACCCGTGCATTCGCACGGGTCCCCGGCTCGCCGAGGCGGACGACCCGCACGTCGTGGACCATCTCGGCCACGATCATCACGTGGTCGGCCGTCTGCACGATGGTGTAGTTGTTGTTGTACGCCGAGTTCGGGGTCATCGGCGGCCCGGCGCTCATGCCGAACGAGACGATGCAGCGCTCGCCGAGCGGACGGAGCTCCGGGTGGTCGTACTGCGCGAACCGGCTCCTCAGCTCGCTCCGCTCCGCCTGCCGCTGCTCCGCGAAGGGGGTGAGGGGCGGCCGGCGGCCGGTCGACGGTCGTGTAATGAGCGAGGTGCGGTACTCGCCGTTCACCACGGCGATGTGTGAGCCGCGGTCCCAGTAGACCTCGTTGTACTCGTTCCCACTGAGCCGCGCCTCGTTGGAGGTGCCGGAGGCCTGAGACCTACCGCACGCGACGGTGCCCGGGTTGGGCGGGCACTCGTCGTCGGGCGTCTCGATCTGGCGCGCCTCTTCCGGCGTGAACGTCGGACCACGGTCGTCCGGCCTCTGGAGCGGCGTGAGCGTCACGTTGGTCCAGTTCCCCTGGAGGTCGGGCTGCCCGAAGGCCGTGCGGGGGACTTCCCAACTCCCTGAGCTCGCGGGCGAGCGCGGGGCCTGAGCGCCCAGGCTGGCGACCAAAACGGGCGCGGCGGTGACAGCGAGGAGGGCGAGAAGCGAGCGAAGCGTGCGGTCGCGGCGGGTCAAGTCGACCTCCCTACAGGGGCCCCGGCGGCAGTCCGTATGCGGTCATGATAAGGTGGAGGCAGGGCATCCGCACGAGGCGCGGAGCTCAATCGCCTCGCAGCGCCTCACTCGGATGGGTGCGGGCGGCGCGGAGGGCAGGAACTGTCGCGGCGGCCGCTCCTGCCGCTAGAAGCGAGCTCGTCGCGACCAGCAGGCTCACCAGGTCCGTCGGCGCCACGCCGAAGAGGAAGCCGGCGAGCGCGCGAGTCGCGAGCAGAGACGCCGCGGCCCCGGCCACGACGCCGACCACGACCGGGAGCATGCCCCGGGCGACGACCGTGCCGAGCAGGCGCCCTGGCTCCGCGCCGAGAGCAGTGCGCACGCCGAGCTCCAGGCGGCGCCGCCGTACGGAGTGGGCGACGATACCATAGACGCCGACGATGCCCATGACGACGCCGAGCAGGCTGAAGAGCCCCAGGAAGAACCTCAGCCGGAGCGGCTCGGCCATCTCGTCGTCGAGCGTCTGCTCGAGGCTACCGACGCGACCGATCGCGGCGCGAGGCTCGATCTCACGGACGAGCGAGCGGAGCGGTCGGGCCAGTGCGGACGCCGCCCCAGACGTCCTGGCAACGAGGATCCCGCCGCCCGAGCCCGCCATCGCCTGGGACCACGGATAGTAGGCGGTCATGGGCTGCTCCCCGGTCATGCTCGTCACCGCGATATCGCGAACGACCCCGACGACCTCCACGGACCCGACGAAGCCCGTGCCGTACGTGCGCCCGAGTGGGCTCTGCCCGCCCCAGATACGGCGCGCGAACGACTCGCTGATCACCGACACGTACGGAGCGTCGGCCCCGTCGGTGTCGCGGATTCCGCGGCCTGCCAGGAGCTCCGCGCCCAGGGCCTCGAACGTGCCGGGGGTGACCGGCCGAAACATCACGTTGGGCCGGCTGGCACCCTCGAGATCGGGCCGGCCGTCGATGCGCACAGAACCCTGATAGCCTCCGTCGCGGAGGGGGAGGCGGTTGATGAGGCCCGCGGCCTGCACGCCCGGAAGTGCGGCGGCACGCTCCACCAGTGTCTCCATGAAGAGCGTCCGCTCACCGGACCCGGCCTCCGAGGACGAGAGGAGGACGTCCATCGCAATGACCCCGTCCGGATCCAGACCGAGATCGAGCGTCCGGAGCTCGACGACCGTGCGGGTGAGCAGGCTCGTCCCCGTGACGAGGACGACCGCCAGCAGGACCTCGGCCACCACGAGCGCGCTCTGAGCCCGGCTCGCCTCGAGCCCCCCTGCTCCGTCCGTCCGCAGGCTGAACGCCGAAGCCGTGAGGCTCCCGCGGAGGACGCGCCGAAGGGGGACTAGCGCGATGAGGCTGCCGACGGCGGCCGCCAGAGCGAGGGAGACCAGCAGCGCCGTCCAGTCCAGCCGCACGGTCTCGAGAAAGGCGGGCTGGACGGGGAGGCTCGCCTTCAGGACGTCGAAGAGACCCACTGCGAGCAGCGTTCCGATGGCGGCTGACAACGCCCCGAGCAGGAGCGACTCCGTGACCACTTGGCGCGCGAGTCGCGCCCGTCCCGCGCCGAGCGCTGCACGCACCGACATCTCCCGCGTCCGGTCGGCAGTCTTGATGAGAATCAGAGCGCCTACGTTGGCGCAGGCCATGAGCAGGAGAACCCCCACAGCGGCCAACAGCACGAGCAGCGCGGGACGCACGTCCCCCAGAAGGTATTCACGCACCGGGATGACATGAGGGTCGCGCGTCTTGTCGAATGCGGCGGGATAGTCATAGCGCTCGTCGAGCGCCGAGGCGATGGCGCGCAGGCTGGCCGCGACGTGCTCGTCCCCGACTCCGGGGCCGGTACGGCCCGTTAGAACGAGCCAGCCATTGTCCCGGTACGCAGGATCCTCGGGATCCATGTCGAGTGGAACGAAGATCTCGAGCTCCGGCGTCGGGAAGTAGAAGCCCTCGGGCATCACACCGACGACGGTCGTCTCGACCCCGTCCAGGCTGATCCGGCGGCCCACGATCGAGGCGTCGGATCCGAACTCGCGCACCCAGATTCCGTGTGCCAGAACCGCGACCGGCTCGGCGCCGGGACGGTCCTCCCCGGGGGCGAACGTGCGCCCGAGGAAGGGCGCGACGCCGAGGACGTCGAAGAGCTCGACCGTGGATACCGTCGCGACGACGAGGGAAGAGCCCGACTCCGTGCGCAGTGTGTAGCCCTGGTTGGAGAACGCCGCCAGGCCCGAGAACGCCGTCGCATACGGCGCCACGTGGTCGAACTCCTCCCCCCGCCAGTTGTAGTCCGACCAGAAGACGACGACGTCGTCCTCGCTCGCGATCGGGAGGGGCCGGAGCATGAGGCTGTCGACCACCGAGAAGAGCGCCACGGTCCCGCCGATGCCGAGCGCCAGCGTCGCCACGGCGACGGCGCTCCAGCCCGCATGCTTGCGCAACTGACGCGCCGCGAAGTGGACGTCACCCACGGCGTCGGTCCAGGCGCTCACGCCCCAGGCCTCGCGGGTGGATTCCTTGAAGCGGTCTTCCCCGCCGAAGCGCAGCCTCGCGAGGCGCCTTGCTTCGCGCGCGCTCATGCCCTCGGCCTCGAGCTTGCGGGCCTCCATCTCCAGGTGGAAGGCGAGCTCGTCCTCGAGCTCCCTCTCCATGCGGCCGCGCGCGAGCAGCGCGCGCAGGCGGAACCAGACGTCCCCCCACCAACGCATCGCTCCTCCCTTCCCGTCAGGCCATCCCCAGGATGCGGTCCACCGCACCGGAGAGCCGAACCCACTGCTCGCGCTCCACGCCGAGCTGCCGCTCGCCCGCGCGGGTCAGCGCGTAGTAGCGGGCGCGGCGGTTGTTCTCGGTCGTGCGCCACTCGGACCGCACCCACCCCTCGCGCGTGAGCCGGTGGAGCGAGGCGTAGAGCGAGCCCTGGTTTACGCGGAGCGCATCCTTGGAGATCTGCTGGATTCTCTCCGAAATCCCCCATCCGTGCATCGGCTCCACGGCCACGACCTCGAGGATGAGCATGTCCAGCGTTCCGCGGAGCATCTCCGCGTCAGCCTTCGGCACGGCACTCACTCCGGCCCGCGAGGCCCTCTCGATTACCGAGAGGACAATAGGCCGCGTTCTCCCGGTAAGCAAGAGGAACCGAGGTCTCAGGCCAGGGTCCCCGCCCGGAGCAGGTACGCGAGCCGCGAGCCGAGCTCGTACTGCGTGAGGTCTCGCAGCTCGGGCTCGATCGACTCCAGCGCGTGCCGGAGCAGGAGCGTTCCGAAGGCATAGCGTTTCCGCTGGTCGGGGTTGAAACCGTCCTCGCCGGCCACGAAGCGTCGCCGCGGCCGCACACCCTCGAGCCGCGTGTCGAGCCTCAACTGTTTGAACCGACTCTCACACTCGGCGACCAGCGGCACCATGAGCTCGCCGTCGATCGAGATTCGGCGGAGCTGCCCGTTCCGCTGAAAGTAGAGGTCGAGGTGGGGCACCCACTCGAGCGCGTCGGCGGCCGCGGGCCCGCTCACCGAAGTACCTGCCGGAATCGGACCCGCCCAACCCTCGGGCGGGACGAAATCGACCGGGGGCTCGCAGGAGACCGCCAGGACCGGCTCATCGTAGCGGATCTCCACGACGTCGCCCCCTCCGACCTCGGCGCGCAGCCCGTCGTGGTCGAGCTCGAACGAGGCGACGATCGTTGGCCACGGCACGCGGGTGAGCTCGACTCCGTCCCGCATCGCCACCCTGAGGCCCGCCACCTTGAGCGAGATCGCAGTGTCGGCGGCGCTATCCGGGTCGGTGGCCGCGAGCACTTCTGGCGCGCCGAAACGGATCTTGTTGAGGGCGTGGTCCAGGGGCAGGCCGAGCACCGTGGCGGCAGCCTCCTCCTTCACGATCGTATCGTGCGGCGGATCGGATACCACCAGCATGGTGTTGCTCTGCACGCGTACTCCCAGGGCCTGACTGAAGCTGCCGAATCGCGCCGCAAAGCTATCCCCTCGGGTCGCCGGCGCCAGGCACCCTGCCGACGGTCCGAGGAGATGAGGCGCATCCGTCCGGGCTAGCCGCCCACAATCCGCGCGAAGAGGTAAGAGAGCCCCGGGAGCACCAGGAGGAGCAGCACCGCCCAGACGATGAAGAGGACCTTCTGTCGCCTGTCCATCAGCGCGCCTTCCCCGCGCTCACTGGCTGGTTTCAGCCAGCTCCCGAACCGTGCCCGCGAGGGTGCGCACCTTGGCCGCATCGCGCGACGAGCTGGCCTCGGAGGCGAGCTCGGCCGCGAGCGACTCGAGCGCCTCGCGCCGGGTGGAGCCCGCGGCCCGCTCGGCAGCGTCGAGCCCACGTCTGGCCGACGCGATGCGCGCCGGAGCGAGCCCGCCGGACCGCTCGAGCTGGTCGACGTACGCCCCCGCCAGCGCAAAGGTCGCCGGCCAAACGAAGCGCGGCTGGCTCTGAGGGTTGGAATGATCGACCCTGACCGACGCGGCCGCATCGATCTCGTTCCGCGAGAGGAGCGGGCTCGGCACGAGCTCGAATACGTCCAGCCCCCGAACGATTTCGGAGCCGACGATCAGCCCGTTGTACCAATAGGCCGACCAGGGGCCCGCCATGCGCGCCCGCTCGCTCGCGGCGCCTCGGTCGTGGTAGGCGATCTCCACCGGGCCCGAAGCGTCCGTCCAGTCGAAGATGGAGATGCCGCCCGAGTACCAGGCCTGAACCATCACGTCGCGCCCCGGAATCGGGATGAGCGAGCCATTGTGCGCCACGCACACCTCGTTGTCGGCCTGCGCGGCCGGGAGCTTGTAGTAGCCCTGGAACCGCATCCTGCGATCGTCGATGGAGAAGATCGCGTTGGCTCCCCACTCCCGGGGATCGGACTCCCGGCAGTAGGCGGCGCCCCCTCCGCCCCACTCGTCGGTGAAGAGGACCTTGGTCCCGTCGTTGTTGAACGTCGCGGAGTGCCAGTACGCGAAGTTCGCGTCGCTCACGGCATCGACGCGCCTCGGGTTGAGCGGGTCGCTGATGTCGATGAGGAAGCCGTACCCCTCGCAGGCTCCGCCGGCGAGGCCGGCGGCAGGGAGGACCGTGATGTCGTGGCACTGCGTGGGGCCGAAGCTCGGCTGCTCGGCCGTGCGCCGCTCCTGCTCGGCGACGACCTCGTCGAGGTAGACGCCGAGCGACGCGCTGTCTGCCGCGGTGGGCGCTCCGCTGCCCCCCCGTCGCGCGACGAGCGTGTCGAGCAGCTGGGCCGAGATTTCCGGTGGCAGCACCTGCGGGCCGTCGGGGAAGTCGAGGACGAACAGCCCACTCCGACGTGCCTCCTCGATGGCCTCCAGCTCCGTGGGAGCGAGGCCGTGCGTCGGCGCCTGCACGAGGCCCGCGAAGATGCGCGGCGAGCCGACGATCTCAGCCTGCTCGGGCGCCTCGAGCGGCACTCGGATCACCTCGATTCGGAAGAGCGCCGTGTTGGGATCGTCATCCGGGAGCGCGCTCACGCAGCCGGGAAGCTCCTCGGCCGGCCGCACCGGGGCCGAGCCCGACACATAGATGTAGACGTGCTCGTCGTCGTCCGGGTCCTCCAGCAGCGTGTGCGTATGCGAGCCGCGGCACGTCTGCACGTTGCCCACGTAGCGCGGGTAGCGGACATCGCTGATGTCGAAGATGCGGATGCCGCGGAGGCGCAACTCGCTCACGCGCTCCCGAGGCCCCTCCGTGCCGCAATCGAGGCGCCCCTCGAAGCCCTCGCCGGAGACGAACAGGAGATCCCCGTACACGGAGACATCGCTCTGCGAGGCCGGACAGACGTAGCTCGTGACGATCCGTGGGCTCCGCGGGTTCGAGATGTCCCAGATCTGGATGCCGCTGAAGCTGCCCTGGATGGCGTAGTCGCCCATGAACGCGAGGTCCGAGTTGACCCCGCCCACGAAGTCCTCGGGCGGCGGTGTGCTCGAGAGCTTGCGCAGGTTCCAGATGGCTTCCTCGGCATCGAAGAGCCCGGGCGCGAGGTCGGGGCGCGGATCGGGGCTCGGCGCGCTCGCGGCGGCGGCGGCCAGACCGGGCGCCGGTGTTCCCGTGGCCGCGGGCCCCGAGGCGCAGCCCGAGAGGAAGACGAGACACGCGGCAAGCACGAGCGATCCATCGGTCATGAAAGGGACTCTCCAGGATTGCGTGATGATGCGTCGTCAGCGGGAGCGGCCGGCGTCGGCGGGGGCTTCGAGCATGGACTCCATACGTGCGATTTCGCTCCTCTGATCCACCTGGATGCCGGAAGCGATCCTGAACATCGATGCGTCCTGCGCCGCCGCCGGCGTGGCAAACAGACGCTCCACCATCGTCACCGCCCCTTCGTGGTGCGCGATCATCGAGGAGAGGAAGAGCCTGTCGAAGTCGCCCCCGACGGCGGTCCCGAGCGCGCGCATCTGCTCGGGCGTCAGCATGCCGGGTGAGCCCGCCGTGTGCTCGACATCTGCGTGGGCGCCGGTGGCGGGCGCGCCGGCCGGGACCGCGGCTCGTCCGGGGGAAGGCAGGCGCCGGTCCTCGAGCCACTGGCGCATGAGCCTGATCTCGGCCTCCTGGGCAGTGGTGATGCGCGCCGCGAGCGAGCGGATCTCGGGGCTCGCGGCGCGCGCGGGGGCGAGCGCGGCCATCTCCAACGCCTGCGCGTGGTGGCCGATCATCTTCGTCATGAAGTCCGCGTCGGCCTCGGTGAAGCGCGATTGGGCGCTGTCGACGCGCGCTCGGTAGAGCGCCTCGAGCTCCGCCGTCGACGGCGAAGCGGGAGGTGGGGGCGCCCCCGCCTCCGGAGGGGCGCCGCCGCATGCGTGCAAGGCGACGAGGACCGTCGCGAACGTGCCGGTTCTCGTCCTCCGCGCCGACGCCCTCACCGCGATCGCAGCGCGGCCTCGATGCGCGCGAGCCTCGCCTCGATCACACGGAGCTGGTGGAGGATCATGACGTGCGTCTTCTTCGCGTCGATGCCCACGGGGCTCTCGGTGCTGGCGATCTCCTTCTCGATGGCGCGATAGACGCCCTCGGGTATCTCCATGACCTCTCCTCCGGTCCGCGGGCGCTACTCGGTCACGTGCTCCGCCAGGAACTGTCGAACCGTCTCGTAAATGTCCTGGTACTCGGCGACCGTGAAGTTCCCGTGCCCGCCCCCCGGGACCGTGTGCAGCCGGTTCGGCACGCCGGCCCGGTCGAGGGCGTCCTGGAGGCGCACGGCGTGCGTGTACGGCACGACCGGGTCGGCGTCCCCATGGATCGTGAGGACAGGCGGCAGTCCCGCGCGCACGTAGGTGAGCGGAGACACTCGCTCGGCGACGGCTTCGCGGTCCGGCAGGCTCCCCATCCACTGGACCGCGTAGCTCCGCATATTGGCGCCGTCGAGTAGGTCGCCCACGTCCGTGATGCCGTACCAGTTGACGATCGCCGCGACCCGAAGCGGCTCGTTGCCCGGGCACTGGCGGTCCAGGCCCGCGGCGACGGGCGTGATCCCCGTGGTGAGCGCGAGATGCCCGCCGGCCGAGTAGCCGGTGACGACGATGCGGTCCGTGTCGAGCCCGTACTGCTCCGCGTTGCGAATAACCCAGCGGAGCGCGCACAGAGAGTCCTCGACCGCCGCAGGAGCCAGCCCAACCTGCCCCAGCCGGTACTGCACGTTCGCCACCGCCCACCCCATCTCGAGGTAGGGCAGAAACCGGAGCGCGTTCGCTTCCTTGTTGCCGCCGACCCATCCGCCTCCGTGAATCTGGATGAGCGTGGGAGCCGGGGCCTGCTGCCCGCGCGGGAGGTACAGGTCGACCTTGGTCTCGAAGTTGTCGGACACGCCGTAGACGACGTTCGGCACGATCCTGTACTGCGCGGAAATGCTCACGGCGGCGCGCTGCTCGGGCGTCCCCTGGGCGTGCAGCGGCCCTGCGAGAGCCAAGCAAAGCAGCAACGCGGGGGCGGGTGCGACAGGCATCGTTCTCATGGCGACTCCTGGGGGACTCGGGTTGACTCCTCTAGAACACGGCGATCGGGTTGATCGGCGAGCCCGTCCCGTTGGGGATGGGCAGCGGCGCGATCATCAGCATGAACTCCCAGCGCCCCTCCGCGGCCGCCATCTCGCTGAGCGCTCGGAGGTCCGCACGGTCGAGGAGGTGGATGCCGAGTATTGTGAGCGCGAAGTCGTGCAGCGCGAGCGTGGGCAGGTCGCCTTCCGGCCTTGGCGTATAGCCCGGGGATTCCCACCCGAGGACCGCGATGTCGCGGGCCTTCAGCCAGGGAATGACCGCGTTGTCGAGGCCGGCGGCCTCCGCCCACGTGTCGAACGGGCCAACGGCGTCCCGTCGCGCCCAGCGACCCCAACGGAGCAGCATCGCGTCGCCGGGCCCGGCGCGCACACCGGTGCGCGCCTCCCAGGCCTCGAGGTCCTGGACGGTGATGCGAGTGCCGGGCTCGAGGTACGCCACGCCCTCGAGCCTGGGGATGTCGTAGAGTACGCCCCGCGTGACGATGCCGTCCTTCATGGTGAGGACGGCGTTTCGCTTCGCGCCCTCCTCCACGGTGACGAGATCGTCCACCGGGTAGCCGTTCCACATTCTGCCGTCGAAGAAACGGTGTGCGAAGCCGTCGATGTGCGTGGTGCCGGCGCCGTGGATGCACGGGTAGGCGATCCTGTCGGTCGCGCCGGACCGGCTCGCGTTCGCCATCTCCCACTGTGGCGGACAGGGGTTGTCCACGCTCTGCTCGAGGTCGACCGTCGAGGCGAGCGAGACCGTTCGCCCCGAGCGCACGAGCGCGGCCGCGGCGCGGCGCTTCTCCGCTGTGATGAGGTTGAGCGCTCCCATCTCGTCCTCCGGCCCCCAGCGGCCCCAGTTCGAGAGCTCGACCTGCCACCGTTCGTACTGAGCCTCGGAGACGAGCGGGAGCCGCTCCTGGCCGCTCGCGGGCCATGCCGCGATCGAGAGCATGGTCATCGCGCAGGTGGCGAGGGCCATCGGCACATGGAGCCTCATCGTTCCTCCTGGGAAGAGGGCGGCTCGATCCTGGTGACATACGCTTGGGGGCGCGTTTCGTCCACTCCCACGCAGGGGCAGGCGCCGGCCGACCCCCTCGTGCTGGTGCGGACCCGCGCGACGCGGTAAGCTGTGCGAGGCGCCGCTTGCGGCGCGGCGGCCACCTGCGGAGGGGGCCTGAATGCCATTCCAGAGCGCGAACGCCGGGGGCCCGAGGGGAGCACCTCCCCGGTCGGGTCACGCAACCGTGGCCGCGCTCCTCCTCGGGTGCGGGGTGGCGACTGCGCTGCTCGGCGCGCGGGCCACGACCGCCGGCCCGGCGGCGGCTGCCGCGGCCCCCGCGAACCCGGGCGAGGTTCGTCTGATCATCGACGCATACTGCGTCGGATGCCACAGCGAGCGGCGCCAGGCCGGCGGGCTCGCGCTCGACGTGCTCGACGTCGCGAACCCGGCCCAGGCAGCCGATCGCTGGGAGACCGTGATTCGGAAGCTCCGCACGGGCACGATGCCACCAGGTGGAGAGCTGCGCCCCGACCCCTCCGAGTACGACCTGGTTGCGGGTTGGCTCGAGACGGAGATCGACCGTGCCGCCGCCGCCGGCCCAGCCGACCCCGGCACGACGAATCCCGTCCACCGCCTGAACCGCCTCGAGTACAACAACGCGATCAACGACCTCTTCGCGCTCGACGTGGACGTGCGCTCGCTGCTGCCGGGCGACGAGACCGCGGACGGCAGCTTCGACAACTTCGCCGACGCCCTCTCGATCACCACGACGCACATGGAGCGCTACCTGTCCGTGGCGCGCCACGTCACGCGGCTCGCCGTGGGCCTCCCGCCGTCGGCGCCCGGAGTGGAGACCTTCGAGGTCCCGCTGCACGAGGTGCAGGACCAGCGCCAGAGCGAGGACCTCCCGTTCGGATCGCGCGGCGGCATCGCGGTCCGCCACCACTTCCCCGTAGACGGC
>Ga0214472_10007449_pt1 | contig 11453 bp, 2 predicted proteins | sample RVTome_6_FD_207662 | JGI IMG/M metagenome (GOLD analysis project Ga0214472, IMG submission 207662) | Soil microbial communities from uranium-contaminated site in the Upper Colorado River Basin, Wyoming, United States - RVT140D175 | ecosystem: Environmental > Terrestrial > Soil > Contaminated >...
TAAAAGGACGGCATCGGGATCGGCTTGGAAATAGTTGGCAAGGTCGGAAATCGCCTGTGGAGGTGCTTGCTCAGCCTGGTACTCATATCTTTTGGGAGAGTAAACCGTGGAAGCGTTTTCTTGAAAAGCCCATTCCAAATCCATTCTGGTAAGGTCAGCCCAGCGCCAATGACGCCAGTAACCTAAATGGTGTTCATTCTCGGGGTGGGTCAATAACTGATTTTGCCACTGAGACAAATCAAAATAGGCAATCGCAGGCGCTTGAGAAACACCTTTCAAAGCTCTAACTAGCCACTCCCCCAGCAAATCGAAGCTGGCAGTGTCGAAAAGGAAGCTGGGACCTGAGAGGTGAAGGTTCAAAGTTTGATTGGGACCTGTTTCAATTTGGTGATGAATAAGCGGTGAAGGTGTGTGCTTGTCAACTCCGGCAACCTGAAACAATGGGTATTCCAAAGCAGGTACGTCAATCACGTCCGAACGCAGTATTTCAAAGTGCGCACATGCCATTTGCCAGGCGTTTTCAAGTTCTTCAGCCGTGATATTGCCCTGAAATTGAAGTGTACCTGTAGCTAAGAAAGGCGATTCGTTCACGCCAGGGCTCTGCCTCCAGACGCGGCGCTGTTGGGGGGAAAATTCGAAGCCAATCAGGTCAGGACTAAGTGCCATAGACACCTCCCTCAACTGAAGCGTCCGAAGTAGCTTGGTCAGTCATAGCCACCAAGATCTTCCTAGCTCCTTGGAATCCGAGCCGACCGTGACCCATCGCCATGTTGTCGATTACCAGGAGATCGCCCTTTTGCCAGGTCCAGGTAATGGTGTTTTCAAGATAGACACCCCGAATATGGTCCAAGCTGGACTCTGGAATGGCCGAGCCATCGCCAAAGAAGCAATGCCTTGGAAAGTGCCAGGGATCGAGTTCTGCCTTCAGGGTGCGCTGAATGTTTTCAGGAAGGCCGGAAATATGAAAAAGGTGGGCCTGGTTGAACCAAACTTTTTGCCCTGTTTGCCGATGATGTCGCACGGCAGGTAGCTTCTGGGTCGTGTGAAGCGTGCCATCACCGCGCCAATGGCAGGTGAGACCATTGGCCTGACAGTAGTGTTCAACCTGAGCCTTCTTTTCGGTCCCAAACACTTTTTGCCAGGGAATATCGAGATGTGGACTGTAATTGCGCGAGTAAAGCAGGCCCTTTTCCTCGAAGGTTTCGCGGATGGCGGGGTCAATGGCCCGGTACACCGCGTGACTGTTGCTAAGAGGTGTCTGACCGCCCGAATCAGCCGGTGTTTGGCAAAAAAACCAAAGTCGGAGAGGCCAACTGGCAGCGTAGGCCATCTCATTGTGCTGGGGAATAAAAGCTTCAGCGGGGTATTCGGTGGAGGTGTAGATATTTTCGCCAAGCTGAGAGCGCGGGGTTGAATCGTAGGAGTAGCTGAGGCAGATTTGCTGGCTTTGGGTGAAAAGCTTTGAGAAATCTGCCTGAGTTTCCAGTGGGAATCCGCGAAACAACAATGCGCCATACTGGTTCAGCCAGGATTCCCAGAGATCGCCCTGAAAGTGCAGCCATTCCCCAAGATGCACGAAGTCGGTGCCAGGTTGCAAAATAAATGGAACTGCCTGGGAGTGTTGCCCTTGTGCGGGTACCACACACGACGATGGATCCAACAAAACCGCTTTGCGTGCGATGTCTGCGAGAGGTCGCGTTGCTTTTTTGGATTTTTTTGAAAACATGGGGCCTAACTTCCTTAGGAACGAATCATTAGCTGCGGGAGGGGAGGAGTTTTTTCAGATCGCTGCGGGAAGCTTTCTTCCGCTGCCTAAGCGCATCTCGGTCGAGGTTCTTAAGGCTGGTGCGCAGTTCTTCAGCGAGGACCTGCAGGCTGATAGTTGGGTTTTTCAAAACAGTATCAGCGGCGCATTTCATTTGAAAAAGCAGCGCATCCACGTACTGGACTGGGAACTGATGGGTAGAGAAATGGACCGAGCCCAACAATCCGGTGGAGGTTTGGGTGAAGTGAATATTGAGTTCATGGCGAACCAGGTTGCGTGGGAATGGAACCGAGGAAACCTCTAAGCCTGGTAGCGCCAATTGCGTGTCATGCGTGTTTTCCAGGACAAACAATATCTGGAACAATTGATTAAAGCGGTCGGGGTCCCGACTGGGATTCAGTTCCCAAACCAGTCGTTCGAAAGGTAAATCCCGATTGAGATATGCATCGGTTGTTAGCCGCCGGACACGTTGGAGGAATTCCAGAAAGGTCCAATGAGGTTGCAGTTGGGTACGCATGAGAAGGAGATTTACAAAGCACCCAATTAAAGGCATCACTGCCTGCTCGTTCCGGTCCGCGGTGGAGGTTGCAACCACCAGGTCTCTTTGTCCCGTTTCGCTGTAAAGAACGGTATAGAAGAGACTGAGCAGCAGCATGTACAGGGTAGATTGGTTGCTTTTCGCCAAATCCTGCAGGGCGAGGCTTAAACTTGGGTTCCAGCGGACTTGTCTTTCACAAGGTGTTAGCGCTGTGCCAGTTGCGTCATTTTTGGGAAGGTAGAGGGGAGAGAGATCTGCCAACTGCTGTTTCCAATAATGAAGTTGATCGGTGAAGGCGTCTTCGCCAGACCATTCGCGCTGCGCAAGTGCATAATCGGGGTACTGACACGTCAAACAAGGATAGTCGGGAGAGGTGTTGGCCAGTGCGGCGAGGTATCCCGTTTTCAATTCCTGGGTTAAAAGGTCTAAGGACCAAGCATCGCCCACAATGTGGTGAAAATTGAAGTAAAGCAGATGATCCGTTTCACTCAGTCGCAAGACACAGAATCGATAAGCGGGGCCTTTCTCTAAGTCAAACCTGCCTTGGGCTTGAGCAGTAACCCAGGCGATGGCGTGATCCATTGCGTGCGGTTCTGCTGATAAATCGAGAACAGGCAGCTCCAGCGGCTCATAGGGTGTAATCGCCATATAGGCCTCACCCTGTTCTTGGTTAAAAGTTGCTCTCAAAACCTCATGGCGCATCAAGATTTGTTGAATACTGGTTTGTAAATGGTGGGTGGAAAACTTGCCGATAAAGCGCATGGCACCTGGGATATTAAAAGCGGAATCTCCAGGGTTCAGCACATAGGAAAACCACAGTCGCATCTGACTGAAGGACAATGGCAAGCGAGACGTATGGGATTCGCCGCGAGGGCGAAGGGTGCGGCGCCGGGTCTTTTTTGATCGGAGTTGTTGGGTCAGGCCGACGGCAGTGGGGTGAGCAAAGAGGTCGCGCAGTGTTAGTTTGGCGTTCAGGCAATCGTTGACTTGAGCAACAATTCGAACAGCAGCCAGAGAATCTCCGCCAAGGCTAAAGAGGTTCTCGTGGGGATCGAGGCTTTCCAATCCCAGAGTGGTCTCCCATATGTGAACCACCTGGTCCAGGATGGGATCGGTGCCTGGGGCAATCTGAGCTTGGTGTGTGTTGGGATCACTCACCTTCTCGGGTGCTGGTAATTGCTTGCGGTCCACTTTGCCGTTGGCAGTCAAAGGGAAGCTCTGAAGAAACACAAAGTTCTTGGGAATCATGTAATCGGGCAGCCATTCTTGCAGCCAATCCGCCAAGGAAGCAGGGGTAACGCTGGCGGCAACCAGGTAGGCGACGAGGGTTTTCGCACCTCGGGGCGGTCCCAAAGCACAGACGACAGCTTCGCGCACGGCTGCATGTTTCAACAGCGCGGCTTCAATCTCACCTAACTCGATGCGGTGCCCCTGAACCTTTACCTGGAAATCGCGCCGGCCCTGAAACTCGATGAACCCATCGGGTTGGAACCGGCCAGTGTCGCCAGTTCGGTAAAGGCGAGCGCCGGTTTTGCGATGAGTGATAAAAGCGGCGTCGGTTTTTTCGGCATCGTTCCAGTAGTTCCTGGCAAGGCCAATCCCGCCGATGTAAAGATCACCCGTCACCCAATCGGGGCACTGCCTCTGGTGCTCGTCGAGCACATACCATTGTTGATTTCCAAGGGGTTTTCCATAAGGAATACTGGTCCAATCTTCCCTGAGAGCGCCGACAGGATAGAAAATGGACCAAACTGCGGCCTCAGTTGCACCACCTAAGCTAATGATCTTTACGTCGGGTAAAAACTTCTTGAGGCGCGCGACTAACTCAAGGCCAATCCAATCGCCACTCATCCAGATCATTTTGAGAGTATTTAGACGTTGGGCCGCACCTTTACCGGCGGTTGTGAGCAGCATTTCAACAAAGGCAGGAACGGAATTCCAAAGGGTAACGCCAAAGTTTTCGGCACAGGTGAGCCAATGCTCGGGTTCGCGTTCGAGTTCTGCTTCGGGATAGACAATCGCTGCCCCTGCCGCCAGGGTCCCGAAAATATCGTACACAGAGAGGTCGAACTGAAGCGAGGAAATGGCGAAGACGCGATCTTCATGGCTCACCGCGAAACGCTGATTCATATCAAGTAGCGTGTTGTAGGCAGCGCGATGATCGATGGCAACCCCTTTGGGTTTCCCCGTGCTGCCAGAGGTGTAAATGATGTAGGCCAAATGCTCTGGCCGGATCTGGGGGGACGCCGCCACCAGGTGAGAGGTGCTTGGGAACGCAGCTTCGGAAAAATGGTAAATGGGAATGGCCGTGCATGAATTTGGAAGAGGAGCAGTTTCAGCTAATTCTTGTGTCGTGAGAACACAGCCAATGCGGCAATCGGTTAAAAGATAATGCAGGCGCTCCTTAGGCGTATCAGGATGAATGGGAACATAGGCGCCGCCTGCGCGAAGGATTGCCAAACAAGCAACTGCCTGCTGCCATCCTTTGAGTAAAAGAACACCCACGCGATCTTCCGATTGTATTCCCCGCGCAACCAGTAATTGTGCATATGCGTCAGCCATCGATTGGAGCTCTGCATAGGTTAAGGTGACTTCCTTGGAGAGGATTGCCAATCGCTGAGGGTGGGCTTGAGCATTTTGGAAAAAAGGCAGGTGGAGCAGGCCGGGAGGTAGGGAAACGGCGGATTGGTTGAAATGGTTTCTGGCCTGAGATTGAAGGTTTGGTATTAAATCGGGTCTGCAATCCCAGCAACTTTCATCCTCTGCAAGAGTCTTCAAAAGATGGGTATAAGCTTCAAACATGGCATCTAACATGCCGGCTGGGAATAATCCGTCAACCGAATCCCACCAGAAAACGAGGTTGCCCTCGCGCTCGGTCACTTGATTGTCAAGCCAAACCTGAGGGGTTTGACCAATGGAGTACACGGGCTTCAATTGATCGAATAACCCCACTTGCGTCTTTTCTTGGTTTGGGAGCGTCAAGGTACTAGTAAAAACGACAGGCATGATTTGTCGCTCTTGGCCAACACGGCCGCGGTTCATTTCGCGAAGGACCCGAACCCCACTTACCAGGCGGTTGTCAAGTGCCCGCCACAAGTCTGCTTGAATGGCTTTGGCAAAATCTGTAAAGCCGGTGTATGTGGCAGCATCAATTTTTAACAGAAGCAGAGAGGTAAAATCTCCCACCACCTGGTGAACTTCCGGGTGCAAGGGCATGCGGTTAAAAAAGGTGAGGTTCAATGTGAACTCGGAGGTGGTGCTCCAGACGGAGAGGACTTCTGAAAAAACGGCCAGCATAAATCCGGAGGGGGTGAGACCCTTTTTGGCAGCTCTCGCCTTTAGGATTGACCACCGTTCAGCGTCCAACCTACTTGTTCGGCGGTGAAACCTGGGTGTCCCCAATTGTTCTGGATGTACAGCAAGCGGTAGGTCGGGTCCGCCAGGCATGGTAGCGGCTTGGGTTTTCCAGAAATCGAGCGCCTTTTCATAGGCTTGTCCATTGGCGAGCTGTTTTTCCGCCAAAACGTAATCTCGAAAAGACAAGCTTAGCGCCGGTAACTGGACTTTGGGGTTGTGATACAAAATGCCGATTTCTCGCGAAATAATTTGGAAACTCCAGGCATCGCAAATCAGGAAGTCATAGCCCACGTGAAATCTCGCAAGCCGCTTTCCCAACAGGGAGACGCGAATGTCAAACAGGGGCCATTGTCCGGGGTGATGGACCTTGTGGGAAAGTTGGGAGCGAATATCAGCCAATTGGCGGTCGCGCGCAGATGCAGGTAGGGTTGAATAATCGGTGACCTGCATGTGAAAAGTAGGGCTAGGCGAAAGCAATTGTTGCTGACCCGTAGGTAATACAACCGCACGTAACATTTCGTGACGCTGGATAAGTGCCTGCCAAACGTTCTCAAAACGCTGAAGATCGACCCAGTCACTTTCGAACTCGATATAGGAGTGGGTGGCGACATTCCCGAGTAAGAAATCACCACTTCTACCAATCCAATAGGCTTGCTGAACATCATTTAAGGGAAATGGCTGGAAGCGATGGATGAGATCGGGCTCAAGCGTGCTCTGGTGGAGAGGTGTTTGCTCGTCGCCTTGCAGAAACGCATCGATCGCTTTGGCAAGTTGGCGCAACGTTGGGTTTTCAATGAGCAAGGCCAAGGGGAGTTGGGTTCTGAAGGTTTGGCTTAAGCTAGCCATGAGTTGGGCGGCGAGAAGGGAATGACCTCCCATCTGAAAGAAATGGATGTCAAACCCAACGGTGCTGAGCCCTAATAGGTCACCCCAAATCTGAGCTACGCGAACTTCGGTGTCGGTGGTTGGGACATTATCAGCGCTGGAGTCTTGGGAAACTTGGGCGAGACTGGGCGTGTAGAAGCTGGGGTGCGGCAGGTTCTCCAAGATTTTGAGAACCGCAGCGACACTCTTGCTGGATTCAAGCGCCATGGCGAACAACAGGTCATGGTAAGCCTGCAAAAGCTGTTGGCCCTGGCTGGCATCCATCCTTGCTTTATCCATCATGAGGTGAAGGCCAATGGTTTTGCCGGGAGTGAAAAGGAGAGAGAAAGGAAATCCGGTGCGGCCACCAGAGTACCCCTCTTCCGACAACTGGAGCTGGAAACCGTGGGCTGTCTGGATCGATTGGGACGAAGGGTAGTTCTCGAAAACAAACAAGCTTTCGAATAGTTTTTGGCCACCTGGAATTTCGGTCCAGGATCGGATCGCCTTATACGAAATGTACTCAAAGTCTCGGATTTGTAAAATGTAGGATTGTATCTGCTCTAATACCTTCGCAATGGGCTGGGTAGCAGAAACGATCATCCGCACGGGAAGCGTGTTGATGAAGAGGCCAACGGTTTGATTGAAACCATGGTGCTCAGGCGGGCGCCCGGAAACGGTGGTGCCAAAAGTAACTTCCCAAGTGTCTCCTAAATGCGCAAGGAAAAGGGTAAAGGCAGCCTGGGCCAGGGTATTTAAGGTATACCGCTGGGCCTGCATTGCTTGGGTTAAGGACTGAGAGGCTTCAGGTGAAACCTGGAGGTAAAAAGTTGCGGTTCCTTTGGTGTCGGCCCAGGAGACGGAGTTGAGTATGTTCCCGGGAAGCGTTGGGCCGGAAAAGGTTTTAAAGGTCTCTTCCCAAAAGGATCGGGCAGTCTCTTGATCCTGGTGGTTGAGCCAGTGGATAAATTCTGTATAGGGTCTTCCATGAGAAAGCGAGCTGGGCGTACCCGTTCTCATTTGGGTGTAAAGCGCCAAAAAATCGGCAAGTAATAGCTTCAGGCACCATCCGTCCATGAGTAAATGGTGATAGGTCCACAGAAAAAAGAAGTGTTCAGGGGCCGTTTGGCACAAGTCCATTCGCATGAGCGGTGGTTTGTTTAGGGGAAGGCCTTCTTGAAGTCTACGGGTTTTTAAGTCTTGGAGCAGTTGAAGTTTGAAATCCTGGGTCCAATCAAAAAAATGGAAGGGCAAGGGTGGATCTGCCAAAGTTACCTGTAAGGGACTTGGCTGGTTTTTCCATACAAACCCAGTCCTTAACATGGGGTGGCGTTTCACCAGATCGGCCAAGGCTAGCTTTAGCGTTTCAACATGGACTACACCGGTTAATTCCAGGCAAACCTGCTCCAAATGAACCTGCCCAGAGGCATGGCTGATCGCTTCGAACAGCATACCTTCCTGGACGGGTGAAAGTGGCGTTATGCTTTGAAGTTTTCCGGGCATCCTGGGTGGCTCCCATGGGGTGGTTGATTGAGTTTCTAGCCTATTTCTTTGAGAACATTGTCCAGGCTTTCCTGGGTGAGATTGACATCAGGGAAATCGGTTGGGCTGTAGTGAATAGTATGGTCTGAGAGGCAATAATCGGTGAGTTCCACCAGGTGTTGGCCCCAAGATTTGGCGAGAATGGTCATGGTATTTGGTGGAAGGACGTTGGGACAATGGGTCCACCTGGCAATCAATTGGCCTTGGGAAATTAGGACATCCAGCTCCAGCACGTAGGGTCGGGGTTGATTGGGTGCGCGCAAAAAACCCATCTCTGCCGACACGCCTTGGAAAAACCCTTTCTGTGGAATGGTTCTGTCCCATTGGCCTAGGTAGTTGAAGGATATGGAAGGGTGATGGGGCGTTGCGTCAGGGATGGTGGAGGACCCGGATAAGTAACGCCAGGGTCCGTAGTACTTGGCCGAAGCTTTGAAATAGCGAAATCGCTCTTTAACGGAATGGACCAGGGTTGCTAATTCGCGGTCCTCTGGCATTTCGAGAATTACTGGGTAAAGTGACGTAAACCAGCCACATGTGCGGCTGAGGTCCAGTCCTAAATCTAAGTCTCTGCCATGGCTTTCCATGTTGAGGCCTAGCTGTGAGTGGCCCAGAACGTCGTGCCAGGCCAAAAGGAGCGCTGCGATTTGGAGTTCTTCGAGAGAAACCGGGAATTTTTCTGGGACCTGAGCAAAACGCAGCGTGGCGGATGGTGGGAGCGTGCTGCGGAGAAGTTTTGCTTCGTGTTGGGTTGTCACTTGAGCGTTTGATGGGCCAACATCTAGGCACTCAGGGTAGGAGAGCCAAGGTTGAACGACCTCTTGGAAGTCGAACCCTTCAGCCCATTGCGCCACGGCGCGTGCCCATTGTGTATATGGCGTGGCCGGCAAAAGCTGGACGGGTTGATTTTTTTCCTTTGCTTCATAGGTCTGGGCAAGATCTTCCAGAAAGATTTGCCAGGAGACTGCGTCGGTGATGAGGTGGTGCTGGGCGAGCGTCATCCCTTCAACTCCTGCAGAATTCTTAAAGAGAAGTAAGGTGACCAAAGGATCAGAATTCAGACAGGCGTTTGACAGTTGGTTTTCAAAAAAGCGCTTGCCATAGTCACCAAAGGTCATTTCGGAAACTTCAGAACTCTCAACGGTGGCGAGTGTATAGAGTGGCACCTCTTTTTGCCGCTGCTGGAAGCGACGATTACCATCCTCAAAGAACCGACAAGCTCCTTGACCGTGATGTCGCAACGTTTCCTCTAAAGCGGCAACCAGCGACGATTGATTTAAAGGTGTGGGGAAGCGTAGGGTAACTGCCTGATGGTAAAAGGCTTGTTGAATGGAGTTGGTTTGAAAAAACCATTGCTGAATGGCGCTTAACGGGGCAGGTAGGAAATCATTTTGAGGGGCCTTCGGTTGGGTTATGGGTTTAACATGCACCGCAAGGGCCCCAACGGTTTGGGACTCGAAGAGCTGTTTTGGGGATACCTTTAGCTGGTGCCGTGCAGCTTTCCCAATAATTTGAATACTCAAAATGGAGTCGCCGCCCAGCTCAAAGTAGTTGTCGCTTAATCCAACAGGCGAAACACCCAGTACCTCTTCCCAAATGGTACACAGAATCTTCTCAACCTCGGTTTGTGGTGGTTGGAAGGTTTTTTCAAGGGTGGGTTTTAAGTTGTGCGGTTCTGGCAATGCGAGTCGGTTCACCTTCCCGTTAGGTGAAAGGGGAAAAGTGTCTAAGAAATGGAAGGCCTGGGGAATGGCGTGGGCGGGCAACCTTTCAGCAAGGAATTGTCGGAGTTCGGCAATGCTGGGAGGCGCATTTTCCGGTTGTAAATAAGCAGTTAAAAGATCTTGGCCAGCCTCTCGTTTACGCAAGATCACTGCTGATCGGCGAATCTGTTGGTGTTGATCCAGAGCGGCTTCTACCTCGCCTGGTTCGACACGATACCCGCGAATCTTGAATTGGAAGTCCATCCTTCCCAGAATTTCAATGGTGCCGTCACTTTGATAGCGGGCGCGGTCCCCCGTTTTGTAAAGGCGTCCGCCGGGGCTTTTGGATAGTTGATCGGGGATGAATTTGGTGGCAGTCATCCGAGGTTGATGCAAATAGCAACGTGCTAAACCTAATCCGCCAATGTAGAGTTCGCCAGGCACCCCCGCTGGAAGTAACTCTAAATGGGGGCCAAAGACATAGGCCGTTATATTCATCATGGGCTTGCCGATGGGAGGACCTTGCGGATACCTTTTGGTGGGATCAATGGCATAGGTGATGTTGGTAATCGTTCCTTCGGCCGGACCATAAGCATTCACCATAGCTCTTCCCTTAACCCAGGTTTGAACAATGGCACCGGTGCACTTCTCGCCAATGGCTGCTAAATGTTTTAGTTTGGGCAGTTCTTCAGAAGACAAAACTGATAAAAGGGAGGGCGGTAACAGTGCATGGGTAATTGCTTGTTTGGCAAGCATGGCCAAAATTTCCTCGCCATCGTAAAGGGTTTGCCTGCTTATGGAGCAGAGGCAAGCACCTGCGGAAAGTGTGCTGAAGAGTTCCCACACTGAGGCATCAAAGCTGAAGGAGGCGAAAAGCAGCAAGCGCGAATTGGCATCCACCGAAAAAACCCGCTGATTCCAATCTTTAATCATGTTGGAAAGGCCAAGATGGTTCAGCAGAACCCCCTTGGGATTCCCTGTTGAACCCGATGTGTAAATGACATAGCTGAGGTTGAGTGGATGGATGGGCAGGTTGGGATTTTGATCGTCATCTTGGGTTAAGTTGGCGACCTGGGCGAACGGTTCCAACCCAATGCACCTTGTAGGGCTGGTCTGGAAGATTGGCTGAAGGTGTTCCTGGCAAAGAATGAAGGGGACTTGGGAATCGGAGACCATGTATTCAAGCCGTTGCTGGGGATATTTGGGGTCCAGCGGAACATAGGCGCAGCCTGCTTTGAGAATACCCAGGATTCCGATGATCATTTCCGGGCTGCGCTCAGCACAAATCCCAATTCGCGTATCCCTATGGACATCTAGTTTCTGAAGGTGCCTGGCGAGTCGGTTGGCAGCGCGATTAAGCGTTTGGTAGCTGAGGTGCCAATCCGGGGCTTCAACCGCGCTGGCGAGTGGCTTTTCACGGGCATGTCGCTCAAATAGTTGATGTATCAGATGCGGTGGGTTGCTGTCTTTGTGCGTCAAATTGGGCGCCTCAATCAGGCGGTACCTCTCCTGAGGCGTGAGCATGGAGAGTTCCGCCAGAGTTGCTTGAGGTCTGGCAACCATTTCTTTGAGTAACTGAACCCAATGCGCCATCATTTGCTCAATGGCGTCGGCATTTGCAAATTCTTGGCTATAGCAGATCCGCAACGACCATTGGTTGCCTGGCAAGATTTCGACGTTGACGGGG
>Ga0214472_10007450_pt1 | contig 11450 bp, 9 predicted proteins | sample RVTome_6_FD_207662 | JGI IMG/M metagenome (GOLD analysis project Ga0214472, IMG submission 207662) | Soil microbial communities from uranium-contaminated site in the Upper Colorado River Basin, Wyoming, United States - RVT140D175 | ecosystem: Environmental > Terrestrial > Soil > Contaminated >...
GCCGGTCGACCCGGCGGAGTTGGAGCGTTGGGAGAAGATCCTGCGAGCCTGCTGGCGGGCGTTCGATGCGGCCGTGGAGAACGCGGCCGGAAAGACCCTCGCAAAGGGCCCGCGCGGCGGAGGCCGGGACCTGGAAAAGATCGTTGGGCACGTCCTGGACGTCGACGCCGGGTATCTCTCGATCCTGGGCGGTAAATTCAAGCCGGAAGGCGCGGCCTCAACGGATGAGGTCCTGGCGGGCGTGCGCCGGGCTATCCTGGACACGCTGGCCGGCCGGGTGAGCGGTGAAGTTCCGGATCAGGGTCCGCGCGGCGGGAAGCGCTGGGCGCCGCGCTTTTTCGTCCGGCGGTTAGCCTGGCACGAGCTCGATCATGCGTGGGAGATCGAGGATCGGGAAACATGATGCAGCGAAAGCTGGATCCCCCGATGTTCCCACTCATTCCCCAGCATCCGGCCAGAAATCATCATTCCCCGCATACCAGGCTGTGATGGCATACTCGCCCTCAGGCAAGTCGCCCAGATTTGCCTGAAAGCTGCCGTCAGGACCGGTCTGGACCGTGGTGACGACGACCCCGGCGGCAGCGATCGGGATCGTCATGCGGGTGAGCTCCGTGGTGGCGCTGAGAAAGATGATGTCGAAATAGCCGCTGTCGCGCGTGACCGGGCTCACCTGGGCGGTGAAGACAATCGTGAACTCGGCGCCCGGCGTGGCCGGGATTTCCCCCGAGTTCATGCCGACATCCTGGCCGGGTTGTGCCGAAACTTTGAGCGCTCCGCCGGTCCCGTTAGAACTGGGAACAATCGAAACCGCGCCGCTGCCCCAGATCCCCCAGAAATCCATCCCGCTTGCAAAGTTCCCGTTTGGAATGGGCCCGCCTGACCCGCCTGATTCCGTGTAGACCACCTGCTCGAGCACGAATTCGGCCGGGCCGCTGCAGTCGCACTCGGAGTTGACCCGGAACCCGGCGTCGGCGAAGGCCGTGCCTTCCGGTACGATCCCCGTGATCGTGTAATCCGTAAAAAAACCGGCGCCGCTGACCGGCTCGACCCGGATCTCAATTTCCGCCCCGGAAATCGGATTCCCGCTCTCATCGCTCAGACTGCCCGTGTACGCCAGGTCGTCGATCGCTTCGAGGGTGAGCACCGTGCGCGGGCGCAGGTAGCGCAGGATCAAATTGGTGAACGTCCCCGGCTGGGTCTCCGGAAGCAGCGCCTGCGGATGCATGTGCCAGGATTGGAAGATCACGTGGTCCGGGCTGCCGCCCGCGATGATCTCGTACTCAACGAAGCGCTGCTCGGTATGCGCCAGCCAGGCTTCGTCGCTGGCATCGTCGTGGTTGCCGAAATAGATGATCCCGAACTCGACCCCGCGTGACTGCACCACTCTTTCGATCTCCAGCGCCCGGGCAGCCCAGTCGACCCGGCTGAAATTGATGTCCAGGTGAAAGTAGTCCAGCTCCTCGCCCATCACATCCGCATAAGCCGCCAGCCAGGTGGAGACCGCGCCCGGATCCAGGTCGGCGGTCTCGATGCTGCCGATTTTGACGTCCGGGAAGACGGCTCGCACAGCTGCGATCGTCCTGGCGGCGTCCGCGGCGATCTCGGCAGGGGACATGAAGCAGTTTGCGTCGTAGTACGTGCCGGCGTCAAAGGCGTGCTCGAGATCCATGCTGTAGAGCGTCCCCCCGGCATCAGCGATCCGTTTCGTGATGGCCTGCGCGGCGGGGACGCCCCAGAAGCCCTCCACCGTGGCCGCGTTGCACAAGGGGGTCTCGGTCAGCGGGCCGGCTTCGTAAGAGATGGCCATCCCGCGGCTGGCGATGTCGTCCAGGACGGTTTTGATCTCTGCGGGCGAGGCATCGGATTCCAGCCAGACCGGGTAGAGCCGGATGACGTGTACGGCATCTGAGGCGGTTTGCCAGGGAGCGCCCGCGGTGAAGAGGTTGTAATAGTCGAAAGGCCCCTGGCCCGGAAAGTACTGGTCCCAGGACCAGGGGTCGAGCGGGCCGAACCAGATCTGCGGGCGGATGTTGAGATCCTTGTATATAGGTCCGTCTACGGGCGGCGCCCCCACTTCGCCGGCAGGTGCGCCGGGCAGTTCGGGGAGCTCACCGGGATCGGCCTCGGACGGGCCGGTGCCGAGCGGCGTCTCCGGCAGCGGCCGGGGGGTCGGCGCGACGGGTGCGCCCGGGAAATTGCAGGCGGCCAGGATGAGCAGGATCGGCAGGGTTTTGATGAATTTCATAGTCAACCTAAGGCGGCGGGACGACGGAGAACTGCTTCACCCCGCTTGAGGCCATGTTGCCGGCGGCATCGTACGCGCGGGCTTCGTATTCTACAATGCCTTCCGAATACGGGCCGCCTTCATATTCGCAGACGGTATCGTTGAAGCAGGTCATCGCCAGGCCGTTTTCGTTGTTCTCACTCCAGATATAGATCTCGATCTTTACCACACCCACATTATCGCCGGCGGTGGCCGTATACATCACCGGATCGCCCTCGAACGGGCCGGCCGGATTGATCCCGATGGACACCGATGGCGGCTTGTTGTCCACGAACGTCGTCGCCGACGGGGTCGGGGTCGGCGGGGTGGGTGGGGTCGCCGACGGGGTTTGCGTAGGGGTCAAGGACGGTGTGGGACCGGCCGGCTGGGTCGGCGAGGGGGTTATTGTCGGCGGGGCCGCCAGGATAGGGACGCCATCCAGGCTGCCGTTCAGCTGCAGGCTCACCAGCGAGATCCAGCAGCGGGCTGCAGAGTTGGGGACCGCAACCTGGACCCAGGTCATTTCCGAGTTGATCCCGGTGACGAGCAGGGTCGTTCCGGTTTCAAAGGCGGTCACATCGGGATAATTGGTTCCGGGCCCGGTACGGCAGAAGCCGTTCTGGGTCATCGTGACGGTCGTTTCACCGGAGCCTGTCGCGGTCGGCGGCATTGGGGTGGCGCTGGGCGTGGTGGGGGCGGGAGTATCGGTGGCGTCGGTTGCGTTGGGTGTGATCGGGCCGGCGGTGGGCGAAGGGGTCGGGGACGGGCTCGGCGTCGTCCCCGGTTCCTGCGGTTGTGGCTCGCCGGTGACGGTGAACACCACGACGCTGCCGGCGCTCCAGGCGCCGCCGCTGCTTTGGGCGCGGGCCAGGAAGGTATACGTGCCCGGACCCGGCGGGGACCAGAGGCGTCGTACGGTGATGAGGTTTTGTCCATTCCCTGGGAAAATGGCAACACGATTCCCGCCGATCAAGAGTTCGACCAGTGCGACGCCGTCGGGAGCCGCGCCGTGGGCGACCAGCTCGACCGGGCCATGCGGGTGCGTGCTGCCGTGCAGCGGGGCGTCGACCCAGCTGTTCAGCCCTCCGGCGCCGGCCGGGTTCGGGAACTGGCAGCCGGCCAGGAGGACGGACGTAAGCAAAAGGGCGAAGGTCATGCGTTTCACGGCAGCGCCTCCGTCCAGGTGTTGAGCGCCTCGAGGCAGGCGCCCGACTGGGAGGAAAACGGATCGGAGACCTGCAGGAAGGCCGTCCCGCCGTTGTAGACCGCGAACCACTCCAACGAGAGGCCGTACGGCGTGGGCGGTTTGACACCGTAATCCTCATTCGCAGATTTGAACCAATCATAATCCAGCCAGGCATTCGTGGGCGTGAGTGCCAGCGGCACCTTCATGACCTGCCCGGGCGCCATATCGAAGAGCTGGGCGGAACCCGTATACAGCACTTCGTTGAGGTTGATGACGCCGCTCACATCGGAGTAGGTGTTCGAAACGCTCATCGACACGTCCGCCCGGCAGTTGTTGGTGAACCAGGAAGGCGGTTCAACGCCCGGGATGCGGGTCACTTCGAGGATGACGGTTGGTTCGTAGTAAGCCGCGCCCTGTGCCGGGCGGACGATGTAACCCCAGTCGGCCATGCAGAGCGGCTTCTTGCCATGTTTTGCCGCTTCTTCGGCGGAAACGCATCCCGGCTCGGTGCTCTGTGATGCGAGCGTGTCGATCGACTCCTCGAGGGCTTTGCGGATCAGGTCCTCGCAGTTTTCTTCACAGGGAATTCCGCGCGCACGCAGTTCCTGGGCGGCCAGTTCAACCAGATAGTCCTTGCCTTCTTCGACCAGCTGATCGTAGGACGGCACGGAGGGCGGCACGCCGTAAGCTGCCAGAGCGACATCGATGCCGATCGCAACGGCGACCTTGCACTCTTCTTTCGGTATCAGGCCCTGGCCGCCGAATGCAAGATCGGCCTGGGTGCAGACCTGCTCACCGATCAGGTCAACGACCTTGGCTTTGAGCGCATTCACCTTACCGGCCGCCCAGTCCCAGGCGCCGCCAAGCACATTGAAGAATTCGACCAGGCCGGATTTTTTCCCGGGCAACTTGGCCGGGCAGACGACCTCACCGATCTCGGCGTTGTATGGGTCGACGATCATCTGGATTTCCGGTTTTTCAATCACGACGACGCAGCCCCAGCGGTTCGGATCCGGGAAGCTGCCCGGGTTGAATTTGACGAACTTCACCTGGTAGAGGGGCGCCATCGGGCCGGCCAGCTCGATCGGCTCGGGTTCCGGCGGCGGCCCGTAATGGACGGTCACCGTGTTCGAGGGGAAGCCGACAACCTGGTTGTTGGCCAGCGGGAGGACGCGGACGTAGTAATCATCGATCTGGACGCCGATTTTTTCCTGCGTGCTGATGGCGCTGCCCGGGTCCAGGTCCAGGGGGGCGGTGCTGAACGGGTCGGAAAAATCAATCGGTCCGGAAGGTGCGGCGGTAGGAGCCGGGTTGGAACCGCCGCCGGGCGCCGGTGAAACGATGTCCGCAAAGTTGATGAAGAAGACGAGCTGGGAGGCGCTCACCATGCCTTCGGCGAGCAGCCCGGGGGGATCGAGGTTGGCGGACGACGGGAACGGCCAGGCAGAGACCTGCCAGAGTCCGGTCTGGGCGGGAGAATCGGTTTGCCATTGGAACTCGAGGTTGAACCGGTTGAGGCTCGATTCCATGTAGATGGTTTTCTCGGTGACCGGGACGCCCGTATCGGGCGACTGGTTGAAATCGATCGTGACCAGGCTCGTAACGTCGATCGGCAGCAGGAGGAACCCGGCGGAGGTCTGAACTGCGCCGGGGCTCGTTCCGCTGCCCAGGAAGACCAGCCGGCCGCCGGACCAGCCCCAGGCTTCGAAAGCGTAGCCTGCCGTTGGGTCCGGTAGAAACGGTTTGAAATCGATACCTGCCCCGACCCCGCTGAGGAAGCTGCCCTCCTCGGCGGGGACCCGGTCCCATGCGTCCCCGTCGTAAGAGACGTACAGGTAGACGGCGGCTGCAGACAGGTCGGTCTGCAGGACGCCGTCCTCGATGACCAGTCCGCCCTGGCCGGCGACCGGGATGCCGCAGTCCGGGTCGGTGATGCTCAGCGGCGCGACATTCCCGGGTATCTCGCCGCCGGCGTTGAAGGCTGCGGCGTAGTACTGGACGTCGCCGCCCACTTCCGTGTCCGTGAAGCGGGTCGTGGCGGCGTCGAGATAGGCGATCGGCCGGAAGGCGGATTGGCCCGGCGAGAGCCGGTAGATGCTGTAGCCCAGGGCGTCGTCGCCGGTGAAATCGATCTCGAGGGTAACGGTGCATTTGTCGGCCGCGGCGCTCAGGGCGGGTGCCGTTTGCGGGGCGACGGGGTTGAACGGCAGGTTGAGGTTGAACCAGAGCGCTGGTTTGCTTCCGGTGTAGACCGGTTCGTCCGGGGCGGGCACGCGGGAAGGAGCGGCGGGCTCCGACGGTGCGGGGACCGGATCCCGGGGGACCAGGAGTACGGTGCCGGCTTCAAGAGGTGCGTTGGGCAGCAGGCTGTTGTAGGCCAGGATATCCTCCGGGGAAAGGCCCCGGTCCGATGCGATTCCGGCGGCCGATTCACCCGGGTTCGTCGTGTAGTTTTCCAGCACCACGCCCGTATCGGGCGCCTGGACGTGCACGGTGGCAACGTTGGAGAGCTGAACGTTGCCCTGCAGGTCAATCGCGCGCAGCTGGACCGTGTGTGGGCCGGTTCGATCCTCGTCCCATGCGAGCTCAAATGGCGCATTCGGGCTGGTCGAATCCGCCACGTGCTGCCCGTCCACCCAGAGCTCCAGGCGGGTGACACCCTGGTTGGAGGCGATATCGGCGCGTACGGTTGCGGGGAGACCGGGGAATGCGATCGATTGGTTTGTCGGTTCAGTCAGGGCGACGACCAGGGGAGGATTGGGGATTTCCCCGGCGATGTCCAGGTTGTTGATCTGGAGGAGGACGACCAGTGCTGCTACGGCCGCAGCGCCTGCGATGAGGACGCCGAGGATGATTTTCAACCAGTTTCTCATATATCTATCTGTTGATCAAGCGTAAGTACTGCGATACTGCGAGGAGACGGTCACCGGGTTCGTTGTGCGGCTGCTTGTGACCTCGATCTATTATAGGGTAAATCGTGAGCGTCTCATAAACGTTACGAAAGAGCAGACCCCCCAATGCGTGATCCTATTCGCTGTGCCGCTCGAAGATGTGCTGGGTGTTGGGGCGCCGGAAGCGCCGGCCGCAGACCGGGCAGGTCCAGGCGGCGGGAGTGTCCATCGGTGCGGCAATTCTATACCGTTCTGGATGGACCGGTGATGGCAGAGGTAGGTGCGCCAGTTCCACAGGGGTACAATCGAGCAATGGACGAAGATGATGACGATCTGCCGGCCGGGATCGGTAAACCGGCTTTTCAGGCACTAAAGGCGACCGGTTTCGCTCGCCTGGACCAGTTCACCCGGGTGACGCAGGACGACCTCCTGAAACTGCACGGCGTAGGACCCAGGGCGGTGCGCATTCTGCGCGGCGCGCTTGACGCCCGAGGGCTGTCGTTTAAGGACCCGGACTGACCGCGGCGCCGGCGGACCGATCGTTCGGAACCGCCCGATGGAGTATTGATCTATGGCACAAGATTCGAACCAGATCGACGTCTCCCTGGAGGTCGGTAAGAAAAAAACGTTCGCCACCGCCCTGGATTGGCCGGGCTGGTGCCGGAGGGGCCGGGATGAGGCCGCCGCCCTGCAGGCCCTCGTCGATTACGGTCCGCGCTACTCGCAGGCGTTAAAGGGGACCGGCCTGGGGTTCCGCGCGCCGCCGGATGTTTCCAAATTCGTCGTTGTCGAACAGCTCGTAGGTAACGCCACCACCGATTTCGGCGCGCCGGATCGGGCTTTTCCGGAAGATGATGCGCCGGTCGAACCGGTCGAGCTGGACCACGCCTGGGAGATCGAGGATCGGATGGAGTAGCCCCAGACCCCAAAGGTTTTTAAAACCTTTGGGGTCTGTATTCAACGAATCGGGTGCCGCAGCACCGTCTTGAGCTTTTCCGGTGCAGTGCGCCTCGGGTCGCTCAGATAGATCTCGTGGTGCTTTCCGTGGGTCTCATAGCCGTTTACCGCCGCGAAACCGACCATCCTCTCGATCGTGGCCGGCTCCTCCGAGAAGGGTCCGAGATGCATGATCTGCATCGAACGGCCTTCGTGGAACGCTTCGAAGCGCGCCCGGTCCAGCATGGCCGGGTTCTTTTTCTTCCTTAGATCCTCACAGGCCTGCTCGAACAGTTCCCGGGTCACCGGTTCCGGCTGCATAATCATGGCGGTGAAATACCAGGGGTCTTCGTGGGTGACCGTCGATTTCACGTCTGAGTCCTTCGTCCACCACAGTCCTTCAAGGGGCATGACGGGGTAATCCACCGGGTCGTCCGCCCGCTTTTTGACCATGAACTTGAGCGTGTAAGACAGTCCGTAAAGGGTTTCCAACGCGCCCTGGTAGTCCGGTGCGTCGGCCACCTCCGTGTTCGCAGGAACCATGCCGTCGATCATGATGTAGTTGAAGCGGGGGACATCCACCACGGCGACGGCTTTGGCGCCGGGGTGGTAAAGGTTTTTGTATTGTTTCTTGAGATCCAGTTTCTTCATGGGGTTCGAATCCTCCGAATCATTTCACCCAGCTTATCGATCTCGTCCCGGGCAGGCCGGTGGCATTACTGTAATCGAACAACCTGTCCAGGACCAGGGGTATCTCCTCATCGGGTGCTTTCCACCGGTTCAGAGGTCGTCGATCTGATAGACCCCCAGGGTCTCCAAGACTCTTGGGGTCTGGTCCTCGTGGAAACGAACGAACTCCTCTCGCCCCCCGAAATACCCCAGGACCGTATCCTTCGCCAGAAAGGTTTCCTCGGTTGACAACAACTCTTCGTATGAGGAAAAGGGCCAATCTCGAAAGTCGTCCACAAAACCATGATTGAGTGGGTTGTGATGGATGTATCGAACCGTTTGCAAGAACTGCGCATCGCTCAGGACCTGAACACGTCCAAACGGGCGCTGGAACAGGCTGCCGGTGCGGCCGTAGGCCTTGTTGATCGCTTTGGCGTAGGCATTGAAAAAATTAGAGAAGCATTGGGAAGGGGACGTCGAGAACCCGCGGCGTTTTAAAAGCTCGGAGGTCAGGATCCGAACCAGCAGGTGGAAATGGTTCCCGAGCAGGCAGAACGCATAGGTATCGGCGATTGGAGCGATGTATTTCAAAAACAGGCTCAGGAAATATGCGTAATTGCGCTCCTCGATAAAGATATCCGCGCGATTGATGCCGCGATTGAAGATGTGGTAGACGGTATCGTGGCTGATGGCAGGCGGGTTGGCCATTGGATCACCTCAAACCCCAAAGGTCTTGGAGACCTTTGGGGTTTGATTCTACCAACCTCGCGGGCCCCCCTCCCCGCGCGCGCCCGATTCTCCGCTGCCGGCGACAGGCTATCCAGGCTGGCCAATATGATAAACTGATTAGAAAATCGGATTTATTGACAGGTGGAAATATGCGAGACCCTAAGGATCCACCCTTAGGGTCTCCCCGCAAGGAACCTCCATGCCCCCTCCAGAACCCGTCATCCAGACGCGCGGCCTGACCAAGCAGTACAAAGAAGTCACCGCACTGGCTGACCTCGACCTCACCGTCCACAAAAACTCAATCTTCGGTTTCCTCGGCCCCAACGGCGCCGGGAAGACGACGACGATCAAAACCCTGCTCGGCCTGATCCGCCCCACCGCCGGCTCCGCAACCGTCTTCGGGCATGACATCCTCAAGGACAGCCTGCAGATCCGCGCCCGGGTCGGCTACCTGCCGCAAGACCCCCGTTTCTACGACTACATGACCGCCCGGGAAACGCTGGACTTCACCGCCCGGTTCTTCTTCAAAGGACCGGAGACGGCCATCAAGGATCGCGTCGAGGAAACCCTCGCGCTGGTCGGCCTGGAAAGCAAGGCCGACCGCCCCATCAAGGGGTTCTCCGGCGGCGAGCGGCAGCGGCTCGGGATCGGGCAGGCCCAGGTCAACTACCCCGACCTGCTGATCCTGGACGAACCGGCCGCCTCGCTCGACCCGCTCGGCCGCCGGGACGTGCTGGCGGTCATGGAGCGACTGCGGAAATACGCCACCGTCTTCTATTCCACCCACATCCTGGACGACGTCCAGCGGGTAGGCGACACGATCGCCATCCTGAATAACGGCCGGCTGGTCGCCCAGGGCGCAGTCGAGACCTTGCTGGCCGGCTCCGGCGGCACCTCCTACGCCGTGCGGATCCGGGGCGATGTCGCCGGGGCCAAAACCCGCCTGGACAACCAGGAGTGGGTCCTCGCCACTCAACTCGAGAATAACCGGGACGATGCCACCCTGACCGTCTCGGTCAGCGATCCCGAAGCCGCCGAAGCTCACCTCCTGCGGCTGCTGCTGGCCGACGAAGAGCTGGTGGTCAAGGACTTCCGCCGCCGGACCTACGAACTGGAGGATATTTTCATGGAAATCGTCGAAGGAGGGCGCCATGGCGGGAAACAGTGAATTCCAACCGGCCGCCAATCAGGGCCTCCTGGCGGGGTTCGGGAACCTGTTCCGGGCCGAGATGCGCAGCTGGTGGCGCACCCGCACCTGGTGGATCCAGACCCTGATCTGGGTCGCCGCTGTGGACGGGCTGCTCCTCACGATCATCTCCTCCGGAGTCGAAGGGGGGCTGCAGGAGCTGGCCCCGCTGTACGGCGTCTTCGGGGGTTTATTCACCGCCGTGGCCGTGATCATCATCGTGCAGGGTGCCGTGGTCGGCGAGAAGATCGATGGCACGGCAGCCTGGGTGCTTTCAAAGCCTGTCTCGCGGGCCGCCTTTCTTCTGGCCAAATGGCTCGGCAACGCGATCGGGATCGCCGTCACCATGGTCCTTGCGCCGGGGCTGCTCGCCTTCCTGGTGTTCACACAGTACGCCGGTCTCACGGTCCGGTTCATCGATTTCGCAGCCGGGATGGGCACCGTCCTGCTGTTCAACCTGTTCTGGCTGAGCCTGACCCTCATGCTCGGCGCCTTCTTCAGCGCTCGCGGCGCCGTCATCGGGATCCCGATGGCCCTGCTGCTTGGCCAGCAGTTCTTCGCCGGCGCCATCATGCAGCTCTCCGAAAGAATCCTCGAGTTCCTGCCGTACGCATTGATCATGCCGGATACGGTCGTCCCCGGCCAGTCGCTCGCCAGCCAGGCGATCATGGGCACCCCCCTCGCGACCGGCTGGCCGATCATCGCGACCATCATCCTGATCGTCGCCCTCACCTGGTTCGGAATCCGGCGGTTCGAGCAGGAAGAACTCTGATTTAACAATGGAAAACTGAATGCCGCAGGGAGGCTTTACCCACTGCGGCACTCAGTTTTCCACACCTTTTCATGGCCAACCCCATCGCCTTTCTCGACCGCGCCCAGCCTGCCCTCACCCCCACCGAAGCCGCCCACCTGGCCGAAACCCACTTCGGCCTCCACGGAACCCTCACCCCCCTCGTCTCCGAACGCGATCAGAACTTCCGCATCGACCCGCCCGGCAGCGCCTCCCGTATCCTCAAGATCGCCTCCACCCGCCAGGACCCCGGTGTGGTCGACCTCCAGATCCTGGCCCTCGCTCACCTCGCCGCGCAGGACCCCGCGCTCCCGCTCCCCCGCCCGGTCCCCACACTCGCCGGCGCCCCGACGGCCGTCCACGTCACCTCCTCCGGCGACTCGCACGTGCTCTGGATGGTCGGCTGGCTGCCCGGAACCGTCATGGCCGACCGGGTCCCTCACGGCCCGCGCCTACGCCAGGACCTAGGCGCACTGCTCGCCCGCCTCGACTTGGCCCTGCGCGGCTTCTTCCACCCCCATGCCCGCCACAATCACCCCTGGGACCTGACGCGGGCACCCGCCCTGCTCCCGCACTCCGGCCATATCCCGAATCCCGAGACCCGCCGCCGGGTGGAGACGATCTTCCGACACATGGAAACGGACGTCCTCCCGCGCCTCCGCCGGCTGCGCCACCAGGTCATCCACCAGGACGGACATACGCACAATGTCCTTATCCAGCCAACACGCTCCGGAGACTTGGCCGTCGATTTTGCCGGCGGTGATTTTCTCGCCGGCAAAATCGTCGAGGGAAATTTCGTC
>Ga0214472_10007451_pt1 | contig 11450 bp, 7 predicted proteins | sample RVTome_6_FD_207662 | JGI IMG/M metagenome (GOLD analysis project Ga0214472, IMG submission 207662) | Soil microbial communities from uranium-contaminated site in the Upper Colorado River Basin, Wyoming, United States - RVT140D175 | ecosystem: Environmental > Terrestrial > Soil > Contaminated >...
ACGGGGTGGTGTGGGACGATGTTCTGGTCCGGTCGTGGAACTCACCCGCGCCCGCCGGAGCGATGTGCGATGGCGAGCCCGTCCCGGAGGATTGGGAGGGCCTGCACGTGTTCGACATCAGCGACCTGTCGGACCCGGTGCTGGTGGCCTCGGTTGAGACAGACTGCGGCTCGCACACAGCCTCTGGCGTGCCCGACCTCGACAACGGCCGTCTGCTGATCTACAACAGCCCGTCCAGCGGGGCATGTCCCGGGATCGACATCGTCGAGGTGCCTCTGGACGCTCCCGAGACTGCCGCCTACGTCCGGTTCGAGGGCTCCGGCCGGAGCTGCCACGACACAGGGGTGATCCTCGGTGACGTCATGCGGGCGGCGTGCGCCGGTGGCGACGGGTACACGATGTGGACCCTGGACGGGCCCGGCGGGCTGGGGTGAGCATCGGGCACTCCGCCGCGTTCTCCTTCGACGGGGAGGTCCTCATCTTCGGCCACGAGCCGGGCGGGGGTGTGGTGGCTCAGTGCCAGGAGAGCTCGGCCGTCAGCGACAAGTCGGCGTTCTTCTTCGAGACGGCCACGGGGGTTCTCCTGGGCATGTGGACCCTCCCGAACCCCCAGACGGACACGGAGAACTGCACGATCCACAACTACAACGTGGTGCCGCTGCCCAGCGGCCGCGACGTGCTGGTGCTGGGGAACTACCAGGCGGGCACGTGGGTCGTGGACTTCACCGATCCCAGCGACGCGCAGACGCTCGGCTGGAGCGACCCTCCGCCGATCGAGCCAACCGACCTGGGTGGGGCGTGGTCCTCGTACTGGTACAACAACTTCATCCACGAGACCAACATCACCGAGGGTCTGAACGTGTTCCGGTACAGCGGCCCCGAGACGGCGGGCGCTCTTCGCCTGGACCACCTCAACCCCCAGACCCAGGAGTTCTCGCTCTAGCGGGATCTCCCCGTTCGATGCGCGCCAGGGCGGGGCTCCGGCCCCGCCCTCCGCGTATCGTGCGCTCATGGCCACCCTCCTGATCCAGGGCTCCCGGGCCTGGCTGGGGCCCGGGCGATGGCTCGACGACCCCGCGGTCGTCCTGGAGGGCGGCCGTATCCTGTGGGTGGGGCCGGCAGGCCACGCCGGCCCCGCGGACCAGGAGCTCGAGGGCCGCTGGTTCCTGATGCCCGGGGCCGTGGACCACCACGTCCACCTGGGGCTCTCCGACCCGCGGGCCGTCCTCCGGGGCGGCGTGACCGCGGTCCGGGACCTGGGGTGGCCGCCGGAGGACGTCTTCCCGATGGTGGACATCTCCACGGGCACCGCATCCCAGGGCCCGGCCGTGGCCGCGGCGGGGCCGATGCTCACCTGCCGGGGCGGGTACCCGGCCCGGGCCTCGTGGGCGCCCCCGGGAACCGCGCTGGAGGTCGAGGGGCCCGCCGACGCCGTGGCCGCCGTCCTCCGCCTGGCGGACAGCGACCCGGCGGTCATCAAGGTCACGCTCAACGCCGAGGCCGGGCCGACGCTGTCGGATCAGGAGCTGCTGGCCATCGTGGAGGCCGCCCATGGGCGGGGTCTGGCCGTCACGGCGCACGTCCAGGGCCCCGGACAGACCGAGCGGGCGGTGGGCGCCGGGGTTGACGAGCTGGCCCACACGCCGTGGACCGAGCGGCTCCCCGACGCCCTGGTCCAGGCCATGGCCCGCTCGGTGGTCATCGTCAGCACGCTGGACATCCATTCGTTCGGGCGCTCGACGCCCCAGCTCGAGACCGCCCTGGACAACCTGCGGCGGTTCCACGACGCCGGCGGGCGGGTCCTGTACGGAACCGACCTGGGCAACGGTCCCATCCCGCCGGGCATCCACGCCGCCGAAGCTCGCCACTTGGCCGCTGCCGGGCTCACCCCCGACGAGATCCTGACTTCCATGACCCGGCACAGCCTGGAGACCGGGGCCCCCGCCGACCTGGTGGGCCTGGGCGGAGACCCCACGGAAGACCTGGGCGCGCTGGCCGGGCCCGGCCTGGTGGTGCGGGAGGGAAGCGTCCGATTCCTGGAGCGATGACGTCCGGCGGTACGATGCCGCCATGGCCGAGGTCGAAGCAACGCCAACCGGACGGGGGGTCGTGCGGCCTGCCCCGTCCCCCGCCCTCCCCGCCCCCCGGGCCGGCGTGATCCTGGCGGCGGGGCGCTCCGAGCGCCTCCGCGGTTTCACAGGGGGCGGATCCAAGGCGCTGGTCCGCCTGGGAGGGCTGGCCCTCCTCGAGCGAGCCATCCGGACCCTTCTTCGAGCCGGCCTGGACCGCGTCTGCGTGGTGGTCGGGTACCACGCGGGGCCGGTGGCCGCGGTGGCCCGCCGGGCGTCCCCGCTGGTCCACGTGGTCGTGGCCGAGGACTGGGAGGAGGGCAACGCGGCCTCCCTGGCGGCGGTGGAGCCCCTGCTGGATGGTGAGCCCTCGTTCCTCCTGATGACGGCGGATCACGTCTTCTCGCCCGGCGCTCTGGACGGGCTGGTGCTGGCCGGCCAGCCGGCCGTCCTGGTCGACCGCGACGTCGATCCCGCCACCTGGGAGGAGGCCACGCGGGTCGAGGTGGACGCCGGAGGCGGGGTGATCCGGCTGGGCAAGGACGTGTCCTCGCCGGTCGTGGACTGCGGCGCCTTCCTCCTGGAGGGCGGGGTGTTCGACGCCGTGCGACGGGCCCGGGCCGGGGGGGACGCCACGCTGTCCGCGGCCCTTACCGCGTGGGGCCGCCTGCGGGCCCGGCCCATCCCCACGGGAGCCTGGTGGCAGGACGTGGACACCGAGGAGGATCTCCGGGCGGCCCGCCGGACGGTGCGGCGCTCTCTGCGACGACCCTCGGACGGACCGGTGGCCAGGTTCCTGAACCGGACGGTGTCGGTCCCGGTCTCGTGGGCGCTCGCTCCGCTCCGGCCCTCGCCCACGCTCCTGTCGTGGATCGCCTGGGCGACGGTGGTGGCCGGGGCCGCCCTCCTGGCCACGGGCCGGGGCCTGGCCGGGGGCCTGCTGGTCCAGGCCGGCTCGATCCTGGACGGCGTGGACGGCGAGGTGGCCCGGCTGACGGTCCGCGACCGCCCGGGGGGCGCCCTCCTGGACGGGTTCCTAGACCGGATCTCCGACGTGGCCGTGGCCGGCGGGCTCGGCGTGTGGGCCCTGGCCCAGGGAGCCGAGCCCCGGATCGCCCTGGCCCTGGCCCTGGCCGCGACCGCGGGGTCGCTGCTGTCGATGGCCATCAAGGACCGGATCGTGGCCCTGGGCATGCTGGGACCCTCCGAGGATGCCCTGGGGTGGCTCCTGGGCGGGCGGGACGGGCGGCTGCTGGTGGTGGCCGTGCTGGCCGCGACCGGGCTCCCCGCGGTCGCCCTGGGCGCCATCGCCGCCACCTCGCTGGTGGCCACCACCCTTCGCGTCCTACTGGCCCGTCCCCGGTAAGGCTTCCGGAGCGCCCCTGGTACCATGCCCCCGTGGGCACCGGTCGGATCGTCATCCACGGCGCCCGTGAGCACAACCTCAGGAACGTCCACCTCGAGCTTCCCCGGGACAAGCTGATCGTGTTCACGGGCCTGTCGGGCTCCGGGAAGTCCTCGCTGGCCTTCGACACGATCTACGCCGAGGGGCAGCGGCGGTACGTGGAGTCCCTGTCCTCCTATGCCCGCCAGTTCCTGGGCCAGATGGAGAAGCCCGACGTGGACTTCATCGAGGGCCTGTCGCCGGCCATCTCCATCGACCAGAAGTCCACGTCGCGGAACCCCCGATCCACGGTGGGCACCATCACCGAGGTGTACGACTACCTCCGCGTCCTGTTCGCACGGATCGGCATCCCCCACTGCCCCAAGTGCGGGCGGGAGATCGGCCGCCAGACGCCCGATCAGATCGTGGACCAGGTCATGGGGCTCGAGGAGGGGACCCGGTTCCAGGTCCTGGCCCCGGTGATCCGGGGCCGCAAGGGCGAGTACGAGAAGCTGCTCAAGGACCTGGCCGGGAAGGGCTTCGCCAGGGCCCGGATCGACGGCCAGGTCCGAGACCTGTCGGAGTCGATCCGCCTGGACCGGTACTACAAGCACGACATCGACGTGGTGGTGGACCGCCTGGTGGCCAAGTCCGACATCCGGCGCCGGGTGGCCGGCTCGATCGAGACCGCCCTGGAACTGGCCGGGGGCATCGCCGCCATCGGCGTGGAGCGCGACGGCAAGGAGGAGACGCTGGCCTTCTCCCAGTCGCTGGCCTGCACGTACGACAACCTCTCGTTCGACGAGCCCGCCCCGCGGAACTTCTCGTTCAACTCGCCGTACGGGGCGTGCACCACCTGCGACGGCCTGGGGATCCGGCTGGAGCTCGATCCCGAGTTGGTGGTGCCCGACCCCGACCTGTCCCTGGAGGAGGGCGCCCTGGCCCCGTGGAACGGCTCGCGCCTGGAGTACTGGCCCCGGGTCCTGGAGTCGCTGGCCAACGCGTACGGATTCCGGATGGACACGCCGTGGAAGAAGCTGCCCAAGGACATCCGGGACCTCCTCCTGTGGGGCACGGACGAGGAGATCCACATCCGGTACAAGAACCGGTACGGCCGGACCCGGGCCTACTGGACCACCTACGAGGGCGTGATCCCCAACCAGGAGCGCCGTCACACGGAGACGGACTCCGAGTTCGCGCGGTCCCGGATCGAGCAGTACATGCGCGAGGTCCCCTGCCGGACGTGCAAGGGCCAGCGCCTCCGCCCTGAGTCCCTGGCCGTCACCGTAGGCGAGGTCAACAGCGCCGAGCTGACCGCGATGTCGGTCCAGGGGACGCTGACCTTCCTCGAGGCCCTGGAGGGCAAGCTCGACGACCGGGAGCGGACCATCGCCGAGCGCCTCCTCAAGGAGATCCGGTCCCGGCTGGGCTTCCTGGTGGACGTGGGCCTGGACTACCTGACCCTGGACCGCGCCGCGGGCACCCTGGCCGGCGGCGAGGCCCAGCGGATCCGGCTGGCCACCCAGATCGGGTCCGGGCTGGTCGGCGTGCTGTACATCCTGGACGAGCCCTCCATCGGCCTCCATCAGCGGGACAACCAGCGCCTGATCGACACCCTGCTCCGCCTCCGGGACCTGGGCAACACGCTGATCGTGGTGGAGCACGACGAGGCCACCATCCGCACCGCGGACTGGATCGTGGACATCGGCCCGGGGGCGGGGGAGAAGGGCGGCGAGATCGTGTACGCCGGCCCGGTGCCCGGCATCGAGGACGACCCGGGGTCGATCACCGGGGCCTACCTCGGTGGGCGGACCGAGATCCCGCTCCCCGAGGTCCGGCGCCGGCCGAACGGCGCCGCCCTCGAGGTCCGGGGTGCCGCCGAGCACAACCTGAAGAAGGTCGACGTGGCCTTCCCCCTCGGCATGCTGATCTGCGTGACGGGGGTCAGCGGCTCGGGGAAGTCCACGCTGGTCCAGGACGTGCTGTCGCGAGCCCTGCACTCCAAGCTGCACGGCTCCCGGCTGGTCCCCGGCAAGCACCGGCGCCTGGTGGGCTGGGAGCAGCTCGACAAGCTGGTGGTGGTGGACCAGTCGCCGATCGGGCGGACGCCGCGGTCCAACCCGGCCACGTACACCGGGGTGTTCGACCACATCCGCAAGCTGTTCTCCCAGACCCCCGAGGCCCGGGTCCGCGGGTACAAGCCGGGCCGGTTCTCGTTCAACGTCCGCGGCGGCCGGTGCGAGGCGTGCGCCGGCGACGGCCAGATCAAGATCGAGATGCACTTCCTGCCCGACGTCTACGTGACCTGCGAGGTGTGCAAGGGCGCCCGGTACAACCGGGAGACGCTGATGGTCACGTACAAGGGCCGGACCATCGCCCAGGTCCTGGGGATGAGCGTGGACGAGGGCCTGGAGTTCTTCCGCAACATCCCGGTCATCGCCCGCCACCTCCAGACGCTGTCGGACGTGGGCCTGGGGTACATCAAGCTGGGCCAGCCCGCGCCGACGCTGTCCGGGGGCGAGGCCCAGCGCGTGAAGCTGGCCTCCGAGCTGTCCCGCCGGGCCACCGGCCGCACGTTCTACGTTCTGGACGAGCCCACCACCGGTCTGCACTTCGACGACATCCGCAAGCTCCTCCAGGTCCTCCAGCGCCTGGTAGACGCGGGGAACACCGTGGTGGTCATCGAGCACAACCTGGACGTGGTCAAGACCGCCGACTGGCTGATCGACCTCGGTCCCGAGGGGGGCGACGGCGGGGGCGAAGTCGTGGCCGCCGGGCCGCCGGAGCAGGTGGCCCGGGACCGCCGCTCGCACACCGGGCGGTTCCTGGCTCCGGTCCTCGGCCCCCCGGCCCGCCGGGCGGCCGGGGCCTGAAGTAGAGGATCGGGCCCCTCGCGTGATAGAACACGTCCCGTCGTGTCCCGGAAGCTGATCCCGATCGTCTCGATGGCCCTCGTGGCCACGGCCTGCGCCGGCCAGCGCTTCTCGGTGACCCCCGGTGGGGTGGCCGAGGACGCCTTCCTGACCCAGGTCGTGGAGCGGGCCGAGCTGACCGGCCTGGGGCTGTCCCTGGCCGCCGACGCCGACGGCAACCCACACCTGTCCTACCTGTCGCTGGCCCCCGAGGACCCGGCCGCCGCGGCGCCGGTCCCCGGCGAGCCGCTGCTGCCGGCCGTGAAGCACGCCCACTACGTTGGCTCGGCCTGGACCCGGAGCGCCGTAGCCGAGGAGGTCGAGGTCGGGGATGCAGACGAGACAGCCATCGCCGTGGGCCCCGACGGCACCCACCACGTGGCCTGGACCCAGGAAGGGACGCTGTTCTACTCGTCGAACGCCGGGGGCGAGTTCTCGGAGCCCGAGAAGGTCGCCGCCGGGGGCGTGGTGGGGATCTCCGCCACCACCGACGGCGACGGCGCGCCGTGGCTCGCCTTCTACATATCGGGAGCGATGTTCTGCCGAATCTTCCCCGACGGGGAACCGTGTGGCACGGATCTGGTCCGCGTGGCCACCCTCGAAGGCGGCGGGTGGGAGACCGAGACGGCGGCCGAGGCTTCCATCCCGGCCCTCGAGGCCAGCGGGGCGGTGGTGGCCGGCACGGGTATCGGCGTGACCCCCGACGGGCCCGTGGTGGCCTACGGCAGCGAGGGTCGGACACTCCTGGCCCGGGACACCGGCGACCTGTGGGAGTCCGAGACGGTCGACCGCGGGGGCTTCGGGGTCTCCCTGGCGGCCGACGGTGACGGGAACCCGCACCTCGCGTACCAGACCCAGAACGGAGCCGTCCGCCACGCTCATTCGATCGACGGCGCGGCCTGGGAGCCTTCCGACGTGGGCGAGGGGCATACCGACGGCCGGACCTCGATCGCCCTGGACGGCGAGGGTGTGCACTACGTCGCGTTCCAGACCACCGAGGGCGTCGAGCTGGCCTCCAACGAAGGTGGCCAGTTCGCGTCCCTCGACGTCCCGGGGACCGAGGGTGGCGCCTGGCCGAAGGTGGTGGCCGGGCCGGAGGGCATGATCGCCATGTCCTGGTTCGGGCCCAAGGCGTCCGGCGTGTACCTATCGGCCCGGGGGCTGGAGGAGCCGTTCCTGGCCGCCCCTCCAGGCGGTGGGCAGCCCACGGGCGAGCCCACCGGCCAGCCCACGGACGGCGGCCCCCCACCCTGCGAGCCCTCGGGCACCGAGCTGTCCGTGGTCGCGGCGAACATCGCCTTCGATACGGACTGCCTGGCGGCGCCCGCCGACACCGCGTTCACCATCGCCTTCGACAACCAGGACACGCAGCCGCACAACGTCGGCATCTACGATCAGCAGGGCGGGCAGGCCCTGTTCACGGGCGAGACCTTCCAGGGACCCGACAGCCGCACGTACGAGGTCGATCCACTCGCCGCCGGCCAGTACTACTTCCAGTGCGACGTCCACCCGACCATGAACGGAGCCTTCGTCTCCGCCTGAACCGGCCGTAGGATGGATGCCATGGGTATCCAGCGTCCGGACGGCTCCACGATCCCCGACACGCCCGGCGCGTACCTGTTCCGGGACGCCGATGGGCGGGTGGTCTACGTGGGCAAGGCCGGGTCCCTGCGCAAGCGGCTGGCCTCGTACTGGTCCCGGCCCCTGCACCCCCGGACCGAGGCCATGATGGACCAAGCCGACCGGGTGGAGTGGATCGTGGCCTCCGGCGAGGTCGACGCCCTGATGCTGGAGTACAACCTGATCCAGGAGCACCGGCCCCGGTTCAACGTCCGGTACCGCGACGACAAGTCCTACCCCTACCTGGCGGTCACGGTGGGCGAGCGGTGGCCCCGGGCCCGGGTTCTCCGCGGCCGGAAGCGCAAGGGCGTCCGGTACTTCGGCCCCTTCGGCCACGCCTACGCCATCCGCGAGACCCTCGACGCCCTGACCCGCATCTTCCCCGTCCGGACCTGCTCCGACGGCTTCTTCAACCAGCGTCGGCGGGCCAAGCGGCCCTGCCTGTACTACGACATCGGGCGGTGCGCCGGGCCGTGCGTCCCCGAGAAGACCGGCGTCACCGACGAGGGCTACCGGAAGACCGTGGACGACCTGATCGCGTTCATGGCCGGCAACCAGCAGCCGTTCATCAAGGGCCTGGAGCGCGACATGACCGCCGCCGCCCAGTCCCAGGAGTACGAGGTGGCTGCCCGCAACCGGGACCGGCTGGCCGCGGCCCGCAAGGCCCTGGAGTCGCAGGAGATGGTCCTCCCCCGGACCGAGAGCCTGGACGTGGTGGCCATGGCCGAGGACGATCTGGAGGCCGCGTTCCAGGTGTTCTTCGTCCGCAGGGGCCGGGTCACCGGGCGCAAGGGCTGGGTGGTGGACCGGGTCGAGGACCTGGACACGCCGCATCTGGTGTCCTCGTTCCTCCGCGAGCTGTACATGGACCGCGACGAGGTCCCCCCACGGGTCCTGGTCCCCGCCTGGCCGGTGGACGCGAAGGTCCTGGAGGCCTGGCTGGGGGAGCGCCGCGGCGGGAAGGTCCGCATCGCCGTCCCGGCCCGGGGGGAGAAGCGCCGACTGCTGGGCGTGGTGACCATGAACGCCAAGGAGTCCTTCGTCCGCCACAAGATGAAGCGGGCCACGGACTTCGCGGCCCGGTCCCGGGCTCTCAGCGAGCTGGGCTCGGCGCTCGGCCTGGCCGACCCGCCGCTCCGGATCGAGGCCTTCGACATCTCCAACATCGGACCGGAGTCCACGGTGGGCTCGATGGTCGTGTTCGAGGACGGCCTGCCGAAGCGCTCCGACTACCGGCGGTTCGAGGTCAAGGGCGTGCCCGGACAGGACGACTTCGCCAGCATGGAAGAGGTCCTCCGCCGCCGGTTCACCCGGTACCTGAAGGAGCGCGACGAGCCCGTGCGCCGCCGAAGGTTCTCGTACCCGCCGTCGCTGGCCGTGGTGGACGGCGGGCGCGGACAGCTCAACGTGGCCGTCCGGGTCCTGGAGGCCCTGGGCCTGGACGTCCCGGTGGTTGGCCTGGCCAAGCGCCTGGAGGAGGTGTACCTCCCCGGCCAGCCGGATCCCCTGCTCCTGCCCCGCGGCTCCGAGGCCCTGTACGTGCTCCAGCACGTCCGCGACGAGGCCCACCGGTTCGCCCTGGACTACCACCGGAAGAAGCGGGAGCGCCGCGCCCTGGCCTCCCCGCTGGACGACATCCCCGGCGTGGGGCCGGCCCGGAAGCGGGCCCTCCTGAGACGGTTCGGCTCGCTGGCCCGGCTGTCGCGGGCCACGACGGAGGAGATCGCCGAGACGCCGGGCGTGGGGCCGTCGCTGGCCGGAGAGATCAAGGCCCGGCTGACCCAGGCCAGGTCGGCGTGACCGCCCGGACCACCCCCGAGCCGGAGCCCGCCGCCCCCGACTTCACGCTGATCACGGGGTTGTCCGGAGCCGGGCGATCCGAAGCTGCCAAGTGCCTGGAGGACCTGGGGTACTTCGTGGTCGACAACCTCCCGCCGTCCCTGATCGGGAAGATGGCCGAGCTGGTGGCCACGGCCGGGGAGCCGCGCAAGGTGGCCATCGTGGCCGACGCCCGGGGTGGGGTGTTCTTCACTGACCTGGCCCAGGCCCTGACCGACCTCCGGAAGCAGAAGGTGGCCTACCGGATCCTGTTCCTGGAGGCCGGGGACCAGGACCTGGTCAACCGGTTCGAGGCCACCCGCCGCCGCCACCCGCTGGCCCCCGCGGACCGCGTGGTGGAGGGCATCCGCAAGGAGCGGATGATGATGGAGACGCTCCGCGGTGACGCCGACCTGATCATCGACTCCAGCGGCCTGACCCCGCACGAGCTCCGGGAGCGGGTCCGCGAGGCCTTCGCCGGCGGCAGTCCGGAGGAGGGGCTCCAGGTGGCCCTGGTGTCCTTCGGCTACAAGTTCGGGATCCCCCGGGACGCCGACCTGGTCCTGGACGTCCGGTTCCTGCCCAACCCGTACTGGGTGGACAAGCTCCGGGCCCTCCCGGGCACCGACGGCAAGGTGGTCACCTACGTCAAGAGCCAGAAAGCGTACGGGGAGTTCATGAAGCGCCTCCGGGCCCTCCTCGAGTACACCGTCCCGGGCTACGTGTCCGAGGGGAAGTCGTACCTGACCATCGCCATCGGGTGCACCGGCGGCCGGCACCGTTCGGTGGTCGTGGCCGACGAGCTGGAGTCCTGGTTCCGCAAGCGCGGCATGCGGGTGGGGGTCAAGCACCGGGACCTCGAACGCCCCTGAAGGGCCCTCTGACCTGCGCTTTCAGGCCGGGCCGGGCTGCGGTTAGGATGGGAGCCCAGACGGATCGAGGAGGCCTCGCATGACCGTGAAGATCGGGATCAACGGGTTCGGGCGCATCGGCAGGAACTTCTTCCGGGCCGCCAAGGGACGGGCCGCGGACATCGACTTCGTGGGGGTCAACGACATCACCGACCCGGCCACGCTGGCCCACCTCCTGAAGTACGACTCGGTGCTGGGCAACCTGGACTCGGAGATCAAGGCCACGGGCGAAGGGATCTCCGTGGACGGCGACGAGTTCCGGGTCCTGGCCGAGCGGGACCCCGCCAACCTGCCGTGGAAGGACCTGGGCGCTGACGTGGTCATCGAATCCACGGGTCTGTTCACCGACCGGGAGAAGGCCGAGAAGCACCTGGCCGGGGGAGCGAAGAAGGTCATCATCAGCGCGCCGGCCAAGGGCGAGGACATCACGATCGTCCTCGGCGTCAACGACGGCCACTACGACCCGAACGAGCACCACGTGATCTCGAACGCGTCGTGCACCACGAACTCCGTGGTCCCCATGTCCAAGGTCCTCAGGGACGCGTTCGGCATCGACCGGGCCCTGATGACCACGATCCACGCATACACGAACGACCAGTCCATCCTCGACCTGCCGCACAAGGACCTCCGGCGGGCCCGGGCCGCGGCCATCAACATCATCCCCACGTCCACCGGCGCGGCCAAGGCCACGTCGCTGGCCATCCCGGAGCTGAAGGGCAAGATGGACGGCATGTCG
>Ga0214472_10007452_pt1 | contig 11450 bp, 10 predicted proteins | sample RVTome_6_FD_207662 | JGI IMG/M metagenome (GOLD analysis project Ga0214472, IMG submission 207662) | Soil microbial communities from uranium-contaminated site in the Upper Colorado River Basin, Wyoming, United States - RVT140D175 | ecosystem: Environmental > Terrestrial > Soil > Contaminated >...
GGCCGGCGGGTCCGCGGCGGCGGCATCGCCATCGGCGGCGGCCTCGGCGGTCTGGTGCTCGTCGCAGTGGTACTGCTCATGGGCGGAAACCTGGGCGACCTGGGCGGGCTCGGGGTGGGACCGGCCGAGCAGGGTCCGGTCGGGAGCCAGCGCGCCGCGGAGTGTCGGACCGGGGCGGATGCCAACGAGCGGGTCGACTGCCGGATCGTCGGCGCCGTGAACAGCCTGGATGCGTACTGGAGCGATGCCTTCGACCCGACCGGCGGGGGGTACGCCCGGCCCGGGACGGTGCTCTTCAGCGATGCGGTCGACACTGCGTGCGGGGGTGCGACCAGCGCCGTGGGCCCGTTCTACTGCCCGCTCGATCAGACCATCTACATCGACCTCGGCTTTTACGACGACCTGGAGACGCGGTTCGGGGCGGAGGGCGGCCCGCTGGCCGAGATGTACGTCATCGCCCACGAGTACGGCCACCACGTCCAGAACCTCCTGGGATCGCTGGATGCGGGCCGTGACGCCGGCGCCGAGAGGGGCGCGGTGCGCACCGAGCTGCAGGCCGATTGCTACGCCGGCGTCTGGGTGGGCAACGCCGTCGACACCGGGTTCCTCCAGCCGATCACCCGCGAGCAGCTGGACCAGGCGCTCGATGCGGCCGCGGCCATCGGCGACGACCGCATCCAGGAGCGGATGCAGGGCCAGGTCGATCCGCACACCTGGACGCACGGCTCGGCCGAGCAGCGCCAGGAGTGGTTCGTCACCGGCTACGAGAACGGCTCGGCCGACGCCTGCGACACGTTCGAGGCCGAGATCTGAGGCCCCATCGGGGGGCTTGGCGCGCAGGCAGGAACGTGTGAGACTGTCGCCCCCGCAGCGGGAGGCGACACGTGATCGACAACGGATCCGGCAACGGCAGCGGCGCGCTGCGGCCGGCCGACCGTGCATTCGACGGGTCGCCATTCCCTCCCATCGGCGAGTATGCGTTCCTGTCGGACTGCGAGTCGACCGCGCTGGTCGCGCCATCGGGCAACGTCGAGTGGCTCTGCCTGCCACGCATGGACTCGCCGAGCGTCTTTGGCTCCATCCTCGACCGCGACGCGGGCGGCTTCCGCTTCGGTCCGTCCGACATCCTGGTCCCCGCCGCTCGCCGGTACCTCCCCGGCACGATGGTGCTCGAGACGAGCTGGGGCTCGCCGACCGGCTGGGTGATCGTGCGCGACGTCCTGCTGATCGGCCCGTGGCGGCACGTCGAGTCCCGCTCGCAGACCCAGCGGCGGCCGCCGACCGACTACGACGCCAGCCATATCCTGCTGCGGATGGTGCGCTGCGTGAACGGCGAGATGCAGCTCATCCTCGACTGCGAGCCGGTGTTCGACTACGGCCGGCAGGTCGGCACCTGGAGCTACTCCGAGAGCGGGTATCGCCAGGGCGTGTGCCGCTCCGGCGCCGATGGGGATCCCGAGCTCGTCCTGACCAGCGACATGAACATCGGCTTCGAGGGACCCCGCGCGCTGGCCCGCGGCCTGATCAAGGAGGGCGAGACCCGATTCTGCGCGCTCTCGTGGCAGAACGCGGAGGTCCCGCGCAGCACCGAGGATGCGTACCAGCGCCTGGTGTGGACGGCCCACCACTGGCAGCACTGGCTGGCGCGCGGCAGCTTCCCGGACCACCCGTGGCGCTCGTACCTCGAGCGCTCGGCCCTCACGCTGAAGGGGCTGACGTACGGTCCGTCCGGCGCGATCATCGCGGCACCCACCACCTCGCTGCCGGAGACCCCGGGCGGCGAGCGCAACTGGGACTACCGCTACAGCTGGATTCGCGACTCGACGTTCGCGTTATGGGGGCTGTACACGCTGGGCTTCGAGTGGGAGGCGAACGACTACCTGTACTTCATCGCCGACGTCGCCGAACGCGACAGCGATCTGCAGATCATGTACGGCGTCGACGGCGAGCGGGCGCTTCCCGAGCAGCTCCTCCAGCACCTGTCCGGCTACGAGGGCGCGCGGCCGGTCCGCATCGGCAACGACGCGTACGGCCAGCGGCAGCATGACATGTGGGGTGCCGTGCTCGACTCGGTCTACCTCCACACCAAGTCGCGTGACCACCTGGACGAGCGGATCTGGCCGATCCTGGTCCGCCAGGTCGAGGCGGCACTGCTCCACTGGCGTGAGCCGGACCGCGGGATCTGGGAGGTCCGGGGCGAGCCGAAGCACTTCACCAGCTCGAAGGTCATGTGCTGGGTCGCGGCCGACCGCGGAGCGCGCCTGGCCCGCCTGCGCGAGGACGAGGCGCGGGCCACCGAGTGGCAGGCGGCCGCCGACGAGATCAAGGCCGACATCCTGGCCAACGGAGTCGATGCGCGGGGCGTGTTCACCCAGCACTACGACACCGATGCCCTCGACGCCTCGCTACTGCTCATGCCACTGGTCCGCTTCCTGCCGCCGGACGACGAGCGGATCCGGCGGACCGTGCTCGCCATCGCCGACGAGCTGACCGACGACGGGCTGGTCCTGCGCTACCGGACGGACCAGACCGATGACGGGCTGGCCGGCGAGGAGGGAAGCTTCACGATCTGCTCCTTCTGGCTCGTCTCGGCCTTCGTCGAGATCGGTGAGGTGCAGCGCGCCCGTCGCCTGTGCGAGAAGCTCCTCTCCTACGCGAGTCCGCTCGGCCTGTACGGCGAGGAGCTCGATCCCGACACCGGGCGCCACCTCGGCAACTTCCCGCAGGCCTTCACCCACCTTGCCCTCATCAACGCGGTGATGCACCTGATCCGTGCCGAATCCCACCACGGTGGGACGGTTCCGCCGCTCTCGCCGCGAACCGCGGAGACGCCGTCGGCCGACGGAAACGGCCGCGTGGCGCAACCGGCCTCCCTCGAGGCGTCACCGATTCCTCCCCGCGATCAGTCCTCGTAGGGCAGGCCGCGCTCGACGGCCGCCCAGCCGGCGGCCAGCAGCCGGACGGCGACCGCCGGATCGCGCGTCGGCGGGTGATCCGGCGCCACCAGCGTCCCGGCAAGCGCGGGGAGCAGCGGGGCGTGGCCGAAGCTGACGGTGACGAGCGAGTCCCCGGCGAGCGTCCCGTCCTCGATCCGGAACAGCGTCTCCTGTGGCGCGCCGTCGTACGTGACCCAGTACGGGTCCGTCGTGGCGATGCGCCGCAGCTCGGTGCCGGCCAGCAGCCGCCGACCGGGGGGCGTCAGCGGCATGCTCGGCGCGCCGGCGTACCAGATCGTCCGGGCCTGGTGGTCGCGGTCGAGGGACGCGTTCCAGGCCGCCCACCAGGAGCCGGGCCGTGGATCCGTCGGATCGACCGCGACGTCGGCCAGCACCACGTACCGATCGACCGGATGCTCGAGGCCCTCGCATCGAGCGTCGCAGGAGGGCAGCATGAGCCGCGGGAGCTCCGCGATCATCAGCCGCGCCTGCAGCCAGGAGGTGAACGTCTCCGCGTCGCGGCCGCGCGCGGCGGGATCGATCAGCGAGAGCACGGTCTCGCCGTCGCGGATGAGCTCGACCGCCTGCGACAGGGCGTCGCGGCGATCTCCGGGGCCGAGCCAGTGGCCCGAACCCCGGTTGCGGGCGGCCATGCGGGGGATGGAACACGACGATCGCTCGGCCGGCAAGTACCCCGAACCGCACCGGACCACACCAATCCGCAGCGTCGGGCCGCTCCGCGGGCCCGATGCTACGCTGGAGGACCCGGCCGATCCGGGCTCACGAGAGGGAGGCGCGCGTGGCCCAGCGGCCGTTCCGATTCCTGGCCGATGCCCGCGGCATCGCCTCGCTGCGCGAGCTGCGCGAGACCGTCCGCCGTGCGGAGGCGATCGGCATCGACACCCTCGTGATCCCCGATCACCTCATTCCGCAGCTGGCTCCGGGGCCAGCCATGGCCGCCATCGCCGCGGTCAGCGATCGGCTGCGGGTGAGCGCGTTCGTCCTCAACAACGATCTCCGCCATCCCGCCGTGCTGGCGCAGGACCTGGCCAGCATCGACGTCCTGTCCGGTGGGCGGCTCGACGTGGCCATCGGCGCGGGATGGAATCGCGCCGAGTACCGGGCGATCGGGCTGCGCTTCGACCGGACGCCGATCAGGCAGGCGCGGCTGGCCGAGGCGATCGCCGTGCTGAAGGGCTGCTTCGGCCCCGGGCCGTTCAGCTTCGCCGGCGAGCACTACGCGATCACCGACTACGACGCGCATCCGAAGCCCGTCCAGCGGCCACATCCGCCCTTCCTCATCGGCGGCGGCGGCCGGCGGACCCTGACCCTGGCCGCGCGAGAGGCGAACATCGTCGGCCTGGCACCCCGCATCCAGCCCGGCGGGGCGCCGGACCTTGCCTCGATCAGCTTCGAGGCCACCCGCGAGAAGATCGGCTGGGTGCGGGACGCCGCGGGCGACCAGTTCGCCGACCTCGAGCTCAACGTCTATCCCTCCATGACCGGCGTCAGCATCACGGATGCCCCCCTCGCCGAGGCGACCGAGGTGAGCGCGCGGCTGGCGGAGCGCACCGGCACCGTCGTGGCGCCCCACGAGCTGCTCGACTCGCCTCACATCTTCATCGGCACCGCCGAGGACTTCGTCGGGAAGTTCCTCCGCCTCCGAGCGGAGCTGGGGATCACGTCGATCATGGTCGGAGCCGTCGGCGAGCTCGACCCGGTGGTCGAGCGCCTCGCGGGCACCTGACGTGCCGGGGCTAGAATCGGGTCCCCGATGATGGAGCGGCTGTCCGCGTGAGCCCCAGGATCCTCGTGTACACCGGCAAGGGCGGCGTCGGCAAGACGAGCGTCGCAGCCGCGACGGCCCTCGCCTGCGCCGATCGTGGCTACCGAACGATCGTCATGTCGACGGACATCGCCCACAGCCTCGGAGACGCCTTCGACCGCGAGCTGGGCCCGACGCCGCTGGAGATCGCGCCGAACCTGTGGGCCCAGGAGTCCGACGTCTTCTTCAACGTCGCCCGCTACTGGGGTCGGATCCAGGAGTACGCCGCGTCGGTATTGCGCTGGCGTGGCCTGGACGAGGTGCTTGCGGAGGAGATGACCGTCCTGCCGGGCATGGACGAGGTGGGGTCGCTGCTGTGGATCGCCGACCATCACGACTCGGGAAGCTACGACGTCGTGGTCGTCGACGCTGCCCCGACCGGCGAGACGCTGCGCCTCCTGTCGCTGCCGGAGGCAGCCAAGTGGTGGATGGAGAAGATCGAGCCCATCGGCCGCCGGATCACGAAGCTCACGGGGCCGCTCATCCAGCGCGTAGTGGGGATGCCGATGCCCGGCGAGGACGTGTTCAACGCCGGCGAGGAGCTCTTCGGCCGCCTCGAGCACATGCACGAGCTGCTGACCGACCATGCGAAGACCTCGGTGCGCGTGGTCCTCACGCTCGAGCAGGTCGTGATCAAGGAGGCCCAGCGCAGCTTCACCTACTTCCACCTGTACGACTACCCGACCGACCTGGTGGTCGCCAACCGTGTCCTGCCCGACGACCAGGATTGGCGCTACTTCCGCGACTGGTACGAGGCGCAGCAACGCTACGGACCGCTGGTCGAGAAGCTCTTCCACCCGATTCCGGTCCGCCGTGCGCCGTTCTTCGAGCGCGAGATGGTCGGCGTGGAGCGCCTGCGCGAGATGGCGGCGGCCCTGTACGGCGACGCCGATCCGACGACGTTCTTCTATCGCGGCCGCCCGTACTCGGTGGTCCGCGACAACGGCACGTTCCTCGTGTCGGTGGACCTGCCGTTCACCGAGAAGCAACAGATCAACCTCTCTCGACACGGGGACGAGCTCGTCATCGACCTCGGCACGTGGCGTCGGACGCTCGTCCTGCCCCGCATCCTCGTCGACGCACCGACCCAGGGCGCGCGATTCGAGGACGGCACCCTCAAGATTCGCTTCGGAACCCCGGCACGTTCATGAGGAGACCCCGATGACCGATCAGCAACCGCCCGACCGCACCGGTGACCTGGAGGCTCGGATCGCGGAGCTCGAGCGACGCTCGTCTTGGCGATCGACCGTGGGCGAGGGGCGATCGGGCCTCGAGACCGCCTTCTGGGCCGTCGTCCACAGCCTGTTCCCCGAGGACGCGCGCAAGCACCTCAAGGTCGCGGGCCGCGAGCAGCTCCTCGCCGCGCGCGTCTACCTGGACAAGTGGATCGCGAGGCTCGACGAAGAGGAGTCGGCCGCCGCCGAGGGACGTCCGCACGAGAAGATCGAGATCGAGTGACGACGGCAGGTCGGGTACCATTGTCGCCGCTCCGCGGGCGGGAGTAGCTCAGTTGGCAGAGCGGCAGCCTTCCAAGCTGCATGTCGCGGGTTCGATCCCCGTCTCCCGCTCCACTTCCCCTCAGCCCTCCGGGCAGTCGACCTCGTCGGTCCACGCCACGTCGACGGGGTAGCGACCGAGGAAGTACTCGGCGACGCAGCGCTCCGCGAAGCCGAGGGCCGGCCGGTCGAGCCGGATCCGCACGACGTCCTCGAACTCGAACGTCGTCGTCGGCGGGCCGGCCTCCACGATCCGCGCTCCCCACTCGCGGCACCCGTCGCTGACCCCGGTCCAGCCGCTGCACTCGACCACCGGGCCCGATTCGGTCACGTGCGACACGATCGTGGCGCTCGAGCCACGTACGAGCACGAGCGCCAGGCCCGCGAGCGCCGCGACCACGACGACGCCGAGGAGGACGGGGCGGGCTCGCATGCACGCAGTATCGCCCGGCCGATGGCCCTGGGTGCGTATCCTCGAACCCGATGCGCCCGCTCGCTCCGCCCTACGACGCGATCGCCGCCGGGCGCCCGGCCGCCATCGAGCTCTCCGGCACCACGCTCCTCTCGAACCGCCTCCTGACCAAGGACTTCGCGTTCACGCCGGCCGAGCGCGATGCCTTCGGCCTGCGCGGCCTGCTGCCGGATCGGGTGATGACCATCGAGGAGCAGGTGCGCCTCGAGCTGGAGCGGCTGCACCGCAAGGCGGACCCGCTCGAGCGGTACATCGGCCTGGCGGCACTCCAGGACCGCAACGCCACCCTGTTCTATCGGCTCCTGGCGGAGAACCTGGAGGAGCTGCTGCCCATCGTGTACACCCCGACCGTCGGGCTGGCCTGCCAGGAGTTCAGCCACATCCTGCGGCGAACGCGCGGCGCGTGGATCACGCCGGACGACCGCGACCGAATCCCGGCGATCCTCCGCAACGGGCCGTTCGAGGACGTCCGGCTCATCGTCGTCACCGACAACGAGCGGATCCTGGGGCTCGGTGACCTCGGCGCCGGAGGCATGGCGATCCCGATCGGCAAGCTGGCGCTGTACACCGGCGCCTGCGGCATCTACCCCGGCCTCACGCTGCCCGTGAGCCTCGACGTCGGCACCGACAACCCCGACCTCCTCGCCGATCCGCTCTACATCGGGCACCGCGCCCCCCGCCTGCGGGGCGCCGAGTACGACGCGCTCGTCGACGCCTTCGTCCACGGCGTCGCCGAGGTCTGGCCGGGCTGCGTCATCCAGTGGGAGGACTTCAAGCACTACAACGCGCTGCGCATCCTCGACCGCTATCGCGACCGGGTGCCGAGCTTCAACGACGATGTCCAGGGCACCGCGGCCGTCGTCGTCGCCGGGCTGCTCACCGCGCTCCGCCACCTCGGGCAGCGGCTCGCCGACCAGCGCATCCTCCTCGTCGGTGCCGGGGCCGCCGGGATCGGCATCAGCCGGCTGCTGCGGACGGCGATGATCGACGGGGGGTTGCCCGACCCGACCGGGGCCGGCGCGCTCGTGCTCGTCGACTCGCGCGGTGTCGTCCACGGCGGACGCGCGGACCTGGACGCCACGAAGGCATCGCTCGCCACGCCCTCTGAAGCCGCGGCCACCCTCGGGCTGCCCATGGAGGAGCGCGTTCCCCTCGCCTCGGTGGTCGAGCGGCTGCGGCCGACCGCGATCGTCGGCACCACGGGGATCCCCGACACGTTTTCCGAGGACGCGCTGCGGGCGATGGCGGCCGGCTGCCCGCGGCCGATCGTCCTGCCCCTCTCGAACCCGACGGCGCTCGCCGAGGCCACCCCGGCCGACATCCTGCGCTGGACCGATGGGCGGGCGATCGTGGCCACCGGCAGCCCGTTCGCGCCGGTCGTCCACGACGGCCGGCGCCGCGAGATCGGCCAGGCGAACAACGTCTACGTCTTCCCCGGGATCGGGCTCGGCGCCATCGCGTCGGGCGCCAGCCGCATCACCGACGCGATGGTCCTCGCCGCCGCCCGGACGCTGGCCGCGCAGGTCACCGACGCTCGCCTGGGCGACGGTGCGCTCTACCCGCCGATCGCGAATCTGCGCGCCGTGTCCCGCGAGGTCGCCGTGGCCGTCGCCGGCGAGGCGATCCGATCCGGTCAGGCGCCGCCGATGGAGGACGGCGACCTGCGATCCGAGATCGAGTCCGCGATGTGGTGGCCCGCGTACGTCCCCTACCGGCGCGCCTGACCATCTGTCCGAAGCATCCATCGGCCCGCGTGGACGGTCGGTTCGGCCCTCGACGAACCTGCGCGCCGGAGCGTATGCCGGAGCGCACGACGCCACAGCAGGAGCGAGGACATGCATCGACAGAACACGCCGTTGGCCGTCATCGCGACCGTAGCGGTCATCGGCCTCGCCGGATGCGGGTCGACGGGAGGGTTGGCCGGTCCCGGCGAGGCGACGAGGATGGAGGTCGAGATCGACGGCTATCACTTCGTCCCGGACCACTTCAAGGTGGCAACCGGCGAGTCCGTCAGATTCATCATCAGTAACCCGGACGACATCGGGCACGAGCTGTTCATCGGCACCGCGGCCGAGCAGGCGGCCCGGCGCGCCAGGGGCGTGGCGGAGCCATCCGGAGCCGCCGGGATCAGCCACTTCGGCTATGGGATCTACCTCTCTGCCCACTCTGATGGCGAGCTGGACTATGCGTTCAGCGGCGACGAGGACCTGCTAATCGGGTGCCACCTGCCGGGCCACTGGGAGGCCGGCATGGTCGCGACCATCGACGTCGGCGACTGAGGCCTTACCGCTGGCCGAGCGCCGCACGCACCTCGGCGGTGTGCTCGCCGAGGTGGGGGGCCCGCGGGGGGGGGGCGGCCCCCGGCGAATCGGAGTCGCCGCGCCGTCGAGGTGGATCGGGCTTGGCGGCAGGCGCCCGCCGTCGACCGTCCTCGCCCAGCCGCCGGGATGCGCTCGTTCCATGGCTGCGACCGCCTCACCGACGCGGTTGACCGGGCCGGCGGGAACATCGGCTTCATCGAGCGCGGCGAGGAGCTCGTCGCGCGGCCTCCCCTGGATGGCGTCGCCGAGCGCCGCGATGAGCTCCGCACGGCGCTCCACGCGCCGCGGGTTGGTGACGAACGCAGGATCCAGCGGCAGGTCCAGGACGGCGCACAGCCGTGCGAACTGGGCGTCGTTGCCGACCGCCAGCACGAGGTCGCCGTCCGCGGCGGCGAATGACTGGTACGGGACGATGTTCGGATGCGCGTTCCCGTGCCGACCGGGCTCGGTACCGGTCGCAAGCTGGTTGGCGAGCACGTTCGTCAGCCCCGCGACGCCGGCCTCGACGAGGCTGACCTGGACCGATCCGGCCGGGGTCCGCCCGCGACCGACGAGCAGGGCGAGGGCTCCGACGGCGCATTCCAGCCCGGCCAGCAGGTCGAGCAGCGCCACCCCGACCTTCATGGGCGGTCCGTCCGGCTCGCCGGTCACCGCCATGAGCCCGCTGACCGCCTGCGCCAGCAGGTCGTACGCCGGCCGATCGGCATCCGCGCCCGGGAAGCCGCCCACCGAGGCGACGAGCAGCCGCGGATGCCGCGCGCGAAGCGCATCGGGCTCCAGGCGGAGCCGGGCGGCGGTGGCGGGTCGATAGTTGTGGATGAGCAGATCCGCGCGTTCGAGCAGCCGACCGAGATCAGCGCGACCGGAATCGGTCCGCAGGTCGAGGACGACGCTTCGCTTGTTGCGGTTCACCGCGGCGAAATAGGCGCTGCGACGGTCGGCCGGGTCCCCCCACCACGGCGGGCCCCAGGCGCGCGATTCGTCGCCCTCCGGGGGCTCGACCTTCACGACGTCCGCGCCCAGGTCGGCGAGCAGCATCGTCGCGAACGGTCCGGCCAGGACGCGGCTGAGGTCGACGACGCGGATGCCGTCGAGCGGGAGGCGGTCGGTCACGCCGGTACGGTAGCCGGAGCGCTGGCACGCGCGCCGCTAGCATGGACGGCATGAAGATCGGATTGATGCTGCCGCTCGGCGAGCGCGAGGCCGGCGGCTGGACCAACCTGCGCGCCATGGCGGTCGCCGCCGACGAGCGTGGGCTCGACTCGGTGTGGGCCGCCGACCACCTCGTCTTCCGGTCCGACGGGGACACGAAAGGCATCCACGAGTGCTGGACGGTGCTGGCCGCGGTGGCGGCGGTGACGTCGCGCGTCGAGATCGGGCCGCTCGTGCTGGCCGTGCCGTTCCGGAACCCGGCGCTGACCGCGAAGATGGCCGCCGAGCTGGACGAGGTCAGCGCCGGTCGCTTCGTGCTCGGCCTCGGCTGCGGCTGGCACCAGCCCGAATTCGATGCCTTCGACTACCCGTTCGACCACCGGGTGAGCCGATTCGAGGACGGCATCCGGATCATCGCCCCCCTCCTCCGCGACGGCCGGGTCACGTTCGAGGGTCGGTACCACCGCGCGGTCGACGCGGAGCTGCGACCGGCGCCGATCCGCGCCGGCGGGCCGCCGATCCTGATCGCCGGCAAGCAGCCGCGCAAGCTCCGGCTCGTGGGGGAGCATGCCGACCGGTGGAATGCCGCCTGGTACGGTCGCCCGGACCACGCGGACGAGCTCCGGACCCGCCTCGCCAACGTGCGCAGCGCGCTCGAGGAGGCCGGCCGCGATCCGTCGACCCTCGAGATCACCGTCGGCATCTTCGTCGCCTTCGACGACGCCGCTGAGGGCGCTGAGGGCGCTCCCGAACAGGCGATCCGTGGCTCGAACGACGAGGTGGCGGACGCCCTGGCCGGGTACGCCGACCTCGGCGTCAGCCACCTGATCGCCCACGTCTGGCCGCGCTCACCGGACGGGGTGGAGCGGCTGGCCGAGGCCGCCTCCATCGCTCGAACGCGCGTGCCAGCCCACGCGTGACGCCGCGCCTGGCGTGCATCAGGCCGGCTCGGCGACCATGAGCAGGTGACGGACCGCGCGGCGGGCGCGGCGGATCCGCACGAGGTTCCGGCCCACGATTCGCTGCCGGCAGGTCGTGCACACGTGCCATCGTCCGTCGCGACCGAGTCGGATGGGGTGTTCCGGCACCAGGACGCGCCACCGGCGACGCGGCCGTGCCCCGAGGGCGTCGCGACGGGCCGCGCGCGCGGCCGTGGCGCCGGGGATGCCGAGCGCCACCGCGTGACCCAGGGCGCTCGGATAGCGGGCCGCCTCGAGGCGCAGCGCATCGGCATCGACGAGGCCGTGG
>Ga0214472_10007453_pt1 | contig 11449 bp, 15 predicted proteins | sample RVTome_6_FD_207662 | JGI IMG/M metagenome (GOLD analysis project Ga0214472, IMG submission 207662) | Soil microbial communities from uranium-contaminated site in the Upper Colorado River Basin, Wyoming, United States - RVT140D175 | ecosystem: Environmental > Terrestrial > Soil > Contaminated >...
CAGAACGCGTCTCAAATGTCTTGTCGTCCCATCGGATAAATAAATCATCGCCTGGTTTCCATTCGCTCACTTTTCCACCTCCAGGTCCAGGTAGACGTTGACTCGTTTCCCCCCCGACATCTCCTCCGGCCGGCCCTGTGGCAACCCACGCGGCGGCAACCCCGCAAACCCATCGCGATAACCTTCACCCAATTCAACGCGTGGATCACCGAGCATGCCGAGCAGCTGCCATTTTTCGTGTTCCTCTGGCGTGCCAAATTTGTCGCCGTGATAGAGTCGTCGGATGCCGCGCTGATAGCCGGCGGAGTAGTCTCCGCCGACCAGCTTGCCCAGGCGCATGAGGCGCTCAAATTCCTGTTCGTTCAGTGCTATTTGACTCATTCGTTACTCCTGTTGGTTAAATAGAGTGCAATAAATATGTGTGTATAAATATGTAAATATCCGGCCAGTTTGGCCGTGGTGATGGCCGTGCGGCGGATGTCGTGAATCCGCACGCCTTCGACTCCCGCTCTGCGGCACGCTCGCACCCAGCTCGAGCGGATCCCGGCGTACTTGTAGGGCTGGAACCGTTTGGTGTGGATAATCGCGGTGTCGGGCTTGAGCAGCGGCGAGACGCTGTCCGAGCGCATGTGCAGGCGTTTGGCGCGTTCCAGCACGCCCTGCAGGTCGTCCGTGAGCTCGTACAGGCCCTCTACGCCGTTTTTCGCCTGCAGGACGTGCAAACCCTCGGGCCGCACCTGTTTCCAGCGCAGGGCCAGCACGTCGCTGACCCTGAGCCCGGTTATGAAGGCCAGGTCCATGAACACCGGCAGCGGATCCAGGCCAGCCAGCCAGATAGCCTGCCATTCGAGCCGGGTAATGATGCGCCGCCGGGCCTGGGTGGGGTGGTAGTTGATCTTTTGCGCCACGTTGTCCGTGCACCAGCCCCAGCGGATGCCGAGCTGCAGGATTTTCGAGAGCACCGCTTTTTCCCGGTTGGCGCCGTGGATGCTGGAGCGCAGGTCCATGTAGCGGCCGACGTCGATCTCGCGGATCTGCTCGACCGGGGCGTCGCCGAATGCCCGCAGCAGGTTCTCAATGGCGCTGTCGTAATCGGCCCGGGTACGCGCGGCCAGCCTGGCGCACAGCAAACGAATAGACTCACGCTCATCTTCCAGTTCCTTGATCCTCTGCGCCGCCCATTGCAGCATTGCTATTTCAGCGCCGCGCTGATTTTCTGAAATGATGCTGTTGTTTTCAGCCTGTCGCAGCAGGTCGTCAGGGGTGAAACACTGGGTGGCCATAGTGGTCATAGATAATTCTCTGCTTCCTCTCGTGTCTGGAAAAAATGCACGCCGTGAGTACACTCAACGCGGATGTCGTCGTCATAAGAGTTTGGTGTGATGGTTTCTCCAACGTGGTAGACAGTTTTTTTATCATACGTGGAAACCGCATCCTGAAAAATGTCACTTGCCGCGTTTGTAATCAGCACAACCTCAGCATATTCGGCGCGACACTTCCTGCCAGTTAATGCCGCTGTGCGCTTTGCCGCAGCCGGGATGCGTAGCTGAATCAATCTGTTTTCACGTGCCACTTTCCATACCAATAATTCGCCGTGGCAGATTTGGAAAAATGGCAGGTCGGCACGGTACAGGTTGGCACCGCGCAGGTCGGCCTCGCGCAGGTCGGCACCGCGCAGGTCGGCACCGCGCAGGTCGGCACCGCGCAGGTCGGCACGGTACAGGTCGGCACCGCGCAGGTTGGCCTCGCTCAGGTCGGCCTCGCGCAGGTCGGCCTCGCGCAGGTCGGCACGGTACAGGTTGGCCTCGCGCAGGTTGGCATCGATCAGGTCGGCACGGTACAGGTTGGCCTGTTCTCCGCCCTCATTTCGCAACCATTTGACATGCGCGTCGAGTACTACATTGAGTTCGTTTTGATTCATTTCATTCTCCTGATACCTGTTCCATGTTTTTCAATGTTCATCTGTTTGATCTTGTGAGCGTATCGGCTTGTTGCCTGGTTGCTTTCATCCTTGCGCAATACGGTAATCACGTATGGGCGGCGCTCGTGTCCGCCCATACGGTTCACGTGATTGTGATACCTTTGTATCCAGGTTAACCACCGTTCAAAGTTGCTGGGTGGGAAGTGATCAGTGGCTTCGTAAATAATCATTTTGATCTCGGTGATCTTACGCGGTTCTTGAAATCAATATGATCTGAAGTTCTCCGCCCAGCGGCTGATTCGATAGCGTTTAAACAATCACTTTCACGATTGTAACCCTGCCGTGAGAAGAACAATACTCGACCAGCCTTGTGGCATTGGGCGTCCCACTTGCCAGTTTTCGGATGTTGCCAATGCTGCCATTTTGCTCTGTTCATACTTTTCTCCTGTTACATCTTCTGTGAGATCCGATTCAGAATTTCATTCTGCTTTGCTGACAACTCGTAGTCGTCCTCATGGTCTGTCAATGAATTGATAAAGTCCCACTCCCAATCCGTGAGTTTATCCTCATTATCAAGCGCCTCAAGGATGCGTTTTTTCTGATAGCCGTTCATTATCGTTTACCCCATACATGAATCAAGGATCTGATCACACTGCAAACAGCCAGTGCAACCACAAACCAGAGGATGAGAGAAAGAGCGGTAATTTCAGTTCTCCTGTTGGTTTTTTACGGCCTCGGACCGCCAAAGCGCACATAGGCGCGCAGACGTGCATCAGCATATAGACACGCGGTCGCCCATGAGCGTGGGTCAACATTTTGATCGTTGTAATTCGCGTCAAAAACGTAATCACCCAATGCTATGAATTTCTCCGCATCGGACAGCCAGCCAGCCAGGGACTGGTAAAATCCACCTGACGTTTTGCCGCTCTCCTCCAGGTCGTTCATCTTGTTTACGATGTATGTTTTGAGTTCGTTGCTGCGGTTCATTTCGTTCTCCTGTGGTTTATTTTCTATTTCAGAATACATTATACCCCATCGGACGTGTAAAGTAAAAACTTTTTGAAAAATTATTTTACATTAGAATACAATAACTTACACAAGCCATTGACGCAATTGATCTCCAACCAATATACGCGCCATGTCGTCCTTACGTTGTAACGCTCTTATCATTTCACACTCAACCGTATGTTCCGCAATCAAATCAGTGTATAAAACTTTTGTTGTTTGGCCAATACGGTGCGCTCTGTCTTCAGATTGTAAACGGTGCTCTAGGTTGAAACTGTTGCTGTAATAAATTACTTCTTGAGCTGCTGTTAGCGTTAGCCCTAGTCCCGCACTTTGCTGCCTGCCTATAAAAATTTGCGCTGTGCCATCTTGAAATTTTTTAATAGCTTCAGCCTTGTCCTTATCATTTATTTCACCGTGATATTCGACGTAATTCAATTGCAATTTTTTGCAAACAGTAACGATGTCGTTAGATTCTTGACGCATGATGGACCAAATTATTGTTGGAGTGCCGTTCAACTTTTCCTCCAATAATTGTAATTTAGGATTCGCACCTTCAATTTTTTCTGTTGAGCCTTCTTGTGTGATGAAATATCCTGAACACACCTGTGACATTTTTTGCAATGCTGTTAATTTTATTAATGGTTGAATTGTGTCGTCATCAAGAATTAAACGTAATTTGTATTTTAACTCATTGTAAATTTTTTGTTGTTGTGTAGTTAATTCAAAAAACATTTGTGTATAAATTTTAGAAGGCAAATCTAAACATTCTTCTTTTGTCACGCGGAAAGAATGCTGTTCAATTTTTTGTTGAATTTCTTCCAACTTCAAATACATCGGAGCTCCGTTTACGTCTCTTTTCACAATTAATGGTGTGCGTTTATTTACTAATCGCTCAATCATTTCTTGATTTGCGTTAAGGTATTGACGTTTAATCTTTTGTTTAATTTTTTGTTTAATTGCAATCATTTCATAATCACTACCACTCGCCATAACAGCATGTCGACAGCAAAATGCTCTATAACTAGGAATGTTCAAAATGCGCTCGTCTAAAAATGCAAATTGACTCCATAAGTCGAATGGCGCACGTGTTGCTGGCGTGCCGGTTAGAATGCGTTTGAATTTTGCTTTTGCTGCAAGCTTCAGAGCAGCTTTGGTGCGCTTTGCTTTTGGATTTTTTATACGTTGGCTTTCATCCGCAATAATCATTCCAGAGCCACATGACAAAAACCATTCAGCAACTTCATAACCGCGTTTAAACGCAATAGCATCCCAATTCATCGCTAAGATTTTAACTTGTTTGCTTGCAAAGAAATTGGTCATTTCTTCTTTCCACTTCTTTGTTTCTTTAGGTCGCCATAATGCAACAATTGCTGCTTCGTCTGGAGCATGCACTGGCAACTCTATATTGGTCCAATTAGCATCTACACCTTTAGGCGCTAAGATCAGCACGCGATCAATTTTCCCAAGTTGTGCAAGAGCAAAAATTTCAGCAATTGAAGACCAAGTTTTACCCGTGCCTTGATCACTAAAATTTGCAAACACATTAGTCAATTGAGCTTTTTCAAATGCTCTTATTTGGTGTGCAAATGGTTGTGTTTTAAGCATTGACGTAATTTTTTCCATTCATTTTTCCTCATTGGCTTTAATCTAACAAATTCAGATTGCACACATAACTCAGCAATCGTCATATTATTAATTTGTTCTATTAATCTACCAGCAACAATTAGCAACCGTTTATCAGTGTCGATTAAAATGTATGATGCTCCGCCAGCTTGATATTGTGCACGATGCCAATTTATCTGGTCTATTGTTACACGATGATTAGAACCAAATAACGGCGTGCTTGCACGTTTAGGTTCTATTGGCGTTTTGGTTTCAATCCAAAATTCACCAATCCCAAACAAACAACAATTTACATCAGGCATGCCTGGAGTAATTGGATATTCAACACGATTTATGCGGTCATTCTTTTGCATAATGTTCCTACGAAATCGACTATATGAAGATTTCTCACTGGACACTAATACATTTCCACTTTTTAATGAAACCAAACTTATAACCAATAAACCTTGCTCTAATCATTAACATGGTGCCTAGTTCTATTTTGTTTTGAATTTCTTCTCCCATGCGCTTGTAGTCGTGCCTTGATATACGAGTGAGTAGCTGGCCGGTATCGTCTCGCAATCTGATATCAAGATAAATTACAGGACCAGTTAACACTGTCCCGCCACGTTTTTTGATATTAATATCTTCATTAGAATCACGTAAATTCTTTTGTATTAATTCACCGATGAACGTGTACATAACTGGATTCTCAAATGTCCCTAACGGCAATTCATCCAATTGTTCTAGTCGTATTACGTCACCAGCAACACTTTCCTCGCCATTATAATAACTGCCATAATTATTTTCCACTGGGAATAAATCATCAAATTCTTTTTCTGCACTTTCAATCTTTTTGATCATCGCTTCCGTCAATGCACCAGCTGCACGAGCAGCAACAAACTTTTCTGCTAACACGGAACCAAATCCTTTAGCAGAATTAAATCCAGGCATTAAACAACCATTTTGCATAGACCAATCCGCTGCTGCGCTATGCCAATCGAATGGTGTGTGTTTAATACGTCCAGCAACAACCATTTCTCGTATCAATTTAATAGCATTATCAGAATTCATACTAGAACGTAAACAACTCAACACAAATGCTTCAGGGTGGTGCGCCTTGAGCCAAGCGCACCAATAACTCAACACAGCATAGCTATAGGTATGAGCCTTGTTCATTTGCCAGGAACCCATTGTGTTAATGGAATTCCAAATTTCACGTGCGTCCTCTTCAGACAAACCATTCTCAGCAGCACCACGCATGAATTTATTCTCAAACGTTTGAAAATGTTCATCTCCCATTCTCCTAGAAATTAATCGACGTATTCGCGCAGAATCTGCCCAACTAAATTTACCAATCTCGCGCACAATAACTAATGTTTGCTCTTGATAGATTGGCAAACCTTCCGTTTCCACCATGTATTTCGCAACTAATGGATTTGTTTTTACTTTTTTACCTGTATTACGAGATTCTAAATATTGCTGTGTGATGCCAGAGGCGAATGGCCCCGGTCGCGCCAGTGCAGTTACAGCGTCTACTTCCGCTATGGTTTTAAATGGTACCATCTGCTTACAAATTTGACGCATCGCGTCTCCTTCAAATTGAAAAATGCCGCTAAGTGCTTGCTCATCAAAAATTGAAAATGTGTCAGGATCATTAAGTGGAAGTGCATACCAATCTTCATTTTTCAGAACATCAGCGCCTTCTAACACAGTTAAAGTGCGCAGGCCTAACACATCAATTTTCAACAAGCCCAAGTCTTCCGCCGAATACTTTTCAATTTGAGCTATACCATCATTGGTTACAGTGCAATAATTGGTGATTGGTTCATTGCAAATTAACAAGCCAGCAGCGTGCACCCCTGTGTGTGAAGCGTGGCCTTCAATTTCTGCTGCTATTTTTGCTTCTGGATACATCTGTAAAAATTTCTTACCTGGTTCTGTGCCTTCTAACGTATCTAATAAACAATCTGATACTCGCGCATCAGCACTACTACGCTCAATCATCACAATTTTAACTGGGGCAGTGGCTGCTGACGGAATGCCCATTTTCTTACAAGTCTGTGCTAATGCTGATTTTGCTTTATAGCGTGTTATTGTTCCAATATGTGCAACATTTTCCTTACCATATTTTTGCGCCATGTAATCAAACACCATATAGCGTTTAGCATCTGGGAAGTCCAAATCAATATCCGGTAAATCTTCTCGCGTGCTATCAATAAAGCGTTCAAAAATTAAACCTGGTGGTAATGGGTCAATCTCTGTTATACGTGTCAAATAGCAAACTAATGAACCTGCTGCACTACCGCGTGAAGGACCAACCAACATATGTTGCTTGGCATAGCACGTCATGTCGGAAACGATAATAAAATAACTAGCAAAATTTTTCTCTCGAATCAAATTCATTTCACGTTTTAATCGGTGCTCATATTTTTCGGTCCATTGCAACTTATTCAGTTTCGTGCGATACTTGATACCAGCACGGCAAAGTCTCCAAAGTTTACGCTGAGCATCTTTTACACTAATCATTGGTGCACGTTGCAACTCAAACGGTTCAGGCACCAAATCGTAATTCCTGTCCCCAGTATCAAATAGATGTTGTGCAGAAGGTTTTGCCGCGATTGGTGCTGTAATTTCTAACAATTGTTTATCACCTTCACTCACGTACGCATTATCGCAACATTCAATGGTGCGTAAATTATATTCAACAGCAATACTCTGTTTGCTTAGATTTAGCACTTGACTGGCTGGGGAAAAATCGATAATGGCTCCGATATCAGCAAGGAAGTCACCGTCTAAAATATCTCCAGCCAATTTCATTATTTCTCCAGACATCGTCATAACATCTGCTTTATATAGCCGGGGAACGGAACCACGTGGCGTTGGGAGTGCTTGTAAATGAGCCAAGGTTACGTTTTTATATAATTCCCTTAACCCTATAGAGCTGCGAGCTATAAAAACCATGTAGCGACCATCCTCGATGGCCAATTCAACACCTAATAATGGCTGGATTCCAGCTGCTTGAGCAGCTTTATAGAATGGCACGTGTCCCCAAGTGCCTCCACGGTCTGTAATAGCTGCTGCTTTACAACCTAGCGCGTTTAAACGTTCTATGATTTTTGAAAGTGGGGCATATGTTGCTCCAAAAGAATATTCCGTTTTAACACGCCAGCAAATCATTTGAAAAATTCAGCTAATTGAAGAGCTTTGTACAACGCTTCAACATCGTCTAGTGCTCTGTGGGTTTGTCTTAATTCTTTACCGGTAAAATGATAATACAATAATTTGAGACTTGGACGATAGCCGAATAGATGCATAAATTCATTCATTGAGCAACGTACGGTTGGCCATGTGAAACTCTTACAACACCTAGCCAGTTCATGATTAACAACAGCAAGATCAAACTCAGCATTGTGTGCCACGCAATAATCAACTCCTGCGAAAAATCGATGCAATTTAGGCAAAAACTTTGGAAAAGATTTTGCGTTTACTACATCAGCATCAAAAATGCCATTAATTTTTGATGCTTCTGAAGGGATTGGGATTGGTGGCTTAATAAACTCTGATAGCTTGGAAATTTTTCCGTTGCTAACATTATATTTCAATGCGCCAAATTCTATTACATATGGCTGACGTTCCAACGGCACTGTACTAGGAAGCGTTAGACCAGTGGTTTCGGTATCAAATAAGACATAAACACTCATTGTATTTTCATCACCATGTTATTATAATCAAGCCAAACAAAAGATTAATAATAATACATTTTTGTCCAATTGATATGCCAAGTTTCCAATCCCATCCTCCCCCAAATCTTGCCATGCCAGGAACTCGTCCCCAACCATATTTTTTTCGTTGTATATCGAAATGAGACCAATGTGCTTCCATATTCATCCAAGGCCAACGTTTAAATTTGATCATCATTAGTCTCCTATAATTGACTCCAACATCGCGGCATAGACCATTAAGTCATGCACTGAATCACGATGTGTCATATCCGGGCTATTACAAAAACGCGTCAACTTACTAACGCATTGGATCAATAAACCGAATTTATTCCAATTTTCCGCGCTATTAATTTGCACGCCGTTTGGTAATAAAGCAGCCATCACTCCGCCAAACAATAAATAGTTATCAGCGTATAACGCATTGCGCTCATTAAAGGTTGTTGCTCCTTGCTCCAGTATGCTTGCTGGAGCACGTTTGCTGTTGGGATTGCCACAAGGTATCCCCAACTTGCGATACGCTTCCAGCACATCTTCCCGATCGTCCCAGGCAAATGTGATTTTGTTAAAATATGAAGCAATAGATGCTTTAAATTTTGGAGCACTTGCGAAATCACTTTCAGGACGCATTATAACTTTGTAGCGCGTTTTTTTTGGTAAATGTTTATCCATCCACTTTAGTGTTATGTCTCGATATTTTTCCGGTCTACCTGTCAAAAAAAATATTGAATCATCTTCCTCCAGAATGTGCAAATTAATCGGTTTATCGTGGATTGATAAACTGTGATAAATATCCCATTCTTTTCGCTCTGCATATTCATTACGCCAGCGCGCATCGCTGATGGTGTTGTCAATGTCTACTATGATCATGATGCCATCCCGTCCTTAGCAATTGGATTGGCTGCTTGGATTGTTGAGCTCCAAAAATGCTCCTTAACTTTCGCCTTTAGCTCTTCGTTATCCATACGTTCATCATAAAATTGGCAATCAGTTTTGCCATAACGTGGAAATGCGCATGTACCAGTTGCTGCGCAATGCACCTGGATAAACGGTTCTACCCATGAATGAACTTCTAGCACGCACTCACGCATAGCACGGAACACCTGTTGGTATTCGCCTTGGGTCTTGGTGCAGAGCCGCACTTTAGCAGTTTCGTGTAGTGTGCGCAGATTAAACTTGGCGATGATACTGGTGGTCATGTTGGTCGGCAAGATGCCGCGTGCGTCTTGGATTGGCACTCCCATCTCAACAAGCTCAATGTAAGCATTTATCGCACCGCCAGCACCGTCGAGCCAAACATAAAAAGCATTTTCATCAATGAAGTGCGGCGTAAATATTTCATTGTTTCGCACATCAACAGTGCGCTGGGATTCTTGCGCATAGGAACCAGTGCGTGTACGTACCAACTGATGAGTGAATGCCCGTGTCACACCAGAAATTTGAAATGTATAGTCCACAAATTCCCATGATGATTTAATCGTCGTTAACATATATTTTAGATGTTCATCTTTTTGTTCTGCGGACCACCCGGCAGGGTCCGAATCGAACTTCAGCCGGGTGTTCTTTGTCCGCAACAAAAGATTGAGTGCGTCTGGGGTATAAGACAACAGTTCGACTTTCATTTTTGCACGATTGAAAAGTTGAATTTGTTACCTTCATGCTCGAATGTTGCTTTGCCAGCAGCTTTGAGTTTCGCACGGAACGCAATGTGCTTGGTGTCTGGCAAACCCAAAGTTAAAAATGCTGCCCGCACAGAACGATACTCCTCACCAGCAACTTTTACACCATTACGCTCAGCCCTACGTGCTGCTGTGATTGGGTCTTGCCAACTTTTTGCGATGGCATTGCTGCGATCAGTTTTGGGCTGTTCTTTAACTTCAATTTGTTTTACTTCATCATTAACCCAAACAGGCACATCTGCCAATACCCTTTCCAATCGATCGAACGCTTCAACCTTACTTGAAAACTTTTTCAACTTAGCAGCGGCATGTTTGTTGTAAATTTTCACCAATTCATTCATTTTCAAATCTGACAATTCAAATACAAATGGATTTTTTACAACAGCACAAGCAGCTTCAATCTGATCGCGTTTGTGAAGTTTAAACTCAATGTTAAAAGTTTTGCCATTCATAATGTACATAGTATTGCTCCTCAAGTTATGCGACAATTATTGGTCGCGAAAATTTAACACACTTCAAATTGCTCTCCACAACAGCAGGTAGGCACTCCTTGTTCAATCCACTTGTTGGTGGTGCGCACTACATACCCGCAATCGGGGCAGGCTAGCTTGATTAATCTGGTTGATTGTTTTTTACGACCACTTAATGACAACGCGCCGTGTGGATAGGCGGGCATTTTGCTCGTTATAGCGTTTAAACGCTTTCGTAATTCAGCGCCCGCAGTAGTCGCAGTCATCTTTCCTTCCAAGCCGATAGCACGTGCCAATTTGGCGAATGGTGCGCGATGCCCATGTTCAACGCCGACAGAAGCATGCACCATTTCATGCACCAGCACATGATCAACTTGATCTTTTTTACTGAGTACCGGTGAAATGAATATCTCAGTGTAGCCTGATTCTGAATTTTTTTCTGACCAGCACTCGCCAATACGCTTGCGTGCCGTGCCGCCACCAGGAAAGCTGCAAGATACGCGCCATTTCTTGTGACCGGTCGTTGACCATGGTTTTGCCTCTTCAAACAGCGGAAGGAGATTATGCATCAATTTAGTTAACCATTCTTCACGGTTCATTTCAACGTCTCCATGTATAAATCAAGGATCTGATCACACTGCAAACAGCCAGTGCAACCACAAACCAGAGGATGAGAGAAAGAGCGGTCGTTGTTATCATGCTGTATGCTCCTTTAATACATTGGCTGCTGATCCCCGGTTATTGATCAATTCTTTAGCCTGGGTTAACGACAACGACCGCCGCGCACAATTTCGCACATGGCGTTCAATTTCAAAAGCCGTAGTGTTGTGATCAACATACTTAGCCACTGCCCGGCAAAAAGCCCGGACGGAGCGGTTACCGCGTGACTTGTTACAGCGTTCACAGCAGGTCACCAAATTAGTTTGGTGGTTTGAACCGCCTTTGCTGCGGCACGACAAGTGATCAAGGCTCAAACTCGCGCCTTGCTCAACCGCGTGCCCGCAGTATACGCAAGCTAGTCCGTCTCGCAGATAGATAGCAAGGCGC
>Ga0214472_10007454_pt1 | contig 11448 bp, 8 predicted proteins | sample RVTome_6_FD_207662 | JGI IMG/M metagenome (GOLD analysis project Ga0214472, IMG submission 207662) | Soil microbial communities from uranium-contaminated site in the Upper Colorado River Basin, Wyoming, United States - RVT140D175 | ecosystem: Environmental > Terrestrial > Soil > Contaminated >...
GAGCTCGAGGATCGTGAGGTCGCCACTGGCACCGGTCCGGAGCGAGCCGATCTCGTCGGTGCGCCCGAGGAAGGACGCCGGAGCCGAGGTCACGAGCGGGACGACCTCCTCGAGCGACGCGCCGCAGGCGAGCAGCTTGGACATCACCTGCGGCAGGTGGAAGGCAGGATTCGTGACCGCCCGGTAGCTGATATCCGACGAGAGCGTGTCGAGCGCGAAGCCCTGGTCGAGGGCCCGGCGGGCCGTCGCGAACGAGAAGTGGCGGCGGCCGTGCGCCCCATCGAAGCGGATGCCGGCGGCCCTCGCATCGCCCACCTCGGGCAGGATCGTGCCTTCCGGGCTGAGGATCCCGTTGCGCCGGCCGCTGTAGGCGTGGGTAACGACGTCACCGGGCCGGAGGAGCTCGAGGGCCGCGCCAAGCGGCTGGTTCGTATCGCCGATATGAACGAGCAGCGGCAGGCCGGCCGCGGCTCCGGCCGCCCGCGCGAGCCGGAGCACCGGACGGAAGTCGCCGCCAGCCACGTACTCCGAGATGCGGACCTTGAACCCGATCACGAGACCGGGCTGGGCAAGTGCTGCTTCGACCGCCGCGTCGACGTTGACGTAGAGGAGCTGCTGCAGCTCACCGACGTTGATCTCGATCAGGCCAATCGTTGACACGTTCAGCCAGGCCCCCACCCGGGTGGCACGGGTCTCGGCGACGGTCGTCCCGAACAGGCCGACCGCGCGGGCGCCGGCCGAACCGCCGTCGAAGGCCGAGGTCGTGCCCCGGGGCAGGCAGACGACGTCGGGGTCGGCGCCGTGGTAGCCGGGGAAGATATGGGTGTGGAGGTCGATGAGGCCCGGCAGGACGAGCCGACCGCCTGCTTCGAGCGTCACGGCGCCGGGCCCGACCGACGGGCCGACTGCTGCGATCTTGCCGTCCCGGATGGCGATCTCCCCGGGACCATTCAACCCGCTCGCCGGGTCCAGCAGCCGCCCGCCGACGATCACGATGTCCGCCGGACCTTCATGATTCGGGCCGGGAGCCCCGCGCGACCCCGGGGCGGCCGCCCCGCCAGCGGTCACGCTGCCGGCGCCCCGGCAGGACCATCGAGGACGGCCCGGAGCGCGGCCAGGTCGTCGGCCGTGGGGATCCAGTCCGACGCCGTGGCGTTGTCACGGATGTGGTTATCGCTCCGCGCGCCGGTGAGGGCGGCGGCAACGCCGGGCGTCGCGAGGACCGCGCCGATGGCTAGGGCGGAGAGGCTGATCGATCGCTCGGCGGCGAAAGCATCGAGCGCGCCGAGGCGCGGGTCGGAGCGATCGTCTCGGGGGGTCAGCAGGCCGTCGCCGAGCGCCCGCCAGGCCAGGAGGCCGACCCCGTAGCGGTCGCAGATCGGGAGGACCTCGGTCTCAACGCCGCGGTCGAGGATGTTGTACTCGCGCTGGGCCGCCACGAACCGCTCGCCGCCGCCCAGTCGCGCGGCCCAGTCGGCCTCGACGATCTGCCAGGCGGCGAAGTTGGACGAGCCGATGTAGCGGACCTTGCCCGCGGCGACGAGGTCGGTCAGGGCCCGGAGCGTCTCCTCGATCGGCGTCGCCGGATCGGGGAAGTGGAGGTGGTAGAGGTCGATGTAGTCGGTCTCGAGGCGGCCGAGCGCTTCCTCGACGTGGATCCGGATCGCCCGCCGGGAGCCCGAGGCGAGATCCGGCTGTCGTTGGCGGCGGCTGCCGAACTTCGTCGAGATGACGACGCGCTCGCGCTTCCCGCGGAGAGCTTGGCCGAGGACGCGCTCCGATTCGCCCTCGCCGTAGCTGTGGGCCGTGTCGATGAGGGTGATTCCGGCGTCGATCGCGGCATCGACCACGCGACTGGCGGTCTCGGCGTCGCATTCGCGACCAAAGAGCCGGGTCCCGAGGCCGAGAACGGAGACGGTCAGGCCGGAGCTGCCAACCTGGCGGTAGCGCATCACGACTCCCTCCCCGCGGATCGCCGGGCAGGCGGGGTCATTCGGACGCCTGGGTGACCGGGCCGACGTGCCAGTTCGACGTGTCGTGGAAGTCGGCAAAGGCGGAGCCGGGGGGCACAATCCGGTCGATCTCGACCAGGACACTCGCATCGAGCGTGATGTCGACAGCGCCGAGGTACGACCCGAGCTGGGCCGTGGTCCGCGGCCCCACGACGGTTGCCGTGACGACCGGCTGCTGCTGCAACCATCCGATCGCCATGTGGATCGGATCGAGGCCAGACTCGCGAGCGAGGTCGGCCAGGGCGCCGGCCTTGGCGAGCGCCGCGTTGCCCAGCCGGGGCCGGTAGCGCTCCTGCTGGTCGTACAACCGGGTTCCCTCGGGCGGGCGATCGGCAGCCGTCGTGGCGTACTTCCCCGAGAGCAGGCCGCCGGCCAGCGACGACCAGGTCATCAGCCCGAGGTCATAGGTTCGGAGGAACCGCACGCGCTCGTTCTCGAGGCGCCGGTCGAGGAGGTTGTAGGGCGACTGCTCGGCGATCGGCTGGACCCAGCCCCGTCGCTCGGCCCGCCACCACGCCTCGGCCGTCCGCCAGGCCGGGAACGTACTCACACCCCAATACCGGATCTTGCCCGATCGGACCAGTGTGTCCATGACCTCGACGGTCTCCTCGAGCGGCGTGTCGAAGTCGGCGCGATGGAGATAGTACAGATCGACCCAATCGGTCTGGAGCCGGCGCAGCTGGTTGTCGAGCTCGGCCAGGATATGGCGACGTCCCCCACCCCGCTCGTTCGGCCCCTCGCCCATCGGGTAGAAGACCTTCGTCGCGAGGACGATCCTGTCGCGCGCCTTCAGCTCGTGGAGGGCGGTGCCGAGGGTCGACTCCGCCCGGCCGGCGTTGTACATGTTGCTGCTGTCGTAGAACGAGATGCCGGCGTCGAGCGCGGCCGCCACGAGTGCCGTCGCTTCCGCCTGCTCGGTCACGCCACCGAAGTACATCGACCCAAGGCAGAGCTTGCTCACGACGAGTCCGCTGTTGCCGACTCGGGCTGTACGCATCGGTGACTCCTTCTCGAATGTCGGCTGATCGCCGGGGGATCAACCCGGGCTGACGTGAACCGGCGGCGCCCCGGCCGATCGTAGGGCGGGCCCGACCTCCCTGGCGAAGCTCCGGACGGCGGGGGCGACGATCTCGAAGGGGAGGCCGGCGTGCTGGATCCGGGCGAGGACGTGCAAGTCACGCCCGGCGAAGGCCGCGACCCACGGCTGGAGGCGCGCCGTGACGGCCTCCGGCGTCCCGACGATGGCCCGCCGGGCGAGGACCGCCTCGTCGAGCGGCGGTAGGTCGTCGACCGATTCGACCCGCTCGCCGGCGTGCCAGCGCATCGACGTCCCGATCTTGTGCCAGATGGCTCGCCTGACGGCATCGGGGACGGCACCGTCGGCCGAGACCCAGACGTTGACCTGGAAGCCGACCGTCAGAGCCCGCGGGTCGCGACCCGCCTCGCGGGCGGCCTCGTCGAACGCGTCGACGAGGACCCTGAACGCGTCCACGTCGCCGAGGGGCGGAGCGATGAAGCCGTCGGCGATGCGACCCGCGCGGGCTGCCGCGGCCGGCACGCCGCCGCCGAGCAGGAGCGGCAGGTGGCCATACGCTCTCGGGCTGACAGCGACATCACGGCCCGGGCCCATGGACGGGCCGCTCGGGGCACGACCGTCGGCCCATGCCGCCCGGCAGAACGCCGCCAGCTCGATCATCCGCCTGATCCGCTCCGCCTTCTGCACCCCGAAGGCCGCGAACTCTTCGTCCCGCCAGCCCGGCCCGAGGCCGACGATGAGCCGGCCGCGGGACAGTTGGTCGACGACGGCACAGTCCTCCGCGAAGCGGATCGGGTGCTGGAACGGGGCGATCGCGATCCCGGAACCCAGCCGGATCCTGTCCGTCACCGCCGCGATCGCCGCGAGCATGACGATCGGCGACGGGAGGTGCGAGTCCGCGCTGCCGTGGTGCTCCGATACCCAGATCGAATCGAAGCCGACCGAGTCGGCGAGTCGGGCCAGCTCGAGGATCTCGCGGTAGACCTCGGCAACCGGCCGCCCGGCGTCGGACGGAACCTGGCCCGAGATCGTTCCGATCCCGATCTGGACGCTCACCTGCGGCTGTCCCTCCGCCCGGCCCGGCAACGCGGGTACGCTATGACCGGTCTTGTCTGACTAGATGACAAGAATATACACAGACAAGAGGCGGCGGCGGGCGGGGGGTCACCCCGGTCCGGCCGTCGGGCAGGGCGGCCCGGCAACGATGAACCGAGGAGACGCAGCGTGCCCGATCCCGACGATGGTCCCCGGCTCTTCTCGGTCCTGCGGCTGCGCGGCGTCGAGCTCCGCAATAGGGTGATGCTCGCGCCGATGTGCCAGTACTCCTCGGTCGACGGCTTCGTGAACGATTGGCACCGTGTTCACCTCGGTGCCCGGGCCGTCGGCGGCGCCGGGCTCGTCATGACCGAGGCGACCGCGGTCGAGGCGCGCGGACGGATCAGCCCGGCGGACCTCGGGATCTGGTCCGACGACCACGTCGAGGGCCTGGCCGGGATGGTGGCCCTGGTCGAGGCGCAGGGAGCCGTCCCGGGGATCCAGCTCGCCCACGCCGGTCGGAAGGCCAGCACGAAGATCCCCTGGGTCGCCGGCCATCGCTGGCTCGGGCCAGACGGCGGCGGCTGGCCGACAGTTGCGCCATCGGCGATCCCCTTCGGCGAGGGCTTCGGGAGCCCGGAGCCGCTGACGGAGGGGCAGATCCGCGGCCTCGTCGGAGCCTGGGGAGCGGCTACCCGCCGGGCCCGGCAAGCGGGCTTCCGGGTCATCGAGATCCACGCCGCCCACGGGTACCTGCTCCACGAGTTCATGTCGCCGGTCGCCAACGAGCGGACCGACCCGTACGGCGGCAGCTTCGACAACCGGGTCCGGCTGACGCTCGAGGTCGTCGACGCGATCCGCGCCGAGTGGCCCGACGACCGGCCGCTCTTCATGCGGGTCTCGGCGACCGACTGGATCGCCGATCGGCCCTCGTGGACGCTCCCCGACACCGTATGCCTGGCTCGCCTCGTGGCCGACCGCGGCGTCGACCTCATCGACTGCTCCTCGGGCAGCATGCTCCGCAGCGCGCCCTCGCCCGAAGCGCCCGGCTTCCAGGTTTCCTTCGCCGAGGCCGTCCGTCGCGAGGCAGGAATCGCCACGGCGGCCGTCGGGATGATCACCGACCCGGCCATGGCCGAGGCCATCGTCGCCACCGGCCGGGCGGACCTCGTGGCAATCGGCAGGGCCATGCTCACCGATCCGAACTGGCCGCTCCATGCGGCCCAGGCCCTTGGCGCTGACGGGCCGTGGCCACCGCAGTACCTCCGCAGCCTCAGGACGCCGCTCGTCGGCGGGGCGCGCCCCGATTCACGGACGGTCTGAATCAGGCGGACACGCCGAAGGGCCCCCGGCGGGCGGGACTCGATGTCCGCGGCCGCGCGGGGGCCCCTCGTCAGGAACCCATCGGATCGGGAGGCGTCAACCCCCGAATTCGCCCTCGGCCTTGTCCAGGAGCGCCTGGAGTTCCTCGGCCAGAAGGAGGTTCTCGCCCTGGAACTCGGACCGCGTGAAGTCCGCCATCCATGGCTCTGCTGGGGGAACGTTGATGTTGAGCGGGAACTGACCAAGGTCCGCCCACAGCTGCTGTGCACGGTCGGTCAGCATCCAGTTCGCGAACACCTTCGCCGCGTTCAGGTGCGGGGCGTTATTGATAACGACCATGCTGTTCGTGACCCGGACGCCAATGTCCTCCGGCCAGACCACGGCGAGGGGCTTGCCCTCAGCGATGAGGCTGGCCGCCTGGCGACCCGTGATGCCGAAGCCGATCGCGAACTCGCCATTGGCGATGGCCAGGAGCGCTTCGTCCTGGTTGGCGTAGAAGACCGGGTTCTGGGCCTGCATGCCCTGGATCCAGGCGTCGCCGTACTCCTCGGTGGCGAACCGGTAGGTGTGGTTGCCGCCGCCCGTGTTGAACGGCTGGCGCCAGGCGATATCGTCCTTCCACTTGGGATCCACCAGGTCCATGTAGTTCTGGGGGACCTCGTCCGCGGCAACGAGGTCGGTGTTGTACCAGAACCCGAACTGCTGGGTCATCATCGCCGTGCTGACCGGCTTGTCGTCGAGCAGGAGGATGGGATCGAACTGCCAGACGGCCGCAGGATCGCCGGCGGCCGGCGCCGAGAACTCGGCGAACCAGGCCGCCTGGGAGGCCACCAGGTTGCCGTAGGAGAAGTCGCTGACGTCGCCGAGATAGACCTGCGATTCCTGCTCGGTCGAGATCCGGCTGACGATGGCCGAGTTGTTGCCCGCGGCGAGGTAGTCGATCTGGATGTTCGGGTAATCCTCGGCGAAGGCGTCCACCAGCTCCTGGACCCTGTCCGCTGGAACGCTGCCGACGGAGTAGTACGTGAAGCGTCCCTCGGCGTCGGCCGCAGCCTCGATCTCCCGCCAGGCCAGCTCCTCCTCGACGGTCATTCCCCACCGGGGCGTGACCTCATCGGTGGGTGCGCCGGACGTGGCCGCCGTCGGAGAGGCCGGAGCGACGGAGGGGGAGCTGCCCCCCGAGCAGGCCGCGGCTAAGACCGCCACCGCGAGGAGCGCGAGCCACCGTGGGGCGCCGCTGAATCTGGGTCGCCGGTCAATGGACATCGACAAGAGTCCTCCATGGAAGATGGTCAGTCCGTCAGACAGTATGACGACACGCGCCGGATTGCAAGACCTTCCTGACGGACTCCGACGCCCTCACCGAGCCTCGCCGCACGGATCACGCCGGCCCCTTCCGGGCTGCCGGCTAGACGGTTTGCTCGATCCCGCCGCGGCCGAACCGCTGGAGGAGGAAGACCCCGGTCGCCATGACCAGACCGAGGAGGGTCATGATCAGGCCGACGACGGCGGCGCCCTCGAGGCTGCCGGTCCGCCAGTACGAGAAGAAGACGACGGACAGCATCTGCGAATCCCGTCCGAACAGGAGCACGATCGACGAGAGGTCGCGGATGATCACGGCCATGAAGATCAGCCAGCCGATCCCGATGGCCGGGCTGAGCAGCGGCAGGACCACCCGACGAAAAGTCGATGTCCATGTCGCCCCCGCGATCCTAGCGCCCTCCTCGAGCTCCCGCGAGAGCTGGATCATCGTCCCGTTCATGAGACGCGATCCGAGCGGCATGACCCGGACGATGAAGACGATCGCGATGAGCAGGAGCGATCCGTAGAGGACGATCGGGAACTTGATGCCCCGGAGCGCCGCCCACAGGAAGCCGACGCCGAGGACGAACGAGGGGACCATGTACGGGACCCAGGTGAAGACGTCGAGGGCGTGCCGGAGCCGGTACTTCGTCCTGACCACGACGTAGCTGACGAAGGTCAGCAGGATGATCCCGATCGTCGCCGCGACGACGCCCACCAGCAGCGTGTTCTTGAGCGGGCCGATGAGCGCCTCGCTGCCGGCCAGCGACCAGTGCTCGAGGGTGAACGCGTCGAAGCGGAGGTTGGCCATCGACCGCTGGACGGAGCCGAGCGCGAGGAAGACCGTTGGCAGGACCATGGCCAGCAGGAAGTAGACGCCGATCAGGGCGAGGATCGGGTACTTCCAGCGGCCCAGGTAGGCCGGCCGCGCTCGGTAATCCTTGCCGCTCACGGTCACAAAGCTGCGGCCGCGCAGAACCCTGCGCTGGAGCAGGATCGCCGCGCTCGTGATGAGCACGAACAGCGTCGACAGGGCGATCGCCGGTCCGTACTGGGGAATCTGATCTTGTCCGATGTAGCGGTAGATCTGGGTCGAGAAGACGTAGATATTGGCGGGCACCCCGAGCAGGAGCTCGGTCTCGAAGGACTCGGCCATGCGAACGACGGCCAGCCCGAACGCCCCGATCACCGCCGGCCAGAGCAGCGGCAGCGAGATGCGCCGTATCGTTCGCATGCCCGTCGCGCCGGCCATCCGGGCCGCCTCCTCGAGCGAAGCGTCGACCGCCCGGAAGGCGGGCGCGATGATCATGTAGAGGAACGGGGCCCAGTTGAGGACGCTGACGAAGATGATCCCCTCGTAAGAGAAGATGTTGAGCGGTCCCGACCGTCCCTCGATGCCGAGGACGTCGCGCAGCCAGACGTTGATCGACCCGGTACGCGGCGAGAGCAGGAACGTCCAGGCCAGGATCTGCGGCAGGAGGGGGATGAAGAAATTCGCCAGCATGAGCGTGTGGAGGATCCCCCGGCCGGGCAGGTCCGTCCGGACGATGGCCCAGGCGAGGGCGACCGCCAGGCCGACGGCGAGGAGGGCCCTGACCAGCGACAGCCAGACCGTCGTCACGATGGCGCGGCGAGCGGCTTCGTCGGTCAGCGCCACACGGTAGCCGTCGAGGGTCAGCGAGCGATCCGGCGAGCTGAACGGCGGGGTCACGCTCCCGATGAGGAGCATCACCATCGGATAGAGGACGAGGAAGCCAACGAAGGCGGCGAGGAGCACCAGGAGGACCTGGGGCAAGCCGATCGACCACCGCAGCCGCATCAACCAGGAAGGCTGCGGCTCGAGAGCCGGCGTGGCGACGTCGCCGGCGGTCACGAGATCGGCGCTTGGGGCGGTGCCGCGGGCGTCGATCCGCCCCAGGTCCGGATGCCGTCGATGGTCATCCGCAGCCCGGTCGACGAACCGATCGGAAGGTTGGAGTCGGCCGGGGCGCGCACGTGAAGGCCGGCGCCGCCGACCTCGACGACGTACTCCATGTAACCGCCAATGTAGGTCGCGGCGGTGATCGTCCCGACGAGGTCGCCGCCCCCGGGGGCGAGGTTCACCGACTCGGATCGGAATCCGAGGACAACCTCGTCACCTTCGGCCAGTCCTTCCGTACTGCCGAGCCGGATGGTCCCCGCGCCCCGCACCTCGGCGTGGGACACCCCGTCGATGACCCGGATCCGGGCGCTTAGGTGGTTCACCTGGCCGAGGAAGTCCATCACGTAGCGCGTTGCCGGCTGCTCGTACACGTGGCGCGGCGGGCCGATCTGCTCGACCCGGCCGGAATGCATGACCGCGACCTCGTCCGACAGGGTCATGGCCTCGAGCTGGTCGTGGGTGACGAAGATCGTGGTGATCCCGAGACGGGCCTGCGTGCTGCGGATCTCGAACCGCATCTGCTCCCGGAGCCGGGCATCGAGGTTCGAGAGGGGTTCGTCGAGGAGGAGGACCTCGGGGCTCGGGGCCAGGGCCCGCGCCAGCGCCACGCGTTGCTGCTGGCCGCCGGACAGGAGCGGGGCCGGCCGGCTGGCAAAGTCGGCCAGACCGACGAGCTCGAGGGTGGCCAACGTGCGCTCGTGCACGGTCGCCTTCGGGAGCCGCAGCTCACGGAGCGGGAATGCGACGTTCTCGAAGACGGTCATGTGCGGCCAGATCGCGTAACTCTGGAAGACCATCCCCATCCGGCGCTGCTCGGGCGGCACGAAGACCCCCCGGTTGGGCGCGCTGACGAGCCGATCCCCGACGTAGATCTCGCCGCCCGTGGGCCGCTCCAGGCCGGCGATCATCCGCAGCGTCGTCGTCTTGCCGCAGCCGCTCGGGCCGAGAAGGGTGAAGAACTGGCCCGCCTTGATCTCGAGGTCGATCCGATCGACCGCGGTGAAGGATCCGAACTCCTTCAGCAGGCCCTTGATCCTGACGCTCGTCGCCACGCTTCTTCCGCACCCGCGTCATGGGGGATCCCGAAGGGGGTTCCCAATTGGTGTCCGCCGAGAACCAACGCGCTCAGCACGCTCGGATGATCATACTGTCTGACAATTACGCTTGTCACGTCGCGAGGACGATCGGGAGGGACGTCGTGGCACGATCTCCAATGGCTCGGCAAATCTCGCCCGGGAGGCGATAGGGCGTGGCTCGAAGACCCCGGACCGACGTCCCCGAGTCGACCGTGGGAGCCTTCCGGCACCGCGACTTCCGGCTGCTGTTCGGGGGGATCTTGCCCTCGAACGTCGGCTACTGGATGCAGGAGTTCGCCGTCGGGTGGCTGGTCGTCCTCGTGGCGCAGCGCGAGGGCAACCCGGCGCTGGCCGGCTTCTACCTCGGCCTCAGGGGGATGGCGACAGCCGTCCCGTCGCTCGTCATCGGGCTCGTCGCGGGGGCCTATGCCGATCGCGTCGACCGGCGGTCGATGCTGGTCTACTCGAGACTCGCGTCGGCCCTGGTGGCGCTGGTCCTGACGATCGTCATCGTCACCGACCAGGTCGGGATCGCCGTCCTCGTCGTCATCGCGGCCGCGTCGGCCGCCGCGTACGCATTTGAACCGCCGACCCGCCAGGCACTTCTGCCCCGGATCGTCCCCGACGGCGACCTCTTCAGCGCCATGGGCATGATGCGGGCTGCGCTCCAGGGTTCGCAGACGCTCGGGCCGCTCTTCGGGGGCCTCCTCATCGTGCCGCTCGGCATCGCATCGGTCGCCCTCGGCAAGGTCGGGCTGATGCTGCTCTCGATCCCCTTCCTCCGCCAGATGCGACCCCAGCCGGTCGTCCTCGAGCCGGGTGCGCCGGGGGTCCTCGGATCGCTTCGGGAAGGCCTGCGCCACATGCGGGCCGACCCGCTGATCCGGTGGTGCCTGATCCTCCAGCTCGTCTTCGCCGTGTCGGCCCAGGCTGTCATCCAGCTCTTGCCGGCGGTCGCCGTCGAGATGCTGGGGGTCGGAGCGGTCGAGCTGTCATGGCTCATCGCCGCGGTCGGGGCCGGGACCGTCCTCGGGGCGATGTTCCTGGCGACGATTGGACGGGTTGTCCGGCGAGGCCTCCTGCTCCTCGGGTTGATGGTCGCCGGCGGAGCGACCGTGGTGGGTCTTGGGCTCCAGCGCGAGCTGCCGGGTGCGCTCGTGGTCGCCGCGGCCCTGGGAGTCCTCCAGCAGCTGTTCATGGGCACTCACGCCGTGATCCTCCAGCTCGGCGCGCCCGACCGGCTGCGGGGGAGGGTGATGGGCACGCAGGCGGTGATCTTCCAGGGTGTGGGGCCGGTCGGGGTCCTCGTTATCGGCTCGATCGGCAGCCTCATCGGGATCTCGACGGCCATCATCGGGGCGGGCATCGTCCTAGCCGCCGTCGCGATCATCGCCGGCTTCCGGGTGGCCGTCGTGCGGGACCTCCGCCGGGCGGACAATCCGCTAGCCCAGCCGGCTGAGCCGGGGCCTGATCAGATCGTCTGACGGTATGATGCTCGTGACCCTCGGATCGCTCCGCACTGCGAATGGGGCGACCGCGCCGGTCCCGGAGGCGGGCGGATCTTCGAATGAGACAGACCACCCCGAGCGAAGCCGTCCGCCTGGACCTGCCGGCGCCGATGGCCCGGCCGGAGCGTCCTGAGTGGGGCAGTGACGTCGTCGTCGAGATGTTGCGTGGCCTGGGGACCGAGTACATCGCCCTCAACCCCGGCGCCAGCTTCCGGGGCTTCCACGATAGCCTCGT
>Ga0214472_10007455_pt1 | contig 11446 bp, 12 predicted proteins | sample RVTome_6_FD_207662 | JGI IMG/M metagenome (GOLD analysis project Ga0214472, IMG submission 207662) | Soil microbial communities from uranium-contaminated site in the Upper Colorado River Basin, Wyoming, United States - RVT140D175 | ecosystem: Environmental > Terrestrial > Soil > Contaminated >...
TGACAACCCCACTGGTAGCCATCCAAGACATGCAGATGGTAGAGGTGAGGCAGCTCTTGCAGGGAGATCAAGACGACCTGAGCCATGGCTACCTCCTACCGAATAAGGGGTGAACAACCGCGACGATGAAGCCAATGAGCATCAGTATTTCGAGCATACTATTCTCCTTTATCTGCGCACATAGGTTGTTGATACTATCCAACATAGCAAAGGGATTTTGGTTGTGTATTAAGTAGAGATAGAATGCCCTACGCAGACTGCCTCGCTACGCTCGTTGTCTGCTGGGCATTCTATCTCTGTTCAGGGAGAAAGGGAGCCGAAGCTCTCTGATGTTATTCTCCTTTGGGCCAGTAACGGAGTTCTCCGACGATCTTCTTCAGGGAGACGTGGACTTTAACACCATCACAGGTACCCTGGAAGATGTTAAGTTGAGTATGACGCTTGAGCGGATAGCTGCCTTTGGGAGTGATCAGGGTGAGTTCTCCCATGGCAGGACAGGTGATACGGAAGTATTCGTTATGGCCGGTGAAGGCCACGACATCTGCAGAGATACGAGCATGATTATTGAAGGCATCAATACCAATGAGAGGATATCTTTTCATGTGATACTCCTTTAAGGAAAGTAGTTAACTCAATAGGTACTGGATTGTACCAACACAGGAAAGGGATTATAAAGAGATAGGTGATATGTAAATTATAAGGTAGAGGGAGAGTAGAGAGACATAGGGGAATGGGAAGTGAGTAGAGTTGGAACACTCTAAGTGTAGATAAACTACTCACTCATCTCTAACCCTTTGATATCTAATACTCTTTCTTTGTAGGATACTATCTTAGTGTGTAGATTGGTGTGTAGCTTAAAGGTTTAAGCCCTCTCCCCGAAGGGAGAGGACTGGTGATATCAGAGCATCTCTTTGAGGAGGCGCTCTTTCTGTTGGGAGAGCATGATGGTAGCGATTTCATCACAGCCATCGACAGCACGTTCGACGCCTTTGAGGACCTTGTGGCAGGTACGAGCCAGGGTGTTGAGAGCACCGAAGGTTTCACCGACGAAGTCGGGTAGGATAGAGGATGCGTTCTTCTCGGTAGCGGGTACGATAAGGGTAGTGGTAGTAGCCATGGTATATCTCCTGATCAGGGAAGGGAGTAGGATTACTCCAGCATAGGAGAGGGATTGGTGACCGAGCGACAGCGAGGTCATGCAGTGGTAGGATAGTGGATAGGAAAAACGGAGGGCAAAGTTATTTGCATGGGAGGGGGAGCGTTTTGTTTTTGATGTCGAGACATATAGTACTACTAGCGTATGCCACTATAATGAAATCGTCCAAGTTTCGATTCCAGTACTATTAGCTATCCCTTATCCTACTAGCGTATGTCACTATCGCAAAATCGTCCATGTTTCGGATAATCTATTATTAGCCCATTCTTATATAAATAATGGTTCAACTTTTCCCTAAAGTGATACATAGTTCTTGTAAATATACTACAAGAAATAAAGGAGTAACTATGGGACTTATTACGAGAGAGTTAATGGAGAATGCAGTCTGTTCGGATGATGAACTGCTGGAAGCGACCTTCCTGGGGGATTGGGAAGTTGCGGAAGAAGTATCGCATGACCGTAGCACCGGCAAAGATTACACGGTGAGCATAACGATCAGCCACTACAAGGGAAAGATGTATGTGCTGAACAGCAAGATAGGCGTGCAGATACTCTAGCCCGCGACTATCTTCTTATAACTCCCATTCCAGCCGAGGAGAGCCGAGTCCCGGAGCGAGCTTGCGAGCGACAGGGACAGAGGCTCGACGAAGGCTATTAATAACAGCAGAAATCCCTCCTTCTTTTGGCTCAAAATTACCCCTTATATTATAATCTATAGTCATGCCATCTGGATATTCCTTCGTAGAATCAAGGAGTTACGAAAATACTTCTTGTAATATAGTCACAAGAAGTTATTTTTTTCTTGTAAATAGTTTACAAGAAGTGATACAAGTTCTCTACCCAGTTCTTGTAGTACTTCTTGCAACCTATGTACAAGAAAAACAGGAGGAAGAATGCCCGCTGATATCTTAGTTATGCAACGGTATGTCGGTACCAAGATCATTTTTGCAGCGCCTATGCTTCTCGGTGAATACAATGAAAGGTGTGGTCGTAATCTTTCGCCCGAAGTGACGGAGCCTAAAGCTCCGGGTTACTTTGTACGGTACGCAGATGGCTACCAATCCTGGTCGCCAGCAGCAGCCTTTGAAGAGGCGTACCGGCTCTGTGATGATTTGCCTTTTGGTTTGGCGATCGAGGCCGCCAAGAAGGACGGCTTTAAGATTGCCCGCCGAGGGTGGAACGGCAAGGATATGTTCGTGGTTTACCAGAAGGGTTACCCTGAAGGGATTCCCTGCAACAAGCAAACCGCTGACGCTTTTGGCTTGAACGAAGGCGATCTGTTCAAAGTACGCCCGTACCTGCAGATGCGTTGTGCCGATGGTTCGCACCAGATGTGGAACGCCTCGCAAAGCGATATCCTGGCCGAAGACTGGTACCTGGTTGGATAACTCACCTCTTAATTTGAAGGAAACATCATGAAAGAATTAGTAGCCAAGCTCAGTAAAGAAACCTCCCTGTTCATGCAGGAAGCCCAGGATGGCCTGAAGCCGAATGCGGCTGCAGCTCGTAGAGCCAGGAAGGTATCCCTGGATCTGGAGAAGAGTCTGAAGGAATATCGAAAGAAGTCGAACCCAAAGCACGGAGGAAAAGATGGTAAAGGATGATATTGAAATGGCCCGTAAGGAACACGAACTTCGCATTGAAATAATGCGCGCCGATATCGAATGTAAACGGCAGCACGCGTTTTACCTGCAAGCACGAGCCCGACGGGAAAACGCTGAAGCAGTCCGGATAAAGAAGTGTTAAACAGAAAAGTTTATAAGCCTTGGTTGCGCCCGATGCCCTTATCGAGTAGACTTCCAATGAAGGCGCTTCCGGAGAGGATCGAGAGTCTGGAAGGATGGTAAAGCATTGGGGATAAACTCCCCGTCTTCGCACATACGGGAAATAAAAAGGGAGCCAGTCCTCGCAAGGGGCTGGCTCCTTATGTTTTCATCGAGGAACCCATGAGGAGTGGCATGAATCCTTTCGACGAAATGGGTATAGCATGAGCACCGACAAAGGTAAACACCAAAGCGTCACCTTCGATGGCAGTACTTCGGAAGTGGTGGTGCGGAATAGAACCGGGCAGAAAATTGTCGGACAGTTTTCGGCGATCAGTCCACTGACCAACAGAAAGAGACAGCGAGGGCCTATGCAGCAGGATATCTTTGATTTACTGGATCGCGTCAGCAAAGGAGCGTTCTCGGTCTTCAATAATTTAAAATACAATCGAGCTGAAGATACCAATCTCACCAAGTATGATGAACCGGAAGAGATGTCCAAGACCGACAAGGAGGTATTGAGCCGTAGATTGAGAGAACTGAAAGACGCCGATATCATCCGCGCTTTGAAGAAAGAAATCCCCGCCCCCAACTCCAATCAAATTTATCGGTTTCAAGATCCGAGAAAAGTGTTTATTATCAACCCCGCTTTAATCCGGTGTGTCAATCACGAAGAGGCGATGTACCTCTGGGAACAATGCGCGCCTAAGAAACCAAAGTAAGCACCAGGAGAAGTATCCATGTCGCATTACGAACCGATCTCCATGGAAGAGCTGAAGGAGGCGATGCCGGCCCATGTCCGGAAGAACATCTCTCCCGAGCTGCTGGATCAGATCAACACGGTCATCTCCGATACCGAGGTGGCCGCCGTCTTCAAAGAGAATGTGGTGGGATTGTCCACCGTGATGCGGGAAGGGAAATTCAAGCTCGACTCCTATCTCCATGCGGTCAAATTCGTCTCCCACAAGCTCCTGGGTGACACCCATATCGGTGCCTGGGCCAAGACCTTCCCCAACCGCTTCAAGGCCGCCAACAAGCGCGGAGACAGTCGGAGCGAGATGGCAGCGGTAGCCTCCCGCTATGCCAGCAGCAAGTTGGTGATTCTGCTCATGGGTCAGACCATGGTACCAACCCATATCCTCAATGCGCCCCTCTACCAGCAGGCATTGAATATCCAGGCCGAACTGATGATGCACGCCAAAAGCGAGAAGGTGCGTTGTGATGCGGCCGCCAATTTGCTCGCCACCCTGAAGCCACCGGAGACCAAGAAGATCGAACTGGATATTGGAGTGAAGGAGGACTCGACCATTCAGGAATTGCGGGAGACGACCATGGCCCTGGCCCGGCAGCAGCGACAGATGATCGAGAGTGGTGCGTTATCGGCCCGGTCTATCGCAGAAGCCAAGCTGGTCCATCAGGTGATCGAGATCGCTCATGAGTAGCGTCGCCAGCGAACTGGCGATGCACCCCAAAAAAACCGTTATCGAATGGCTGAATCAGGTCGAATACACGGATGATGCTTTCTATATCCCGGACGCTTTTGCCCTGGCATTCATCAACTTCATCAAGCTGGTGAACGGTTCCGAAGGAGAGGAGAACACGTCGCCGGTCATCCATCTACGGATGCTGGATAATATCCACGGCCCAGACCAGAAGATCGTCAATCTCTGCTTTCGTGGTTCGGCCAAGACCACATTGATGGCCGAGTATCTGTTTCTCTATATTGCGGTGTACGGCGAGATCCCCGGGTTTGGCAAGATCAACCTGGGGATTTATGTATCCGACAGTATCGAGAACGGCGTGAAGAACATGCGCAAGAACCTGGAGTACCGCTGGGAGAACAGTGCCTTCCTCCAGGCGTATGTACCTACCATCAAGTTCACCGACATCCGCTGGGAGTTTGTTAACGTAGATGGTGGGCGGTTTATCGTCAAGGGGTACGGGGCCAAGGCTTTATCTCTGGATAGTGAATTGCATACTCTTAATGGGCGCACCACTATAGACGCATGTAAAGTTGGGGACCGCATCTTCGGGGCCGATGGAAAGCTCACTACCATAACGGCGAAGAGTGAGGTATTCCATCGTCCGATGTACCGGCTTCAGTTGGCGGACGGGCGGACACTAAAAGTAAGCGAGGATCACCTGAATCCCGTATTGATCAATACAAATCCCAATAATTACGCTCGCTGGGAAGAGCGGGTATTGACGACCAAAGAGTTGCTGGAACAGTCCCTTATCCATACTAAAAAAGGAAACAAGAACCACCGAGGCACCACATCCAAAGGTCTGGTTGCGGTGCGCAATACAGAGCCACTGGATTACCCCGAAGTAGCCTTGCCCATTGACCCGTATACCTTGGGCGCAGTAATTGGGGACGGGCGTATCCGCAAGAAGTGTGGCTCCGTAGAGCTTACCGTGGATGCTGCCGAACTCAGCCATTATCATGAGCACATCCCCTATTCATTTGGAGCCAAGTATGTAGATCCTCGCTCGAACGCCGTCACACAAAGCGTGCGAGGTCTAGGTCCTGCCTTAAAAATACTGGAGCTTAACGTAAGGGGCGAGTTCAAGTTCATTCCTCCTGCGTACTTTCTTGGCTCAGTGGCGCAACGATTGGCCCTATTGCAGGGACTTATGGATACGGACGGCACGGTATCCGAAATAGGCAGACTCTCCTTTACCAGCAGCTCCTATCAACTCGTGGATGATGTTGCCTGTTTGGCTAGATCCCTTGGCGGAACGGCAGGGAGCGTATGCAAGCACAGTCACGCGGAAGCACACCGGGTTGAACTATGGATAGGGATGAATCCTTTCCGTATCCCAAGAAAAGCCACACGATTTATTCCCAAAGTAAAGCATACGCTGGTTGTATCAATCGAACGTATTGCAGATGAGCCTAGTCAGTGTATCGCCGTGGATAATGAAGAACGGCAGTTTGTGGCTGGCTGCTATTTCCGTACCCACAATACCGGAGTGCGTGGCGCCAAGGAGATGGGTGTCCGTCCTCAGTTGGCGGTGCTGGATGACTTGATCTCCGACGAGGATGCCCGTTCCGATACGGTCATCGCTTCGGTAGAGGACACGGTCAACAAGGCCGTCAACTTCGCCCTTCATCCGACCCGCTCGAAGATCATCTGGTCAGGCACGCCCTTTAACGCCCGCGATCCGCTCTACAAGGCGGTCGAGTCAGGAGCCTGGAAGGTCAACGTCTTTCCGATCTGCAACCAGTTCCCCTGTACCGAGGAAGAGTTCAAGGGCGCTTGGCCCGATCGCTTTCCCTTCTCCTATGTCCAGAAGCAATACAATTTCGCCAAGGCCCAAGGCAAGGTAGCCGACTTCAATCAGGAGCTGATGCTGCGGATTATGAGCGATGACGATCGGTTGATTCTGGATAGCGAGATTCTCTGGTACAGCCGCTCCAAGCTGCTGGCCAATAAGAACCGTTTCAACTTCTATATCACCACCGACTTTGCTACCAGCGGTAAGCAGGCAGCGGACTTCTCGGTTATCTCGGTCTGGGCCTTGAACAGTAAAGGGTACTGGTTCCTGGTAGACGGCATTTGCAAACGCCAGACCATGGACAAGAACATCGAGGAACTGTTTCGTCTGGCGCAGATCTACCAGCCCCAGTCCGTCGGTATCGAGATCTCGGGTCAGCAGGGCGGCTTTATCCCCTGGATTCGCGCGCAGATGCTGGACCGTAATTCCTTCTTCAATCTCGCTAGTGACAAGAACAGCAATGAACCGGGCATCCGGCCGAATACCGACAAGATGGTGCGTTTCAACATTGTCGTGCCTTGGTTCAAGTCTTTTATCATGTTCTACCCGACGGAGTTGAAAGAAACGCCTTTTATTCAAGAACATCTGGCGGAACTGCAACTGGCCTCTCCGGGAGGATTCAAGTCCAAGAACGACGACTGTATTGACTCCATCTCTATGTTGGGTTCGTTGGTTGTATGGCGTCCTTCCGAAGAAATGGCTATGACGCAGAACAAAGAAGACATGTGGGAGTTCGAAGAAGAAAAGGTTGACGAAGGTAGATTAAGCTCGTATGTTGTGTAGCCAAATAATGCCCCATATAACAAAGGATCTTCTATGCTCCCATTGAAAGATATCTTTTCGCTTCTGGCCTCTGGCGAATTTTCCAACATGGCTATTGCAAAAGATGCTCAGGGTAACATTGATGAAGCGGAGTATGGCAAGATCATCAATCATATCAATCTGGCTCTGATTGAACTGTACAAACGATTCAAGCTGTTGGAAGAAGAACTGGTTCTCTGCGCCGATCCGGCCGTATTGACTTATCGCTTACGTCCCGAGTATATGGCAGCACCTGGTAGTACAACCCTTGCCAGATATATTGAACAGCCGGCAGACAGCGACGGCACGATCAATATCATTGAGATCAAAGATGTCTTCGATGAAGACAACCAACGTATCCAGTTAAACAATCGCTACTTTCTACCGGCTATCAAACAGAAGTCGGTCGATACCCTCAAGATCACTGGATTGATTGCCCCGCAGAAGTTTTCTGTGGTGTATCAAGCTTACCCCTCATTGATCAAACTCACCAATAGTTTCGACCTCAACCTCTATCAACTGGCTATCCCGCCAACCATCGTTGAACCCTTACTTTTTTACGTGGCTTCGCGTGTGTATAAACCGATTGGCGCCAACAACTCGACGGCCAACGCCGACAAGAGCGCCAGCTACGAGCAGAAGTACGAACTGGCCTGCCAGAAGCTGACCCTGTTTGGCTTGGAAACGGATGACAACGACCAAGACATGGACCGCTTCACCAATCAAGGATGGGTATAACCGATGATCCCTTACAAACTCGATCTGCTGGTGTGGCGCGGTACGTCTTTCGAACTGGAGCTGGTCTCCCAGGCGAAGAAGTTTGTGTTTGATCCAGCGGTACACAATGGTCCGGCGGACCTGAAACGCACCCACGCCGAGAATCTAGAGTATTACGGCTTTGTCTGGGAATATGTCGATTTCTCTTCTCTCTACGCCCAGTCCTCTCTGGTGGTGTTGCGCCCCTGGCAGCAGAACAGCAACGAAGACCGAGAGCCTTTGCTGGAATTGTCGCTGATGCAAGGCGGGATCGAGCTGACCACCAGCAGCGTCAAGATCGGCATCGACGCCGATGAAACGCAGGCGATTGCCTTTGACAAAGGCAGTTACAAGCTGCAGTTGATTACGGCGGCCGGGAAGGTAGACGGCCTGGTTTACGGCACGATGAACGTCAAAGGGGAAAAAGCCTGACGATGGAGAGCATGCAGGTTATCCATGCCAGCGATCGGTCGGTGGTAACGGCTCTGCAGCCGGTGAATCAACCGAAGCTATACGTAGTCAAGGATTCTGCAGAACGAGAAATATCTCTCCAGGAAACCCTGGGGGAATTGTCTTATCCTCTGGCTACTACGTCCCTGCAGGTCGGATCGGAAAAGGATTTGGGGACTGCAGGGGGACTGGTCGTGGTGCCGTTGGTTGGTGGTGGACGCGGTCCGATTATCAACTATGGCGAGACGATTACCCTTTCTTTGCTGTTCTCTCTATTGGCCAATGCCCTGACCAAAGACCAACTCAGCCCGGCATTGTTGACACAATTGGATCAGATTGTGTCCGGGATGCCCAACACGAAAGACCAGTACGGTTACGCCACGCACAACGAAACCGTTGTCTTGAGCCATCTCTGGACCGGCTATCCACCGATTATCGAGATTAGTCCAGCACCAGGACCGGCCCTTAACATTATCCATACGGTAGTGGGCGAAGATCCGGACTGCATCACCTATGTAGAAATTCCCCGCCAGGAACTGGTCTACGGCCATTCTGGGGTGGTCAACCATCAGCAGTTTACGGTACGGGCAGCCATCCTGGAAAAGACGGAGCCACTGGTGAAAGAGATAGATTGGGCGCCGGCTGGTGTGATAGGTCCGCCTCTGACCGCTCTGACGGCTCTTTCACTGGTCAGCAATACCACGGCTGCCTGCATGGGTCTGCGGATTAAAGGCTCGCTCAGTCTGACCAATTTCCTGGCGTATGCCGTTTCAGGGGCGATGTACGCCCAGATGTCGGTGGACAGTGGGCCTTGGGTAAATGTTGCTGCGCTGCACTGGAGTTTCAAGGAGAACGAAAGCATCACTGTCTCGGAGTATTTTGACGAGATCCTGGTCTTTGATCACAGCCAGCATAGTTACCAGTTCAGGGGACAATTGGTTACCATTTCCGGTGAGGAAACCGAGCGAGAATTGATCGGTAGCCTGCATATCGGTACGGTAACAGAATTCGGCTCCGGCGCGGTTTTATCTAACGACCTACTCGTAAAGTGGGCATCAAAGGAAAAATTATGATCCAGGTTGCAGAAGATGAAACTCGCGAAGTAATGGGCGCAGAGAAGATGACGGATTGGGAGAATGAGCCGACCGTTGCCGATCTGAAGCAGAACATTGATGATGCGTCGTTGGATCAGGAGATCCACAAAGCCAATGTCAAACGCTGGCTGGAGAACCGTGCGGCCAAACGACCCAAAGTCAAGAACCGCTCCAACGTTGCGCCGAAGTTGATTCGCAAGCAGGCCGAATGGCGCTACTCGTCGTTATCCGATCCCTTTCTCAGCACCCCTGATATTTACAACGTCTACCCGGAGACGGCCGGGGACGTGAAGCGCGCCCGACAGAACGAACTGGTACTGAACAACCAGTTTAATACCAAGTTAAACAAGGTCAGCTTTATCGATAACTACGTACGGGATGCGGTGGATATTGGTACGGTCATCGTCAAAGTCGGCTGGGCTTCGGAAGAGGAAAAGGTCACCCGCCAGGTACCGCAATTCGAGTATATGTCAGACAAAACCGGCAAGCTCGGTGAATACTACATGCAGCTCTTAGAGATGCGTATGATCGAAGCCGAGGAGTACACCAATCACAGCACGCCAGGACTGGATCACGCTCTGGATATGTTCCAGGAAACCGGGGTAGCGATGTTCGCCAAGGAGGTCGGCAAGAAGGCGGTGACCAAGGTCGAGGAAACCAAGAACCAGCCAACGGTCGAATTGCCGCTGAGCACCAACATTATCATCGACCCGTCGTGCAACGGCGATCTCTCCAAAGCCTCCTTTGTAGGCGAGAAATTTACTTCCTCCCTGGCCGAACTGCGGCGGGACGGCAAGTATACCAATCTGGATAAGGTCATGGTGGAAGGGGCAGCCAGCGTTCTGGCATCCCCGGATTACGACACCACGACCAGCGTGCTACCCAACTTTACTTTCAAGGACAAGCCCCGTAAGAAGTTTGTGGTTTTCACCTACTGGGGAGAGTGGGATATCCGTGGGGATGGCACGGTCCAGCAGATCGTCTGTTCCTGGGTCGGTGATGTCTGTATCCGTATGGAGCTGAATCCTTTTCCCGATCGTCGGCCCCCCTTTGTTTCGGCCGTCTACATGCCGGTACGGGAATCGGTCCATGGTGAACCGGATGGTGAGCTGCTCAAGGATAACCAGGACATCATTGGCGCCGTAACTCGGGGGGCAATTGACTTGATGGCCAAGTCGGCCAACAGTCAGACCGGGATGCGCAAGGACATGCTGGACGTTACCAACAAACGTAAATACAACAACGGGGAAGATTACGAGTTTAATGCCGGTGTCGATCCGCGTCAGGGAATTTATCAGCACGTCTTTCCGGAGATCCCGCAGTCAGTGTTCAACATGCTCACCATGCAGAATACCGAAGCGGAGAGTATGTCCGGCGTCAAGGCGTACCACACTGGCATCAACTCGTCCGCCTTGGGTCAAGTCGCTTCCAATGCCCGTTCGGCCCTCGATGCCGCTGCCCGTAGAGAGCTAGGCATTCTGCGTCGTTTGGCGGAAGGGATCATCGAAGTTGGTCGCAAGATTATTGCCATGAATGCCGAATTTCTGTCCGAGAAGGAAGTGGTGCGGGTGACTGCTACCAAGTTTGTCGAGGTACGCCGGGACGATCTGGCCGGTAAGTTTGACATTCGCCTGGCGATCTCCACCGCTGAAGAGGATGCCCGTAAGGCCGAAGAATTGGCCTTCATGCTGCAGACTGCGGCTTCGAGCATGGATCTGGAATTCTCCAAGATTATCTGGGCCGATATCGCCCGGTTGCGCAAGATGCCTGAATTGGCGCAGAAGATCGAATCGTACCAGCCGCAACCTGATCCCATGGCTCAAGCCAAGATCGAGAAGGAGATTCAGCTTCTGGATGCACAGATTGCCAAGGAAGTGGCGCTGGCTGCCAAGCACAATGCGGATGCTCAGGCGACTCCGGGACGCGGCATGAAGGATGCGGCTCAGGCCGAGCTCAACGCGGCCAAGGCCAGCGAAGCGGGAGCCAAGGGGCGCAAGCACATGGCCGAAGCCGACAAGCAAGATCTCGATTATCTCCAGGAAACCGACGGCACGAAACATCAACGATCTTTGGAAGCCCAGGATCGTAAGGATGCCAATGCGGTGGTACTGGAAAGTATTAAATCTGCGCAAAAACAAAGTGGCAAT
>Ga0214472_10007456_pt1 | contig 11446 bp, 10 predicted proteins | sample RVTome_6_FD_207662 | JGI IMG/M metagenome (GOLD analysis project Ga0214472, IMG submission 207662) | Soil microbial communities from uranium-contaminated site in the Upper Colorado River Basin, Wyoming, United States - RVT140D175 | ecosystem: Environmental > Terrestrial > Soil > Contaminated >...
GCCGTGGCGGCGTATCCGACGAGCGGGGGCTGATCCGGGAACAGGCACCGGATCCCGGACCGCATGAAGCCCTCCGAGCGCGGCCGGAAGTTGAAGGTCTCGATGGCGTTGGCCACGGTGGGGCTGGAGAGCCGGCGGAGTTCCTCCAGGATGGCGGGGCTGAGCGGGGCAGACGGCATGCGACCTCCCTCGCGCCCAGCCGGGCGGCGCGGCTAGCGGTAGAATTCCGTCCGGTCGCCGGCCACCACCTCGATGGCCTTCGGGGTCCCCCCCCGCAGGAGGCTGAGGAGGACCGGCTCGCCCGGGCGGTGCTTCCAGAGTTCGGTGTAGAATTCCCGGCGGCCGCCCAGCCGGATGACGTCCAGGCCGATGAGGAGATCCCCCTCCAGGACGCCGGCCCGGGCGGCGGGGGATCCCGGGATGACAGCCACCACCTGCAAGCCGCCCGCCCCGCTCTGGCTGAAGAGACCGAGCCATGCCCTGGGAGGCCGGCTCACGACCCGGCCGTGCCGGAGCAGCTCGTCCTGGTGGTCGCGGTACAGGTCCACGGGGATCGCCAGGGAGGCCCGGGCCACCTCCGCCAGGTTCAGGGAGACCACCCCCAGCATGCGGCCCTGCAGGTCGCACAGGGCGCCCCCCCCAAAGCCAGGGTTGGGGGCGCTAGCCTTCAGCGCCCGGTCCAACATGTACTCCCACGTGGCGTCGAACGGGCCCACCTCGGTGAGGACGCCCGGCCTGACCCGCCGGGCCGTGGGGCTGGCGCTGGCCAGGAGGAAGACCGGCTGCCCCGGCACCGCTGCCGCCGCCTCCCCCAGGGGGGCGGGCGGCCCCAGGCCCCGGGGGATCTTCACCAGCGCGAGACCGCTGTCGAAATCCCTGGCCACCACCTCCCCGTTGGCCCGGCGGCCGCGCGGGCCGGTGACGGTGACAGCAGCCGCCCCCAGGGTGATGTAGTTGACCGTGAGAACCAGGTCCTCCGCGACGAGCGTCCCTGAGCCCATCCGCTCCGTCCCCAGAGCAAGGATGGACGGGTGCTTCGGCGTGACGCGCACCTCGAGGTGCACGCTGCACGGGACGACCTGCTGCGCTAACTGAGGAGCCGCATCCATGGTGGCTGCCCCGCCCCGCCGCCGCCCGAGGCGCGACCTGGACATTGACGCCGTCGTCCGGATCCTGAAGCGGGCGGTCCGGGCCTGGAGCCCGCCCGCCGTCGCCCAGATCCAGGCAGACCGACCCGACCCGTTCCGGGTCCTGGTTTCCTGCCTGCTCAGCCTCCGGACGAAGGACGCGGTCACCGAGGGGGCATCCCGACGCCTCTTCGCCCTGGCCGACACGCCCGCCGCGATCCTCGCCCTGCCCCGCCGGACCATCGAGCGGACCATCTACCCGGTCTGCTTCTACCGGGTGAAGGCCCGCACCCTTCAGGAGGTCTCCCGCGACCTCCTCGCCCGGTTCGCCGGCCGGGTCCCCGACACCCTGGAGGACCTGCTCACGCTGAAGGGGGTGGGGCGGAAGACGGCCAACCTGGTGGTGACGGTAGGCTACAACAAGGCAGGCATCTGCGTCGACACCCACGTCCACCGGATCAGTAACCGCTGGGGGTACGTCTGGACGAAGACGCCGGAGAAGACGGAGCGGGAATTACGCGCGATCCTCCCGCGCCGCCACTGGATCGTCTTCAACGACCTGCTGGTTCCCTTCGGCCAGAACTGCTGCAAGCCCATCTCCCCCCTCTGCAGCCGCTGCCCGGTCGAGATCCACTGCGCCAAGGTGGGCGTCACCCGCCACCGCTAGCCTCCCCATCCGCCCGACACCCTGTCGCACCTGCCGAACCCCTCGCAGCCATAAGCGGATTAGGCTGACCGTCGCCGCAGCGTTTGTCCAAGGCGAGGGCCCCCAGCAGTCGTTGACAAGTCCTTGAAAATTCGAGAGGATCTCCTCTGCCGTAAGAATCTTGGCCGCCGGGATATGCTGACCAGCATACTCAATAGTTGGGCAGACACATGAGAGTCGTCATCAAGCTCAGTGATCCCTGGGAAATGGGCGAGGCCCTAGGCTGGCCGGCGATTTCGGGGACCGTGGCTCACAGCGATGCCGCCTCTTGGCTCGTGGAGCTTGACCGGCCTTTCGTCCATGCGAACGCGGAGTATCGATTCCTCGTCGTGTCTTCGCGCCACGAAGATAAGTCCCTCGCCAACGCAGTTTCCGAGGACGTTCCCTGCAACATTATTCGCACGACTCCAGAGCGGGCTTCATCAGAATCGCCGTGTGACGTCTCGTGGCTGCCCAACAAACCGATCCAGCGGCCGCGGCTTCGCCGCGCCGCTGATCGCCAACGTTAGGCGCAAAACAAAGGAGGCAAGCATGAAGCAGTTACAAAGAGCAAAGATCGACGAGTTCAAAGCACACTTCCGGGGGGATGTGCTTCTTCCTGGCGACGCGGGCTACGACGAGGTGCGCCAGATCTGGAATGCCATGATCGACCGCAGGCCCGCGCTGATCGCGCGCTGCGCGTCGCCTGAAGATGTCGTCCAGGCCGTCAAGTTCGCGAGCAAGCACAACCTGCTCGTCTCGATCCGAGGGGGCGGGCACAACATCGCGGGCAATGCCGTCTGCGGCGACGGCCTCATGATCGACCTCTCGCTAATGAAGGGCGTCCAGGTCGACCCGAACGCCCACCGGGCGACCGTCGAGCCCGGCTGCACCCTCGCCAACTTCGACGCGGCCGCGCAGGCGCACGGCCTCGCCACGCCGCTGGGCATCAACTCGACCACGGGCGTGGCCGGCCTGACGCTCGGGGGCGGCTTCGGCTGGCTGAGCCGGAAGTACGGCATGACCATCGACAACCTGCTCTCCGGGGATGTCGTCACGGCGGATGGCAGTCAGGTGCACGCCAGCGAAACGGAAAATGATGACCTCTTCTGGGGGCTGCGTGGTGGCGGTGGGAACTTCGGTATTGTCACCCGCTTCGAGTTCCAGCTCCATCCCGTCGGGCCGGACGTGCTGAGCGGGCTCATCGTCTTCCCGTTCGACCAGGCGAAGTCCGTGCTCACGCAGTTCGCCCGTTTCACCGAGACGATGCCGGACGACCTCAACGTCTGGATGGTCACCCGGAAGGCGCCCCCACTGCCCTTCCTGCCCGAGGACGTCCACGGGAAAGAGATCGTCGCGCTCGCTCTCTGCCATGCGGGCGACCCCACTGAGGGAGAGAAGCTGATCGAGCCGCTGCGCGGGTTCGGCACGGCGCACGGCGAGCACATCGGCGTGCAGCCGTACACCGCCTGGCAGCAGGCCTTCGATCCGCTCCTGACGCCGGGTGCGCGCAACTACTGGAAGTCGCACAACTTCTCGCAGCTCAGCGACGGCGCGATCGACGCCATCATCGAATACGCCGGCACGCTGCCGTCGCCGCAGTGCGAGATCTTCGTCGGCACGATCGGCGGCCAGACGGCCCGCGTAGCGCCCGAGGCGATGGCCTACTCGAGCCGAGACGCCAACTACGTGATGAACGTGCACGGCCGCTGGGAGTCGGCCGCCGAGGACGAGCGCTGCATCGCCTGGGCGCGCGAATTCTTCGCCAAGTCACAGCCGTTTGCCAGCGGCGGCGCGTACATCAACTTCCTCACCCAAGACGAGACCGACCGCATCGCGTTCGCCTACGGTGCGACGTACAACCGGCTGGTGGAGCTCAAGAAGAAGTACGACCCGACGAACCTCTTCCGGATGAACCAGAACATCAAGCCGGTCTGAGAGGAAGTCCTGCGCCTAACAATGGCATGCAGCGGCCGGCGCTTCGCGCCGCCGCTGATGCCGAGCGTTAGCCAGCCCCTGAAAGAATCCCGACCGGTTCCTGCCTTCGAGGCTTGCCCTAGATCTTCTTCCTGAACGGCGCGGCGTAGCCGGTCATCTCCACGTAGCCCTGCCCCTTGATCGCCTGCCCGGACCTCTCTCCCGTCACGCGCACCGCGCCCTCCCAGTAGATGACCTGGGTGCTCTTCGCCGTGTCCAGCTCCTGGTCGGGGAAGAGGGGCGCGAGGGTGAGGGTCAAGTCCGATCCCGGTACGCGGATCCGCCAGCCCATCGGATAGATCCCCCCGCTCCGCGGACTTTTCCAGCGGCCGAGGGGCTCGACGGCGAACTCGGCGAGGGCCAGGGCGCGGGCCATCCCGTCAGCGGCTACGAGCGTCCCGCTCGAGAAGGGATCGGGGCGGCCGTCCCGGTGGCGGATGAGGTACAGCATCAGGTCGGTCCCGTCCTCGAGCTGGACGCTGAACCAGTCCCACCCCACCTGCTCGGGCGCCAGCTCCGTGGAGCCGAACTCGTGGTCCATCCAGGCGAGGCCGGTGACGGGCGCGCGGCGCCCCTCCAGGGTGAGGGTCCCGGCGACACGGAGGCGCGTCAGGGAGTAGTAGTGGGAGGCGTGCCCCTCCCCGGCCCCCTTCCGGCTGATCCCGTCCTTCCCGTGGATGACCGGCGGTTTCTCCGGCGTGAGGGTGAGGTCCAGGCCGAAGTCCTCCGCCGCCGCGCGCACCCGGTGGGTCTCCCCCTCCGCGGCGGCCTCCCACTCCCCGATCCAGACCCGGTACCGGTCGGAGAGCGCCCCGGCCTGGCCTAGCGCCTCCCGCCCCACCCGCTCGGCGAGCCGGTGGCGGCGCCGGGCCGGGTCGCTCAGGGCCAGGTGCGCCAGGTAGAGATTCCGCGCCGCCCACCGGGAGGGGCTCTCGCGCGCCTCGGCGATCCCGACCCGGAAAAAGGTCACCTGAAACCCGAACACCTCCCCGCGGGCCGTGCGGAGGTGCCCGGTGTAGTACCACCACTCGGTCCGGAACGCGTCATGGGCCGCGTGGTCGCGGGGGAACTGGAAGCGGTAGCCGGGGAGGGCTTTCTGGAAGGGGGGAGGGGCAGCGGCTCCGCAGAGGGCGAGGAGCAGGAGGGCGAGGGGAAGGGCGGGCCAGCGGCGCCGTCGGCTCACCGGAGGCTCCCGGGGGTCACCGCCGCCTGCCCCGCTCCTCCCGATCAGCGGACCAGGAGCGCGGCATCTCCCTCTCGCCTGCGCCCCGCGTCTGGAGCTGCTCCACGTAGTCCCCGATGAGGCGGGCGGTCTTCTCCTCCAGGCCCAGGAACTGGACCCCCATCCCCGGTGGGAACGGGTTGGCCACCGGTGTGGGGTTGCTCCACACGACCCGCCCGCGGACCCGGAACTCCCGGTCCAGGTGCGGCAGGCGGAAGCGGACGAGAACCCTCCGGTTCGGGGGCGCCGGGTCCTGGGTCCGGATGAACATGCCCCTCTCGCTGACGTTGAGGCAGTAGGCGGCGAGGGCCGGCGCGGTGATCTGGTACTCCACCGGGAAGCGGACTGTGGCCCGGGGGCGGGCCGGGATCGTCCCCCGCCGGATCTGGGCGGTGACCAGTGCCTCCACGGTCCCCCGGCGCAGCGGCGTGGGAAACACCAGCCCGTGGGGGACGAGGCGCGCGCCCAGCTCGCTCACCTCCGGGGGTCCGAGCCAGACGACCCGCCCCGTCGCATGCACCGCCTCGCTCCCCCCCTCGAGGCGAAGGGTACCGCCGGTCCCGACGGACAGGCCCTCCGCCAGGAGGAGCTTGAGACCGCCCTCCCCCAGGTCCTTGGCCTTTCCGGGTAGCTCCCGTCCTTTGGACCAAGTGACCGTCGGCAGGTACAGCTCGAACCGGGCGAACCCGCGTCGCCCCGGGGTCCCGGCCTGCTCGCGCACCGCCGGACTCCGGGGGCTCACGTGATCCCCTCCCGCCCGCCCCCCTCCATCTGGGCCTGGCGGTAGAGCTGGAGAACCAGGTCCCGGGAGAGCGGTTCACCGGTGAACTCTAGCCCGTGGCGGTAGATGCGTCGGCCGTCGTCGCCCGTCGCCCCCAACACCCACATGACGCGGGAGGAGCGCTCCACGACCGTGCCCCCGAGCCGAAGGGCGGCCCGGACCAGCGCCCCGACGGTGAGAGCCAGCGGGAGCCGGATCAGGAGCCCCCCCTCGCTGACGTTCTCCGCTTCCCCCTCCAGCGCAGCCGGGACCGCCTCAATACTGCACCGGACGGGAGCGACGAGAGGGTAGCGGGGGTGGCGTCGCGTGTATGGGCGCTGGTACCCGAACCTCCGGAGGAGCCGCCGCCAGGTCTCCCGCTGCTCGGGATCCATCGCCACGATGATGCAGCCGTGGCGGACCGACCTGCCGGGGGCGGCCGGCTCAGCGGCCCACACGACCAGAACCTCCAGCGTCACGGGCCCATCCTCCGCCTCCAGCCGCAGCGAGAGGGGGGTCCAGGGCTCCAGGCGGACCGGCAGGTCCAGGGCCACGCCCCCCTCGCTAAAGTTCGCCGTGAGCCCCTCAAGCCGGCGTGGCGCCGGGGTCTCGGGGGCCTCCTGGACCGTGATCCGGACCGGCACCGCCAGAGGGAAACGGGGGTCGCGCGCCCTGAAGTCGGGGGCGGGCACGGCGTCGGCGCGGGGGGCTAAAAGCAGGCTAAGCTCGATGGCCGACATGATGCGGGAAGCAATCTCGCGCTGGAGGTCCAGGTCGCTCCGGCAGCGGGACAGCATGGGCTCCGGCAGATTCACCGACCCGAAGGCATCCTTCCCCTCCCCCACCATCAGGGTGAGGCGGTAAGGCGAGTCCTCGTCCTCGGTGTTGCGGACGAGGTCCACGGTGAGGGGGCCGGGGAGGGGGTAGCGCTGGGCGACCCGCGCGGCCAGGTCGCGCAGGAAGTGCAGCTCGGCCAGGAAGGTATGGGTGGGATCCTCCACGCAGCAAGCCCCCTCTCGAGAGAAGAGCCGGAGGCCCGAGCGCCCGCCGGCCGGGAATTGCGGGCGAGCCTACTGGTCGCGCAGGGGCCTGTCAAGCCACCTAGTGCCGGGCCAAGTCATGCGGCCCAATCCTGACAGACCGTGCTGCCGCGGGTCCTGTCGCCGGCGTGCCCCACTCGCGGCTGGAGTCGCACTACTCGTGCCGAAGCGCCTCCACCGGCGGGAGCGCCGCCGCCAGGGAGGCCGGCACCGCGCCGGCGAACAGGGCTGTCCCGAGGGCGAGGGCCGTGACCTGGACCACCTCGCGGGTCGGGAAGTGAAACTGGATGGACCAGCCGAAAGACTGGAAATTGATGACATAGATCAAAATGGCCGAGAGAGCGAGGCCCACGGCGGCCCCGAGGAGGTTGGCCGCGACCCCCAGCAGTCCGGCCTCCGCGAGGACCATGGCGAGAACCTGCCGCCGGCTACAGCCCACCGCCCGCAGGATCCCCACCTCCCGCTGCCGCTCCAGGACCGCGGCCATCTGGGCGTTCAGGATGCCGAGGGCCGCCACCACCAGCGCGATGAACTCCAGGGCGTAGGTGATGGCGAAGGTCTGGTCGAAGATCTCCAGAACGCGAGCCTTGAGCGCGCGGTTGGCCAGCAGCAGGAGATCCTCGCGCCCCGGCAGGGCCTCGAGGATGCGGCGTCGGATGACCTCGGGGTCGGTGCCCGGCTTGAGGTAGATGGCCACCGAACTGAGGAACGGGTCCCCGATGAGCCGCGTGAAGAGGGGCCGGTCCATCACCACCAGCCCCCCCTCCGTGGTGTAGTCGTAGAAGATGCCGGCCACCGAGAGCCGGACCGGACCGCGGGGCGTGGGGAGGCTGATCTGCTCCCCCACCCGGACCCCGTAGCGGAGCGCGAATGTCTCGGAGACGACCACCGCCCCCGCCTCCTGCGCCGCCCGGAGGATCGCGGGGGCGTCCCCCCCCACCATGAGGACCCGGCCATAGCGCGCATGGACGGCGAAGTCGCCGGAGGCGAGGAGGAACCGGCCGCCGCGCCCGTCCTCCACCCGGATGCCCCGGAACGGATCCAGCGCCTCCACCCCCTCCACGGTCGCCAGGGTCCGGAGGAGATCCGCCGGCAGGCGCGCGTCGGCCCCCTTCAGGTATCGGCCCGCGGGGCTCAGAACGAAATCGGCCCGGATGCTCTGCCCGATCCAGGCCTCGACCGTCGCCCGGAAGGACCGGATCATGGTGGAGACGCTCACGAGCATGGCGAGTCCCACCATCATGGCGGACACGGCCACCGCGTTCCGTCGCACGGCCCGGCGCAGGGAGAGGAGAGCAAGCCCCGCCGGGACCGGGAGGACGGGGAGCAGCGGCCGGCCGGCTGCGGCCAGGGCCCGCAGGAGAGCCGGCGAGAGGAGCGCCGCCCCCAGCACCGCGGCGAGGGCGGCCAGGTAGCCCCCCACGGGGGGTGTCCCGATGGGGCCGGGCCGGGCCAGCAGCGCCGCCAACGCGAGGAGCGCGGCCCCGGCCGCGGCCGCAGCGGCCGTCCGGGGGCGACGCAGCAGCAGAGCAGGCGTCAGGGCCTCCCGCGGACTCACGGCCGCGGCCAGGCGGGCCGGGCCCGCTGCGGCCAGGAGCGCGGCGCCAAGGCCGGCCAGGAGACCCAGGGCGAGGGTGCCGGCCGTGAGCGCCGGCGGCTCGGGCCGCACGAAGGCGTACAGTTGGGAGACCGTCCGGGCCATGGCGGTCACGGCGGCCCGGGAGAGGGCGCCCCCCACGAGGGCACCCAGGAGCCCTCCCACCGCCCCGAGGAGCGCGGCCTCGCCCGCGATGAGGGCCGCGACGTGCCGGCGGCTCAGGCCCAGCGCCCGGAGGACGCCGAGACTCCGGCGCCGGCGCAGGACGGCGATCCCCATCGTGTTGTAGACGAGGAAGCAACCGGTGAGCAGGGCGATGAGGCTCAGGACGGTCAGGTTCAGGCGGAAGGAGGCGAGCATCTCTTCCACCTGGGTCGTCCGGGCGGCGGGCCGCTCCACCGTGAGGCCGGCGGGAAGCATCGTCCGGAGCCTGCCCGCGACGGCGACCGGGTCCGCCCCCGGCTTGAGCGACAGGTCCACCCGATCCAGGCGCCCCAGCTTTTGGAATGCGACCTGCACTGCGGCGATGTCCAGGAGGGCGAACCGCCCGTCCAGGGCGACGGCCGGCCCCTCGGCCTCAAGGAGCCCCCGGACCCTGAAGGCGCGGGGGCCGGCCGGCGTGAGGAGAGTCAGCCGCCCCCCTATCTCGAGGCCGCGCGCCTCGGCGAACCGGCGGGCCAGGAAGATGGCGTCGGGCTCCGTCAGGAGGGTCAGGGGTTCGCCAGTAGCCGGGCGACGGGCCAGACGGTAGTCGCGGAATGCCTGCTCCGAGAGGACATCCACGCCGAGGACCAGGAGCAGCTCGCCGGGCAACCCTTGCACCGCTGCCAGGATCTGGATGAGGGGGGAGGCGTGGGCCACGGCCGGGTCATCCCGGAGGAGGGGGAAGAGTTCCTCCGGAACCCCCAGTTCTCCCGCCTGGACGGTGAGGGTGGCCCGGCCGGCCACGGCGTCCACCCCCTTTGCGAAGGCCGAGAGAACGCTCTCGTTCGCGAGGCGGATGGCCACCGGGACGGCCACCCCGAGGGCGACGCCGAGGACGCTGACCGCGACGCGGAAGGCCTCCCGCCGTAACGGACGCAGGAGGAGGAGGGCAAGGAGGCGGAGCAGCCGGCCCATCAGGGTCCCTCCAGGTGCCCATCCTTCAGCCGGACCATCCGGTCGGCCACGGCGGCGCCCTCGGGGCTGTGGGTCGCCATCAGGACCGTGAAGGCCCGGGCCCGGTTCAGGCGGCGGACGAGGGCGAGGACCGCTCCGCCGAGCGTACTGTCCAGGTTCCCGGTCGGCTCGTCGGCCAGGAGGAGGGCCGGGCGCGGCGCCAGGGCCCGGGCGATGGCCACCCGCTGCATCTCCCCGCCCGAGAGCTCGTGGGGGAAGTGGTCGGCCCGGGGAAGGAGCCCCACCGCCTCCAGTTCCTCCCCAACGCGGCTGGCGATCTGACGGGTGGGGGTTCCATTGAGGAGAAGGGGGAGGGCGACGTTCTCCCGGGCCGTCAGGTGAGGGAGCAGGTTGTAGAACTGGAAGACGATCCCGATCCGCTCGCGTCGCAGGCGACTGAGGGCGCCCTCGGGAGAGCGGGTGAGGTCCACCCCGTCCACCAGGATGGTGCCGCGGGTCGGCCGGTCCAGGCCGGCCACCAGGTTCAGGAGCGTGCTCTTGCCGCAACCGCTCGGGCCGATGACCGCCACGAACTCCCCTGCCTTCACCGTGAGGCTTACCCCCGCCAGGGCCGGTACCGCCACCTTTCCATCGCTGTAGATCTTGTGGACATCCGTGAGGAGGATCACGGCGCCTCCCCCCCCTCACCGAAGCGCATCGGGGGAACGGCCTCCCAGGGGAAGGCGGCCCGGTCCCCCGCCAGGACCGCCTGGGCCGCGAGCCGGCAGCCAGCGAGCCCGTCGTGAAAGCTGTCCATCGCCAGGCCATGGAAGACCGGTCGGCCGGCCTCGGCCTTGCTCAGGCCATACCCCAGGACCCGGATGCCACCCCGCCAGTTTTTGTGCTGGAAGTGGTAGAGACCGACGGCCGCCTGGATGATTCCCTGCAGGACCGTCCGGTCGCGGCCCCGCGGCTGCTCGAGCCAGATCTCCTCCAGCAGCTCGTGGGTCTCGAAGTAGAGGTGGGCGTTGTAGAGGGCCGCCCCGCACTCCAGGGCGCGCGCCACCCCCGCCCGGCGGGGCCCCCCCTGCTCGGCAAAGGCCCCCGCCGCGGCCCAGTACGCCTCCACCTGTTCCGCGACGGCCGGGAGGTACCGGCCGAAGGGAGGGGCCAGGGCCAGCCGGCCATCGGAGATGGGGGCCAGGAGCGAGAGCTCGCGCAGCCCCGCGCCGACAGGGGAGCCGGCCAGCCAGGAAGGGCGCGGGGGCGGGCTCTCAAGGGTGCGAATCGGGACGCCCCCGTCACGGGAACGGAGCGCGAGGCGGCAGAAGTGACGGAAAGCCCAGAGGGGAACCGCGCTGGTCGGGTCGGTCACCGCCGAGACAACGAGGTGGGCGAGGGGGTCGCGGAGGGGCTTCGGAAAGCGCATGGGGGCCTTTTCTCGGCATTGTATCCCGATGGCAGCAGCTTGCCAAGGCGGGGAAAAATCCCCCTTGCGGCGAGACCTCAGGGCCTCCATAATGGGCGCCACTGCAAATGGGAGCCGGGTCCAAATCTTGCACGAGCAGGGACGAAGGCGCCCAGGCGGGTCTCCGACGAGGCCCCGGCCCAGCGGAAAGGAGGTTGCCGATGAGAGAGAAAATCGCGGTCCTGATGGCGGCTTTGCTGGCGGGGATCATCCTCGCCGCTCCGGCCGTCGCACAAAAGGTGGACGAGACGGTGTACAACGACTACCCGCCCCGGGTAATCGGCTACGTCCTGCACCCAGTCGGCGTTGTCCTCGACCTGGCCCTCGTCAAGCCGGGAACCTTCATGGTCTGCACCATGCCCTGGCTCTTCGGGCTGAGCCCCCAGGAATGCCCGCAGGAGGGGACCACCCCCTTCGGCAACTAGGCTCACCCGACCGTTTCCACTGAGCCCCGGCACCTTGCCGGGGCTTG
>Ga0214472_10007457_pt1 | contig 11446 bp, 11 predicted proteins | sample RVTome_6_FD_207662 | JGI IMG/M metagenome (GOLD analysis project Ga0214472, IMG submission 207662) | Soil microbial communities from uranium-contaminated site in the Upper Colorado River Basin, Wyoming, United States - RVT140D175 | ecosystem: Environmental > Terrestrial > Soil > Contaminated >...
GAGATCGCGACCAACCGGGCCAAGAGCCAGGTAGAGGACGCGATAAAGGCCGGCAAGCTGCTGCCACGGCAGCGGGACACCGCCATGAAGATGGCGCTGCGCGACGAGAAGGAGTTCGCCGAGTTCCTCAGCACGCAGCCCGAGGGGCTGGTGCAGTTCGGCGAGAAGGGCTCGGCGGGTTCGCTGATGAGCGCCGACGGCGCTACCGTGGACCTGACGAAGCTGGAGCCGACCGCCGCCGAGGTGGAATCGGCGAAGCAGATGGGCGTGTGGAACCCGGAGTACCGGGTCAAGGTCATACGCCAGAAGGCCGCAGAGCTCGGCGTCGAGCTGCCGGCGGACTTCGGCAAGGAGCCGGCGAAGGCCTAGCGCCCCGCCGACAACCTAGCGCCCCGCCGACAACCGTTCGAAGACGCTCCGCCCCCCAGGGTGAGCGGGGGACAACTGAATAAAGCAACAACAGACGAGGCCCGTCCGCGAGGATAGGGCCTCTTTCGCGTGAGTCCGGGGAGGACCCGGCTGCGGGAGGAAACACATGGACATCATCAAGCTGCTAGTGGCGGCAATGATCTTCGTCTTCGGTCTGCCGCTCGCGGCATTGTCTGCGGACCGGCAGACGCCAAGCCGCGCGTTTCAGATCAAGGGCTACAAGGTGGACGGCGGCTCCATCATCTACAAAGGAGCCCTGGTTTGCCTGAACGCCGCCGGTTACCTGGTACCAGCCGCGGACACAGCCGGCTTCTCCGGAGTCGTGGGCGTGGCGGACGAATACATCGACAACTCGGGCGGGAGCGACGGCGACAAGGAGTGCCGCGTCGCCTCCGGCCGGGCGTTCCAGTTCGCGGCGACGAGCATCACCCAGGCGATGGTGGGCACGGTCATGTACGTCGTGGACGACCAGACGTTTGACGACGCGGCCGGCGCCACGAACGAGATCCCGGCGGGCATCCTGGTGAAGCGTGACGGCAACACGCAGGGGTGGCTCTACATTCCGGAGGGCGGCATGGTTGTGGACATCCCCAACCTGTCCGTCGCCACCGCCGACCTGCAGGACGACGCGGTCACCACGGCGAAGATTGCCGCCGATGCCGTAACGGGCGCTGAGATCGCGGACGACGCGGTGGACAGCGAGCATATCGCCGCCGGCGCCATCGACAACGAGCACCTGGCCGACGACGCGGTGGACAGCGCAGAGCTGGCTGCCGCGGCCGTTGACCCGGACCACCTCTCCGGCGGCTTCGCCAAGGTAGAGCTGGTCGGCGGCGTGGATGAAACCATGACGGCGAGCATCAGCGTCACGGGCCTCGCCGCCGGCGATGAGCTGGTGGGCGTCTTCGTCCAGGACGGCACATCCGGCGTATGGACGCAGCGCGCGAACAGCGACTTCACTGTCGGCGCGGGGGCGCTCACGGTGGACGCGAACGCCGCTAACAACGCCGCCAACTTCTACATCGTCTTCTGGACGAACCTGACGTAGGCAAGGCCGTGATCAGGGGGATCATCCGCGGGCACGATGTCGTATGGGACGAAACCGCCTGCGTTTGGCTGTGGGCCGACACCCTGAGCCCGACGCCCCAGTACGGCGGCGAAGAGAGGCACTGCACTCAGTGCGGGGATATGCCATCCCCCTGCGACACGGGTTGCCCGGAGGGGCATGACCCCTGTTTGGGCCACATCGCCGGCGCCAGCTCGGCCTGTTGTGGGCATGGGCGATTCGTCGGTTACATCAACTGGCCGGGCCAACACGTCACGGATGGCTGGAAGGGCGCCGTGAAGCTGGCCCCTGAAGAAAACGGAGGAAAGCAGCTATGCGAGTCGTAACGAGCGACTACCTGGCGGGAGTCCTGACGAATTTCAAGGTGATCTTCGCCGAGGACTTCGCGGCCGCGCGGAACGCGCCGGACTGGGGGCCGCTGGCGATCCCCATGGAGTCCAACGGCGCGGAGAACCAGTACACCTGGTTCGGCACGACGCCCAAGATGAGGAAGGTGACGAAGGAACAGCTCCAGGTCAAGGGGCTGAACCGGTACAACTTCACCATCGTCAACGAAGAGTGGCAGAACGGCATCGAGGTGGACCGCGCGACGCTGGAGCGGGATAACCTCGGCCTCCTCACGCCGCGCATTCGGCAGCTCGGCCAGGAGGCAGGGCGCCATCCCGGCGAGCTGATCCTGTCGCTGTTCGTTGACAACCCGGTGGCCTTCGACGGCGTGGTCTTCTTCGAGAACACGCGGGAGATCGGCGACTCCGGGAACATCGACAACATCCTGGCCGGCAGCGGCGTGACGGTGGCGGCGTTCCAGACGGACCTCGGCGTGGCGCGCGCCGCGATGAGGAAGTTCAAGGACGACGAAGGGCGCCCGATGAACGTCATCGGCAACATCATCGTCGTGCCGCCGGACCTGGAGCAGGTCGTCTACCAGGCGCTGAACGCCAACCAGGGCGACATCCGGCAGCAGGTGATCCCCGGCGACCAGGCGGCGACGCAGGGGCGCGGTTACACGGTCGTCGTGGACCCGTTCCTGACCGACGTCAATGACTGGTACCTCTGCCACGACGGCGGGCCGACGGCGCGGCCGTTCGTGTGGCAGGAGGAGAAGGCCCCGGAGATCCTGGCCGACACGGACCCCAACAGCCGCGAGGCGATCAAGTCGCGGTCCTTCCTGTACTCGGCCTACGGCCGGTACAACGTGGGGCCGGCGGACCCGCGCTACGCGGTGAAGACGACGAACTCCTAGCCCTCCGGCTTAACGGAGGAAACAGCGACGGAGGTCCCGGAAGCGGGGCCTCCGTCGCACGGGCGCAGCAAGCGGGCGCCCCTACAGAGGGAGACTGAATGGCATACGCAGAACTATCGGACGTGCAGGCGCTCATGGCGAAGCTGCCGCTTACCGATTCGACCACGCCCACCAGCGCGCAGGCGACGACGCTGATCGGGCAGGTGAGCGCGGAGATCGACAGCGTCATCGCCGCAGCGGGGTACGCGGTCCCTGTCACGTCGCCCGGCTGGTTCGTGACGGCGTTAAAGCTGCTGAACGCCGAGGGCGCGGCGTCACGGATCCTGCGCGCGATGTTCCCGCAGAGCCGCGCCGCGACGGACGGGTCGCCGTCGGAGTACGCGCTGTATGCGCGGAACTACGCCGACGGGCTGCGGCGGCTGCAGGGCGGCAACGGCATCCCGCCTGACGCGGTGACGAACTCCGGGAGCATCGGGCCATCGACCTACTTCACGCGGAACCCGATGCAGGAGGAGGACCTGGGGGACATCAGCGAGCCGACGTTCAAGAGGAGCCAGGTGCTTTGAGGTTCGTCCTGGACAACGGCAGCGTGGTGCAGTTGCTGGACAAGCTGGAGGCGAGACACTTCGACCGGCCGGCCGTGCAGATGATCAATGACATCGGCGCGACGACGCAGAGGACGGCGCAGAGGGCCGCTAAGCCGCACGAGGCGGACAAGGGGACGTTCGGTAAGGTCATCACGCTGGATATCCTCGACAAAGGCTACACGGCGCGCGTGTACGTCCCTGAGAGCATCGCCGGGCTGGCGTTCACGATCGAAGAGGGACGGCGCCCGGGCAAGCGGCCGCCGTACGGGCCGATCAAGCGCTGGGCGCTGTCGCACGGGTATATCCCGTCCGGCCGCGGGAACAGCAAGTTCGTGCAGGTGATCCGCGAAGAGATCAAGACGCACGGCACGCGGGGCGTGTTCTTCATGCGGCAGGCGATCGAGACGGCGGAGAAGGCGCTGCGGGAAGGCATCCCGCGGACGGAGAAAGAGATACACGCCGCGTGGGAGCGCCCGTAATGCAGGAGGTCGAGATCATCTGTCCCCGCTGCGGGCGCTGTCAACGCCCTGAACTGCCGCCATATTTCGTGGGCCAGGCGCGGCTTACGTGCGGGACGGTCGTTGAACTCGACATCCAAGAGTGGCTGGTCCGCTCGGTCAAAGTGAGGGTGGCGTGAGCTTCAGCCTGGCGGAGGGGTTCGTCAACGCACTGAAGGCGTACATCGAGGCGAACCTGACGGCGAAGCTGGGCGCGCTCGATGCCGAGTATGACGACGGGATCGTGCTGCGGCCGATGAAGGCGACGCTAAAGGGCATCAAGAGCCTGACGCTGATACCGGAGTACCCGGTGCTGTACGTCGTGTCGCCGGACCAGGACGTGGAGCCGTGGAACGCGTACGGCGACGGCAGCACGGTAAAGAGCAAGCCGCACGTGTACGCCGGCGTGATCGAGCTGAACACGGACCAGGAGACGTTGCAGCTCCTCCTCTACCGCTACGCCCGGGCGCTGACAGAGCTGCTCATGGAGGGCCTGGGAGAGAAGGGGCTGAGCGGCTGGGACATCGTTGGGAGCTTTGAAATCGACACCGCATCGAGCCCGCTAAAGACAGCCGAGGAGGGGGAGGCGACGCCCTTCATCGGCGAGATAACGGTGGGGTTCCGCGGACAGAAGACGGAAACGAAATAAGGAGGGTTACAGAGATGACGATCTACATCAGGACTCGCAAGGGAACCGTGCGGCGCGGCGATCTCGTCGTGACGACGGAGTTCCAGCCGATCGACCCGCGGCGGCTGCCGTCGGTGCTCGTGGATGACCCGAACATCGAGATTCGTGAGCGCCTGCCCGCCGCGAAGCGGTCCTTCGAGACGGCTGCGCCTCCTCAGGATGAGCGGTCCTTCGAGACGGCTGCGCCTCCTCAGGATGAGCGGGCGGCGGAAGCGCCGTCCGAGACGGCTGCGCCTACGGAGGAGACGAAAGAAGAGACGGAGAGCGCGCCCGCACCACGCCGGCGCCGCTCGGGCAACTAACGACAACAGCGCCTGCAGCGCCGGGCGAGGAGGGTAAAGCGAAATGGCCGTAGACAGCACGATCAAGAAGTACCGGAAGTTCCAGGTGGGGCGCGAGACGGTGCACGGCACCGAGGTGGCGGCGGCGCGCATCATCCGCGCGCTGAACGTCACGTGGAACGACCACGGCAGCTGGCGGAAGTACGTGCCGCAGTACGACATCGGGCGGATGTCGCTGGACCCGGACGTGGGTGAGATCACCCGCAAGGGACAGCAGGGGCGGGTAGAGACGGACCTCAGCTTCGAGGACTTCCTGCTGTCGCTCCTGTGCGGCTACAAGGGCGGCGTGGCGGGCGTCGAGCAGACGGGCGGGGAGGGAGACTACCTGTGGGCGTTCAAGAACGCTCCGGACGCGGCTGACCCGGAGCCCGACTCCTTCTCGGCGCAGTTCCGGATGCGGAACGCCAACGGGCAGAACTACGACCGCGTTGTGCCGTTCGGCCTGGTGTCGGACATCGAGCTGAGCTTCGACGAGGGCGGGGACGCCACGAAGCTGAACTACAGCTTCTTCGCGCGGACGGCCCGCGGCGGCACGGAGCAGGTGGAGACGGCTGTCATTGTCGGGACCATCACGGGATCCGGCAACGCGACCGTCACGGTGACGGCAGCGGGAATGAACGGCTCGCCGAAGGCGGTCTCCGTCGCCGTGCTGGTGGACGACACAGCCGCGGACGTTGCCGGGAAGATCCGGGTCGCGCTGGCGGCAGACGCCGACGTGGGCGACTTCTTCACGGTGTCCGGGGCGGGCGCCAACGTGGTGCTGACGGCGAAGAACACGGCCGCGAATGACGCGACCATGAACATCGCCTACACCAACGGCACGTGCACCGGCCTGACGCCGGACGCGACGTCCGACGACACGACAGCGGGCGTCAGCGCCTTCACGGAGGGGCTGAGCCTGCCGACGCCGTTCGACATCGTGGCGGCGCTGGACTGGAAGCTGTACATCGACGACGCCTGGGCGAACCTCGGCGACACGCAGGTGGCGGCGACGCTGCGCAGCCTGACGTGGCGGTACATGACGGGCATCGACCCGGCGCTGTTCGTCGGCGACGGCCGGCTGGACCACTCGGACTACCGGGTGATGCCGCGCGGGGCGGAAATCTCCGCAGAGTTCGAGTTCAACGGGAACGCGGCCATCGAGCGGGCGGCGTTCGAGGCCAGCTCCAAGCGCTACATCCGCATCGAGGCGCTCGGCGCGCAGATCGGCGCGGGCGACACGAAGCGCATCACGATCGACGGCAGCTACCAGTACCCGGACGGCGGCTTCGGCGAGCTGGGCCGGGAGTCGAACGGCAACGACGTTGTCAGCCTGAAGCTGAGGACGGTGGCCGACGACGATGACAACGACCTGTCCGTGGAGGTGGTCAACAGCCTGGCGACCTTCCCGGCATAACCCATAGGCCGGCGGGCGCTCTGCCAAGCGGTGTGGAGGCAGGGCGACCCGCCGGTTGACATCCACACCATCCACACCAGCAACCAGGAGGTATTCGACATGGCGAAGGCGAAGGACGCCAAGACAACCGAGCCCGCTCCAGCGGAGGCGCAGCAAAGCGGCGGACTGGAGGCGGGGCTGCAAGCGCTGCAGGCGATGCAGCAGGCCCGCGCGGACATCCCGGAGTTTGAAGTGCGGACGGATTACGTCGGCGACGGCCCGACGAAGTTCCCGAAGAAGCTCGCGCGGATCACGTTCGACGATCTCGGCTACACGGGCTGGTGGTGCGACGGCTGGCTGAACCCGCCGCTGACCATCGCCAAGCAGTGGGACGAGTCGATGGCGGAGGGTGAGGACGAGACGCGGCGCATGGCCCTCGTCATCTTCCCGGGCTGGAACTTCGTCACGCAGGAGGGCGGGCCCGTGGCGCGGACGGTAGAGGGGTTCGATGACGTGCCGCAGGAGGTCTTCTACCGGATGCTGCGCGGGCGGATCGTGACGATATCGAGGGCCGCGCAAAACCCTTTCGAAGCGACATCCTCGCCGCCGCCAAACAGGGAACAGAAGAGGGCAGCAGCCCGGAGGAACGGCGCGACTGGCCGGAGGTAGCGTACGTCGCGTGGGCGCGGCGGCGGGTGTCGCGGTACTACCGCGTGCTGCCGTGGGAGCTGGACGCGGTAGGGGAGCTGGACCTCCTGCAGGAGGCGGAAGACCTGGACATGGAGGACGAGCTGCGAGAGATCGCCTACGACCGGGCGCGGCGGAAGGCCGAGCACGAAGCGGAGCGCAAGCGGAAGCGCGGCAAGACGGCGATGCCGGGGACGCCGGCGGGATACGAGTTGGAGACGGCAGAAGACGACGCATGAACAAACGCAGTGAACGGACGCACCAGGGCCGGGCCGAAAGGCCCGGTCTCTTTTTGCGTTCCGAACGGCGCTGCGGCGCCTGGGCGAATGCCATTCGCCCCTACGGGAGTGAACCCGTCGAGGCTGGGGCCTCGACCCACGGGGAGGCGGTCGAGGCTGGGGCCTCGACCCACCAAAGGTAACTGATGGCGAACACACTCCAGGCCATTCTGTCCCTCAAGGACGAGTTCTCGGCGAACCTCCAAAAGGCGCGCGGCGAGCTGCGAGGGCTGGCGCAGGACGTGGTCAAGAACGAGCGGGACCTGCATCGCGCCGGCCTCGCGCTGACGGCGATCGGGGCCGCGGGCGCGGCCGGGCTGGGGCTGGCGGCGAAGGCCGGCATCGACTTCGAATCGAGCTTCGCGGGCGTGCGGAAAACGATCGACGCCACGGAAGCGGAGTACTCCGGGCTGGCGCGCTCGTTCCGGGAGATGGCGCTGCAGATCCCGATCTCGGTTAACGAGATCAACCGGATCGGTGAGGCGGCGGGGCAGCTCGGCATCAAGAAAGAGAACCTTGTCGGCTTCGTCAAGGTGATGGCCGATCTGGGCGTGGCGACGAACCTGAGCAGCGACGAGGCGGCGACCTCCCTGGCGCAGCTGTCGAACATCATGAAAATGAGCCAGACGGATTTCGACCGTCTGGGCTCGACCATCGTTGACCTGGGGAACAAGAGCGCCACTACGGAGGCCGATATCGTCTCCATGGGGCTGCGCCTGGCCGGCGCGGGGAACGTAATCGGGCTGTCGGAGGCCCAGGTGCTCGGCTTCTCGGCGGCGCTGTCGTCGGTTGGAATCGCGGCGGATGCGGGCGGCACGGCGTTCTCGAAGGTCTTCATCGAGATCGCCAAGAACGTGTCGCAAGGCGGCGACGACCTGGACAAGTTCGCCGAGGTTGCCGGCATGTCCGCAGAGGAATTCCGGAAGGCGTACGAAGAGGACGCGGCCGGGGCGATCATCAGCTTCGTCGAGGGGCTGGGCAGGATAAATGAGAGCGGCGGAGACCTTTTCGCCGTCCTGGAAGACCTCGGGATCACCGAGGTGCGGATGCGTGACGCGCTCCTGCGCGCGGCCGGCGCGGGCGACCTCATGCGGGAGTCGATCGACACCGCGAACACGGCGTGGGAAGAGAACAACGCGCTGCAGACGGAGGCCGAGAAGCGGTACGCGACCACGGCCTCGCAGGTCCAGCTCCTGAAGAACAACCTCAACGACATTGCGATCGACATCGCGGCGGAGCTGTTGCCGGTGCTGCGCGACTCGATATCGCTGGTGAGCAGCGTGCTGGACATCTGGCGGGACCTGCCGGAGCCGGTGCGTGAGGCGAGCGTGCGGCTGGTGGCCGTGGGCAGCGGGATGTCGCTGGTGGCGGGGGCGGCGCTGCTGATGCTGCCCAGCCTCATTAAGGGCGTGCAGGCGTTCCGTGCCCTGAGCACCTCGGGCGGCGCCCTGGGCGGCACGATGAAGATGCTCCCGCTGGGCTTCACCGCCGTCCTGGCCGCGGCGGTGCTCCTGCCACCCGTGATCGACTCCGTAAAGAAAGCCTTCAGCAACGCGGACGAGGAGGCGGAGGCGTTCGCGGGCGGGCTGCGGCAGGCCTCGGACATGCTGGCCCACTTCCAGGGGCAGCTAAATGACACCGCAATGGAGCGGGCGGTCGCGGACATGCGAGAGATTTGGTCCGGGGTGCTGGAAGGCATGACATTGACGGCCGGGGAGTTCAAGGTCCTGCTAGCCGACACCCGGCACGCAGCAGAGGCGGACGTCGCCGGATACGTCCAGGGCCTGATCGAGTCGGGCGCCACGTCTGAGCAGGTTATGGACATGATCGCCGGCGCGGGCGTTGAGGGCTTCGGTGCCGTGCAGGAAGTGGTCGCGGCGCTTGCAGAGGAGGAGCGGAAGCGCTGGGGGGCCGCGATGTCGGAGGGGGCTGCGGCGGACCTGGCGCTCATCAACTCGCTGAAGGCACAGCGGGGCTCGCTGGACGAGGCGGCGGCGGCGACGGCGCAGCTGGAGGCGGCGGAAAAGCTGCTGCACGTGCAGGGGCAGAACACGGCGCTGTTCTACGGCGACTGGAGCGTGCTGCTGCGGGCGACGTTCGAGGAGGTGGCGGAGGCGCAGGGGAAGAGCGTCGATCAGATGCTGGCGGAGTTCCCGCTTCTGGAAGGCGGCGCCGATGAAATCATGAAGGCGCTGGAGCAGAAGTTCGGGCCAGACGCGCAGGAGGTGTTCGAAGGCCTGTATAACACCGTCAACGAGAACTTCGAGAACACGAAGACGGTGATCCAGTCCCTGCTGCCGACCCTCGATGAGGAGTTCAGTGCCTGGACGACGCGCATCCAACAGATGGCTGCTGACCAAGCCGCCGAATTTGACAACCTCACCTTTATCTACGGTGAACTGACAGCCGCAGGCGTGGCCATGCCGGTGGAGATACTGGCAGCGGTCGAGGCTCAGGGACCAGCCTTCTCGGCGAAATTCGCACAGTGGTTCAAAGAGGACCCCACCGCGGCGGTGGAAAACCTGAAGCTGGTAGCGCCGACCCTGATGGGCGACACGGGCGACCTCATGGTGAAGGAGATCGCCGGGATCGCCCCCGACATGGATATTGCCGTGGCGCTGGCGTTCAATGCGCCGGTGGAGCGCAGCCTGGAAGCGCTGCGGCTGAAGGCCGAGGACTTCAGCGGGGCAGGTATGACAGCCGGGCAGGCCTGGGCGCAAGGGCTTTCGCTGGGGATCGACCTGGACGCGAACGCGGCGTACGAATCGGCGGCGGCGGTGGCCGCGGGGATCGACACGCAGACGCGGCACCAGATGGGGATTGAGTCGCCGTCGAAGGTGGCGATGGCGATCGGTGGGTGGTGGACGGAGGGGCTGGCGCTCGGGATCAGCGCCGGCATTCCAATCGTGGAGGCAGCGGCGACGGCGCTGGTGGAGGCGGGGATAAGGCCGATACGCACGTCGATCGGGGCGATGGTCCCGGACAGCGTGGCGGCGATGAAGCTGTGGTCAGCGGGGTTCCACGAAGAGGCGCTGAAGATACTCGCGGACCTGGCGGGGCTGGGGGCGGCGTGGCAGGTGCTGCACGACACGACGATGCAGAACCCGATACCGGTGAGCGGCGGGGGACCGGGAGAGCCAGCAACGCCTCCAGGAACGGGAGCGCCCCCTGGCGGGACGCCTCCGGGCAGCGGGATACCGCCGGGCTGGGACCCGAATGACCCGTCGACCTGGCCGGTGATACTGCCGGCGGGCGGGTCAGCCGCGGAGCTATTCAACTACCCCGGCAATCCTGCTTCGCTGGCCGCGCTCGCGCAGGCGTTCCAGAGCAAGGGCATCGGGTGGGCCGACTCCATAGCCGAGCTTGCGCCGATGCCGGCGGCAGACATCGGGGCCATCGTCAAAGGCGCGTTCTCCACGCTCAATGATTTCTACTCCGCGCTGATAGGCTTCACCTACAACCCGTTCGGGGAATACTCCCCAGCGGAGCACACGAAGATATCACTGGCCGGGGGGATTTACAACAAGCTGAAGCAGTTCGGGCTGGGCTTCGCGCACGGCGGGGAGTTCGACGTGCACCGGCCGACGGTGTTCATGGCGGGTGAGGCGTTCCGGCCGGAGCGCGTCTCGGTGAGGCCGGTGAACGGCGACAACGCCAGCGGCGGGAGCGGCGGGGACGTGTACGTGAACTTCCACGACGGCGCCATCAGGATCACGACCCGCGATGCGCGCAGCCCCGGCGAGCAGCGCCGGATGGCGCGGGAGATCGTCGGGCACGTGCGCGAGGAGCTGCGGCGGTGATCCTTCGAGCGCCTCAGGATGAGCGGCCCACCCCACCAGCGCCAGGGCGAATGCCATTCGGCCCCTACGGGTGGCGCTGTGGCGCCAGGGCGAATGCCATTCGCCCCTACGGGTGGCGGGCGCAGCATGCTGACGCCCCTACGGGTGGCGCTTAGATGGTGACTCCTTCGAGACGGCTGCGCCTCCTCAGGATGAGCGGGACGGCCTGAGATGGTGACAGGCACCATTAGTGTGTTGCTGGACCTGGACGAGGACGGGACCTGCGAGACGGAGATCGGGCCGTACGTGGACTGGGACGAGAGCCTCTGGGCGCAGGGGATGGGCAGCGCGGGCGGCGCGGACCGGGCGAGCGTGCAGTCGCTGACGATCCACGTGAAGAACGACGACGGGCGGTTCTCGCCGAAGAACGCGGGCGGGCCGTACTACCCGGAGCTGCGCGACAACAAGCCGTTCGG
>Ga0214472_10007458_pt1 | contig 11446 bp, 6 predicted proteins | sample RVTome_6_FD_207662 | JGI IMG/M metagenome (GOLD analysis project Ga0214472, IMG submission 207662) | Soil microbial communities from uranium-contaminated site in the Upper Colorado River Basin, Wyoming, United States - RVT140D175 | ecosystem: Environmental > Terrestrial > Soil > Contaminated >...
CGCATACCAGCACGCAGCGCAAGCAAGTGGGTTTCCGGCTCACTCGCTGGCGCGTCGTGCTTGTATGCTGGTAAATTCCCATCTGCCGTTCGCCTAAGGGTCATCCCGCTGGGGGCTGCGCTTCGCTTCGACCCCAGGCACCCCCGGCTTGCTCGAGAATCGCCATGATGACCTATTCGCTCCGTCTGACATGCAACGAATCATCACGCTGACCACCGATTTCGCCGCCGACAGCCACTACGTGGCGCAGATGAAGGCGTCGATCCTCAGCATCAACGCCGACGCGGTGATCGTGGACGTCACGCACGGTATCGCTCCGCAGAACATCGCTCAGGCGGCGCTGGTGGCCGCGGAGGTCTGTCCGCGGTTTCCCGCCGCGTCGATTCACGTGATCGTCGTCGATCCCGGCGTGGGCACGGCCCGGCGGATCGTGCTGGCCCGCATCGGCGGCCACGACTACGTCGCGCCGGACAACGGGCTGCTAAGTTTTTTGAAGCGGCGACTGGATTTGGAAATGCTGCACGAGATTCGAGAGCCGCGATTCTGGCGGCCGGAAGTTTCGGCCACATTCCACGGCCGCGACATCATGGCGCCCGTGGCGGCCCATTTGAGCCTGGGCGTCGCGCCGGATCGATTCGGGCCCCCGGCGGCTGCGTTGGCGGAACTGGACTGGCCGACGCCGACCATCGGGCGGAGGCAGATCCGCGGTCAGATCGTGCTGGTCGACTACTTCGGTAATCTGATCAGCAACATTTCGGCCGATGATTTACGTCGCGGGCTGCCGCCGGGCGAGCCGTTCGACGTCGCATGCGCCGGGCACGCCACGCGCGGACCGTGCCGTACCTACGGCGATCGCGCAGACGGTGAATTGGTCGCGCTGGTCGGTTCGTCCGGCATGTTGGAAGTGGCCGTGGTGTGTGGCAGCGCCGCCGAACGATTGAAGGCGGTCGCCGGCGAGGACGTGCTGTTGACGTGGTGATTTTTTTCACCAGATCCGGACCGTTGTTGACTTTGTTCGACCCGGCGGCGTCCGCATCCGGCGTGGTCGTATCGCCCTCGCGCTATTCCTGACATTCTCTACTTAATAGGTACGGTGAGCGTTTGACCAAAGTCCGTTTGCGGCGTAGAGTATGTTAGCGGCAGTATAGTTTTTTTTCGCCGCCCTTTCGAGAGTTGCTCAATCGAGCGTATTGGACACCGTACGACACGGCAAACCGGCCGCGAGGCCGGGACGCAAAGCCATGGGCCTCTGGCGCGAGGTTGCCAGGCTACCGAAGCCGGTGATTTGGGAATTGCGAAGTGCCATCGCCGACGATCGCCCGTTGCAATTGGTGCGGTAACCGCTGGTAGTATGGAAATCGGATCTTGGCGAAAAGTTCGCGACGATTTCGACTGCCCTAAATCCTGACATCATCGAGGCGGGCAGCCACGGCGGCCCGCCTCGATTGTTTTCGATCTTATTTCCTGTTGATCGAATAGCGTGGTTGACGAACATCAGCCGAGCGTCGTCACTTCGATTTGACGATCTCATGTTTGTGACCTAGATACTCTATGTGGCGACATCCACGATAGGTGGTTGCCGCCTTCAACGATTTGAGTTTTGTGGGTGCCATTTGGAAAAGGCAAACCGGCTGCGAGGCCGGGACGCAAAGCCATGGGCCTCTGCCCGGAGGTCGCCAGGCCGCCAGAAGATGGTTGGATTGCGTTGCTTTTTTCTAGGACGAGCACCATGTTTCAAAAAAGATCGAATTCGGTTCCAAAACAGCGTCGGCCGCTGGCGAATGACAGGCGGCGCGGCGGTATCGCCGTACTCTCTGCCGTGATGATGGTCATCCTGTTGGCGATGGCGGCGTTTGCCATCGACCTAGGGTTTGTCGCCACGGTGCGCACGGAGCTGCAGCGCAGCGCCGATGCCGGCGCGCTGGCCGGCGCCGGTGCGCTGCCGTACGGACCGGAGGCCGCCGCGGACGCCGCGCGCCAGTACGTATCCGCGAATTCCGTCGGCGGTGTTTCCGTGAATCCGGAAGACATCGAGATCGAACTAGGCACGTGGGACCCGGTCACGTACACCTACGTGCCGGGCAGTGAGTTGCCGACGGCCGTGCGCGTACGCGTCGACAGAAACAACGGCGGCCTGTTCTTCGGGCCGGTTTTGGGAGAATCGAGTTACAACGCCGCCGCCGAATCGGTCGCCACGTTTCAACCGCGCGACATCATGTTGGTGCTGGATTACTCGGCGTCCATGAACGACGACAGCGAACTGAAGAAAATCAGCCAACTCGGCCGCACCGCGGTGGAAGACAACCTCTGGGATATCTACAACGAATTGGGCGCGCCCTCCTGCGGAAATATGCCGTGGAAACCGACCCTGCTGACGACGCTTACCGGGTCGGTGAATAGCATTCTGCAGATCTTGGGATTAGACACCGAGCCCTACCCGTACCCGTCGGGAAGCTGGAGCGACTTCGTTAATTACGTCAAGAACGACGGAACCGTCAATGCCGCCGGGTACCGGGACAAATACTGCATTTTGGTTTGGGTAAATTACCTGTTGCAGAATAAACCCAGGGCCGCCGAGACGCCCGATCTGTGGATGACCAGCGAACAGCCGCTCACGGCCGTCAAGGATTCGGTCTCGCTGTTTATCAATTACATCCAACAAGTCGACACCGACGACCAAATGGGGCTTTCCGTCTATACGTCGGCATCCGGCGGCGCCGTCCTGGAGACCGGACTGACGTCCGACTTTCCATTGGTCGAAACCATCACCCGCCAACGCCAGGCCGGCCACTATGACTTGTACACCAACATCGGCGCCGGCATGCAAACGGCAAGGATCGAACTGGAACAAAACGCCCGTCCCGGCGCGTTGAAACTGATGGTCCTGATGACCGACGGCATTGCCAACCGGCCGAGCGATACCACGACCGCCAGGGCGTTCGCGCTGTCGGAGGCCGACCTGGCGGCCGCCGCGAAAATACCGATCATCACCATCAGCCTCGGCTCCGGCGCCGACGTCAATCTCATGCAGCAGATCGCCGACGTCACCGGCGGACGCCATTTCAACATCCCGGGCGGGCAAACCGTGGCCGAATACGAGGCAGACCTCAAAGACGTCTTCCGCGCCATCGCCGACGATCGCCCGTTGAAGCTGGTGCGCTAACCACCCGTGGCGACGTTGCCGCACTCCACTCCATTGCACGAGCCAGGCTGCCCCGGGCGACCTGGCTCGTGTTGTATTGCTTGACGCGCTGGGTTCGCGCGATTTGCTGTTACACCGCGCCGCGGCATGTTACAATCCCCCCACGCCCTTCGCTGCGCTCAGGGAAGTGCCACGCGGAGTTGGAATATCGGAAATAGTTTTCAAATCGTGCTATCGCAAACGTGCGTGGGCACAAGAAAGCGGTTTGACTGATGATTCGCTCGACTGCGTGGACTCTGTTTACGGTGTATTGCACCGCGTGCGCAACGACCGGCGGCCACGCGGCGCAGGGCCAGGAGGAGCGCTTTCCACGTGTCCTGATCCTGGGTGATTCGATCTCCATAGGCTACACGCCGATAGTGCGGGAAGTGCTCTCCGGCCAGTGCGTCGTGATCCGGCCGACGACGGCCGACGGGCGTCCAGAAAACTGCCAGGGCACCCGGCACGGCGTCGAGCACATCGACCGCTGGCTGGCACTGGGCAACGGCCGCTGGGACGTGATCCATTTCAATTTCGGCCTGCACGACATGAAACGGGTCGATCCGCAAACCGGCGCCGTCTCCACCAACCCGGCCGATCCACGCCAATCATCGCCGGAGAAATACGAGGCACAATTGCGCCAGATTGTCGCCCGATTGAAACAAACCGGCGCCCGGCTGATCTTCGCCACGACCACCCCCGTCCCGGACGGCGGCGTGCGGCCGCACCGCGATGTGAAAGATCCGAATCGCTACAACGACGTCGCTCGCAAGATCATGCAAGAACATGACGTGGCGGTGAACGACCTGTTCGCCTTCGCGTTTCCCAGGCTTGGTGAAATCCAACAGCCGGTCAACGTCCATTTTACGCAAGCCGGGTCCAAGGCGCTTGCCGAAAGAGTCGTAGCAAGTATTCGTGCGGCGCTGAAGGAAAGCGCGCAGCGTCCCAATATCCTAATCGCCATCTCGGACGATCAATCGTATCCTCACGCCGCGGCCTACGGGTACGCCGCGGCGCGGACGCCCGCGTTCGATCGCGTCGCCGCAGCCGGAGTGTTGTTCCGCAATGCGTTCACACCCGCCCCCGGTTGCAGCCCGATGAGGGCGGCTTTTCTGACCGGCCGGCAGATCTGGCAGATCGAACATGCCGGCGCGCACGCCAGCTCGTTTCCGGCCCAGTATGAAGTGTTTCCAGATCGATTGGAGGCGGCCGGTTACTTTGTCGGGCAGACTGGCAAAGGCTGGGGCCCGGGCAATTGGGAGGTGAGCGGCCGCTCGCGCAATCCGGCTGGTCCCAGCTTTTCCCGGCTGACTGCCGACACGCCGCCCGGCGTGCGTAACACGGACTATGCGGCCAACTTCGCCGAGTTTCTGGCCCAATGCCCTGAGGATCGTCCGTTTTGTTTTTGGTACGGTGCGTCCGAGCCGCACCGCGCCTTTCAAAAAGGCATCGGCCGCCGGCACGGCATCGATCCCGATCAGGTTGACGTTCCGCCATTCCTGCCGGACACGCCGGAAGTGCGCGAGGACATCGCGGATTATCTGTTTGAAATCTGGTGGTTCGATCAGCACCTGCGTCGGATGCTTAAGATGCTGGAAGACGCCGGGCGGCTGGCGGGCACGCTGGTCATCGTGACCAGCGACAACGGCATGTCCTTCCCGCGCGCCAAGGCAAACGTTTACGAATACGGCATCCACATGCCATTGGCCGTTTCTTGGCCGGCCCGCGTGCCGGCCGGGCGGGCGGTCGACGATTTGGTCAGCCTGATCGACCTCACGACGACCATCTACGACGCCGCCGGCGTCGCGCCGCCGGTGGAGCATCCGCCGTCGGGCAGCAGTCTGCTGGGCATGCTGACATCCAATGGACAAGGCGTCGTAGAGCCGCAGCGCAACGCCGTCTACAGCGGGCGCGAGCGGCATTCGTCGTCACGGTATCATTCGCTCGGCTACCCTCAGCGCGCGATCCGCACGCACGACTACCTGTACATCCGTAACTTTCGGCCCGAACGCTGGCCGGCCGGCGCGCCGCGGAAATACGATCGCGGTGGATACGCCGGGCCCGGCGACGTCGTCCAGCGCCGGCTGGGTCCGCCGCACGGTGGCTATCACGACATCGACGCCTGTCCCACGTTGTCGTTGCTCGTCGAGCGCCGAGACGATCCGCGGATCGGGCGGTTTCTGGAGTTGGCCGTCGGTAAGCGACCGGCCGAGGAACTGTTTCTCGTCGGCAGCGATCCCGGCTGCCTGGAAAACCTGGCCGGTGATCCCGCGCATGCCGAAGTCCGCAAACAATTGTCCGACCGCCTGACCGCGTATCTGCGCGAAACCGGCGATCCGCGCGTTGTCGCGGACGACGGCGGTGACGTCTTCGAGACCTATCCGCGCTACAGCCCGCTGCGCTGGTTCCCCACGCCCGACTGGGCCGAGGAAGATCCAAACTCCATTCCGCGGCAGCCGTGGTTGGAAGCGCAACGCGCGAAGTTGCTCAAAGCTGCATCCCCGGGCGACGCGTCTCAGAATTGAACGAGATGGACGCAGTGAAAGCGACGCTCGCCGGCATCCGCGGATGGGCCGTCGCGCGCCCCGGCCAGCGTGGGTTTGCGGAGTAGCCGATGGGCTTTTTCATGCGGTTGACACGGTGGGCGGTCTTCCCGCTGGTGTTGGTGGCCGTCGCCTGTCTGGCCACCGGCGTCTGGGGAGGTTTGGTGCGCCTGTATTGGAGCCTGGCGCCGGTCTCCGCGTTGTCGGTCGATTGGGTCACCTTCCACGGTCCGCTGATGGTGTGCGGGTTTCTCGGCACGCTGATCGGCGTGGAGCGCGCCGCGGCGGTGCGCCGGTGGTGGGCTTACCCCGGTCCCGTGCTATCGGCCGCCGGCGGCGTGTGCCTGATCGCGGGGGTGTTGGGCCCGACGGCACCTCGGCTGTTCCTCCTTGGCAGCCTTGGCCTGTTGCTGGTGACCGCCGGTTTGTGGGTGCGACGCGCCTCGTCGGACCTGCTGGTGATGTCCGCCGGCGCGGCTCTCTGGTCGGTGGGCAATCTCCTTTGGCTCCAGGGACGGCCGATTCATCAAGTGGTCTTTTGGTGGGCCGGGTTTCTGCTGTTGACGATCGTCGGGGAACGGCTCGAACTGAGTCGGTTCTTACAGCCGACCCGTACGCAAATGGGATCGGTGTTGCTGGTAATCGCCGGTTTCGTCGCCGGGCTGTTCGCCATGACGTTCTGGCACGAAACCGGTCAACGGCTTGCGGGGCTGGCCATCGCGGCGCTGGCCGCGTGGCTATTGCGTCACGACGTGGCCCGGCGCGTGGTCCGCAAACCGGGCGCGCCGCGGTTTACCGCGGCTTGCTTGTTGATTGGCTACGTCTGGCTGGCTGCCGCCGGATTGGCCACGGCATACTATTCCCCGCTGCCGTCGTACGGCTACGTCTACGACGCCACGCTGCATGCGTTTTTCCTGGGCTTCGTCGTCTCGATGATCTTCGGCCATGCCCCGATCATCTTGCCGGCGGCGCTAAACGTCCCGCTGCCGTTTCGACCCGGTTTTTATGTCCCTGTTCTGGTGCTGCACTTGGGGTTGTTGCTGCGCGTCACGGGCGACATGGCGGTCGATCCCCAACTGCACGGCTGGGGCGGCACGTTCGGGGCGGTGGCACTGCTTTTGTTTATTCTCAACACGGTGGCAGCCGCGTTTCACGAACTCGTCTCAAGGCGCCGCGACCGGCTCTCGGAGGTACGCAAGACGAACGTAGGCGGAACCCACCGCCCTTAGGACTCCGCGAATTTCCAGGTCGAATCCATCAGCGCCATCCGTTCGGCGTGTTCGCCGCTCTGTCCCGTGTAGGAATAGATTTCGCGTCGACACTCTGACTGTTTCCCGGTGATTAGGTCCCAGGCGTCAATTGAGGTCCAAGGTTGATCGTTTGCTGACGGCATGACACGATAACATGAGCGTCAGCGCAAACCCAATTCCAGCGGCCGCAATCCATGACCACGCCGTCACATTGTTCGGATGAACCGCTGGCGGAATCCCATCTGCGGCTGTCGTGGCCGCCGGAGGTGTGGTCCGACGTGACCGTGTTGCTAGCGGTTTCCGGCGGCGCCGACAGTGTGGCGCTGTTGAGGGCGATGGATCGCATCCGCTCTTACGGACCGGGGCGGCTGTGCGTGGGCCATTTCGATCATCGGCTGCGCGGCGCCCAGGGAGCCGAGGACGCCCGATTCGTCCAACGGCTGGCGGTGGAGCATAAAATCGAATGCGTTTTGGGTCGCGCCGACAAGAACTCCGGCGAGGCGGACCGCGCGGAGGAGGCCGCTCGCGGGGCGCGATACAAGTTTTTGCGGGCGACCGCGGAGCGACTGGGCGCCCGCTATGTCGTGACCGCCCACACGGCCGACGATCAGGCGGAGACCATCTTGCACCACATCGTGCGCGGCACCGGGCTAGCGGGCCTGGCCGGCGTTCCCCGCGTCCGGCCGATGGGACCGGCCGTGACGCTCTTTCGCCCGCTGTTGCAACTGCGGCGCGCGGACTTAGTGGCCTACCTGGAACAGCTTGGTCAGGCGTACCGCGCCGACTCGAGCAATACGGACCTCCGCTACACCCGCAACCGCATTCGGCACGAATTGCTACCCCAGTTGAACGCGACGTACAACCGGCAGATCGTCGACGCCCTGTGCCGGCTGGGTCAACTGGCCGGCGACGCCCAGCAGGTGATCGAGCAATTGGCGATCGAGTTGGCGGACCGCTGCACTGTCGAACGCGGCGCGGACCGGCTGGTGCTCGACGTGTCCGTGTTGGCCGGCGAACATCGCCACCTGGTTCGCGAGACGCTGGTCGAACTATGGCGCCGGCAGAACTGGCCCCGGCAAGCGATGGGCTGCGCCGAGTGGGACCTGCTGGCCGACATGGCGTTGTCCGACGCGCCGCGCGAAACAGCGGCCGGACGACAGTTTCCCGGCGGGGTGTTCGCCATCCGCGAGTCGGACCGGATTCGGCTCGCACGCCCACGTTAACGCCGGCCGCATCGCCCCCTGTCGTTGGAGTTCAGCCTTCAGGCTGTTGGGAAAGCCTGTCGTTGGAGTTCAGCCTTCAGGCTGTTGGGAAAGCCTGTCGTTGGAGTTCAGCCTTCAGGCTGTTGGGAAAGCAAGCTGAAGCTTGAACTCCAACGGTCGTCATGCCTCGCCAGGTCCCTCGGTGCCGCCGGTGAACTCTTCATCATCGGCCGCGTGGCCGGTGAGCACCTCGGCTTTGTAACCGCCCTTACTGCGGAAGTAGAAAATCAGCCCCATGTAGCCGACAAACATGATTGCCGGCAACACGGCGATTTTGCCCAGCGTGCTTTGCTTGGCCTCGATGAGCATCTCGTCGAATTGCGGCTTTTGGTCCTCCGGCACGCGCGAAGCATCGGCCGAGTTGTACTGGCCGAGCAATCCCGCCTTCTCGACCATGATCTGTTCGTGCAGTTCGGGATCTTCAGCCAACAACTGCGACTCCAGCGAGCGGTCTTGCACCGTGCCGATCAACGGGCCGCCGAGCGTGCCGACGGCCAACATGCCGACTCCGGCGATCGCGTTGAGCATCAGCGCGCCCCCCTTGGGGTATTGCTCGCTGACCACGCCCAGCGTCGTCGGCCAGAAGAAGGTCTTGCCAACTCCGTAGAGCGTGGCCGCCAGGAACAAAATGCTCAGGGCCGTGCCGGCGTTGGATAGCCACAACAGACCGGCCGTCGCTATGCCAGCGCACACGGCCAACAATCCCAGGGGGGATATCCGATGCACGATCGGACCGGCGAAGAACCGCAACACGAACATAATCAGCGACGTGTAGACCAGCGCCAGGGTGCCGACCAGCGGGTTGGCCGTGATCGTGCCCACGATATCCGGGATCCACCCGTCAGTGCCCAACTCCGTGGTGGCCAACAGCAGCATCACGAGCAGCAGGAACACGAACATAAAGCGGCCGAACGTCCGCACGATCGCGCCGAACACGATCGAAGGAATCAGCGCCAGGCCAAGGTACATGATCATCTTGGCCACGCCCTCGGGGATCGTCTCGCTAGCCGATTCGATCGTTCCTTGCAAATCCAAGGCGATCGATAACGACATCGGTTTTTCTGGCGTCGATTGCGTTAACAGGATCTGGTCGACACCGGCAGCCAACAAGAAGCACACGATCACGCAACTTGCGGTACCAAATTCCTTAAGCATCTCCATATACGAAACACCGGCCGACACACGCTCCTGCACCGGGAACTTCTGCCCGAACAACAGGAAACCGTACAACAGCGTCGGCAACAGCAACAAGACCATCTGGTACCGCCACGTATAGACGGGCGTGCCGTCGGCGCTTTCACCGACGAACATACCGACTGCGAGGGACACGACAATTGACAACAGGCCGGCCAACACCAGGCCGCCGGGCCATCCGGCATGCAGGATGTTCAGCCAATGCGTCTTGTTTTTGGAATAGACGGTCGCCACCACGGGGTTAATGACCGCTTCGACGGTGCCGTTGGCCAGGGCGAACAGAAATGTTGCCCAATACAACATTTGAAAGCTGTTGGCGAAAATCATCAAAACCGTGGAGATCAGGTGTGCCAGAAACGCGAATACCATCGCCCTTCCGTAACCGATCTTGTCGATCACCAAACTTAGGAGAATGATCGAGATGGCGAAGGGGTAAAGTCCCGCCCCCACGCCGATATAGCCGACCTGTTCGGAACTGAGTTCGAATTCTGTAGCCAACTCCGATAGCACCGAAGCCCGCACCATGAACGCAAACGCGGTGGCGATCAACGAGACGAAACAGCCGAGGAAAAGTCTGTTCTGATTCATTTTGAGGGCAATTGCTCCGCAGCGAAAAAAGTCCAACCCCCGAAAACCGGCCGACGAATCCGTCGAGTATACCGGCCCGGTTTCCACAGTAAACCTTTTATTGGCAAAGATTTCTGTCAGCAACCGACGGCCGGCGGTATGGCCAGAGCAAGAGAAAAAGTCTTCCCATGTTGCCTGTTTTCCGTTTTCGATCTCGCCACCCGATAAGTTGACGTAAAGCTATTTGAAAAAATGACTTGTGCGTTTTTTGAACGCCGCCTTGACCCGATGTGGGTAGCGGCCGAAATGAAGGAGGAAGCCGGCAGGTCACGCATTGACGCCCATACTGGGCGTGCCACCCCACTCCAAGCTCTCAACTCTGGACTCTCGACTCTCAACACTCATCCCCACCCGCCTTGACCCTGTAATAGCAATCCACGTACGATTCGCCGCCCCCGGGCGTCGACGCACATTCCAGGCGACAGGTAAAAACGACTATTGAGAATTCCCCTGCGGAGCACGGCCGCGCGGTTGATGGCGTTGTTGCTGTTGGCGCTGGCGCTGCGTCTGGCGGCCGCCGGATGGTGGCACGCGCGGCTGCCAGCCGGCGAGTTCGGATTCGGCGATTCGGAAAGCTACTGGCAGTTGGGCCAACGGATTTATCGTGGCGAAACGTATGAGTATTTGAATCCCGATCGGCGCGTGTTCCGCACGCCGGGTTATCCGGTGTTGCTGGCCGCGCTATTTCAACTGACCGGTGACGGTCGCGAGGCGATCTGGTGGGCGCGGGCACAGGGCGCGCTGTTGGGCACTCTGGCGGTGGGAGGCGTGTATTGGCTGGCGCGATTATTGTTCGACGAAACCGTCGCCCTGTGCTCCGCCTTGACGGCCGCCTGCTACCCCGGCGCCGTCGCGCTGTCGGTTTTCGTGTTGAGCGAAGCGGCTTTTTGCCCGTTGTTGGTCGTGAACTTGGCGCTTTGGATCATCGCCTGGCGCGCCCCACGGCCGTGGCAATTCGCCGTGCTGGCATTATGCACTGGACTGGTTGCCGGCGTAACCTCGCTGGTGCGTCCCAGTTGGTTGCTGTTCGTGCCGCTGGCCGCCGTTGTGGGAATGGCGATACCCGGCGATCGCGTGCGGCAATTGCGATTGTCGTTGTTGATCCTCATCGGACTCGTCGTGACGATGGCCCCCTGGTGGATCCGCAACGCACGGCTGACCGGCCGCTTTGTGCCGACCACGTTGCAGGTGGGCGCCAGCCTGTACGACGGCTGGAACCCGCGCGCCACCGGCACGAGCGACATGCGTTTCGTCGACGAGTTTCTCGCCCTCGATGGGGCGGATCAGTCAGGGAAACCGACCGACGTGCTGGAATACCGCCTCGACCGGCGGATGCGCGACGCGGCGGTCGCCTGGGCGGCGGAAAACCCCGGTCAGGCGCTGCGTCTG
>Ga0214472_10007459_pt1 | contig 11446 bp, 8 predicted proteins | sample RVTome_6_FD_207662 | JGI IMG/M metagenome (GOLD analysis project Ga0214472, IMG submission 207662) | Soil microbial communities from uranium-contaminated site in the Upper Colorado River Basin, Wyoming, United States - RVT140D175 | ecosystem: Environmental > Terrestrial > Soil > Contaminated >...
CACCGCGTCCAGAAGTTCACCCGCGGCGGCGAGCTGGTGATGACCGTCGGCGAATACGACGTCAACGCCGGCAGCAACGACACCGAGCTGCTCGGCGGCCCGGCGGGGATCTGGGTGGATCCCGAGACCAACGAGGTCTACATCGCCGACGGCTACCGCAACCGTCGCGTGATCGTGGTGAACGGCGAGACCGGCGAGTACCTGCGCCACTGGGGCGCCTATGGCGAGCCGCCGGACGACGAGTACCGCTACCGCGACGGCGACCCGGAAGGCTCGCCGCCCCGCCAGTTCTCCACCGTCCATGGCCTCACCGGCTCGCGCGACGGGCTGATCTACGTGGCCGATCGCCGCGGCAATCGCATCCAGGTCTTCGACCGCGCCGGCGAGTTCGTCGCCGAGAAGATCATCGCCCCCGACACCCGGGCCTCCGGCTCGGCGTTCGTGATCGCGCTGTCGCCGGACCCCGAGCAGCGCTGGCTGTATCTGGCCGACGGCACCAACCACAAGGTCTGGATCCTGCGCCGCGACGGCCTCGAGGTGGTCGGCGAGTTCGGCCACGGCGGCCGCCAGGTCGGCCAGTTCATCCGCCCCCACGGCATGAGCATCGACTCGCTGGGCAACCTCTACGTCGGCGAGGCCTCCACCGGCCGCCGGGTCCAGAAGTTCACCGTCTCGGGCGGCGGCGGGCAGTAGCAGTCGAGCCGATCGATCCTGCGCACGGGGACTTTAGCGAGCGGCTTCAATCCGCGCGAAGAGAAATGCCCCCAGCTGTTTCCCGGCAGGTCTGCCCGAGCAGTGCATCGTAGGAGGGGGCGACCTGCGTCCAGTCGAAGCGCCGGGCGTTGCGGGCCAGCTCGGCGCCGATGCGGGCGGCTTCGGCGGGGTTTTTCAGGCCCCACGCGAGCCGGTCGACCAGCCCGTCGTGCGAGTCGTACAGACAGCGCTCGCGGGTTTTCTTGGCGACCTCGGGGCCGTCGAGCAGCTCCGGGTAGCTGAGCCTGCCGGGGAGGACCGCGAAGGCGCCAGCGGCCATGGCCTCGAGCACGGCGATGCCGAAGAACTCGTGCTCGGCGGTCGACACGACGATCGACGCGGCGCCCAGCAGGCGGCGGTACTCGTCGTTCTCGGCGAAGCCGAAGTGCACGAGCCGGTCGGCGAACGCCTCGCGGATGGTCTCGAGCTCCGGCGGCGACTCCCCGTACGGCCGCCCGCAGATCGCCAGCCGGAAAGCGACGCCGCGATCGGCGACGTCGCGCAGCGCCCGCAGCAGCAGCGCCGGGTTCTTGTCGTACTCCCAGCGCTGGTTCCAGATCAGCAGCGGGGCGTCGGACGTGGCGGTGGCGTCAGCAGCCGCGGGCGCGATCCGTTCGAACGCGCCGGCGTCGATGCCCACCGGGAGAACCGCGCTCCGGGCGCGCAGCACATCGACGGCCCCGAGCTCGTTGTGCTCCGGGAAATGGCGCAGGAAGCGCGGCAGCGCCTCGAACCAGGCATCGCGGTGGAACCCCGAGTTGAACACGACACGCTTGGCGGCGAGCATCGAGGCGAAGTTCACGAACGCGTAGTGATGGTCGCGCTCGCCGCCCTGGCGACGCATCGGGCCCGTCTCGCCGTCCGCGGGAAGGGGATAGGTGAGCTGGTTCTCGTGCATGTACAGGACCGCCGGCACGCCGTCGCTGCGACCACGGGTCAAGGCCAGAAACGTCGTCAGGTCGAGCATGTCGGTGGCGAGGATCGCGTCGACCGCCGTCCCATCGCGCAGCCAGCGGCGCGCCAGCGTCACCGCGCCGCCGTGCATCCGCCACTTCCAGAAGCGGTCGGCCAGCGTCAACAGCTCGATGTCGTGGCGGCTGTGACGCTGCAAGCCCAACGCCCAGGCGGCATGGCTGCCACCGTGATACGGCGAAACCAGGAGGATCCGCATCTGGCCAGGATACCCCACACACCTGGCGTTACGGCCGCAGGGAGATCGCGGGGTCGACTCCCCGGGTACGCGTCCGGTGTTTGCTTTTCGAGGTGACCGCCGCGGACCCGGCCAGATGCGACGAGAAAGTCAACCTCCGGGCGATACGTCGATGGCGGGATTCCTGGAGAAGAACCCATTGGGGATGAGACGGAAGGCGGCGCGGTGGACGGGCATGATGGGCCAATCCTCGGGTCGTGGTACGTGTGTAATGCCGAGCGTGTACCAGACGACAATGTCCTCGTCCGCGATTGGGCGGTTCGCCTGCGTCCACGCTGGTAGCCCCTGATCTAGAAGTCCGAGGTTCTGGTACGGACCCGCCGCATATATCTCGTCTCGCTGATAGGGCGTCACCCAGAGGTGGTACTCGCTGAAGCCGCCCTTGCGGCGGGGCAGTGATCGCGGCGCCGAAAGCGGAACGGCGTTCTCTCCGGGTACCAGGACGTAGCCCGGGAACTCATCGAGCTCGTTGCGCGCGCGGGAACTCACGATCTTCCACTTCCGCTGCGCCGCAAGGTCGAGCCGCCGCCTTGCCTCGAGCTCTGTCTCCAGCAATCGCTCGCGCATGACGAACCATTCCCCATGAGGGTTCTCCGGCCCTTCGGGCGCAGGCACCACATCCATTTCCAGCACGCGATTGGCCTGCGGCCCCTCGATGTCGAAGTCGAGGCGGAAGCTGAAAAAGTGCTGGTGGTTGGGAGCATTGATGCCTGGAGCAACGATGCGACCGAAGATGGCGGAATCGCCTGATTCCTGCGAGCCTGCATCCCTACGACGCCGCACCGTGTTGTAGTTGACAATGCCGCTCAGAAGGACCTCGACGTCTATGGCGCCGTCCTGAGAGAAGATCCACTGGAACACGTAGTCGTAGTTGTCGACCTGTGCGAACCCCGCAAGCACGAGCTGTCTTGCCCTGCGCGAGTGGAGGCCGTGGCGCCAAAGGATCCCGCCGTCGCGTTCGTAGATGGCAATCGCCCTGGGCACCTCGAGAGCGTTGCCAAGGCTGTCGTGCAGCACGGCCGGTGCGAAGACGGCGTTCTGCTGCGCGTCGGAGCCTGGCACGGCGGAACTGCGGCTGTAGATCCCGAGGCCGTAATCGCCGAGATCTCGCGGATACCAACGCGCGAAGCTGGGATCTCCGTACGGTGTGATGATCTCGGACAGCGATGCCCGATAGAGGATCGCCCGAATCCGCCCCGCCTCCTCGAAGCCGACATCATAGATCTCAATCCCGCGAAGCGGATGGACCGCAACCCGGATTCGCCAGCGGCCCCACCGGACCTCATGGCCTCGGATTTCGAACCCCGGCCCTGCCGGACTACTGATGTCAAGGGGCGGGAGGGGTTGCTCCGCGCTGGCGCCGCCGGTGAGCGAACCCTCCACATAAGGACGGGCGCCGCTTCCTGCCCGGAACCGGTTTCTCACACCGTCCACTTGGCCGGTGGAGAGGTTGACCATTGCGCTCAGCCTCTCGACGCGCCCTCCGGGATGAGGTTCGTCCAGGTGGAAGCCGAACGCGCCCACCACGAACTGGCCGTCCTGTCGCCGCAGCCGTGCGCCTTCGGCCAAGTTGGGTATCGCGACGACGCGGGAGGGGTCGGCAATTCCACGCTCCCTGAGGGCCTCTACCCAGCGGGGGTCCTTGCGAAGGACCTCATTGAGCCTCATCGTGACCAGGCTGCGCAGAGGCGGCTGGTCTGTGGCCAGCCTCCTCCATGAGGCTACCTGCCGCGCCTCGAGGTCCACGATCGCATCGATCGCCGAAGCGTTGGCCCAGTCGTAAACCAAAGCGACCGCCGACCTGTGAAGGCGATCGTTGCGCACCTCTTGCCCGTACACCTCGTCCTTGTCGGGCTCATGAACGTGGATCGCAGCGAAACGAGCTTCGGAGCTGAGACGTTCTTCCGCCCGAATGACCTCGACCGCAACCTCCATCTCCTCCGAGGTCAGTGGGTCCAACGGATGAGCTTCACTCGACGCCGTGGCCGAAGTGGCTGGAGTCACATCCGGAGACGCTCCACGGCAGCCCACCAGGATGACCAGAAGTCCCGTGAACAGCATCGCTGCCACGAACAAGCAGGAACGATCAGTCCTCATGAGTCATCGAATAGGGTGGCCGTGACGCCGCCACAGTAGTCAAAACGGCTCGTGGAGTTGAAAACGCCTCACGATGATGTTCTCGTCCACGCGGCCCCTTCGGTAAACGTACTCTCCGCGTGCGTAATTCCAGCTCGGTCCCTGCAAGCTGCCGGAAAAAACGCGACGGCCGAGCGGCGAATACACGTCCACGTGCCGGACCCCGCCTTCGCTCTCTTCTTGAGCATTGTCTCCGGAAGCCCCGGACTCCAAGAACACGTACAGATGACCGTGGCCATCGACCAACAACGTCGGCGCCGCAAGGACAGGTAGGTACTCTGGAAACGCAATGGCGTCCACGGGTACATCGGGATAGAACATTCGGACTCTCCGCGAATCATCGACCATGCGCGCCTGAGGGTAAGGAACGCGGGGGGTCGGCACCGAAACACCCCATGCGGGAGCGCCCGTGAAAGCGAAGGCTGCGATCTTGTACGTCGCGCTGCTGACGACGTAGATCTGGGCCGAATGGCTGAAATCCACGGCCACAAGCGGTTGGCGAGCGCTTGCCTCGAGGTCGCGTCCAACGATCCTTCCGTCCTCCCTGACTACGCCCGGCAGATATGGCAGTCGGAGCAGCTCTTCGAACGTGTCGTCGCCGAGCCGGATCGCACTCACGACCGTGCTGGTAGATCCGTCGGTCTCGAGGTCCAAATAGACAACGACCAGCGAGGCGTCGTCGACCACGACCATTTGCCTCAGCGTGACGGGCCTCGGAAACACCCGATGAGAGCCAACGTAGTCGCCGTCCGAGGTCCACACCTTGAACTCGTTTCCAGCATGGTCGTAGACAACAAGGCGCCGCGCCCCGACGGCGACCAGCGTCGGTCGAGCCAGCTCACCCGGTCCCTGCCCGTGCCCGCCGACCGATCGCAGGAAGGCGCCATCGCTTCCGACAACATGAACGCGAGCGGCGCGCTGGTCCAGAACCGCTATGTCACCCTGTGGCCCTACGGCGACGGCTAATGAGCCCGACAGCGGCTCCGCGATCGACTCTTCGCGGATCGCGCGATCCTCGACGATCTCAACTCGACGCGGGTCTCTTGCCTCCAGCGGCACAGAGGCGAACTGGTGGATTGGTGCCTCATCGCCAAGTTGCGCCGGCCAGTCCGTGTCCTCGGTTGGCGTGGACGCCGTACACGCGACGCAGAAGGAAAACAGGCCGACAACGAGCATCTGGCTGTAGAGCTCGCTGCCCGTGACGCCACGGCATCTTCTGTTTCGGTCGGCCGGGCTTTGCGCCGGGCTGTTACTCCTGTCGGGCCGTGGCGCAAAGGCAGCCGGTGGAGTCGTAGAGCCCTGTTCCGCGTCGCGCCTCACCGCCTTGGGAGGATCCGCAGGGGAAGAAGGAAAGTGCGGCGTTCATCCGCCGGCTCGTCCACGAGCTGCAGCTCGATTTCGTAGTCGCCGGGCTCGAGATTTGCCGGAAGCGGGAAGCCACCCTGATGTCGGGCGGGCCTTTCCGCGCGGCGGTCAGGAGCTAGATTCAGGTGCAGGTCTGCGAAGACTGTCACGATGTCCACGGTCGTGTCGGCAGGACGATCGCCGTAGGGGGATGATCGATTCATATCAGGCGCCCAGCTCTCTGTTGTTCGACGCAGAACCCCCGAAAGAACCGGCTCCTGCCCTTTCAACACCTGCTGCAAGGCAAGGACGCGCTCGCCCGCCCTCGCCTGCCCGCCGGCGAGGGGTTCCAGCTCCCCGTCGGGCCCCGGCGCCAACAGGAGCGGGTGACTGGCGAGCCAGGGTGACGATTCCGGATCGGGGATGTGTATCCGCCGGCGGACCGCGCTGATCCGTTCGTCGTCCGGTCCCCGCACCAGAACGTGCAACTGGTAGAGCCCCGGCTTCGCCTCCCAGACGTAGCGGCCGCGCAGCAAGTCGCCTGCTGCCGCGCGAGCGCCGGCCTCGCGGAAGTAATCCAAAAGCCTGATCACGGTGCGGCCCTGGTCGTCGAAGATCTCGCCGCGCAGCTCAAGCTCCGCGGGAACGCCAACTTGGGCTTCGTCGACAGCCGATCCGTCGAGCCCGGAGATGACGGTGAGGCGCGGCTTTCCTTCCTCCGTCCAGGTCAGTACAGTGTCGAAGACGAAGGGCAGATGGTCATCAGCGGAGCCGAAGTACCGAAAAGCGTCGCTGAGCCCATCCGGTTCGCCGTCCTTGTCCAGGTAGCCGCCGCGGGCCCGCACATCAACACCGGGCCGCCGCACTTCGACGCGGATCTCGTGGTAGCGGCCGTCGTTGTCTGGCGGCGGGGGCGCGTAGGTCAAAAGATAGTAGCGGCCAGTGTCGGCCTCGATAGCGGCGAGAGGCCCGGCAAGGGCAGACCAGTCGGCGAAGAACTGACCACCGGTGGCCTCCGGCGCAGCGCTCAGGCGTCGGCGCTGGTCACGTACTCGGGCTCGACGAAAGAACTGTACCTGGTACTGGCCGGTGAGCCACCTGTGAAACGCTTCGCCCATGCCGCCCCCGGGCAAAGCCTTCCGCGTGGCGTCGGCGATCGGCATTGACATGGTACGACCCAACCGCCTGGGGTCGCGGGCCATCACGCCGGTCCCGGGATCGAGAACATAGATGCTGACGTTGGCACTGTTGGCCGCTTGGACGAGGTCGGTAGACACTACACCCCGCAACGACGTCACCCACACCAGCGCAATGCGACCGCGGCGCTGGCCCGCCAGGCCCTCAGCAAAGCTGCTCAGCGGGTCGAAGAGGCGGGAGCGAGCGGCCGCTGCATCCGGAGACCGGATCCCACCACGCAGGCCATCCGGCTGGGAAGCGAACACGGCGGCACGCAGCTTGTCTGTATCCCGGAGTCGATCTGCAGCTTGTTGGAGCTGCGCGAGGTCGCGTGTCAACGGCGCAAGCTCGTGCAGGCGCGCGTCATCGTCGAGCACGTAGAAGGCCCAGGGCACCGTGAGAGTATCGGCATCGTCGAGCCAGCTCTCCCAGTACCCAGCGAACCGGGCTTTCATCCGCCAATCGAGTCCCGGGGAATCCAGCAGCACGAACACGGCCCCATACTCTTCCGGAGCCAGCTCCTCTGCGGCCGCGGCCTCATTCACGCCTTCACGGGCTGCGCCCCGCGCGCTTGGTGGTTCAAACGTGTCTGCGTCTAGCTCGGCGTGGCCCTCGCCGGCGAGCGCAACGATGCGACTACGCGCCAGGTCCACGAGCTGGACGCTAAGGACCGACTGCGGCTCGCCATCCTCGAGCACAACGAAGTCGTCGGCGGTCAGGTCCTCGACGAAGCGGCCCTGCTCGTCCGTCACGATGACGTCAACACGGACGCGCTTGACGGTTGCCTCGAAGACGGGCTGGCGTTGCTGCTCCGTTGACTGCTGCAATCGAGGGGAGGCCGCGGGGGTCTGCGCGAAGCTTGGAACGGTCGTCGCCAGCACCAGCGTCATGTAGAGCAGCCTGCCGCGCAGCGCCTGGGTGCTCGTATCCAGGCGCTGCCCGCGGCTACCACTGGTGCGAGGAGAACGCTCACGCCGACTCATCATCACCTCATTACCCTATCACCGATCAGAGCCAAACGTCCCGATGACAACGTCGCGCCGCCTCGCGACTCACGCCCGCTTGAGGAGTCGCTCATTCCGCGCAGCCCCAGGGATTCAGCTTGCAGCTCCAGCTTGGCTGACTGTCTCGTCCCTACAGCGCCACGCTACTCATAACAGTATGTGGGACCGTACTGATCGAAACACGCCTCCCGCTCGACTTGGCACTCCTCGAAGCACCACTCATACTCCGTTTGACAAGCGTCCATCTCGGTCTGGGTGGTCGCCCAGAACGTGCACTCATCGTAGGCAGCCAAACAACCGTCCCAGCAGTCGTATTGTTCATCCCAGCATTCGGCGCATTCCGGTGGGACACCGGCGAGGGCGACGCTCGCGAGCCATGGCAGCGACACGACGACCGCGGCGACGAAGAGACGGTTTGCGAGGGTTCTCATGGTTTCATCCTCCTTGCAATTGTACGTCACGGCACCACCACGTAACTGCAGCGATCCACGCAACGCGGTTTCGTCTGCGTACGGCCCTCGGTATAGGGCTCCGTACGTCCAGACGTCGGGTTGAAAGGCCTACGCATCGACCCCAACTAGCCTTCGCACGGAGTCCATGGGAAGCATTGGTACTCATCACGGCGCACAGGGAGAGCAGCACGGCAGCACCTACTCCGTCCGACGCATTTCGTTCACAGCCTGGAGGATCGCCTCAGCGTCGGCGGTGGAGAGCGCCCCCCGCCAGGTTCTTACAACCGAGCCGTCCGCACCGAAGAGAGCGGTGAGCGGCACGATCCTTGCCTTGAGCGCGGATCGGGCGTCGGCGTCGACGGGCAGGAGGATGGGCCAGTCGATCTCGTTGGCCGTCAGGAAGTTCCTCGTGAGCATCTCCTCGTGCAAGGAGACGCCGACGAAGGGGACGTTTTGCTCTCGTAGGTCTCGCGCCAGCTCGCGCCAGACCGGAAGCGTTTGTTCGCAGTATGGGCAAGTCGTTGTGAAGAAGGCGAGCACGCCCCCGGAGTCGACAACCTGGCGAAGGTCCTTCCGGTTGCCGTTGAGGTCCATTAGCTGAGCGGCAGGGATCGTGTCGCCCGCCTGAAGGACCGAGGCGGCGTTCGGATTCGCGAGCGCCTCTCTGAGCATCCGGTTCTGATCGACGACAGTCCAGACCAGGAAAAGCAGAGACGCCGTGGCGAGGAGCGTGAGGCCAGCGGATACCGTGGGCGGGAGCAGCGGTCTACCTCGCTCTCCGCGGGTCGCTACCATGTTCGCGTCCTGCCTGAGATTTGGCGAGCTGAATAGGGCCATTGTGTAATCGCTTGTCGTCCTCGTGCCGCGCGTCGGTGCGACGCCGTCACGTCGATTTGCCATCCTCGGAAGCCTACGACGTGTCGATTCCGCCCGTCTACGATCGTTCTTCGGCGAAATCGCGCAGTTCTTTGGAGGTCTCACGCAGTTTTTCGGATCGCCTGGTCGACTGGAGGGCGGTGGCCAGGGTCTCCTGTGGGAAAGGGCGGCCGCGAGACCAAGCTCTGTACGCGCTTGGGGTTTTGCCAGTGTGGCGCTTGAACGTCCGGCGAAACGTGGTGCTCGATCCAAAACCGGCGACCTCTGCGATGTCCTCGACGGAGCGGTTGGTTGTACGCAGAAGGGGCATGGCGCAATGCACGATGCGCATGTGGTCGTGCCACCATTTGTACGTGACCCCGACGGCGTTGGGAAAGAAGTCGCTGAAACCCGCTGTCGACATGCCAGCCTGAGAGGCAGCCTCTGTCAGGGTGACGTGACGAGGTAAATCTGAATTGGAGGATATGTGGTGGAGCACTCGATCGAGGCGTTGGAAGATGTCGAAGGCTTCCCATTTGATGTCGTCGGGCGAGAACCTCGTGGTCAGCATCGTCAGCCCCCCCCCTGTACCCCCCCGCCGCGCGCCCCTTGGTCCAGTCATGGCGAGAGTCGTCGCCGGCTCGCACGTGTGTTGGTCACCAGCGACGGCGGGTCGGAGGGAGCCGCAAGCTCCCGCAGAGCTACCGTCGCAGCGAACTCTTGGGGTGACGATTCGATCGCTTGGAGGGGGTGCGCTTGAACGAGCTTCGTTGGGACGCTCTCCGTCCAGACCCACGAATCGCCGCCCGGAGGAGAGGCATCGATCGAATGCCGTGAGGCGGCCACGGACATGGACCGCCCGGGCATGGATGAACAGAAGGGCAGCCTCGAACGACGCCACGTAGGCATCCTGCAGGATGTCTTTTGCGTCGGAGCCGCAACCGTGGTTGGCAAGCAGGAAGCGGGCGTAACGACACCGGGCGTTCAGGTAACGCCGCCGTGCACGTTCGAAGACCCCAATGAAGTCTCTGGGAAGCATGACAAACTCCTACCAGAGCCGCCGGCGCGGTCCCCGAGCGCCAACATCGAGTTTCCTGCATGTGTTCGGGAGCGTGAGCCCAACTTACAGGCTCCGGCGGACGCTTCGCAAGGCAGAAGCTTCTCCGCAGGACGAGGGGGCGCGAGATGCGGGCTGTCGAGCAGCGTCAGGGTCTCAACGACGCACCGCGAGCAGGAGGTCGAAGCCGAGCAAATGCGGGATGCTGGTGAGCGTCATCGCGTTGAAGGCGACGAGCGTCGCGGCCACCAGACCGGCGGCGGCATCACGCGTATAGCGCAGCGCCAGCAGACAGCCGGCGAAGGCCGTGAGGGCCATGCCGGCGAGCAACGCCAGGTTGTGCGCGAGCACCGCGGCGTCGGCGTTGTCGTTGCGAGACAGCGTCCCGGGGGCGCTTGCCAGCGGCCAGGTGTGCACCACTGCCAGCACGGCGCAGAACCGCGCCGCCGCCAGTTGCTGATTGGCAACGCGCCTCACTTCCTACGCGGCGACCTCCCCGCGGCGGGCGAGCACGCCGGCGTTCGAGAAGACCTGGTCGAAGACGTCGACCGCCCGGCGCATCTCGTCCATGGTGCCCAGCGAGATCCGGCCCCAATCGTTCTGGTAGGGCGGGAAGTCGCGGCCGACCTGGACGAGCTGTTCGGCGCAGCCTTCGCGGAAGGCGGCGGCCGGGATGCCCATCTTGACGAACACGAAGTTGGTCTGCGCGTCGGTGGCCTCCATGCCGCGCGAGCGGAACCAGTCGAGGGTGAACTCGCGCACCGCGGTGTTGCGCTCGACCTCACGCTCGATGCGGCCGGGGTCCTCGATCGACGCCTTGGCGCCCAGCAGCGCCGCGGCGTTGAGGCTGCCGCCGTAGTGCCAGGCGTTGATCTTGTCGATGACGTCGGGATGGGCGACCAGCCAGCCGATGCGCATGCCGGCCATGCCGTGCGTCTTCGAGAAGGTCCGCGACACGATGACCCGCTCCTCGCGCGCGGCGCGCGGGATCTGGGTCGCATGTCGCGGGTTGGTGACGTACTCGAAGTACGCCTCGTCGACGACGATCATCGCGTCGGACTCGCTGAGCACGCGATCGAGGAAAGCGCCGACGGCGTCGGCCTCGTGGAGCGTCCCGGTCGGGTTGTTGGGGTTGCAGAAGAAGACCAGGCCGGCGCCCTGGGCGGCGTCGGCCATGGCGTTCAGGTCGATCGTCAGGTCGGCGGCCAGCGGCACCTCCACCACCGGGTGGCCGACCACCCTTGCGTACTGCGGGCAGGTCTCGAACGACGGCGCCGCGGTCACCAGCGGCCGCGTCGGCGAGGTGAACACGTGGGTCATCGACATCAGCAACTGCGTCGACCCGTTGCCCAGCGTGACGCGGTCGGCCGGGATGCCGTGGGCCTGGGCGATGGCCTCGACCGTATCGCGGCCGGGCAGCCCGTACTGGCTGCCGAGGCCCGTATCGAGGGCCCGGTTC
>Ga0214472_10007460_pt1 | contig 11445 bp, 9 predicted proteins | sample RVTome_6_FD_207662 | JGI IMG/M metagenome (GOLD analysis project Ga0214472, IMG submission 207662) | Soil microbial communities from uranium-contaminated site in the Upper Colorado River Basin, Wyoming, United States - RVT140D175 | ecosystem: Environmental > Terrestrial > Soil > Contaminated >...
TGGCGATGGCAAGCTCAAAGAGCCGCCATAGAAAAGTGGGGCTCCGTTGAGCCCCACTCCTCAGCTGAAGCGGTTGCGCTTAAAGGGTCTGTGCGATCGAGTCGAAGTTGCTCGACACCGATTGCCCGACGGCGGTGATCGCGATCAGGGCGACGATGGCGATCAGGGCTACGAGCAGTGCGTACTCGACGAGCGAGGCGCCGTCTTCGTTGTCGAAGCGGGCCTTGAGTGCAGTCCACATCTGGAGCATTCGTTTCTTTCCTTCCTCGGCAGGGTGATCCACTCGCCTTATCGGCAGGTGCGTTACGGCCTTTATAGGTCGATCGACCCATATGTAGCCGGTCGGGCGTCAGTAATCGGGCGGGTCATAGAAAAATGGGGCTCCGATGAGCCCCACTCTTCAGCTGAAACGGTTGCGTTTAAAGGGTCTGTGCGATCGAGTCGAAGTTGCTCGACACCGATTGCCCGACGGCGGTGATCGCGATCAGGGCGACGATGGCGATCAGAGCGACGAGTAGTGCGTACTCGACCAGCGAGGCGCCGTCTTCGTTGTCGAAGCGGGCCTTGAGTGCAGTCCACATCTGGAGCATTGGTTTCTTTCCTCCTTGGCAGGGTGATCCGCCTGCTATATCGGCAGCTCTGTGAGAACCTTGATGGGTCTATCGACCCATATCGGCGCAGTTCACCGATTGATACCGAGCCTGATGGCTTCCACGACTGCCTGCGCTCGATCGGTGATGGCGAGCTTCTCGTAAATGCTGGCCAAATGGTTCTTGACCGTCTTCTGGGAGATGAAGAGCTGGTCGGCCAGATCCTCGGTGCTGCTCACCCCTGATGCGAGGAGCTTCAACAGCTCCCGTTCTCGCGCGGTGAGGGCCGCGGCGCCCTCGTCGAGTACGGGTTGGCGGTGTTGATCGAGAACGGCGGGGGTCTCGGATTCGTCCATGAGCGTGGCACCGGAGGCCACCGCCCGTATGGCGGCGGCGAGGTCGGGAAGCGGTGCAGACTTGGAGAGAAACCCGCGGGCCCCTGCCGCGGCCGCCTTCTTTCGTTGCTCGTCGGCGGCGTGCATGGTCACCACGATCGCCGGTGGCCCCGCCTCCAGCTTGCGCAACGCCCCGATCCCGCTGAGGCGGGGCATTTCGATGTCCACGAGAATCACATCGGGGGTCATCGTCTCGAGTTTTTCCAACAGCTCACGGCCGTCTGCGACGCTGGCGATCACCTCGATGTCGGGGATGCTGTCGAGTGCCTGCGACAGACCCTCACGCATCATCGTGTGATCGTCGGCTATGACGATCTTGATGGTCAATTCAATCGGCCTCCCACGTGATCGTAACCCGACTGCCTCGGGTGGGGTTGGACTCTATCGTCAGGGTGCCTCCGATTTCCTTGGCGCGCTCTTTCATCCCGAGGACGCCGTAATGCCCTGCCGGGAGGTTGCTCGGGTCGAAACCGGCACCGTTGTCGGAGATGGTGATCCGCCCACGATCCCGGTCGACCTCGCCTTCTATGGACAGACTGGTTGCGGAGGAGTGCTCGATGGCGTTGCGCACGGCCTCGGTGAGGATCGCCCGGAGCTCGACCGCCACCGCCGGTCGTGGGGGGCGGTGCTCCTGAATCGAGATGTCGATCTCGGGGCCGGTTGCCGCTTCTGAAGCGACAATCTCGTGCGCCTGCTCGACGATCGAGGCCACATTGTCGTGCCGGAGGTCACGCACCGTAGTGCGCACCTCCTCGACCAGCGACGTGACGGCCTCGCGGGTGCCTTCGAGATGCTTGATCAGGTCTGGGTCGTCGGTGGCCTGGTAGATGAGCATGTCGATACGCAACCCGAGCGAAGCCAGTCCCGGTCCGATGTTGTCGTGGAGCTCACGGGCAAGACGGACACGTTCCTCGTAGACGGTCCGGTGTGCGATTCGCTGGACGATCGCCACGTTGTCGAACGCCAGCCCGAGCTGGCTGACTATCGGTTGTATAGCCGGAAAATGGCGGCGAAGATCGTGCTCAGGATCCGGCCATAGCTCCATGTTGCCGAGCCGCTTTCCCCTGACGGCGATGTCGTAACGTTGCGGTTGCTGGCCGGGGTCCGGGTCTCCACGGGTAGCGACCACGACCACGTCACCATCATCACGGATGAGGCTGACCCGCCCGGCGGCAAGCGGCACAGTCGCCGCCAGATCGCGCAACGCCACGGTCCCGATCGTCACCGGGTTCAGTTCTTGGGTGTTGGCAAGTTCGGACAGGCTGGTGAGCAGGGTGTGGGCGCTCTGGATTCGCTCGACACGGGCGGTGGCGGCCTGAAGCTCCACGTCGCGCTCCTGAGTCTCGATGAGAAGGCGGCGCACCTGGGTGAAAGCAATCACGATGAGGATGTACAAGAACGCTGAGCGAAGGAGCGAGGGATCCAGCAACGGCTGGTCGAACGCACCTGCGAGTACGTACAGCCCTGCAACCGACAGCGTCCCGGTCTCGTAGGCGATACGCACCCCGAGAAAGCTGGCGGCAAACAACGGCACAGCCGCCAGGAACAAGACATAGACCGAGTCGCTGCCGCCGGTGAGGGCCATGGCGACGAGAGACACGACCACACCGATGACGGCAAGCAGCTCGCCCCACTGCTCCGAGTTGCGATGCTGGTTTGGCACGACCTGCATCGCCACCACCCACGCCCCCGCCAGCAGCGCAGAGATCCCGACGTTGGGGGTGGCTCCATTGACGACCGTCGTGACAGTGACCGAAAGGGTCAGGGATGCCCACATGACGGCGCTGAGCAGCCAGTCGAGCCTCTGTTCCCATGGATCACGCGCGGTCAGCATTGGCACAGAGTACAGTCGCGATCGTGGCAGCCGTTGACAATGAGACACGACCCGTCCGCGTGATCGTTAGTGGCGGGATCGGGAGTGGGAAGTCGACCGTCCTCGGTGTCCTGGCGGGCCTCGGCGCGGTTGTGATCGAGGCCGATCAGATCGGCCGGGACGTTTTAGAGCCGGATGGCGCGGCCTTCTCCCAGGTTGCTGCACGGTGGCCACAAGTGATCGTCGGAGGTCGGGTGGACCGCAGCCGGCTGGCGGCCATCGTGTTCTCCGACCCTGAGCAGCTTCGTGCGTTGGAGGCAATCTCTCATCCGCTGATTGCGGCAGAGATCGAGTCGCGCGTCGCCGCAGCCGGGAATCGTGATGTCGTACTGGAGCTACCCCTGTCGAGTGCGCTGGCCGGTCCCGGGTGGTTCCGGGTCGTCGTCGATGCACCACGCCAGGTTCGTCTCGATCGTGCCGTTGGACGGGGGATGGATGTGGCCGATGTCGTCGAACGTATGGATGCGCAACCCGAGCGAGATGAGCTGCTATCGGGCGCCGACACCGTCATCGACAACTCGGGGAGCGTAGCCGAGCTCGAAGCCCGGGTTCGTGAGCTTTGGTCGGCTCTCAAAGGTGGGTCGTGACTTTCTTGTCAGGGGTGCAGAGTACGCTGGCGTAATGCGCCCGTTCAAGGTCCACAGTGATTACTCCCCGGCCGGGGATCAGCCGGAAGCCATCGCCAAGCTGGCCGCGGGAATCGAACGCGGAGATCGCTTCCAGACCCTCATGGGGATAACCGGGTCTGGCAAGTCGGCAACCATCGCCTGGCTGATCGAGCAGATACAGCGCCCGACGCTGATCCTGGCACCGAACAAGGCGCTGGCGGCACAGCTCGCCAACGAGTTCCGTGAGTTCTTCCCGGAGAACCGGGTTGAGTACTTCGTCAGCTACTACGACTACTACCAGCCCGAGGCCTATATCTCTCAAACCGACACGTACATCGAAAAAGAGTCGACGATGAACGATGAGATCGATCGTCTCCGGCACTCGGCGACGGCCGCGTTGCTCACCCGAGACGACGTGATCATCGTGGCGTCGGTGTCGGCCATCTACGGTCTTGGGTCCCCCGAGCAGTACGAGGGGCGGCTGCTTCGCGTGATCCGTGGGGTGGAGTACCCACTTCACGATGCGGTCCGGCGTCTTGTCGACATCCAGTACGAACGCAACGAGGCGAACCTGGTGCGTGGCAAGTTCCGTCTCAAGGGAGACACCCTCGAGGTTTTCCCCGCCTACGAGGAGACGATCTACCGCATCGAGTACTTCGGTGACGAGATAGACCGGATCCTCAGGATGAACCCGGTCACCGGTGAGATCCTCGAGGAGATGCGTGAGGTGTTCGTCTATCCAGCCACCCACTACGTGGCGGGGCAGGAGCGGATGCTGCGCGCCGTGGCAGACATCGAGGTGGAGTTACACGACCGGCTCAAGGAGCTGGAAGAGCAAGGCAAGCTGCTCGAGGCGCAACGACTCAGGATGCGCACTGCATACGACATGGAGATGATGCGCGAGATCGGGACCTGTGCCGGTATCGAGAACTACTCGCGTCACCTCGACGGGAGAGAACCCGGTAGCCCTCCATACACACTTCTCGACTACTTCCCCGAGGGCTACGTCACGATCATCGACGAGAGTCACGTGACCGTTCCGCAGATTCATGGCCAGTACGCGGGCGACCGGAGCCGGAAGGAAGTGCTCGTCGAGCACGGGTTCAGGCTCCCGTCGGCTATGGACAACCGTCCGATCACATTTGAAGAGTGGTACGAGCGCACCCGGCAATGCGTGTTGCTTTCTGCTACCCCTAGCCGCTGGGAGCTGGAGAACTCCGCCCAGGTGGTCGAGCAGGTGATCCGTCCGACCGGTCTGGTCGACCCGGAGGTGATCGTCAGACCGACCAAGGGGCAGATCGACGACCTCCTCGAGGAGATCCAGCTGCGTGCCGAGAAGGATCAGCGGGTGTTGGTGACGACCCTCACCAAGAAGATGTCGGAAGACCTGACCGACTACCTGCTCGAACTCGGCGTCAAAGCACGTTACCTCCACTCGGACATCGACACCCTAGAAAGGGTGCAGATCCTCTCCGAACTGCGTCGGGGCGAGTACGACGTCCTGGTCGGTGTCAACCTGCTGCGCGAGGGTCTCGATCTCCCTGAGGTGTCGCTCGTTGCGATTCTCGACGCCGACAAAGAGGGATTCTTGCGCTCGCAGACCTCGTTGGTGCAGACCATCGGCCGGGCCGCCCGCAACGTCGAAGGTCAGGTGATCATGTACGCCGATTCCGTCACCGACTCCATGCAATGGGCAATCAGCGAGACCAACCGCCGGCGTCGCCTCCAGGTCCAATTCAACGAGGAGCACGGCATCGACCCGCAGACGATTCGCAAGAAGGTCACCGACATCCTTGCGCTTGTGCAGAGCTCGGATGCTCCATCGGCGGACCGGCGTGTCAGAGAGAGCCGGAACAGAGAGCCACTCGACATGGACAGGTCCGATCTGCGACGACTGATCCAGAGTCTCGAGGAAGAGATGCACGCGGCGGCGACCGAGCTACGGTTCGAGTACGCGGCGCGTCTTCGCGACGAGGTGACCGAATTGAAGCGAGAGCTACGTGAGGTGTCCGAAGCCGCTCGCTGAGCCCGACAGGCTGAGGCGCCACGCTCCGTGCCACGACACATTCCTCTCCCTTCGGGAGAGGACAGGCCGAGGCGTATCGGAAGCCGATACGGTGGCGAGGCAGGTGTGCCACGACACATTCCTCTCCCTTCGCCTGAATCCACGGTTGCAGATTGTCGGATCGCTCGATTAGCTCGTCACCACCGACGCTTTCCGCTCAAACACAGCTTCCCTGTTTCGGTGAACAACCAAAACTCGACATCCCCCGGGCGCATTGCGAAATCGAGCGATTCCTCCACCACAAACCGTGGATTCAGGCTTCGGGAGAGGACAGGCCGAGGCGTATCGGAAGCCGATACGGTGGCGAGGCAGGTGTGCCACGACACATTCCTCTCCCTTCGGGAGAGGACAGCCGAGCGCCAGCGAGGCAGGTGAGGGGTTCTTTATTCCAAACCTTGAATTTCATAAGGCCCTCATCCCCCTTCGCTGCGCTCGGGTACTTCTCCCAGAGGGAGAAGAATGCCCTGGCTCATCGCCCTCGCTGGCGCTCGGGCACTTCTCCCAGAGGGAGAAGAATGTCCTGGCTCATCCCCCTTCGCTTCGCTCGGGTACTTCTCCCGGAGGGAGAAGAATGTGTGGCTCATCCGCCTTCGCTTCGCTCGGGTACTTCTCCCGGAGGGAGAAGAATGTCGTGGCTCGCTTGATTGGGTATCGTCTCGCCGGTGACTTCTGCGACACCACAGACACGGGCGTGGCGTCTTCGTGTTTACCCGTTGGTGGTCCTGCTCACGCTTGGCGCTGCGCTGGTGTTCTCCGCCACCCGCTACGACGTTGATAACCCGGCGAGCCGGCTTGGCGGCGACTACCCCTCGTTCTATTCCGCCGGCTCGATCGTGGGAGCAGGCGACTGGGACGAGCTTTACGACCCGGTCCGCCAGCAGGCGGAGCAGGGTGGGCTCATCGACGATGAAGGCGGTTATCTCTACTTCTCCTATCCACCGTTCTTCGCAGCCGTCTACGGAGCGCTTGCCGGGCCGGCTTACCAGTGGTCGTTTGTCATCCACACCGTTCTGATGACCCTGGCGCTCGTCGGTGCCATCGTGGCGCTGAGCCCCTGGCTGGGTCGGACCGGGCTGCCGCTCTCTCTGCTCGTCGTGCTCGGGCTTGCGTTCCAACCGGTTCTCACCTCTGTTGCCGGTGGGCAGAACACGACACTCAGCCTCCTGCTGTTGGCGGGCGCCGCCCGTCTCGACCATGAAGACCGGCCGGTGCTCGCCGGGCTAGTAGCGGCGCTGCTTGTTTTCAAACCACAGTTCGGGTTAGTCGTCGTCCCGCTCCTGGTTGTCTCCCGCCGCCGTCGTGTGCTTGCGGGTTGGGGTCTTGGCGTGCTGGTCCTGTTTGCAGTCTCGTCGCTTCTCGTGGGAGGCAATTGGCTAGGGGACTGGTGGTCGCAGGCGAGTGCGTTCCGGGAATTGAATGCAACCGCCAACGGTGCCAACTTCGTCTCGTTGCCGGGCTTTATGGAGAACCTGTTGGGAACCGGCTCGGGCACGGCACTTGTCGTCGGCTACGGGCTGGCCGCAGTGGTGGCAGCGGCGGTGGCGTGGCAATGGTGGGTCCGCCCCCGCGCTGACGCGCTGTGGCGCTGGGCTCTGGCCGGGGCGGCCGCCATGGCAGTTGCCCCGCAGACCCTCTTCTACGACACCGGGCTGCTGTTGCTCGTCCTCGTCGCGATGGTACCAACCCTTAGCAGGCCGGTACTGGTGGTTGCCGGTGTGGCGGCCCTCTCGTGGCTGCAACTCGCCAAACCCACGCTCGGCTGGTCGCCGCTGGGTCCACTTGCCCTTGGTGCCGTCGCCTTGGTGCTCTGGTCACAACGGGGATCACGCCGACCGGCCGTCCCGACCTGAGTCGGGGCGGTGTGATGTCACGCCGTTCGTGTCACACCCGCTAACTACAATCGCCGCGCGCCGGAGTCGGTGTATTTGAGGCCAGAGGACGGTACCGGTGGGAAGCGACAAGATCATCGTCAAAGGTGCCCGCGAGCACAATCTCGACAATGTGGACTTGGTGCTGCCACGGGACGAGATGATCGTGTTCACCGGGATCTCCGGTTCCGGCAAGTCGTCGCTGGCGTTCGACACGATCTACGCCGAGGGGCAACGGCGGTACGTCGAGAGCCTGTCGGCGTACGCCCGGCAGTTCCTCGGTCAGATGGACAAGCCGGACGTCGACTTCATCGAGGGTTTGTCTCCCGCAATCTCGATCGACCAGAAGACGGCGAGCCGCAACCCTCGCTCAACCGTCGGCACCGTGACCGAGATCCACGACTATCTACGGCTCATGTACGCACGCATCGGGATACCGCACTGCCCGCGCGATGGCTCAGTTGTGGCCCGGCAGACTCCACAGCAGATCGTCGACCAGATACTCGACCTGGATATGGGAACACGGTTCCAGGTGCTGGCGCCGGTGGTTCAGGGTCGCAAAGGCGAGTATGAGAATCTACTGGCAGATCTGCGCAAGGATGGCTACAGCCGCGCCCGCATCGACGGCGAGATACATGACCTGACCGACGACATCAAGCTCGACCGCTACTACCAGCACACGATCGAAGTGGTAATCGATCGGCTCGTGAGAAAAGACGGCATCGAACAGCGTCTCACCGAGTCGCTGGAAACCGCGCTGCGACTAGCCGAGGGGGTCGCCTTCATCGACATCGTCGGCGGATCGATGCTCACGTTCAGCCAGGCCTTCGCCTGCCCTCAGTGTGGGTTCTCGTTCAAGGAGCTGCAACCACGCAACTTCTCCTTCAACAGCCCGTACGGCGCATGCCCCGGGTGCAGCGGCATCGGCACCCGCTATCAGGTCGACGCCGAGCTGATCGTTCCCCAGCCTCACCGGAGCCTCGGGGAGGGCGCCCTCGCCCCGTGGGCGGCCCGGCACCGCATGGGTTACATGCAACGCCTCGTGGCCTCAGTCGCATCTCACGAGGGGATCGACATGGATCGGCCGTTCGAGAAGCTGAGCAAGCGTCACCGGGACCTGCTGCTCCACGGAGGGGGGGACAAGCCGTATCCGGTGATCTATGAGAACCGGTTTGGGCGAAGGCGCCAGTACGAGACCGTGTACGAAGGTGCAATCCCCTGGCTGGAGCGGCGCTACCGCGAGACGGACTCGGAGGGTGCGCGACAGCAATACGAGCAGTTCATGCGCGAGGTGCCGTGTAGCACGTGTGGCGGTGGGCGGTTGAACGAGGTCTCTCTGGCGGTGACGGTTTCGGGTATGTCGATCTTCGAGGTCTCCTCGATGTCACTGCGGCGAGCGGTTGAGTGGGTCGATCACATGGAGCTGACAGAGCGTGACATCAAGATCGCGCATCTCGTCATAAAGGAGATCAGGGCACGTCTTTCCTTCCTGCTCGACGTTGGCCTCGATTATCTGACTCTGATGAGAGGCGCAGCTTCGCTGGCCGGGGGAGAGGCGCAGCGGATCCGGTTGGCCACCCAGATCGGCTCCGGTTTGGTGGGTGTCCTCTACATACTGGACGAGCCATCGATCGGTCTTCATCAGCGAGACAACCAGCGTCTCATCGAGACGTTGCTGAGGCTGCGTGACCTCGGTAACACACTGATCGTGGTGGAGCACGACGAGGAGACGATCAAGGTTGCCGACCACATTGTCGATATCGGGCCCGGTGCCGGCGCTCACGGTGGGCAAGTCGTTGCCCAGGGTCGGCTGGAGGACATCGTCGGGACGCCCGGTTCTCTAACCGGGGACTACCTGGCGGGACGAAGGGAGATCGCGGTCCCGGCCCTGCGCAGGATCGGCACCGGAGGGGCGATCACGATCGAGCGGGCGACTGAGAACAACCTCGACGACATAACGGTCGACTTTCCGCTCGGCAAGCTGACGGTCGTCACCGGAGTGTCGGGCAGCGGGAAGTCGTCACTGGTCGAGGAGATCCTGTCCAAGGGTCTGCACCACGAGCTGCACGGATCCCACCAGCTCCCCGGCAAACACCGTCGCATCACGGGGACCGAACAGGTAGACAAGATCATCAACATCGATCAGAGTCCCATCGGGAGAACCCCCCGATCGAACGCGGCGACCTACACAAAGGTCTTCGACCGCATTCGGGAGCTGTTTGCGTCGACGGCCGACGCAAGGATGCGCGGGTATAAACCCGGGCGGTTCTCATTCAACGTGTCGGGAGGGCGGTGTGAGACGTGCAAGGGGGACGGCACGATCAGGATCGAGATGCATTTCCTGCCCGATGTGTACATCCCATGTGAGGTGTGCAAGGGCAGGCGATACAACCGGGAGACGCTCCAGATAACGTTCAAGGGCCATTCGGTTGCGGACATCCTCGAGATGTCGGTGGAAGCGGCTCTTCACTTCTTCGAGAATCAGCCGCGTATCGCCAGGGTCCTCCAGACACTCTTCGACGTCGGTCTCGGCTACATCACGCTCGGCCAGCCCGCGCCGACGTTGTCCGGCGGTGAGGCGCAGCGGGTGAAACTCGCATCCGAGCTCGGCAAGCGCTCTACCGGTCAGACGTTCTACGTCCTCGATGAGCCGACGACCGGTCTGCATTTCGAAGATGTCCGAAAGCTGCTGATTGTCTTGCACCGTCTCGTCGAAGCGGGGAACACAGTTGTCGTCATCGAGCACAATCTGGATGTGATCAAGACCGCAGACTGGGTCATCGACCTGGGTCCCGAGGGTGGAGAAGACGGCGGTAGGCTCGTTGCGGAGGGCACCCCCGAGGATGTGGCCTCGGTCCCTGAGTCGTACACGGGTAAGTTCCTGCGCGACGTGCTGCCGGTATAGGTGACACGGCTTGAACGGTGACACCGGCAGCGACTGGAACCACCACGCCGGATGGTGGCTGGCTGAGGTCGAGGATCCGATCTACCGCTCGGACGTCGTTCCGCTGCTCGACCGGCTGGTCGACGGGATTGCCGGAACCCTGGTTGATCTGGGGTGTGGTGAAGGCCAGGTCATGGCGCGCTATCCGGGACGGGTGATCGGGTGTGACATCTCGAGGGACCTGCTACGGCGAGCCGCACTGCGAGGTCCGGTGGTGCGAGCCGAGTTGCCGGACCTCCGATGGCTGCAAACCGATTCGATCGACGGTGCGTACATGGTCCTTGTGATCGAACACCTCGAGACCCTCGCAATCATGGAAGCGGCGGCTCGTGTGGTCAGACCGGGGGGCGCCCTCGTGTTGGTGATGAATCACCCGGCTTTCACGGCCGCGGGATCGGGGCCGATCGTCGATGAGAGCGATGGCGAGGTCCTGTGGCGATGGGGCGACTACTTCAACGCCGGGAGGACGGTGATGCCGACTCCGAGTGGCGGTGTGGCGTTCTATCACCGCCCGTTGGCGAGGGTTTTGAACACTGCCGCCGCGGCGGGATGGATGCTTGCGGATTTTTTGGAGACAGGGCTGAGTAAGACCGCGTTAGCAACCGAACCTGGATATGTTGGTCAAGAGCAGATGCCGCGACTACTAGGAGCGCGCTGGATGAACACTCAAGGTATTCGTGGCGTCGGCCGATAGACAGACGTAAGCAGGATGGGGCAAGCAAGGAGGACGTATGGACGGTTTCTACGTAGCCTATGAATACGGAAGTGGGGCGGCCTGGGCATTTGTCAAGGCCGAAACAGCTGCTGAGGTCACCGCCGAGTGGCCTGAGGTCGAGGTCTACGAAACTCCTCCGGATTGGATGACCGTCGAAGACTTGCATCAGGTACGACGCCACGCTTCTGTCGACATCGAGACCGCCAGCGGTGTGGACGCCGTCCTCGAAGCCAGCCGTCGCCTCTCGCTTGCGATAGCCTCTTAGCCTGGATCCACCGATGAGCAGCGGCTGAGCTGAGTGGCGTATCCGCGGAAAATGCCTCCCTGCCAGGGATAATCGGGATTGCACAGCCCCGATCGACCCCTGACAAGGAGGCACCTTTCTGA
>Ga0214472_10007463_pt1 | contig 11442 bp, 9 predicted proteins | sample RVTome_6_FD_207662 | JGI IMG/M metagenome (GOLD analysis project Ga0214472, IMG submission 207662) | Soil microbial communities from uranium-contaminated site in the Upper Colorado River Basin, Wyoming, United States - RVT140D175 | ecosystem: Environmental > Terrestrial > Soil > Contaminated >...
AACAATGGCGGCGGCTATGCCAATCACTCCCTGTTTTGGTCCGTCATGTCGCCCGATGGCGGCGGCTCACCCGACGGCGACCTGGGGGCGGCCATTGACACAGCCTTTGGTGACTTTGAGGCCTTCAGAGCCAAACTGACAGCGACGGCCGGGGGGCAATTCGGCTCCGGTTGGGGTTGGTTGGCACTTGATTCTGGGGGCGGATTGACGGTCTTGGCCACCCCCAACCAGGACAGCCCGATCTCCATGGGTATGACTCCGATTCTGGGGGTTGATGTCTGGGAGCATGCCTACTATCTTAAGTACCAGAACATGCGGCCTTCCTACCTGGAAGCCTGGTGGAACGTAGTCAATTGGCCCGAGGTCGCCCGGCGCTACAGCGACAACATGCGATAGAATATCTGCCGCGGCAGATTTCAAATCCCTCCCCAACGGGGAGGTCATCTCGGAGGATCAAGCATGACCCACATCATCACCAGCCTCTGCCTGCGCGACTCGTCGTGTGTTGACGTTTGCCCGGTAGAATGCATCATCCCCGGCAAGCCGGTCGACGAGTGGCCCTGGTTTTACATCGATCCGGACACTTGCATCGATTGCGGAGCCTGCATTCCCGAGTGCCCGTATGAGGCGATCTTCACCGAAGAAGAAACCCCGCCCGACTATGCGGCCAAGGGCGGTGAGGTCTTGAGTATGCCGGTGGGCACGGCCGGCTTCGACCAGCCGTGGAGCGGGCAGGACGAGCACGGCGAGCCGGTTGAACTTAAGGCGACTCGCACGCTTGAGGCCGGTGAAGTGGTTGATCTGACGCCCGATATCAAGCCCAACTATGACTACTTCACTGAAGGCATGGGCTACGGCGCCCTCGACTAGGTGACCAAGTGAGCTGCACTGAGAGGGAGCCCGCCGGCTCCCTCTTTTCTTATTGACGGAAGCCAAACTGGCAGCAGGCCAAGAAGGAGCAGCACTCATGGCCAACCCTGGTGCTCACCGAATCGAGCGCGATTCCCTGGGCGAGGTCAGAGTTCCCCGGGGGGCGCTGTTCGGCGCCCAAACCCAGCGCGCCATCGACAACTTCCCCATCAGCGGCCTGCGGCCCTGGCCCGCCTTCGTGTGGGCCATGGCCGCCATCAAGCATGCGGCGGCTGAGGTCAACCGCGATCTTGTATTGCTGGACGACGACAAAGCCGGCGCCATCAAAAGGGCTGCGCAGGAGGTGATGGAAGGGCAGTGGGCTGAGGCTTTTGCCGTTGACCCCTTCCAGGCCGGCGCCGGCACCAGCCACAACATGAACGTGAACGAGGTGCTGGCCAATCGGGCCAGCCAAATCCTGGGCGGCGAGTTGGGCGACTACCTGGTACACCCCAACGACCACGTCAACATGGCGCAGTCGACCAATGACACCATCCCGACTGCCATCCGGCTCGGCTGCTTGTGGCGAATGGATGAGCTTGTGCAGACCACCGATGCGTTGGCGGCTGCCCTGCGCCAGCGTGCCGAGATCTTCGATCCGGTCGTTAAATCCGGCCGCACTCATTTGCAGGATGCCGTGCCGGTCCGCCTCGGCCAGGAATTCGGCGCCTACGCACGGGCCGTCGAGCGGGACGTCGAACGATTGGCTCGTGGTGCCGATGGCCTGCGCCGGCTCGGTATTGGCGGCACGGCGACCGGCACCGGTCTGAATGCCCATCCGGAATACCACACGCGCATGGTGACCAAGCTGGCGGAGATCACGGGTATCGAACTGCACACTTCGGACGATCTGTTTGAGTCGATGCAGTCGATGGCCGACATGACCGAGTTTTCGGCAGCCATGCGCACTTTGGCCATCAGCCTGACCCGAATTGCCAACGATTTTCGCTTGCTGGCTTCCGGGCCCAATACCGGGCTGGATGAACTGCGACTTCAGCCAGTCCAGCCGGGTTCGTCGATCATGCCGGGCAAAGTCAATCCTGTGATGGCCGAAATGTTGAACATGGCCATGTTTCACGTTCAGGGCTGTGATCTGACCGTCAGTCTGGCGGCGCAGGCGGGACAGCTCGAGCTGAACGTTATGATGCCGATCATTGCCCACAACCTGTTCGAGATGATGCAGGTGATGATCGGCTCGATCGGCGCCTTCACCGATCGGTGTGTTGCCACCGTCGAGGCCAACGCCGAGAAGGCGGAAGGCTGGCTGGAGAAGAATGCCATCGTGGTGACCGCGCTCAATCCGCTAATCGGTTACAGTGCCGGGGCCGAACTGGTGAAAGAGGCCTTACGCCGGGACGCCACCGTCCGTCAGGTGGCTATCGAGCGAGCCGAGGCCGGCCAGCTCAAACACAGTACTCAGGACCGCTTGGTGTCCGCCGACGAAGTCGGGGCCGCCTTGCAGGACTTGCGCAAGCTTACCGAAGGCGGCATCGCCCGCTAGTCCTGACCGCCCCCGCGGCGGCCACCGTTCGCCCTGCTTCCGAAGGAGGACCCGTTTCATGCAGCTGCTCCTGGTTGCGCTAGGTGCCTACCTGCTTGGATCGTTTCCGACCGGCTATCTGATTGTGCGCTGGACCACCGGGCAGGACGTGCGCGATCAGCACAGCGGGCGCAGCGGCGGGACCAATGCGTTGCGGGCGGCCGGATTCTGGGCCGGCCTGCTCACTGCCGTCACCGATATGGCCAAGGCAGTCCTGGCGGTCGGGCTGGCGCGCTGGCTGGTCGCCGACCAGCCGCTGGCCCACGTCGTGGCCGGGCTGCTCGCCATCCTGGGTCACAACTACTCGATCTTCTTGTTACGGCGCGAGGCGGCCCGCTGGCGCTTTTCCGGCGGGGCTGGCGGTGCGCCGACGGTGGGGGCTGCCGTCGGACTGTGGTGGCCGAGTCTCTTGATCCTTGTGCCGGCTGGCGCGGCCGTGCTGTGGGTGATCGGCTACGCCTCGCTGGCCACCCTGACTGTTGGGGTGGTTGCCATCGTGCTGTTCTTATGGCGGGGCCTGCTCGGTGCCGGCCCCCTCGAGTACACCCTGTTCGGCCTGGGGGCGGCGGGGCTGCTGGCATGGTCGTTGCGGCCAAACATCGGCAGGTTGCTGGCGGGCACTGAGCGTGTCGTCGGGCTGCGCGCCCGCCGGCGATCCCGGTCGGGGGCGGAAGACTAGGCCAAGAGCAAGATCAGGGCCACTCCGGCCGCACCGACCAGCAAATACTCCCGCCAGCGGCCGGCCGCCGGGCCTGCCTCCAGCAGGTCTCCGGCGGCGGATAGGCCCAGGTAGAAGCCCAAAACGAGCAGCAAGCTGCCCTGCAGCGGGGGAAGCGGCCAGTAGTGCAGCCCCCAGGCCAATTGCGCCACCCCCCAGCCGACGGCCAGCGCGTGGGGCCGTGGGCTGCGATCCGGCCGGCGCAAGAGAAACAGCCGCCAGGCAAGGGCACTGCCAATGACAAGCGTGCCGGGGATGATGAAGATCGCCCGCACCCCGGCCAGCCGCAAGAAAAACACCCCTTGTAGGAGCAGGAGAAGGGCGAGCAGTTCGAGTGCTCGCACAGCCCAGGCCCGGCGCGGATCCTCTTGACCGAGCACGATGAACTCGGCGACGAAGACAGCGATCAGCAGCGCGGCGGCCACCGGCAGTCCGATCCACAACACCGGCCCTTCGGGTAGCCGGGTAAGCAAAGCTCCCACGCCGAGCGCCGCCACGGCCGGCACGATCCAGCGTTCGAAGGCATAGGGACGGGGGCCGGCCGCCGGATGAGATAGGGTCAGCCAGTCGGCCCCGACGACAGCCAGGCCGGCGGCCAGAATCAGCATGACGCTGCGCGTGTCCAGTGTGAGCGGTATGAGCAGCCCGAAGACCGTGAGTTGGCCGGCCAGGGTCGGAAGTTCGACTACCCGAGTCAGACCGTAGGCCAGGATGACCAGGGCCGCCAGCATGCCCAATCGATCCAGGTCGGGTTGGGGCAATTGTTCGGTCACGGGCCGCATTGTAGCACCCAGGCCGACGGGGAGCCGCAGGTATAATCGGGCGCCGTGACCATTGTGTTGCTCGTCATCCTTGGCCTGCTGATCGGCGCCGCCATCAATGCCTTGGCCGATAGCCTGCCCCAACAGGGGCGGCCCGCCTTTCCACACTGCCATCGCTGTGGCGCCCCCCGGCCGGTCGTTGGCTGGGTGGCATGGCTGGGGCTGGTCAGCGGCCGTTGGACCTGCCGCTATTGCCGGCAGCCCAGCCAATGGCGAAGCCTATTGGTGGAGGCGCTGACTGCCGCGCTGGCCGTTTGGCTCTACTTGACAAATGCCGGCCCGGCCGGGTTTGCCGTCTCACTACTGGTCACTTCGATTCTGGTTCTCATCAGCGTGATCGATATCGAGCACCGGCTCATCCTCCATATCGTGAGTTTGCCATCGATAGGTCTGATGTTGTTGATCAGCCTGGTTCATCCCTCCCTTGATTTCTGGAAGGCAGTTTTCGGCGGCCTGGCCGGCTTCGCCATCGTCATGGGACTGTTCTTGTTGGGTGAAGTCTATTCTCGCTGGCAGGCGCGGCGTCGGGGCCGGCCTTTGGACGAAGTGGCCTTTGGGTTTGGCGATGTCACCCTGGCCACCTTGCTTGGCGTCATCGTTGGCTGGCCGGGGGTCGTGTTGGCCCTGCTAATTGGCATCCTGGCGGCAGGCTTGTTCGGCCTGGCTTACCTGCTGTGGATGCTGCTCCGCCGCCGCTACACGCCCCATCTGCCCATCCCCTACGGCCCATTCCTGATCCTGGGCGCCGGCCTGGTCTACCTGGGCGGTCGCGAGCTGTTCAGCCGTCTGATCATCGGTTAACCCCGCTCAACCGTTTCATTTCTGCTCCAAGCGCGCTGCACGCACGCGTCAGTCCGCCCGGCTAGGACCCGCGTACCAGGGCAGGGGCTTGTGGACGGGCCGGATGGCTTCGTATACTAAAGGAGCCTGTCTGGACAAAGGCTAGGATGAAGGCAGAGGTATCCGTGGACTCACTCAGAATTAGATTACAGAGAGCCAAACGTCAGTGGCGGCGCCGTGGGCAAAGTCTGACCGAGTTTGCCATTCTTCTGCCGCTGCTCCTGGTCATGCTGAGCGGCTTGATCGAGTTCGGCTTTCTGCTTAACGACTATCTGGATTTGATCGACGCCGCCCGCGAAGTGGCGCGCTTCGCTGCCGATGAAGATCCACTGCACGACGAGACCGGCGCCTGGAACACCGACCCGACCAATTCACCCGAGCCGGAAGGGTTCTACACCCGGATCTGGACAAATACCGATCGAGCGATGACCATGGGGGGGCAGCTGGCGCTTAATCCGGCGACCGACGATGTTGTCGTGTCGTTGTTCAGCGTCAATTTTGGCACGGTTTCCGCTCGTTACCCGCTTCTTCAGGCGGGCAATGGCGGCGAGAATGGCTGGACCCGCTGGGGCAATCACACCTCCAACTTCAGCTCGGGCGCGGTACAGACCATTGTGACCGACTCGATCACCTCCAATGGCGGTGCGTTGCCGCCTAACACGGGGGTGGTTATGGTCGAGGTCTTTTACGACTACAACATGCTGATGGGCCTCCCCTGGATCACGGCGTTTGTGCCCAATCCGGTGACGCTGCATGCCTATTCATTCATGCCCAATTCGGCGCTCGAACCGACCCCAACCCCGTAGTGAGGCCAGCGATGCATGACAAGCTTCAGCGCGGGCAAGCCCTAATCCTGATCGCCCTGGCCTTTGTCGGCCTGGCCGCCTTCATCGGGCTGGCTGTCGATGCCGGTATTCTGTACACAAACATCGGCCACCTGCGCCGGGCCGTTGACGCGGCGGCGCTGGCGGCGGCCAACCAATTCCGTGAGGGCCTGACCGTCGCCCAGCTCGAGTCTTCGGCCAAGGAGTTCCTTGACTTCAACAACCTGAGCTCCGCCTCGGCACAGGTCTTTGTCTGTGAAGAATCGATCGTTCCGGGGGGACCGTACAGCGCTTACCACGACCCGACATTGTGCCGCTGTCTAGATGACGACGGCGATCCGGACACTCCATTGCCTGAGTTTGGAGATCCAACGTGCACAGATTCAAGCGATCTCGACCACCGCAAATTGGTGCGCGTGCGCGGCGTGCTGCCCGTCACCTTCGCCTTCCTGCCGATCATTGGTTTTGACTCGGTGGATGTGAACGCCGAGGCCATTTCCGAGACGGCTGCGCTTGATCTGATTTTGGCAATCGATACCTCGGCTTCGATGGCTTACGACCTGTGTTCCGACGGCGACGACAACGACGCCGACGGTGTCACCGACGACTGCAACATCAATGATCCTCCCAACCAGTTCGGCGCTATCCCGGAAAACGATGTCCCTCGCTGTGTGACGGATGGTGATTGCCAGCCGTTTGAGGATGTGCGTGACGCCGCCCAGTTCCTTATCAACCGCATGTACTTTCCTTTCGACCGGATGGCCATCGTCAATTTCTCCCAGTTTGGAAACATGCCGCTTGACCTGGTTGCCGGTGATGACTGGGCCGTTGTGACCAACGCCCTCAATGCACTTGACGTCGATCCGGAGCCCGACCCGGCGACGTGGTGCCCTGACTGGTTTACTGTGCAAAATCCCAGCGGCTGCACATCAACGAACTCAGCCGAAGGTATCGCAATGGCAAGCAATGAGCTCGACACCAATGGACGTCAGGAAGCGGTCTGGATCATGATCTTGTTGAGTGACGGGGCTGCTAATGCGGCTCGGGACTCCGACGGCAACTGGATCTGTCCAGGGAATACCGGTCTCCCGACTTGGGTTCAACCGTTCTGCCGAGATACGGATCCCGCCTCTCGGCCGGGAGGCTTCGGCTACGATGCAGATGACCACGCCCGGGCAATGGCCGATGTCGCCGGCTGCTTACCGACCAACTTCGCTCCCTGCACCGCCCCCGGCAACGGCATCGTGATCTTCACCGTTGGGCTGGGTGGCCTTGTCAACGACAATGATGGTTGTGACACCTCGGTCTACTCGGCTGCCGAATGCAGCGATGCCGAGGTTCTGGGCGAAGAGCTGCTGCGCTACGTTGCGGCCGTCGGTGATGACGGCAACCCGACCACCAATCCTTGTGGATCCGTTGCGACTGGCAACGACTGCGGCAATTACTACTTTTCACCGACCGGATCGGGCGTCCTGCAAGTGTTTGAGGCGATTGCCGGTCGGATCTTTACGCGCATCACCCATTAAGCCGGAGGAGGCGGGCATGCGCACCACTGCCATACATCGTCATAAGGGGTCAGGCACTGCCTGGCGCCAGCGCGGCCAGGGGGTAGCTGAGTTTGCTCTGGTGCTGCCCGTGCTCCTGCTGCTGGTCTTCATGATTATCGAGGTGGGCCGCCTGCTGCATGCATGGCTGGCCATCGAAAACGGCGCCCGCTTCGCAGTGCGCTATGCCATCACCGGTGAGTTCGAGGACGTGTTCTTTGATGACACCATATGCGCCAACTACTATGCACAGTTCAGCGAAACCTGCGACACGCTGGAAAAGAAGGAGAACGCGGCCCGCGTCCTGAGTATCGTCGACGCCGCCCGCGCCGGCGCCACCGCCATTCTTCGGGATGAGAGTCGCACCTGGGATGAACCGAGCTTCTTTGATGTGACGCTGTGCCCTAATCGGACGCCGTTTGTCTATTCACCTTCGAACCCGGACAACTGGGTCAGCGATTGGTCATCTGATTGCGGCCCATACTTTGACGCCGGCCAACCCGGCAACCGTGTGGTCATCACGGTCGATTTCAACCACCCGCTGATCGTTCCATTCCTGAGTTCAGCCTGGCCCTGGCTGCATCTGACCGCGAGCCGGGAAGGGCGGGTCGAAGAATTCCGGGTTTCGCGGCTGGTTGGGCTTGATCCGACGCTGGTTCTGCCCAGCCCGACGCCACTGCCGACCGCCACGCCCTCCACCACCTTCACGCCGTTGCCGACGAGTACGGCCAGCATCACGATCACCCCGTCCCAGTCGCCGACGGTAACGCCAACGCCGGACTGCAGCGTGTTGGAGGTGGTCAACACCTGGACGTCCGGCATCCTGTTCGAGATGTCCGTCAGGAACAATGGCACCGTGCCCTTCTATCTGAGCCGCTCGTTCGTGGATTGGTATGACTACTATCCGAACCAACGGCTGTGGGATAAATATTGGAATGGGTCACGCTATGCCCGCCCCAATGATGCCAGCCCGCCCACAACCACCAATCTGCCGGCGTTCACGTACTGGTTGCCGGGCGGCGCTACTCGCACCTGGTATGCCAACTTCATCAACATGCCCTCCAATCCGGGTATCGTTGGACCCAACTCGGTGACTCTGACGTTCGATGGCCGCTGCGATGTCAGTGGTTCGGTGAATATTGCCACGCCGACGCCGAGCCTGACGCCGACACCCAGCAATACGCCGACCCCATCACGCACACCGACGCCGAGCCCAATTCCGACCAATACCTTCACGCCCTCGATCACACCGACACCCAGTCGGACATTGACGCCATCGATAACGCCGACCGTGCCGACACCGACACCGACGCGGACGAACACGCCGATCACACCGACAAACACCTCGCCGCCAGCGACGGCCACCAATACGCTAGGGCCGCCCACGGTTACTCCGACGCCCAGCGCCACAAATACGCCGCCGCCGTTTGAGTTCTAGCCGCTTCCTAGCAAGACCGACAATTGAACCGGGGCCAGTGATGGCCCCGGTTTCGTTTCCCTGCGGGCTGAACGCATAGCCCGTCGAAGCGTCAGCCCGTCGAACCGTGAGTCTTTCGACGCGCGTCGACTGGTCTTGCATCCCGGCTGAACTGGACCACCCTGGGTGGCTCACCGTGCCTATCGGCAAACCAGGTGTAGGAACGTTGTATACAACGTCCCTACGCGGTTCTTTCGTCAATCGACGCGACGGCAGAGCGCGACCAAACGCCGCCACTTGCGGGACACGCCCAATCGCGGCGGCCGATCCGATCGCTACGCTCACCAAAGTCTCTACGCCCCTTCGACATGCTTGGGGAGGCACATTTGCTGTTCACGCGCTGAGCCCGTCGAAGCGTCAGCCCTTCGACCCGCGCCGACTGGTCTTGCATCCCGGCTGAACTGGACCACCCTGGGTGGCTCACCGCGCCTATCGGCAAACCAGGTGTAGGGACGTTGTATACAACGTCCCTACGCGGTTCTTTCGTCAATCGACGCGACGGCAGACCGCAACCAAGCCCGGCCACGTGAGGCCCAAGCCTAACCGCGGCGGCCGATCCGATGGCTACGCCTTGCACATGTCCAACACTCCTTCGACAGGCTCCAGATTTCGCATGGGATTGCGGACCCTGTCAACCCAATCCCCAATCCTCTGTTTCTCTCTGTAAGTCGCCTGTAAGGCCCAACCGGACCCATTTGGCTCTATCTTGAAATGGGAGGAAAGTGCTGTCTATGAAACCCTGGGTGAAAGAAAACGGCACCAAGCCAACTCGTCGTGGACAGGCGATGGTTGAGTTCATGCTCATCCTGCCTTTGTTGCTGCTGATCATCTTCACGATTATTGAGCTTGGCCGTCTATTCTTCGCCTGGTTGGCGATCGAGAACGGGGCGCGCTTCGGCATTCGCTATGCCGTCACCGGTGAATTCGATCCTGCCTACTTCGATGACACGATCTGCGCCGATTTCTATTCCCCATTCGGCGAGACTTGCGACACGGCCGACGACAAGGAGAATGCTGCCCGCGTCCTGTCGATCCGAGATGCCGTCCGGGCGGGCTCGTTTGCCGTACAGCGGGACGAATCCGAACCCTGGTCCGACCCAGGCTACTTCAGCATCACGCTGTGCTCGACCCGTCCTGACCCTGGCTTCGTCTATTCCCCATCCAATCCTGACGAGTGGTCCATCGACTGGTCGTCGGACTGTGCCCCCTATCATGACGCCGGGGGTCCGGGCAACCGGGTGGTGGTCACGGCCGACTTTAATCATCCGCTGATTCTGCCCTTCTTGACCACCAATTGGCCTTTCCTGCATTTGACAGCCTCCCGTGAGGGTCGCGTCGAGCAGTTCCGAGTCTCGCGGGTGGTTGGCCTCGACCCGACGCTGGTCCTGCCGAGCCCGACCCCGCTGCCGACCAACACACCGACCAACACGCCGATACCATCGGCCACCCCAACGCAAACGGCGACCCCGTGCCAGGTGCCGCCTATCGTCACCATCATGGATCCACCGGATGGTTCGATCTACGGGCCGGGCAGTTATCTGCCATCCTGGGCCGAAGCATACGACCCGGACAATGTCGATCCAGTCAGTTGTGCCGGGGTCGGTAACGATGGCGATGGCATTGTCAACCTGGCCTTCCGCTGGGAGCGCTGGAACGGCTCAGCCTGGGTCTATGTCTACAACCACACCGAGAGTGTGGCGGGCTACTGCGGCTTCGGCGGGAATGGACCTTGCAGCACGATCTCGGTGTCCGCCGGACTTTGGCCGAACGGGGCCGTCATGGACATCGGATTACACCGCATGCTGGCCGGCGCCACCGATGACGAAGGTGTGTGGTCGGGCTGGCAGGAAGTTCAGTTCACCCTCAGCCCGCCGGCGACCCCGACCCCAACGCTGACACCGACACCCAGCTGTACGGGCGTCAGCTTTGGCACCTTCCAGTTCCTGAGCAACTCGCGCGTTCGCCAGTACATTAGCAACACAACTTATCCGGGACTTCAGGTAACTGGGGTCACCGTGTATTGGCCAGCCTTGCAATCGGCCAGCGGCGTCTACGGCTGGAGCGAGCGGGTCAATTACATTCGCTGGAACGGGACCAGCATCCGGACGGCCGACGACTACACGTCGTCTACTTCAGCCAATATCAACCTGCCGCGTAGCGTGATCGACGGCAACAACAACATCATTGTTGACTTCAACGGCGGCGCCCCCAGCTACATGTCCAGTGCGCCGGCTAACTTATCGTCGAGCCATTTCGGCTTCTCGGTGACCTTCAACGATTCGACCTGCAACCTGTTCCGGTCGGCCTCCGATGCCACCTTCCCCACGCCGACGCCAACTCGGACGCCATCCAATACTCCATTGCCCTCCAACACACCGCTGCCCAGCAACACGCCTACGCCGAGCCGCACCCCTACGATCACGCCGACGGCCAGCCGCACACCAACGCCGTCTCGCACGCCGACGCCTTCGGTCACATCGACGCCGAGCCGCACGCCGACGGCCAGCAACACGCCAACGAAGACCAACACGCCGCTCGCCAGCAGCACTGCGCCGCCGTCGGCGACCCCAACGCCAACGCATACGCCGCCTCCGTTCGAGTTCTAGCCCCCACTTAGGCTAGGATTCGTCAGCCTGACCCTCCCGGCAATGCCTCGCAGGCGCCGCGGAGGGTCAGCCGCGTGTTGGCGAGAACGCCCTTCGATAGGCACACGCTTCGATTGGCAGACGAACGAGGTGGGGACGTTGTATACAACGTTCCTGCCTGTGG
>Ga0214472_10007464_pt1 | contig 11442 bp, 11 predicted proteins | sample RVTome_6_FD_207662 | JGI IMG/M metagenome (GOLD analysis project Ga0214472, IMG submission 207662) | Soil microbial communities from uranium-contaminated site in the Upper Colorado River Basin, Wyoming, United States - RVT140D175 | ecosystem: Environmental > Terrestrial > Soil > Contaminated >...
GAAGGGCCAGAAGATGATCTACTGGGGGCCGCTGAAGCCTTTGGAAAAGCTGCTCCTCCGGACCTTCATCGCGCCCTGGTCTTACGTCGCGTCCATCGCGTACCACGACTGGTACTGGTACCCGCTCATCGGCAAGGAGCGCGCGCGCTGGGCGGTCTATGGCACGAAGTGGGGCGAGCTTTTCAGGAAGTACTAAAGGCGTAGAAATATATACTGATGGTGCCCCTCACCTTTAACCCTCCCCACCCGCGGGGGAGGATGCCCCGAAGGGGCAGGTGGGGGTTGCGGGTAACGCCTCCGGGGTTCGGGGAAAAGCAAGGGTTCGCATTTCCAGATACACGCGGGTGCGGATTAGAGGTCCGGGACCCTGAGCCGTTCAGTACAATGACGTAATCTATTGTGCACAGGCGGAACCCTGAACAAGCTTGGCGAATGTCCCGGCCGGCTAATCAGCTACCCGCTAAAAAGAGCTGGGGTTGTTTTTTGGAGGTATCGCCCTCGGGTAAAGCCTCCGTGGTTTTGGGAAAGGCTGGAGTTAGGTACTTCGTGAGTCATGCCGTCCGGTCCACCATATAGCGGATAAAATGGATTAACAGCCAGACGCCGGAAAGAAACAGCACCATCCTGGCGAACACCGTCAGGAAACGGTCCTCGTCCGGGTCTGCATACGCAACTACAAATAACGCGATAACAAAAACAACAATATACCCGACAGCCCCTACCCGGTCCACGGCACGTTACCCCCTGAAAGCTTGGTTGGCGCCGGACGCCCTTGTCCCGTACTCATCCGCCCTCTTCCTTCTTGTGTTTCTTTTTCCGGGTATAGACGGTCTTCGGTATCTCGGCCTTGGGCGGCTTCTGGGGAAGCGGGATGCGTGCCTTTGGTTTTCGGGGTTTCTTCCGCATCCCGCACTACCCGCCCAGGTTGTACTTCACGATGCACCAGAGCGCCCAGACCCCGTCACGCCATCCGATCTTCTTCCCCTCGTCGTAAGAGCGGCCCTGGTAAGATATGCTGACCTCGTAGATGCGGCAGTTCCTCCTGGCGAGCTTTGCGGTCACCTCCGGCTCGAACCCGAAGCCGCGCTCCTTGAAGTCCATCGACTTGATTAGCTCGGCGCGGAACGCCTTGTAGCAGGTCTCCATGTCGGTAAGGTTTATGTTCGTAAAAATGTTCGAAAGAAAGGTGAGGAACCGGTTGCCGAGGTAATGCCAGTAGTAGAGCACCCTGCGCTCCTCGCCCGTGACGAACCTCGAACCGTAGACCGCGTCCGCGCGCCCGTCGACGAGCGGCTTCAAAAGCTTCCCGTATTCCTCGGGGTTGTACTCGAGGTCCGCGTCCTGTATGACGACAAAGTCGCCGGTCGCGGCCTTGAACCCGGTGGACAGCGCGGCCCCCTTGCCCATGTTCATTTCGTGGAGTATGACCTTGTCCACGATCGGCCTGATCTCCTTTTCGAGTATATCCCTTGTGCCGTCGGTGGAGCCGTCGTCGACTACTATAACCTCCTTGGGCGTATGCTCGGCAAGGACCCTCCCTACCACCTCGCGGATGGTGTCCTTCTCGTTGTAGCAGGGTATGACTACGGACAGTTTCAAACGGTTGCCTCTCCGTTGGAAGTGGACGGTATCGTAACTCACACATTGAAGTTATCATCCGGCAGTTTTCGTGTCAAGCATTCATATCGGGTCCGCCCAACCGGGCCTGTTTTTCTTTGACAAAGCACACGGGTAATTGTTAAAATCGAGTAAGAAAAATTGAGTGTGGTCCCGGCGGGTATCGACGTCATGGAATGACTACGGGAAAGGCGCAATACGATGAACTGGAGTTTTTCGTTCAAGCTGCAGCCGGGAGAAGAGCTGGTGGAAGAGCCCGCCGACGACAGGGGTTTCGGTTTCAAGCCGGTCCATACGCCGATACTGACCAACCGCCGGGCGATGTTCAGGTTCAACACGCTTTCGAGCGGGCTTATCCAGTCATTCGGATACGACGAGATTGAAGACGTGCGGCCCGCGAACAGGCTTATGATCAAGTACCTCCGGTTGAAGACAAAGGCCGGGGAGTACTACCTGAACGTTGACGACCCGGAGGAGTGGGCGCTCAAGATACTGGGCTACCAGGAGATGCTGAGGGCGGGCATGCCTGTAAAGCCGGGCGGGAGCCCGCCCGCGGGTTACGTGCCTGATGACGTGCGGCGGGAAGGCCGGCATTCGCCGTCCGAGCTTTTGGACATGCTCGCGGCGCTCAGGGACGCGGGCGTCCTGACAGATGCCGAGTACGAGGAAAAAAAGAAGCTGGCCGTTTAGCCGTACGTATCATACGCACCAGAGGAGGTGGCGATGTCACAGTTCCTGGAAGTAGTAGAGTTTCTGGACGAGACCGGCGAGGAGATGGTCCACCGCGTCCCGGCGGGCGGTTCCGGCGAGCTGAAGTTCGGCGCGCAGTGCATCGTGCGCGACTCGCAGGCCGCGGTATTCTTCAGGGACGGCAAGGGCACGGACGTCATGGGGCCCGGCAGGCACACCATCTCGACGAAGAACATACCCGTCCTCACAAAGATGCTGATGCTCCCCTGGGGGTTCGAGAGCATATTCAAGGCGGAGGTCTACTTCGTCAACCAGAAGGTCTTCACGTCGCTCAAGTGGGGGACCCGCGACCCTGTCGCGTTCAAGGACAGCGAGCTTGGCATGGTGCGCCTGCGCGCGTTCGGGGTCTACACGCTCCAGATAGACCAGCCGCTCCTTTTCGTCAACTCGCTCGCCGGGACGCAGGGCGTGTACACGACGGACGCAGTCAAGGACTTCCTCCGGGACGTTATAGTATCGCGGCTGAACGACCTGCTGGGTGAGGCGCTCGACACGGTGCTCGACCTGCCTAAGGTTTACGGCGACCTGGGCGAGACCGTCAAGGGCAAGCTCGCAAGGGACTTCGGCCAGTACGGCATGCAGCTCAGGGACTTCTACATCACTTCCATTACCCCGCCCGAGGACGTACAGAAGATGATAGACGAGCGCGGCGGCATGGCGGCGGTGGGCGACCTGGACAAGTTCATGAAGTACAAGGCGGCGGTAGCGATGGGGGACGCCGCTAAAAACCCGGGCGGCGCGATGGGCGGCGGGATGGGGCTCATCGCCGGCGCGGGCATGGGCATGATGCTTCCGGGCATGATGTTCAACGGTTTCGGCGGGAAGGTCCCCACGCCCGAGGCCATAGCCGAGAAGGGCATGGTCAACTGCCCGGACTGCCACGGCGAGGTCCCGCTGGACGCGAGGTTTTGCCACCACTGCGGCCACCAGATGGTTGTCGCGATACGCTGCCCGGAATGCGGCAAGGCGCTCCCGCCGCAGGCAAACTTCTGCCTGCGCTGCGGCGCCAGGCTCGACAAGGAGCTCGTCTGCAAAAACTGCAAGGCGAAACTGCCGCCCGGCTCGAAGTTCTGCACCGGCTGCGGAGAGAAGATACAGGGTTAAGCATGCCGTTTACCGTATCCACGCAATGCCCCTCCTGCGGAGGGGCATTGGAGTTCGAAGAGGGCACCAATGCGGTGCACTGCGGCTACTGCGGCTCGGACCACGTCGTCACCGGCCACGGCCGCGTCCTGTCATACTACATACCCGGCAGGATTGACGCCAGGCAGGCCGCCGGCCTCGCCAGGGATGCGTTCAGGGAGAAGGGGGAGCGCGGGTGGCGCGTGGACGAGGCCACGCTTTTTTTTGTCCCGTACTTCAGGTTCACGGGAGAGGTCCTCACGTGGGACGTCCGGGAAGCAGCCCCCCAGACGCAGGACAGGATGACCGCGTACTCGGTCCGTTTCGGCATCGTGTCTTCCGAGGACCTGTATTACACGCTGACGGGCGGGAATGGAAGCGTGACGGAACGGCCGGGCGACAAGAGGTACGACCTGTCCGGCAGCCACATCGACAGGAGCATGCCCGCGCTGGACGTGCCGGAGCTGAAGACATTCTCGCTGGGGCTTCGGCCGGGTATCCTGAAGCTCAGGCTGTTCGCGGACGGCGAGCTCTCTGCAAGGGGCGTGCGCGCGCCGGTAAGGCTCGACATCGCCGACAGGGAGGAGCGGGGGTTCGCTGCGCTGGAGGCGCGGAACGTATTCGCGAGGGCGGTGTTCGCCAAGTCCCGGTCGGTCATATTTTTCCCGTTCTGGCTGGTCGAGGCCGCGAAAAAGGGCGGTGGAGGCGGCGGCGGCGGGAGAAGGCTCCTGGTGGTCGACGCGGTCGCGGGCAAGGTGGTAAACGACCGCGCGGAGATGTCCGTAATCGGGAAGCTCGTGGACAAGGTGCAGGGCGCGTTCGACACCGCGGGCTTCAGGCCGCTCAAATGCCCGAACTGCGCAGCCGGCCTCCCCGTGAGGCCCAGGGACGTCGTGTTCTTCTGCAACGAATGCGCCAGGGCCTGGTACATCAACGACAGGGACATGGCCGAAATAAAATACACCCGCGCCGGGGCCGCGGTGGATATGGAGGGCGAGCCGGAGTACTTCCCGTTCTGGGTGGTGCGCGCGAGGCTCGTAACGCCGGAGCGCACGGTAGAAAACAAGTACGACCTGCACAAACTCGCGCCCGGCCTCAGGGGGCCCAGTGAGAAAGACAGGGAGGTCCCGTTCAGGTTGTTCCTGCCGGCGGTCCGGATGGGAAACCTCAAGGTCCTTTCCAGGCTGGCATCCACGTTCACTAATTCTCAGCCCGTGTTTACGGACGAGGGGCCCGGCAGGTTCACCGCCAGGGGTTCGTACCTCTCGCCCCAGGACGCGATAGACATCGCGCACATGATACTTCTCTCGATCGTCCCGAACGCGAACACACGGGCAATGCGCTTCGCGCTCGATGCGAAGGTAGAGCCTCTCGGCGCGGAACTGGTGATGGTCCCGTTTTACAAGAGGGGGTTCGAGTATCTGGACGGGATATTCGGCCAGACGCTCCCCTCCGCCGCGCTGAAGGACTGACCACCGCCGTTCATCCGGATAACCTATCGTGATAAGGCTGGTGTTGACAGCCGCGGCCTCCCTTGGTAGAATTTCTTTAAAGGCACGTCTTCAAGACCAGTAACATGCGTCCCCGCCACCCGGTACGTTTCTTGTCCAAGCCCCATGCTTTTTTAGCGGTACGTCCTTCCGTGCGGATTTAATACGCATAAACCCGGACCATGAGGCGCCAATGAACGGTATGAGTGGCTGCACCGCTATGCATACTACCGCGGCGCGCGAGCCCGTCCAGGGCGGCCCGCGCTGGTCGGTCGAGGTAGGCAGGGTCGACGCCGGATCATGGAACAACGTCCTGGGCTCGTTCGAGGACAGCAGCATATACCAGTCGTGGGCGTGGGGCAGGGAAAGGTGGGGGGAAAAGAACCTCGGCCATGTGCTGCTTAGACAGGACGGAAGGCTGGCGGCCGCCGCGCAGGCCTGGATAATAAAAATACCCCTCCTTGGGTTCGGAATAGCTTATGTAAAATGGGGCCCGATGTGGCATCCCAGCGCTGGCGGACCGGACACGGAGCGTTTACGGCTTATTGTGCGGGCTTTAAAAGAGGAGTACGCCCTGAGACGCGGGCTCCTGCTCAGGATAACCCCAAACGTGACCGCGGGCAACCCCGAAGAAATATATACAGCGCTCAGGGACGAAGGCTTCGAGCCCGGCAGGTCGACCACCCCTTACAGGACTATCATAATGGACCTGTCCCACAGCGAGGAGGCGATGAGGTCCGGGCTGAAAAGGCAGTGGCGGCAATGCCTGAAACATGCGGAGATGTCCGGCCTTGACATAAGGGAAATGTCCGGTGACGAGTCTTTCCGCGAGGTTGCCGGGCTTTACAACGAGATGCGCGGGAGGAAGAAGTTCGCGGAGTTTCTGGACCTCCGGAACCTGCGTGCCGTCCAGCGGGGCCTTCCGGAGCCTTACAAGATGGAAGTCACCGCCTGCGAGTCCGGCAAGGGTGTCGTCGCGGCATGCGTAACGACAAAGTTCGGGACGGGCGCGCTCGGGATGATAGCCGCCACCTCCCCGGACGGGCTGGGCATGCATGCGTCTCACGTGTTGCAGTGGCGGATAATCGGGAGGCTCAGGTCTCGAGGCATCCGTTGGTACGACCTGGGCGGGATAGACCCGGTCAAGTACCATGGCCCGTATCTTTTCAAGGCGGGGTTTGCGGGGAAGCTCGGTAGGGACGCCACGTTCTCCGACTTCGAATACTGCGCGAGCGGAGCGTCCAGGCGGCTTGTCGTCACGGGTGACCGCCTCAGGTCCGCGTACCGGGAAGCGCTTGAGGCTACGGCGAGTGCCAGGGCGCCAGGCCCGAAAAAGGGAAACGGCAAGGGCGGCGCCCACGGCGGCAATTCCGGCGAAACGGGCAGGCATGGCATGGAAAGAAGACAGGGTGATGGATGTGATGCCTGACGGAAAGACCGCATGTATAGCGTTTGCCGACGGATGCCCCAGGGGTGTCATGGACGCGGCGCTGGTGGTGGAGTATTTCAGGGAAAACGGCTGGACTGTCACGACCAGCTTCTCGGACGCATCGATGGTGCTCATCAGCACGTGCGGTGGAGTGGATTTCGCCGAGGACAGGTGCATGAAGCTGGTGGAAATAGCAAGCCGGAAGATGAGGAAAAGCGCCCGTCTCGTGCTGTTCGGCTGTCTGCCGGGTATAAGCGGTGACAGGCTGCGGGATGCATTCGGCGCGGAGCTTGTCACCCCTTCGGCCCTGGGCAGGCTGGACGGGATAATCGGGGCAAGGGTCCCGCTCGCCGAAATAAAATCACCGAACGTCATGGAGCCGTACATCGAGCAGTTCGATAGCTGCTACAGCTGGTTTGAGCGCAACTACGTCAACCTGCGCCTCCTCGGGCGGTACCCGTTCAAGCTGAAGGCGAGGTTCATGCCGCACGTCAAGGCGCTGTCCTGCTCCTACAGCTCCATAGCGGACATAAAGGTGACGTACGGCTGCATGGGAAAGTGCACCTACTGCGCGATACGCTTCGGCGAGGGGCCGCTCAGCTCCAAGCCGCTCTTAACCGTATTGGACGAGTTCCGGGCCGGGTTGGCAGAGGGCCGGCGCACGTTCAGGCTGATCGGCGGGGATGTCGGCGCTTACGGCCAGGACGCGGGCTCGGACATCACCGTCCTGCTGGACGCAATGTTAGAGCACCCTGGTGATTACAAAATCGTATGGGACGACTTCAACCCTGAATGGCTGATACGCCACTACACGGGGCTTCGTAGAATATTCGCGGAAAACGCGGACAGGATAGGTTATGCCGGGTTCCCGGTCCAGACCGGCAACCAGCGGATACTGGGCCTCATGAACAGGGACTACACCGTGAAGGACGCAAAATGGCACATCGCCGGCCTGAAAAAGGCGGCGCCCGGCCTTAAAATCACCACGCATGCCATTATCGGGTTCCCGTCCGAGACCGAGGAGGAGTTCGAGGACACGCTTTCCATGCTGGGCGAGCTGTCCTTCACGCAGGTGGCCGCGTTCAAGTACTGCGACCGGCCGAATACCGAGGCAAGCGGTATGCCCGGCAAGCTGCCCGAGAAGGTCAAGGACAAGAGGCTCTGGCGCATGAGCAGGATGTTCCCGAAGGCGTGCGTCATCGGGTGAATGGCGCGGCATATCATCTTTTTGCGGGTGTCGGATTGCCGGCCGGCACAGTCGCCGGGCGCGCCCGGCTCCGGGTCCCGGACCTCTAATCCGCACCCGCGGGTATATGGTAGCCCCTCACCCCCAACCCCCCGTTCGGCTTCGCTCAGGGCAGGCTCTCTCCCGCAAGGCGAGGGGGATTTAACCCTATTCCGACCGCCCCGGTCAACAATTTCGGCACGTTCCCCCAAAATACTATTGACATCACAACATCTTGTGTGTATGCTTACTTCTGCATACCACATAAACGGTATGATGGTCTATTAATTGTACCCAGGTTATTCACAGGTTATACGCGAGTAATAAGTCTTAAGTCCAAGTAATTACTGAGTATATCTAACATAGGACGCATTGCGGTGGATAACTCCCATGTGGACGGGCTCACGTTCGGCCTTGCCCGAGACGGGTGCTGTACGCCGGTTCCAATTCTATTTATAGCTTCATTTTTATAACCTCTCACGATCGGAGGCGGGCGTGGACAAAGTCGAGGGTGCTGGACGCGGGGCTGTAGAGGAGGGTGTCATGGGCAAGAAGTCCGGGGGCGACCTGTTTTCGGCGGCCGGGGCGGAGGCGCCGGCGAAGAAGACAAGGCTGAAGCTCGCCCCGAACGCGGTCACCGTGCTGGAGCGCAGGTACCTGAAGAAGGACGGTAACGGAAGCCCGGTCGAGCGGCCCGAGGACATGTTCAGGCGGGTCGCCGCGAACATCGCCCAGGCCGAACGCGGCTACGGCGCGTCGGACGCGGACGTCGAGAAGACCGCGCGCGACTTCTACTCGCTCATGACAGAGCTCGACTTCCTGCCGAACTCGCCCACCCTGATGAACGCGGGCCGCGACCTCCAGCAGCTCTCCGCCTGCTTCGTGCTCCCCATAGAGGACACGATGGAGAGCATATTCACCACGATAAAGAACACCGCGCTCATCCACCAGTCCGGCGGCGGGACAGGGTTCTCGTTCTCCAGGCTACGCCCCACGTCCGACAAGGTAGCGTCCACCGGCGGCGTCGCGTCAGGCCCTGTCTCGTTCATGCGGGTATTCAACTCCGCGACCGAGGCGGTCAAGCAGGGCGGCACGAGGCGCGGCGCGAACATGGGTATACTGCGCATCGACCACCCGGACATCATGGAGTTCATAGACTGCAAGTCCGAGGGCAACGATTACAACAACTTCAACATATCCGTCGCGCTCACAGAGAAGTTCATGGAGGCGGTGGACGCGGGCGCGGACTACGACCTCATCAACCCGCGCACCGGCGACTCGTCCGGGAAGCTGAACGCGAAGGAGGTATTCGACCACATCGTGGACCTCGCGTGGAAGACCGGCGACCCGGGCATCGTGTTCATAGACAGGCTGAACCGCGACAACCCCACCCCGAAGGTGGGCGCTATCGAGTCCACTAACCCGTGCGGCGAGCAGCCGCTCCTGCCGTACGAGTCCTGCAACCTGGGCTCGATAAACCTCGCGAACATGGTGGACGGCGCGGCCATCAACTGGGACAAGCTGGGCGCGACGGTGCGCCACGCGGTTCACTTCCTGGACAACGTCATCGACATGAACCGCTACCCGCTCCCCGAGATAGACAGGATGACCCGCTCGAACCGCAAGGTCGGCCTCGGCGTGATGGGCTTCGCGGACATGCTCATCATGATGGGCATCCCGTACAACTCAGAGGAGGCGGCCTCCGTCGGCCGGAAGGTGATGGAGTTCATAAACACCGAGGGCAAGGACGCGTCCGAGGCATTGGCCGCCAAGCGCGGCGTCTTCCCGAACTTCGAGGGCAGCATTTACGACGGGCCCGGCGGCAGGCGTCTCCGTAACGCGACCGTCACCACCATCGCGCCGACCGGCACGCTGTCCATCATCGCGGGCTGCTCCTCCGGCGTCGAGCCGCTCTTCGCGGTCTCCTACGTGCGCACCGTGATGGACAAGGACGAGCTTATCGAGGTGAACCCGTACTTCGAGGAGACGGCAAAAAAGCGCGGCTTCTACTCCCAGGAGCTGATGAAGGTCATCGCGCACCACGGCACCGTCCACGACGTAAAGGACGTGCCGGAGGACCTCCGCCGCGTGTTCGTCACCGCGCACGACATCGACCCGGAGTGGCACATAAAGATGCAGGCCGCGTTCCAGGACCACACGGACAACGCGGTCTCGAAGACCGTGAACTTCGGCCACGACGCGACAAGGGACGACGTCGCCGAGGTCTACCGCCTCGCGTACAAGGGGGGCTGCAAGGGCGTGACGATATACAGGGACGGCTCCAAGGACGAGCAGGTGCTCTCCACCGGCAAGACGTACGAGCAGAAGGCCGAGGCCGCCGCGCCCGCGCAGACCGAGCCGCAGGTGATGGGCAAGATAAAGCCGCGCCCGCGCCCGCTGTACACCCACGGCGTGACGCGCCAGCTCGCGACCGGGTGCGGCAGGCTGTACGTCACGATCAACGAGGACGAGAAGGGGCTCTGCGAGCTGTTCGCCTCGATGGGCAAGTCCGGCGGCTGCGCCACCTCCCAGACCGAGGCGACCGGCAGGCTCGTGTCGCTTGCGCTCCGCTCAGGCGTCGCGCCCGCGGAGATAGTCGAGCAGCTCAAGGGCATCCGCTGCCCGTCCCCGACATGGGCCGCGGGCGGCGCGATATACTCCTGCGCGGACGGCATCGCGCGCGCGCTGGACGACTACATCACCCGCGACCGCGACAAGATGGAGACGGAGACCGACTCGTCCGGCGCCCACGAGCCGGGCAGCATAAACATGTTCAACGTATGCCCGGAATGCCCGGAGTGCGGCTCGATGGTGTCGTTCGCCGAGGGCTGCGTGGTCTGCAACTCCTGCGGGTACTCGAAGTGCGGGTAGAAAGACCGTGGGTGAAAAACACGTGGGCCGTGAGCGGTGAACACGTGGCAGGTGGTGTGCTAATACAATAAAATTGTAGGGGCGCGATTCATCGCGTCCGCACCTTATGTCGTCATTCCCGTGAAAACGGGAATCCAGGTTTTGTGATTATGGTCTTACCCTGAGAGTTGTTTGGTTTTGGTTTCCTCCGCTTCTCTGCGTCTCTGCGGTGAAAAAGAATTCAGGAGAATATAATTATGCGCCAGTGCATCAAAGCATTCATCAGGTTTGACGAGGACGGGTACTTCGCGGAATGTTTAGAGGTCGAGGCAACAGCGCAGGCGCCGTCGCTGGACGAAACGTTGGCGATGCTCCGCACAGAGGTATGCAAATGTCTCGACGGCAAGGACCTGACCACGCTTGGTCTTGAGCCGGACCCGAAGCTGTTCATCACGATCGAGGATGTCGCAATCCCGCAGTTAAAACCCTGCTGATTTACCGGCCTGCTTAGGAGGGTTCCGTGACGGAAGAACAAGAACAGGTGATACGCGAAAGCCTGGTGGACGGGAAGCTATCATGCGCGCGCGCGTTCCAGCTCTCGGTGGAGCTGGACCTGTCGCTCAAGGCGATCGGCGAGTTCTGCAATAAGGAAGATATAAAGGTCAAGAACTGCCAGTTGGGATGTTTTAAATAGGGATGGATTTGGAAGGCCGCTCGATGGAGCGGCCTTTTGGGTTAACATGAGTAGTGGTGCTTACCTATAATAAGGCGTAAAGCAAAGAATATTATGTGTGCATTAGATACTGGACATTATGTTTATATTGATGAGAGCGGCGATAAGAGTATCGCTGTTGAAAAGAATGGCGCCAGCAGGCTTTTCGTTTGTGCAGCTGTATTAATAAGTGGAAAAGAAAATAGAAACGAAGTGAGGTCTGGAGTCGAGGAGGTTCAGAAGAAGT
>Ga0214472_10007465_pt1 | contig 11441 bp, 23 predicted proteins | sample RVTome_6_FD_207662 | JGI IMG/M metagenome (GOLD analysis project Ga0214472, IMG submission 207662) | Soil microbial communities from uranium-contaminated site in the Upper Colorado River Basin, Wyoming, United States - RVT140D175 | ecosystem: Environmental > Terrestrial > Soil > Contaminated >...
ATGTTCGGTGCGATCCGGGCTCTGCGCGCCGAGCTGGAGGCGTTGCGCGAGGCGGGCGCCCGGCCGGTGGCGCCGCTGGAACGGCCGCTGACGAGCAAGGAGGCGGCGGTGTTCGGGCTGTACAAATGGACGGCCCGCTGGAAGGTGATCTCGGCCGGCAGCAACCGCTGGCCGCTGCACCGGCTCAATGCCGGCCTGGAGCGCGAGCGAATGCAAGGCGGGAAGCGCCGGCGAACGAAGCGAAAACAGAAAGACGAGCCGCCGCGGTGAAGACGGACTGGTCGCATCTGGAGCAGTGGCGCTCGAGCGAGGGGCCGATGGGCTCGCCCGCGGGGCTCGCCCGCGGGGCTCGCCGGCGCCGGGGCGTTCGTGATCCGGCGCGGGCGCACGGACTTTTTCATCATCGCGACCGATGGCCGCAAGACGGGCTGGGAACATGTCTCGATGCGCGCCAGGGATTACCAAGGGGAGCGGTGCCCGAGGTGGGAGGAGATGTGCTGGGCCAGGGATCTGTTCTGGGAGCCGGAGGAATGCGTGGTGCAATATCATCCCCCGCGCGCGGACTATATCAATTGCCACCCGCATGTGCTCCATCTGTGGCGGCCTCTGGCCCAGGCACTGCCGCAACCCCCGTCCTGGATGGTCGGACCCAAAATTTCCTAGGAGCGCCGCCGGCGCCCCAAGGATATCAACACCCAAAACCACCCGACTAATGAAAGACGACTACAAGCCAGATAGCGATCGTGACCCCGAGGATGAAAATCCCCCCCTGCCGGCGCTGCCCTGCGCGCTGGCGTACAAGGACGTCTGCCGGTTCATCGACGAGGAGCAGGATATCGCACAGATCAAGGTCGGGTTCAAACTCGTGCTGCGCGGCTCGTTGTGGCAGATGTTGCGAGATAGGCGGCTGTCCGGGAAATGCCGGCCTCGAGACCGCGGGAAGTGATCAGCTGGCTGAGCGCCGCATCTTGGCCATCACAACGGGAGTGAGCTTCTCGAAGCTCCTGGTCGCGGCAGCAGGGCCAGGGCTTGCGGCCTGCTGCGCGAGGTATTCGGCGGCGAGTCGCGGCGGCAGGAGCATGCCGTGCTCCTCGTGGAGGCGGCAGATCGTGATCAGGGCGCAGCGCACGATTTCGGAGAGCTCGAAGGAATCGTCGTAGGCGCTGCGGACGGCTTCGAGCCGCCGCTTGAGTGCGGAGGGGATGCGCAGGGTGAGCGGCGCATCGTTGGCCAGGGGCTGTTTGCTGGTGCGGGCACGGGATTGAGTCATGGAGAGCAGTTCGGATGTGTGTATTACTTTGTATCCCAATTTGATGACAAGTTGTTGGCGCGCAAGAGCGCAATTTTCAGCAAAAACCCGAGGCACATTTTAGGGTTTACTTGCATCGCTTGGCGACGCAAACCCGGGGGCATGCCTCAGGTGCCGGTACGCGTGGACAACTCAATGTCGGAGCAGATGGACCGCATCCGCGCCCGATATGGACTGAACCGCTCGCAGGTGATCCGGGCGGCGCTGATGTCGTGGCTGGATCGCTTCGCGGCGGCGGCAGAGCCGGAGCGCGCGCAGATGATCATCGGCGCGCCCAGGGAGCGGGAAAAGGTGGTGTCTCCATGAGCTGGATCGAGCTGGCGGCGTGGGTGCTGGCGGTGCAGCTCGGCCTGTCGGTGCTGGCCGGCGCGGCGCTTTGCGGGGTGGGCTGCTACTGGGAGCGGCGCGACGCCGCGGACACGCGCCGCGTGCGGGAGCTGCGGCGCAGACGCGATCTGTAAGGGGGGGAGGCGTGGCGTATGAACCTGACGAATACAATGCTCTTCGCGCTGGTCTGGCTGGTGATCGGCGCCGGTCTCGGGGCGATCGCCGCGGCGCGGTGGGCGCGCGCCCGGCTGCGCCAACTGGAGGCCGATGTGGCGGCCGCCCGCACGGCCTGCCGCCACTGGCGCTGGATGTGGAAGCAGTCGCTGCGGGAGGCGCGGCGGCCAGCGGTAGACTCGAGCTCCGGGATGCTGGCTCCGCCGGCCGATCCGGCGGACTGGTGGAAGCGGCAGGAGGGCGAAGATGGGAGAGGGGAGATCGGAGATGAATGATGTATCGACAGACCTAATACTGCAGGAGGTGCGGGCGATGCGCGCGGAGCTGCGGGCGCTGCGCGAGGCGGGCGCGCGGCCGGCGATTTCCCCGCTCGCTTCGCTGGCGACGGACGAGGCCGCGGCGTTTGTCGGATTCAAGAGCCGGGATGCTTTTTATCGCTGGGCGCGCCGGTGGGCGGTGCGGCCCTCGGAGCACAACCGCTGGCCGACCCACCGGCTCAACGCCGGGCTGGAGCGCGAGCGGATGCAGGGCGGGAAGCGCCGGCGGGCGAAAGCCCGCGCGGCAGCGGCGGGCCCGCGCGAGGGGGAGCCCGGGGGCGGTGCCAGCGCATTGCCGGCAGCCCCGGCCGCGGAGCGGGAGGAGCTATCGGCATGACCGGCGCGCAACTGCACCGGCTGATGGCCTACGAGGTCGCGATCGCGCGGATGTGGCGCCGCGCGGAGGATCTGCACCGGGCCAGCCTGCACCGGGCCAGCCTGCATCGCCTGCCTGTGCGGGGCCGCACGCAGACAGGGACCGCCGGACTGGCGGAGGAAGGCCCCGGCCTGCGCGGCCCCGCGGGCGCCCGGCTGGCCGCCATCCGGCTCATGGTCTGGAAGGTGGCCTTCCTGCGCGAGGTGTGCGGCGAGCGAGAGCGGGAGGAGTTGACGGCGGCCGCGGCGGAGGCCGGCGAGCGGCTGGCGCGCGTGTCCGCGGCGCGCGAACGGCTGCGCGCCAGGGGAACGGAGGCGGCCGCGTGAATCAGATTTCTCACAGGAGCACGCAGAGGAAGCAGAGGGACACAAACCCGGCCTATGCTCTGCTATCTCTGCGCCCTCCTGTGAAAACAAACTCACTCTCACCCAGGGAGGCGGCCGCGTGAACACGTTTCGCGCGACCGGCGGGGTGGCGGAGTGCGCCTGGGGCTACCGCGACGCGGAGCACGCCGTGCTGCTGTTTTCGCTGATCACGCGCGACAGGCAAAAGCGCGAGCACCGGCTGAAGTGCCGCGTGGAGGACCCCGCCCGGGCGCGGGAATGGGAGCCCGAATTGACGCGCGGCCGCTGGGTCGAGATCGAGGCCGAGGCGGTGTCGGTGGAGATCACCAAGCACGGGATAACGCGCTACGAGACGACGGCCTTCCGCGTCCTCGCGCTCAAGTTTCCCGCCCCGCTGGCGCTGGCGCGCCGGCTGTTGCGGCCGGCGGTGAGCGAGGCGCTCGAACGGGAGGGGACGGGGCGGGACGAAGGGTGAAGAGCGAAGAGCGAAGGGCAGAGGGCAGCCAAATAGTCACTGGTCATTAGTCATTAGTCATTAGTCATTAGTCATTGGGATTCAGTCACAAATAACAAATAACAAATAACAAATGACCAATAACAAATGACGAATACCAAATCCATCGAATGGCCGCCCGAGCTGATCGCGCTCGACCTGGAGACGACCGGGCTCGAGCCCGCGCGCTGCGGGATCCTCGAGATCGGCGCCTGCCACCTGTTCACGGGCGCGGCGCGCGCCTGGCTGGTCGATCCCGGGACGGTCGCCTACGAGGCGGAGGCGCTGCGGGTGAACGGGCTGACGCCCGCCGCCCTGCGGGCCCCGCGCCACACGCCGGGCGCGGCGCTGACCGAGCTGATGGAGTGGGTGCGCGCGCTGGACATCCCGGGCGATGGGCGGGCGCTGCTGGTGGGGCGCAACCCGGGCTTCGAGTGGGCGTTTCTGGCGGCAGCGGCGGGGCGGGAGTTGATGAGCTGGGACCTGTCGTTTTTTGTCAACACGTTCCATCGCCGGAAACTGGATACACACTCGGCGGCGATGGCGCTGGCGATGGCGCGGGGCTGGCCGGTGGCCGGCGGGAAGATCGACGATCTCTACCGGCTGCTCGAGGTGGCCCCCGAGGAGCGGCCGCACACGGCGGCGGGCGGCGCGGCCCACGTGGTGGCCGGGCTGGAGGCGATCATGCGCGAGCTGCAGCGCGGGGCGGGGGGCAAGGAAGGGGGGCGGCGATGAGCCCGCAGGCGCAGGCGGTGCGCTTTTACGAGGCGATGATCGAGCGGGCGCAGGCGGGCCGGTTCAAGCGGCTCTCCGGCGCCGCGCGGGCGCGCCTGACGTGCGATGCGGCCGATGCGGCGGATGCGCCGGCGCGGGAGTGCGGGCCGCCGGCCTACCTGGAGCGTTTCCGCATGAGCGCGAGGAAGATCGCGGCGATCCTCGAGCGGCGGGGCGCCGCGACGGCCGGGCAGGTGGCGGCCGAGCACGGGGTGTCGACAGCGGTGGTCTACCGGGTGTGGCACGCGAGGAATCCCCGATGCTCGGAGCGCGCGCCGCGGAATGGGACCAAGGGGCCAGCAGGGCGAGACACGGCGCGGACGCGAGGTCCGGCCCTACAAATGACCAATGACGAATGACCAATGACCAATGACCAATGACCAATGCCAACTGCCAAAATGAAACCCAAGGATATAACACCGGGGGAGCCGCCTTCTCCGGCGCCGGAGGAGGCCGCGCCAGGGAACGTGTTCGCGATGACGCTGGCGAGCATCGACAAGGGCGCCGCGCTGGCGGAGCTCTCGGCCAGCCTGACGGAGGTGGTCCAGGCGGTGCGCGCGACGGGCAAACGGGGCGAGCTCGCCTATAAGCTGGTGATCCAGCCCGTGCCCAACACGGACGGGGCGCAGGTGATCTGCGCGGACGAGCTGAAGGTGAAGATCCCCAAGCCGGACCGGAAGGCGACGCTGTTTTTCACGACCGAGGAGGGCGGGTTGAGCCGCAAGGATCCGCATCAGCGCGACTGGATCGACGAGGTGGAGGCGCGCGAGGCGGCCGAGCGGGCGAAGCGCCAGGAGCTCGAGGCGAAGGTGGCGCGCGGGGAGCGCGAGGCGGCCCAGGGGCGCTGAAGGCGCTGAGGATGAACGACCACGATCAGACACGCCGGGCTAATGGCGACCAAGAATAGATGACTTTACGCATGCTTTGTGCGCTCAACCGGCGTTGATCTGGATCGGCTGGTTCGGCCTTCTCTTTTCTACAAATGGAACTGCTCAAATTCAGCATCTCGACGCTCCTTTTTCTGTTTTCTGGTCTCATGATCGGACTCTACCTCCAATCGAAGATCGACACGCTTCGCTCTCTACAGCGCAACAACCAGCGCGATGACTGCGATGATCGTGCCGATCGTCCATTGCCAGTGAGCGAGCCAGAACTTGCCAACGGCGATGCAGATCCTGGCAATGATCGGACGCTCGTAGTGTCCGGGACTGATCACCACAAGCGCCCCTGTCGGATCGTGATAAGGTGGGATGTAGCGCCCGCGCCACCAGGTCTTGATTCGTGTCATCATGACCTGCTGAACGAAAAGGCCAGCAATGGCCGGAAAGGAAATGATGAAAAACACGAGAGCCTTTGACCGGCCATTTGCTGAGCCGTCTGGTTCTGCGCTTCGTTTCACGGTGGACGATGCGCAAAGGGCTTATGATGAATGGGGCTGGAATTGCGGTCCCGGTGCTCTTTGCGCTGTGCTGGACATGACGCCCGACGAGATACGCCCGCACATGCTGGACTTCGAGTTGAAGCGCTACACGAATCCGACGCTGATGCGCGGGGTGCTCAATAGCCTTGGCATCCGCTATCGGCAAATCTATAGCGGCGCTGGCCCGGCGCCTGAACACACTCCCTATCCACGCTTCGGCCTGGTGCGCGTGCAATGGGCTGGTTCGTGGACAAAACCCGGCGTGCCGATGCGTGCGAGATACCGGCAGACGCATTGGGTGGCAACTCGTGGGGAGCCGCCCGCGCGAGAGGTATTCGACGTGAATGCCATGAGCCTTGGCGGCTGGCTGTCATGGCGCGAGTGGTCAACACTACTTGTGCCGTGGCTGATTCGAGAATGCTGCCCGAAAGGGAATGGGGAATGGTGGCCGACGCACGGACTGGAGATTGGTGTGAGCCTAACGGTCCGGCTGAGGCACGCCGAACGACAAATGACCAATGACCAATGACCAATGATCACAGGAATGGGAGCAACGATGGGAAAAAGAATACCTATGACAACTTCACCGGCAAATAGCGCCGCCCAGGCGGCGGCGGGTTCCTCGGAGGCGGCCGCGGTGGCCGAGCTCGCCACACGGGCGGCCCTGGCCGCGGCGGCGGAACGGCCGATCCAGCGCACGCAGGAAGGGGGCAAGCCCTTCACGACGCTGCTGCTGGCCGACGGCTCGCAGGCGATCCACTCGCTGGCGGAGTTCGAGCCGCCCCGCAAGAAGGCGCACGCCCGCTTCTGCGAGGCGCAGGCCTTCATCGACTATATCAACATCTACGCGGACGAGCACTCGCGGGTGTTTTGCGATGTCGAGAAACGTTCTTTCGCGGCGATCATCGACTACCATGATGCGGCTTCGCCCGACGCGAGCGGCCGGCGGGGCGAGCACCAGGCGGGCTTCGCGCTGCGGCTGACGGAGACGATGCAGGCCTGGCTCGACCTGGCGAAGGAGGCGGTGCCCCAGGCGGGTTTCGCGGAGTTTTTGGAGGATCATTATATGGATGTGGAGGAGCCGGACGGGGCCGGGGTGCTCGAGCTGGCGAAGACGCTGGAGATAAAAAATAATGTCGCTTTCAAATCGACGCAGAGGAGGAGCGACGGCGGTTACGATCTCAACTACGAGGAGCAGATCGCGACCCGCGCCGGCATGCAGGGGACGATGGAGGTGCCGGCCCGGCTGATGCTGGCCATCCAGGTGTTCGAGGGCGGCCAGGTGGCCGGGCTGCCGGCGCGGCTGCGCTTCCGGCTGGCGGGCGGGTCGGTGTGGTTCCTGCTGAAGTTTCTCGGGCTGGAGCGGGTGCTGCGCGCGGAGGTGGAGCGGGTGCGCGAGTCGATCGCGGAGGGGACCGGCCGGCCGGTGTGGGCGGGAGCCGCGACGATCGGATGAGAGCCGCGGCCGCACCATGGACGCACTTCTGGCGGGTGCGCAAGTATCTGCCGGAGCGATACGGGCAGACCTGCCGGGTGCTGGCGCGCGGGCGGATGAACTCGTGCCTGGTGGAGTTCGCCGCGGACGGCTGCCGGGTGGTGACGTCGCGGTGGTTTGCGCGGCGCCTGGCGCCGGCCAGCAGAGCGGCGGGCGGAAGGGAGTGATATAGGCATGGGCAGGCTGACGATCGTGGAGGTGACGCTCTGGGAGGTGGTGAGCACGCCGGTGGCGGTCTGCGGGGCGGTCTCGCCCGAGGCCGGCGCGCGCGAGGTGTGGATACCCCTCTCGCTGGTGACGCGGCTGGCGCGCCGCGGGCGCCCCGGCGCCCCGCGCCCCGAGCTGGCGGTGCATCTGCCCGAGTGGAAGGCGCGGGAACTGGGGCTGGAGTATTGAGATGAGCACGACGCCGATCAAAGCGCAATGGATCATCGAGCTGGCCTGTGAATGCCCGCGGTGCCGCGTGTATGTGGATCTGGCCCGCGCGCCCGATTTCTGGGATGGACGGAAGCTGGCGGCCGGCGAGCACGAGACGCCCAACAGCCGCGGGGTGAAGGTGGACTGTCCCGAGTGCGGGCATGCCTTCACCGTGGATCTGGAGTACTGAGCGATGGCACAAGGCACGAAAATACAGTGGTGCGACGACACGGTGAACCCGGCGAGCGGTTGCGACGGGTGCGAACTCTACAACGCGCGGGCGCCGGAGCAGGCGACGTGCTACGCGAAACGGATCCACGAGGAGCGGCTGGCCCGGTATGACTGGCAGCACTACGCGCCGAAGTTCTCCGAGGTGCGGATGATCCCGGGCCGTCTGTGGACGGCCGCGAAATGGAGCGACCTGCGCGGGAAGCTGCGGCCCTCGAAGCCCTGGCTCGACCTGCTGCCACGGACGATCTTCGTGGGCGATCTCTCCGATGTGATGAGCGCGGCCGTGACGGACGCGTTTATCGAGGAGGAGATTTTCGCGCCGATGGAATCGGAGAAGGGGCGGCGGCACGTCTGGATGTTGCTGACGAAGCGGCCGCGGCGGCTGGCGGAGCTGTCGATGGCGCGGCCGGGCGGGCTGCCCGCGAACTGCCTCGCGATGACGAGCGTGACGAGCCAGGCGGCGGCCGAGGCGCGCGTGCCCTGGCTGCTGCGCGCGCGGGCGCGCTGGCATGGGATTTCGGCGGAGCCGCTGCTGGGGCCGGTGTCGCTGGCGGGGTGGTTGTCGCCGGGCCTCGACTGGGTGATCCTCGGCGGGGAGAGCGGACCGGGCGCGCGGCCCTGCGAGCTGGCCTGGGTGCAGTCGCTGCTGGCCCAGTGCCAGGCGGGCGGGGTGACCTGCTTCGTGAAGCAGCTCGGGGCCGCGCCGGTGCGCGAGGGGATGCCTCTCGGTCTGCGCGATGCCAAGGGCGGCGACATGGGCGAGTGGACGGTGGGCCTGTGCATGCGCGCGCTGCCGGCGCTGGATGTGGAGGTGGTGGTGTGAGCGCGCTGCCCGATCTCCCCGCCCTGTCGATCCGCCAGCCCTGGGCCTGGCTGATCGTGCGCGGCCACAAGGACGTGGAGAATCGCGACTGGGCGACGGGTTTCCGCGGTCGCTTCCTGGTGCACGCGGCCAAGGGGATGACGCGCGGCGAGTATCTCAGCGCGCATGCCTGGGTGGCGCGGGTCGCGCCGGAGATCTCGCTGCCGGCGCCGGGCGATCTGGAGCGCGGCGGGATCGTGGGCGTGGCGAGGCTGGTGGACTGCGTGCGGGAATCGGCCTCGCCGTGGTTCTGCGGCCGATGGGGCTTCGTCCTGCGCCAGGCCGAGCGGCTCGAATTCACGCCCTGCCGCGGGGCGCTGGGGTTTTTTCGGGTGGAGGTGTGTCATGCCTGATCCGCGAGTGAGCGCGTGCATTGCCGAGCTGCAGGAAATCGTGCGTCGATACGACATGGCGGCGACGTTGCTGGTGGTGAGCGAAACGCATCAGGAATGGTGCTATGAGCTCTCGCCGAGCTGGTCGGCTTTGCGCCTGGTCGACGATAATGGCCGGCCGGCCATCCGGCTGAAGCTGAAGAGCAGCGACTTTCCGACGCCGGAATTGGCGCACGCGGCGCTGACGCGCACGGTGCAGGTGGCCGCGGCCATGGAGGCCGCGACGCGAGCAGCGCATGCGGATATGGAGCACCTCGCCCGCATGGTCGGACAGCACGTGCCATATAGCCACTGGCAGAGGAGGGATGGATAGGGGAATGACAACCTGTCTATACAAGATCGTCCGATGGGCGGAAGTCTATGAGACTGCCGAGACGCGCAAGCTCAAGGCGCTGCAGTGGGTCCCGCTGCCCAACAAGCTCGATGGTCTGGGCTTCCGCCGGCTCGCGGCCGAACGCGACAACTGCGTGCTCTTGGCCACCTGGGTGCTTATAGTCGAAGTCGCCTCGCGTGGACCGCCGGAACAACGCGGCGTCCTCGCGCGCAATGGCGTGCCCATGACGGCCGAGGACCTGGCACTGATCACCGGCTTTGCCCAGCAGGCCTTCGAGCGCGCTTTTGATTTCTTTTCCCATCCGAAACAAGGTTGGCTCGTCATCGACGATCCGAAGGAGACCTCCGCGACTCCGGCAACCGCGAGCGTGCATGCGCCGCCCGGTCCCGGCAGTCCCGCAGAAACGTCCGCCGCTCCGGCTTCCGGCAATGCTACGGCATCCGGCACTCCCGGCAGCGCCGCACCGCCTCCCGGAACTCCAGCAGATGATCCTGCTAACCCAGCAGAGTCTCCTGCGATCGCAGGAGACTCTGCTGGAACTCCAGTCCTGAATGGAATGGAAGGGAATGGAAGGGAAGGGAATGGAAAGAACGAGCATGAGCCCGGTCATGCCCGGGCTCGTGCCGATGGGCTGATGTGGTCGGAGCTGACTGGATTTGCCGGGGTGACGGATCTCGACCGGGAGGCCTGGCGCCAGGCCTACCCGGCCTGCGACATCGACCGGCAGCTCGCGGCCATGCACGAGTGGCTGCGATCGAATCCGGAGAAGGCGCACAAGAAACGATGGCGCCGCTTCGTCACGAACTGGCTCTCCCGCCAGCAGGAACGCGGCGGCGACAAGCCGGCCAACCAACGAGCGAACGGCGCCAGTTTCGCCCAGCGCCGGGCGGAGCTGGCGCGCATGCTGTAACGAGGCAATGAATACGATTGAAACGGAAACGAGATCGATGGCGGAGCTGATGGAACGATACAGGCAGGGACATGCCCCGCCGGTGCCGGAGGAGGCCTATGCCCGGGCGAGCCGCGAGGTCCTTGCGGAGCAGCGGCGCAAGGTGTTTGGGCGGCGATGTCCGGACGAGTTCGCCGTGCCCATCGAGCGACAGCGGATGAAGGCTCCCGCCTCGGCTGTTGATCGGGCCTTGTCTTGGTCGATGACCTCTCCTGGTCTCTGGCTGTGGAGCAGCGCCACGGGCCAGGGGAAGACCCGCGTCCTGTGGGAGTTGTATCGCATCGCCTACACCGAGCGAGGGAAGAGCATCTGTGAGCTCACCGGTCAGCAATGGGCCGACGAAGTCTGGCAGCACCACATGGCGGGCACGATGCAGCAGCTCTGGGGCTGGCTCATGCGCTGGGATCTCCTCGTCCTCGACGACCTCGACAAGGCGAACCTGACGGACGAGCGGCAGGCGCGGGCCATGCGCGAGCTCCTCGACGTGCTCTACCGCGGCAGGGTGCCGGCAGTCGTCACTGCCAACCGTCCGCCCTCCTGGATCACGGAGATGCTCGGCCAGAGCGCCGGACGCCGCGCGGCCGAGGCCTTCACGGCCATCCGCTTCGAGTGATGAGTGATTTCATTGGCCACCTGGCGAAGAGCTCGCCGCTATATCGGATCTTTGCGAACGGACAGGTCCCGCTCGCCGGGCCGCACTCGGTCGAGGCCGCGTTGGGCGAAGAGCCCGAGGTCGCCCGCTCCGGTATCTGACGTGATGCCCAGGCGCGCGCCCAGTCCATGCCGGCAGCCGGGCTGCCCTGCCCTGGTGGATGGCGGCGGCTACTGCCCTGCCCACCAGCGTGAGCGCGGCCGCGGCTACGACGAGCGGCGAGGCACGTCAGCACAACGTGGATACGGATCGCGCTGGCAGCGCTACTCCCGCCTCTTCCTCCGGGCGCATCCCATCTGCGCGACGGAAGGCTGCGGGCGCCCAAGCGAGCACACCGACCATGAGATCCCCGTTTGTGGGCCGCATGATCCGCTCTTCTGGGACGAGAGCAATCATCAGGCTCTCTGCCAGTCCTGTCACTCCCGCAAGACCATCAGCGTCGACCGCCGCCGGACCGATCGCATCGGCCGCGATCGGTGAAAAACTGTGCCAAAAATGGGACACGCCGATTGTAAAACTGGGAGAATTTCGCTAGGTAGGGGGGGTGCAATCCCTGGCGCCCTCCGCCCCCAGAC